>Ga0182030_10021448_pt1 | contig 12095 bp, 11 predicted proteins | sample 812S3MmetaG_FD_121299 | JGI IMG/M metagenome (GOLD analysis project Ga0182030, IMG submission 121299) | Permafrost microbial communities from Stordalen Mire, Sweden - 812S3M metaG (Illumina Assembly) | ecosystem: Environmental > Terrestrial > Soil > Wetlands > Permafrost | place: Sweden...
AGGTGGCCCTGGCCGACTGGAAGGCGTGCGAGCGGGCCCTGGTCTTCCCGACCGGATTTGCCGCCAACCTCTCCGTTCTCTCGGTGTTCGGCACCGAGGGGGTCCAGGTGTTCTCTGACGAGCTCAACCACGCCTCGATCATCGACGGCAGTCGGATCTCCCGGGCCAAGGTGAGTGTCTACCGCCATGGCGACATGGCCCAACTGGACGCAGCGGTGGCCTCAGCGCCGCGTCCGATCATCGTTACCGACACGGTCTTTTCCATGGACGGGGACTCGGCCGACCTCGACTCCCTCTTCGACATTGCCGAGCGCCACCGCGCCCTGTTGATCTTGGATGAGGCCCACGCCGTGCTCGGGCCCGAGCTCCCGGCCCGGACCGGGGGATCCGGTCCCGACGTGCTTCGGGTAGGCACTCTGTCGAAGACCCTCGGGGCCCTCGGAGGGTTCGTCGCCGGCCCCGCCCGGTTCATCGAGCTGCTGGTCAACCGGGCCCGTCCGTACATCTTCACGACGGCCCCGACTCCGGCCGACGCGGCTGCCGCCCTGGCCGCGGTCGCCATCGTCCGATCCTCTGAGGGTGCTCGTCTGTGTTCGCGCCTGGCCGAACTTGTCGGCCGGGTGAATGCCGTGGTCGGTGCCGATAGCCAGACCTCGCCCATCATCCCGGTGATCATCGGCGAGGAGAGCGACGCCGTCTCGGCCTCCGAGCGACTGCTGGCCGAGGGCCTGTGGGTTCCGGCCATTCGCCCGCCGACCGTTCCCGTCGGCACCTCTCGATTGCGGATCACTCTTTCGGCCGTCCACACCGATGAGCAGGTCGACGTCTTGATCGACGGGCTGGTCGCCCTCGGACTGGCGGCCAGCTCGAGCACCGCCCGGCCGAGCGTGGGTGGCCGCCATGAGACCTGAGACGGTGGTGCTGGTCTGCGGCACGGCGACCGAGGTCGGCAAGACCTGGGTGTCGTCCCGACTGCTGTCCGAGCTTCGGGGGCGGGGCTGCTCGGTGTCGGCCCGCAAGCTGGCTCAATCCTTCGACGTCGACTCGGAGGGGGCGCCAATCGGTGGACCGACCGATGCCGAGCGCCTGGGGGAGGCCTCGGGGGAGAACCCCGAGGCCGTCTGCCACGCGTCGCGCACCTACCACCGGGCCATGGCCCCGCCGATGGCCGCCGAGGCCTTGGGTCTCGCTCCTTTCACCATTGCCGACCTGGCCGATGAGATGGCGTGGCCGGGCCAGCCGGTCGACGTCGGGGTCGTGGAGATGGCCGGTGGCGTCCGCTCGCCCCAGGCCGCCGACGGCGACACCACCGATCTGGTGGCGGCCATCCTTCCCGAGGTCGTGGTGTTGGTAGCCGATGCCGGACTCGGCACCATCAACAGCGTCCGACTGTCGATGGATGCCCTGGCGACCGTCGAGCGCCCCGGAGTCCGGACCTTCGTCGTCCTCGACCGGTTCGCCGGCAACCACGAGATCCATCGACGGAACCGGGACTGGCTGGCCGAGCGGTGCGACTACCGGGTCATCACGCTGCCCGGGGAGGAGTCGGTCCTGGCCGACCTGGTGATCCGAGCCTGATCAGACGCCGAATCCGGCGGCCTCGACCACGGTGAAGCTGAATGGCCGCACGAGGGTCCGCAGCTCGGCACAGCCCTCCTCGCCGATCGCCTCGTAGGGGAGGGTGGCCATCTGATCGGTCATGTCCTCGATCGCCTGGTGGACCAGGGAGCCTTCCTCGCTGAAAGTGAATGCCTCGGTGTCCCCCCTCAGCGGTTCGAGCCAACCCCGGTCGGCCAGGCGGGCAGCCCCCTCTGCCCACTCGGGATCGCTCCATCCCCTGGTCGTCCGCAGGAAGGACGGCGAGACGTCACCGGAGGCGATGTGCATGACGAGGGCCTCGATCGGGTCGAGATCGTGGACGACCAGGGCGGCGATGTGGCCGTCCCCCCGGAACTCCCTCAGCAGGGTCTGGGCGTGCCACAACACGGCATGGGGGGCATCGGGCCAGGCCAACTCGGCGTGACCGGCGAACAGAGGGCGCCCGGCGCACTGCTCTGTGGCCCGCAACGCCGCTTGCCGGGCGAGCCCGGCGGCCCTGGCCATCTCAGGGCTGTCGACGGCCTCGCCGAGCATCCGGCGCAGGGACTCGTCGGCCGCCTCCAGGCGGGCGGCCAGCACCGCCTCGGGGGTGACCGCCTTCCACAGGCCGTCCATGGCCCGGGTGACGAGGTCGGGGTGGAAGTTGAAGAAGGTGGCGACAACCGTGGTCGCCACCACCGCCCCCATCGGGGCCGAGCGGGAGGCGAAGTAGCCGGACTCGGCCCGCAGCCCGAGCCGGGCGAAGGAGGCGGCGGCCTCGGGGGCGAAGTAGATCATTCCGTGCATGGGCTCGACCGTCCGCCACGTCTTACGGGCGGTGAGGGGAGCGATGCCTGTCTGGGCTGGCGGAATCGAGGTCATGGCTCACGGTAACCCCTGGGGTCAGGTCGATCCCGGCCGAGTGAGCTGGCTTGCCTTGCCGAGCCGGCTCACGTTGCCGGGGTGACCACCACTCCCCGGTCGCCGTAGGGGATCCTCTTGCCCTTGAGCAGTCCGCCGATGGTGCCGAGGAGCTTGGTGACATGAGTGACGAAGCCGTACTTGTCCTTCACCTTGGCCCGGATGACCTCGAGTTCGGTCCCCTCCACCACGCGGGCCGTGGCCTCGATCGGTGCGCTCCCGGCCTTGGTCCTGCCCCGGGCGTCGCAGGCCTGCACGGTCACCCGAGCGGTGTGGGCCAGGCGCTTGGCCTTGCCCGAGCCCGAGCTCGTCCAAAAGCCGACCGCGTCCCCGTCGAGGGCGGCCAGCCAGACCGGGGATGCCACCGGGGTGGAATCCCGTTTGAAGGTGGTGAACAGCATGTACTTCTCGCCTTCGAGCATGCCACCGAGGGTAGCCCGCGAGCCCGAGGAGGACGGGCTCCGGAGAGGACGCCGTATAGTGCTTCTGGGTGACCAGGATGCGGAACGAGTGATCGGTCGGAGTCGGCAATGTTGAACGGTGTCTTGGGCATGGTCGGCGAGACGGCGGTGGTCACGAAGACAGTCTCGGACAGCCACCAGCCCGGGTCCGTGTTCGCCCGCGGCGAGGAGTGGTACGCCGTCTCGATGTTCCCCGGCACCTCGATCGCCACGGGCACGACGGTGGTGGTCGCCGACGTCGAGCGTGGCCTGTTGGTGGTCTATCCGGCCGAGTAGCCGCGCCACGATCCCCGGCCGAGCGGCATTCGGGGGCCGAAGTGCCTACAGTGGACGTGAGGAGGTGGTCAATATGATCATCGGTGCCGGAGGTGCAGTCATCGGAGCGGCGGTGGCGGCCGTGGTCGTTGTCGTGATCGTGGTGGCCATTTTGAAGTCCTGCCTGAAGGTCGTCCAGCAGGGCTGTGTAGGCGTGGTGAAGCGCTTCGGTGAGTTCAAGACCATCCTGCAGCCCGGCCTCCATCTGTTGATGCCGCTGGCCGATCGCATGGACAAAGTCGACATCCGCGAGTTCCCCCGGACCGGTGACCAACAGGCTGTCATCACCCAGGACAATGTGTCGCTGTGGGTCAGTGCCACCATCTTCTGTCAAGTGACCGACGTGAAGCTGGCGCTGTTCGAGGTGAACGACTTCGGACTGGCCATCGACCAGATGGCCCGCACCGCGCTTCGGGCCGTCTTCGGCGAGCTGACCCTGGACCAGTCCCTGTCCGAGCGTGAGACGATCAACTCCAAGATGCAGGACCACATGGCTGAGGCCACGCTCAAGTGGGGAGTCCGACTCAACCGGATCGAGATCCTGGACATCACCCCTCCAGCCAACGTGCTCCAGGCCATGTCCGAGCAGAAAGAGGCCGAGCAGCACAAGCGGGCGGCCATCTTGAAGTCCGAGGGAGATCAGCAGTCGGCCATCAACAGTGCCCAGGGCCGCAAGCAGGCCGCCATACTCGAGGCCGAGGGTCAAAAGGCAGCCAACATCTTGGCTGCCGAGGGCCAAAAGCAGACACTCGAGTTGCGGGCCGACGGCGAGAAACGGGCAGCGCAACTCCGTGGCGAGGGGGAGGCCATGGCCCTCAACGCCATCGACGAGTCGGTCATCAAGGCCAACACCTTGGCGGTCATGCAACTGCGTGCCCTCCAGGCCCTGGCCAGCTCACCGAACTCGAAGATCGTCGTGCCCTACGAGGCGGCCGGACTGGTGGGTGCGGCCCAAGTGCTGGTCGACGCCATGAAGGACGCCGGGACCAGCGATGCTGCCGCCAACGGCAACGGGAAGAGCCCGCAGCCGACTCGCTGATCTTTCTACTTCATCTCCACTTGGTCGAGATAGTCCTCGTCCCAGTGGGTGAAGACCTCGTCGGGCAGCTTGAGGCAGTGGGTGGGCTCGAGGGCCTCGACGAAGGCCCGGTCGTGGCTGACCACGACAATGGTGCCCGGCCACTGGCTGAGCATGGTCCCGACCGCCTCGATGGAGGAGGGGTCCAAGTTGTTGGTGGGTTCGTCCAACAAGAGGAGGTTGGCCCGGCCGGCCGCCAGCATGGCCAGGCCCAGTTTGGCCCGCTCACCTCCGGACAGGGTCTTCGGCATCTGGTAGGCCGCCTTGCCGGCCAGGCCGAATGAGCCAAGCAGTGCCCTGCGCTCGGTCTCCTGCGTGAGGATGGTGTCGTCAATGTTCTGCAGCACGGTCACGTCCAGGTTCACCTGCTCGTGCTCCTGGGCGAAATAGCCGACCGACACGTTGATGCCTGTCTCCACCTCGCCCATGGTTGGTGTCTGGACTCCGGCCAGGCATCGCAGGAGGCTCGATTTTCCCGCACCGTTGCGGCCGATGATCACGACCCGATCCCCCCGTCGACAGTGGAAGTTCACCTCGTTGAGGACGGTCGAAGCCCCGTAGCGGACGGCTACGTCGGTGGCTCGGAGGGGGACGTCACCCGACCGTTGGGGGGTGGGGAGCTTGAACGTCGACTTCTTCTCGCGCTTGAAGACCTCGGTGGTGTTCGACTCGAGGCGCTCGACCCGCTTGTCGAGAGACTTGGCGATCCGGGCTCGACGGTTGGTGCTACCGCGCATGGAGTCGGCCAGAGTCGAGAGGCGCTTGATCTCGCGGTCCTCCAACAGGGCCGATCGCTCGCGTTGGCTCTGGTCGGCCTCGAGCTGCACCGTGTAGGACGAGTAGGTCCCCTTGAACTCCATGAGGTGCCCGTCGGACAGGTGCAGGACCTTGTTGATCGAGCGGTCGAGGAGCTTCAGGTCGTGGGAGACGACCAGGATGGCCCCGGGGAACTTCTCCAGCTCCTCCATCAGCCAACGCTTGGCCGGGAGGTCGAGGTGGTTGGTGGGCTCGTCGAGGATCATGGTCTCGGGACCTTGGAAGAGGATCCGGATGAGGTCCACCCGGCGACGCTGGCCGCCCGAGAGGCTCTCGATGTCCTCCAAGAGCAACTCCTGGCGTAGGCCGAGTCCGTCGGCCAGCCTGGCCATGGTCGACTCTGCCTCGTAGCCGCCGTTCTCCCGGAACTGCTCCTCCAGGTCGGAGAAGAGCTCGATGTTCTCCGATGTCGGGTCCTTCGCCATCTGGTCCCTAGCCTTGTTGAGGGCGTCGTCCAGGACGTCCAAGCCGCGGCCCGAGAGCACGTGGGAGAACCCGTTGGGTTCCAGGCCCAATCCGTGGGGCTCGGGAACCTGGGGGAGGTAGCTGTACGTGCCGCGGATTCGGGCGTTACCGGTCGACCGAACGTTGCGGCCAGGCTCGTTGATGACCACGGAGATGAAGGTCGACTTGCCCGTGCCGTTGCGCCCGACCAGTCCGACCTTCTCGCCGGCGCCGACGACAAACGAGGCGTCGCGAAGCAGCGTTCGGTCGCCGATTTCGATGGTGAGGGAGGAGCCGACGATCATGAGGAGGTGGGGTGGGCTGGTCGCTGCGGGGATGGGACCCGCTGTCGAAGCCGAGATTCCCGGCGGTGCAGCCTCACCCATTGTCTCACACTGGTGGGTGCACTCCTTATCGGTGGCGCGAGGTGCGCCGGGCCATCCGCTGGGCCCTCACCGTGCGGTGGTGGACCATGGCCCGGAAGGCCACCTGGTGGATGGGCCAAAGGAGCCACCAGTAGGCCATGCCGACCAGACCCCGCGTGCGAAGGGATCCGACCTGTTCGATGCGCACGGGATCGGTCTCAGAGACACGGAACCCGAGCCAAGCCTCACCGCAGAACCAGGTCTTGGTGCTGAGGACGAGGGTCTGGGGAGCACGCTCCTCGACGGTCCACCAATCAACGCTGGCCCCGGTCTCGATGGCCGGAGGCCTACCGAGGCGCATGTCCTCGCCGAAAGGGTGTCCGATGGCGATGCGCAGCTGCCAGGCGTAGGGCCATCCGTACCATGAGAGCTGGCCGCCGCAGTCGTCGAGATCCCGCTCGACGCCGGCCACGACGCCGTTCGGGCCGATGCTCTTCGTGGCCACCCGGGAGTGCGACCGATCGGTGTACACCCCGTCGCGGAGCCCGGCGGGCAGGTCGAAGATCCCGGCTGCCACCTCGTCGGCCTGCTGGTCGAGTGCCGCCTTGATGGCATCCTCTGAGGCCAGCGGGCGGATAGTGAAGGCCGCATCGGTACGACCCTGGTCCTGGATGGTCACCTCGTTCCCGAGGCTCTCGATGAGGGAGTGGCTCACCGTTCGGTCCACGGGGGTCACGAGGTCGACCCAGTGGGCCGACAGTGATGGGCTCAGCACCGGCACCCGGACGATGAGCCGCTTCTTCAGGCCGCGGACCCGGGCATAGGCGTTGATCATCTCCCCGTAGCTGGTGACATCGGGGCTGCCGATCTCGTAGACGCCAGCGGTCACCTCCAGCGACTCAACGAGGTAGTCGAGTAGGTCCCCAACGGCGATGGGTTGCACGAGGGTGCCGACCCAGGTCGGGCAGACCATGGCCGGAAGGCGCTCAGTCAGGTACCTGACCATCTCGAAGGAGATGCTTCCCGCCCCGAGGACGACGGCCGCCCGCAGCTCGACGACCTCGACCCCGGTGGTCCCGAGGGCCCGGCCGACCTCGTGGCGGCTGGCCAGGTGGTCGGAGAGCTCGCCGTGGCCGAGGCCGCCGAGGTAGACGATGCGCCTGACGCCTGCCGCCTTGGCCGACCGGGCGAACGACAGGGCCATCGACTTGTCGCGCTCGGCGAAGCCCTCACCGGCGGCCATGGCATGGATCAGGTAGTAGGCGACCGTGCACCCAGCAAGGGCATCGGCCACCTGTTTCGGATCGGAGGCGTCGGCCGTTCGGATCTCGACGTTGTCTTGCCTCGTCATCGACTCCGGATCACGGACGAGCGCCCTTGTGGGGTAGCCGCGTCTGGACAGATGGGCGACCAGCCGGGCACCGACGAAGCCGTTGGCTCCGGTGACGGCCACGAGTGGGAGCCCCGTCCCGGCCGGCTCGCGCTTGGCTGTCGGGCCGGCCTCGGAGTCCGGAAGGTTGATGTGAGGCGCTCCGGTCATCCGCCCGAGACGAGGATGTCGCCGCCGCTCGGGGGCCTCGGGTCATCCGGTGAGTCCAGCCACCCGCTGGGCAGGCTGACGGGTCGGGGTCCGTTGGTGTGCCCGCGAGCCATGCGCATGGCTGCCGCCGGGAACGCCAAGGAGGGATCGAGCCCGTCGAGCAGCTCGTGGACCTCGGCGAGGGAGTCGGCCTGGGCCAGTGATCGGCGGACGGCCGAGCCGACGGGCATCCCCGTCAGGTACCAGCCCGAGTGCTTGCGGAACTGACGGACCCCGAGGTCGGGGCCGAAAGCTTCGGCCAGGAGCTCGACGTGGCTTCGCATCATCTCGACGATCTCCCCAAGGGTCGGCGGCGCTTTGCCAGGCCGCCCGGCGAAGGCGTCGGCCAGGTCCCGAAAGAGCCACGGTCGCCCGAGGCACCCTCGTCCGACCACGACCCCGTCGCAGCCGGTGGCGGCGACCATGGCCAGGGCGTCGGCCGCCTCCCACAGGTCGCCGTTGCCCAGGACGGGAATGGTGGAGACCGCCGCCTTCAGCTCGGCGATGGCCCGCCAGTCGGCCGAGCCCGAATAGAGCTGTTCAGCGGTCCGGGCATGGAGGGTGATGGCGGCGACGCCTTCGTCCTCGGCCGCCTGTGCCGATTCGAGAAAGGTGACGTGGGCGTCATCGACGCCAATGCGCATCTTGATGGTGACCGGGACGCCACGGGCAGCGGAGATGGCGGAGTTGACGATTGAGCGGAAGAGCACCGGATGCAAGGGCAGGGCCGCTCCTCCGCCCTGACGGGTCACCTTGGCGGCCGGACAGCCGAAGTTGAGGTCGATGTGGTCGACCCCGATCTCGTCGACCAGGCGTCGGACGGCCGCCCCCATGACCGCCGGGTCGACGCCGCAGAGCTGGACGCTCCGGACGTGCTCGTCAGCGCCGAAGGCGGCCATGCCGAGGGTCTTGGCATTCCCTTCGACGAGGGCTCGGGCCGTGATCATCTCGCTCACATAGAGTCCGGCTCCGAAGGTCCGGCACAGTCGGCGGAAGGCGATGTTGGTCACGCCGGCCATCGGGGCGAGGACGACCGGCGGATCGACGGCCACGGTCCCGAGCTTGAGGGTGGCCATGGTCGGGGGGGAGGAGGCGCCGCTCACCGGCCGACCCACAGATCGGTGATGGCCACCCCGAGGGAGGCGAGGAGGGTCCGTAGCACCGGGACCGACAGGCCGATGACGTTTCCCGAGTCTCCGACGATCCCTTCGATGAAGGGAGCAGATCGACCGTCGAGGGTGAATGCACCGGCAACGGCCAGCGCCTCGCCCGTTGCCAGGTAGGCCTCCAGCTCGGCGTCGGTGGTCACAGCGAAGCGCACAGTCGTGGCACAGACCGCGGAGGCCTGTCGCCCGGTCGATTCGTCGATAACGCAGTGTCCGGTGAACAGGGTGCCCGACTTTCCCCGCATGGCAACCAGCCACTGCCGAGCTTGTTCGACCGAGGCGGGCTTACCGTGGGCCTGGCCCTCGAAGTCGAGTACTGAGTCACACCCGACGACCAGCGACGTGCCGGTCGGGTCGGCGACGGCCTCGGCCTTCCGCCGGGCCAGGATCTCCACTAACTCCTCAGTGCTCTGGGCGGTGACATCGTCTTCGGGCACTCCGCTCACGACCACCTTCGGGTCGAAGCCGGCATCCTGGAGGAGTCGAAGCCGGGCCGACGAGCCCGAGGCGAGGAGCAAGGTGCGTTCGGCCATCCCCAAAGCGTAGGGGGTGGGCCGATGTTCGAGGACACGGGATCGCCCGAGGCGTGTGGAACGGGGCCAATCTGCGCGATCCTGGAGGCATGACCGATACCGGCATCACGACGGCCCCGACCCAGGTCGACCCGGAGCTCGATGGAGACCATGAGCGGATGTCCCACATCGTGCTCGAGGGGTTCAAACCGACCGAGGGGGACTACGTCTCCGCTGGGCCGACCGTCGTCGAGGGGATGGTCAACGGCACCGCCGTCAAGGCCCTGTGCGGAAAGATCTGGGTCCCCGGCCGCAACCCGAAGCGCTACCCGATCTGCCCGACCTGCAAAGAGATTGCCGAGGCCCGGGGCTGGAAGATACCGGCGGGGTGAGCGACTCTGAGCGGGGGCCCGGGCTCGACCCGACATCGGGCGACATCGCCGGGCCCTAGTCGACCAGGAGCTCGCCGTGGTCCCTGCACTGGGCCCGGAAGCCCCCCGGCGTGACGGAGACGGTCAGGCGACGCCCGCAGGACGGGCAGAACCGAGGTGGGTCGAGGTCGCGGCCGCATCCTGGGCACGACGACTGACCGCACCCGGTGCAGTGCTCGCCATGCGCTCCCATGCGGTCAAAGGACACCGGTCAACGCCCCGACGGGCATGCGCAGGTCGGCGAGCATCTGGAGGTCCTCGTCGGCTGAGCGGCCGAGCGTGGTCAAGTAGTTGCCCACGATGAGGGCGTTGATACCCGAGGTCATGCCCATGGACTGCAGCTCGCGCAAGGTGACCTCACGGCCTCCGGCGTATCGCAGAATCACCCCGGGGAGTCCGAGGCGGAACATGGCGATCCAGCGGATGGCCTCCCAGGCCGACACCGGCTGCTCGTCACCGAGCGGCGTGCCAGGACGCGGATTCAAGAAGTTGAGCGGCACCTCGGTCGGGTCGAGCTCTTGGAGTTGGAGCAAGAGCTCGATGCGCTGTTCGTCGCTCTCGCCCATGCCGACCAGCGCGCCACAGCACAGCTCCATGCCATGGTCACGTACCAGGCGGCACGTCTCTTGGCGCTCCTCCCAGCTGTGTGTGGTCACGACGTTCGGGAAGAACGATCGGGAGGTCTCGAGGTTGTGGTTGTAGCGGTGCACACCGCCCTCGGCGAAGCGGCGCGCCTGGTCTTCGGACAGAAGCCCGGCGCTCACGGCCACGTTCAGGCCGGTCTTGTCTTGAATCATCGGGATGAGCTCCAAGATTCGCTGCATGGTCCGCTCGTCGGGGCCGCGCACGGCGAGCACCAGGCAGAACTCCGAGGCACCGGCCGCCTTGGTCTCCTCGGCGGCGCGGAGTACCTCGCCGGCGTCGAGGAACGGGGTGGCCTTCACCGGGGTGTCGAACTGCGACGACTGTGAGCAGAAGTGGCAGTCCTCGGGGCAGCCACCCGTCTTGGCCGACAGGATGCCCTCCACCTCGACCTCGGGTCCGCACCAGGCCAGACGGACCTGGTGGGCCAGGGCGGCGAGCGACGTGACCCACTGGTCAGGCAGCTCGGCTAGGCCTGAGAGCTCCTGGCCGGTGAGCAGTCGCCGTTCGTCGAGCAGGGCGCGCTCGGCCGCCCGCAGCCGCTCCCTCGCCTCGGTGGAGTCGAGGTCGGCTCGAGTTGGCTCCACCGTCTTCCGGCCTCGGTTGGGCGGCGAGAGGGTGACGGTGGTACGGATTGGGGTGGCAGTGGTGTCGCCGGGCATGCCGTTACGGTACTTGTTGCGGGGAACCAACCGAAAACGACTGGGGGACCTACCTTGGCGTGGGACTTTTCGACCGATCCGGAGTTCGAGCAGAAGCTGGCATGGATGCGCCAGGTGGTGAGGGAGGAGATCTATCCCCTGGAGACGCTCGACCTCGACTACGACGCCCTGCTGGAGGCGATCAAGCCTCTTCAGGCCGAGGTGAAGAGCCAAGGGCTGTGGGCCTCCCATCTTCCCGTCGAGCTCGGTGGGGGCGGCTTCGGCCAAATCAAGCTCGGCCTCATGCACGAGATCCTGGGGCAGACGCCCTATGGGCCGGTGGTGTTCGGAAACAACGCGCCGGACTCGGGCAACGCCGAACTCCTGGCCATAGGGATCGAGTCCTCCGGCCGGGATGACCAGCGCGAGCAGTGGCTCCAGCCCCTCTTGGATGGGCGGATGCGAAGCGGCTTCTCCATGACCGAGCCGGGGGCGGGAGCTGATCCGACCATGATCACCACCCGGGCGGTGCGGGACGGCGACGAGTGGGTCATCGACGGCCACAAGTGGTTCACCACCAACGGGTCGCTGGCCGACTTCCTCATCGTGATGGCGGTGACCAATCCAGATGTCCATCCCTATCAGGGGTGCTCGATGATCATCGTCCCGGCCGACGCGCCGGGTGTCGACATCGTCCGGGATGTGGCGACCATGGAGGACCCCGTCGACCACTACGGCAAGTTCGGGGGTCACGCCGAGATCATCTACCGGGAGGTGCGGGTCCCCTATGCCAACCTCATCGGTGCCGAGGGCGAGGGGTTCGTGCTGGCCCAAAAGCGCCTGGGACCCGGACGGATCCACCACTGCATGCGTTGGCTGGGCCAGTCCCGACGGGCCTTTGACATGTTGTGCGAGAGGGCCGTCTCCCGCACCACCCATCACTCCCTGCTGGCCGAGAAGCAGACCATCCAGAACTGGGTGGCCGACTCACTAGCTGAGATGACGGCGGCTCGGCTCATGACGCTGTACGCAGCGTGGAAGATGGACACCGAGGGAGCGTCGGCTGCCCGGGTGGAGATCGCCATGATCAAGTACTACGGGGCTGGTGTCCTCTACAACGTGATCGACCGGGCCATCCAGGTCCAT
>Ga0182030_10021450_pt1 | contig 12095 bp, 12 predicted proteins | sample 812S3MmetaG_FD_121299 | JGI IMG/M metagenome (GOLD analysis project Ga0182030, IMG submission 121299) | Permafrost microbial communities from Stordalen Mire, Sweden - 812S3M metaG (Illumina Assembly) | ecosystem: Environmental > Terrestrial > Soil > Wetlands > Permafrost | place: Sweden...
CAATCAGCACGGCGGGGCTGATCCCAAGCTTGGTTCGCTTTCTTGCCATGCCTTGACTCTCCCATCTCGTTCAGCCAGACGCAAACTTATTATACCGATTATATTAGAGAGTTGGTATTAGATGGAGACTTCGGTTCAAGATATTTGAGTTGCGTTGGACTTTATGCCGCGCTCGAATTCCTATTGCCTGCATTCACCTATTAAATGCCCGCTCCGGCCGGAACCGGACAATCTTTTTGCAAAAATATTTCTGCTCGCAGCCGCCTCGCATTTCGGGTAGTTGAAAGATCATTAGGAATTGAAGCCCATGATTATTTTTCTTAACGGCCAGTTTGTGCCCGAAGTCCGGGCAGTCGTTCCCATCAACGACCGTGGCTTCATGCTGGGCGATGGACTTTTTGAGACAATGCGGGTCTGCAACGGCCGGCCGTTTCGCCTGGCGCAGCACTTGGAACGGATGACGCGCGGCGCGGATTTTTTGAAGATCAAATGTCCGTTCACGCCCAGGGAACTGGAGAAATTCGCCGGACAACTCATCGGGCAGAATCAAATGCCCGAGGCGGTCCTGCGGGTGACGTTGACGCGCGGGCCGGGCGCGCGCGGTTATGCACCGCCGACAGACGGCCAGCCAACCGTGGTGATGACCTTGCATCCGGCGCCGGCGGTGGACGCGGACGACCCCATCCAGTGGAGTCTCGTCACGTCGTCGTATCGCATTCCGGCGAGCGATCCGATGGCGTCGTTCAAGACGACGAGCAAGCTGCTTCACGTGATGGCGCGCATGGAAGCTCTGGAGCAGGGCGCGGACGAGGCCTTGCTGATCAACTCCAATGGCGAAGTCGCCGAAACCGCCGGCGGCAATTTGTTTTGGATCTACGACGAGACCGTTTGCACCGTGCCCACTGGTCGCGGCGCGCTGCCCGGCATCACCCGCGCCGTGGTGCTGGAAATCTGCCAGGCGCTCGGCCTGCCAACCAATAAACGTGTCATCAAACCCGAGGCGCTGAGAAATTCCGAAGGCGTTTTCGTCACCCAAAGCGTCCTCGGCATCGTGCCGGTGGCGGCCTTCAATGGCGAACCGGTGGCGCCATCGCCGCTGGTGGAACAAATTGCCGGCGCCTATTCCCGGATGCTGGCCCAGCCCTGACCTGCCGGACGGCTTAATCATTTGGATTAGCTGTTATCAAATCGTTTTTGCCCCCATTGCATCCGCCCGAGCCGGCGGTATTGTGAGGTGTAAACCGACGATGACGAATGTGGCAACCGCTGCCCCGGTTCAAAAATGGAAAGGCCCTTATGATCGTCAATGCCAATACTGACCATTGTCTCTCCTTCATCAGCAGCCAGCTTCAAGGTGCGAGCCAGCCCGGCGTTTCGGCGGGGAAAAATGTCCAGGTCCGACGGGCGGTGACGATTTCGCGGCAGGCCGGATGCGGGGCGGTCATCGTTGCCGAAAAGCTGGCCCAGTATCTGCATCATCATTCATCCGGGGATGCCTGTCCGTGGACGGTGTTTGATCGCGACCTGATTGACAAGGTGCTGGAAGATCATAATCTGCCGACCCGCCTGGCCAAGTTCCTGCCCGAGGACCGCGTTTCGAAAATTGATGACATCCTGGCCGATGTGTTCGAAGTGCATCCGCCGACGCAGGAGATCATTGAGCAAACCGCCGAAACCATTCTCAGGCTGGCCGGCTTGGGGAACGTGATCCTGGTGGGCCGCGGCGCGACAATGATCACCGCCAGGTTGCCGCACGTTCTCCATGTCCGGCTGGTGGCCCCGCTCGAAAAGCGTGTCGAGCACGCCCATCAATTTTATAGCCTGACGGTGAATGAAGCGTACAAATTCTGCCTGAACCAGGATAGAGCCCGGGAGCGTTACCTTAAAAAATATTTTAGTGCGAACATCAATGACCCGCTGCTTTATCATTTGATCGTCAACACCCACCTGGTCGGTTATGATGCCGCCGCGAAGCTGATCGGCGACGCGGTCCTGAATTTGAATTAAGGGCGACTTCGGTCTTGGGTTGCTGTTTTGTCTGTGGCTTAATCTTCGCGTGCCTCGCGACACCCGACATCGGTTTGCCCGCGCGCGACGTAAACAGCGCGGAGGTTCCGGTTTTGGGTGGGTGCTGATCCTGGCTTTGATCACTTTCGCCATCTGGTTTTTCTGGTGGCATGCCCATTCCCAAAAAACCGTCCGGACGAAACCAGCCGTCGCGGCCAGGCCGCAGTTGATCCCGTTGGTCGTTGCCCGTCAGGCGGCGGGTGATTTTCCGCGTCCGGTTCACGATGTGTTTGAAGCGCAGGTGGCCCTGGCGCGGCGGGCGATTTCTCCGGGTTCCATTGACGCGGCGCTTGGTTCCCAGACCCGGGCGGCGATTTCAGTTTTTCAGGGAACTCAAAATCTGCCCCAGACCGGCCTGCTCAACACCAACACCCGGGCGCAGCTCATCCTCGATGGGCCTCTCCTGACGACCTACATGGTCACGACGAACGACCTGGCGCGGTTGCAGCCGCTTGGCAAGACGTGGCTCGCCAAATCGGAACAGTCCGCGCTGGATTACGAGACTGAACTCGAACTGGTCGCGGAGCAGGGCCACGCGCACCCCGAATTGATCCGCCGGCTCAATCCCGGCGTGAACTGGACCAACCTCGCGGCGGGCACGGTTTTGCAGATTCCCGCCGTGGAATATCCCATGCCGGCGGACAAGGCGGCGTTCGTGGCCATTCATCTCGCGGACAAATATCTGGAGGCGTTTGATGCGGAGACAAATTTGATCGCGCATTTTCCCTGCAGCATTGCGCAGCGCGTCGAGAAACGGCCGGTGGGCGAGCTGCACGTCGTTGTGGTCGCGCCCAACCCGAATTATACGCTGGACCCGGATTTGTTTCCCGAGTCGCCCGAGGCCAAAACGCTGGACCACAAATTGATTTTGCCGCCCGGACCGAACAATCCGGTGGGCGTGGCGTGGATCGGCCTGGACAAGACCGGTTACGGCATTCATGGCACGCCGAACCCGGAACAAGTCGGACGCACGGAGTCGCACGGCTGTTTCCGGCTGGCGAACTGGGACGCGGAATATCTGAGCAAACTGGCATGGATCGGGATGCCGGTGCTGGTGGAACCATGAATAATCTCAATTTGGTGGGCCGAGACTTCTGCCGGGCGATTCCAAAAAGACGGGCAAATTATTATTGCCCGGGGACATGCTTTGGCCTAATTGTAGGTCAACTTTAACAAAGGAAAATCATGATTATCGGATTGATTATTGCCGCCGTGGTGGGAGTTTTTTTGCTGGGGCTCATCGGCTTTGTCATCGGCGGCTACAACAAGCTGGTCACGCTGCGCAACCGGTTCAAAAACGCCTACGCGCAGATTGACGTTCAGCTCAAGCGCCGTTATGACCTGATTCCCAACCTCGTCGAGACCGCCAAGGGCTACATCAAGCACGAACGAGAAACGCTTGAAGCCGTCACCCAGGCGCGCAACATTGCCTACGCCGCTTCGAAGACCGCCGCGAGCAATCCGGGGGACTCCAGCGCCGTGAAAAGTTTGGCTGCCGCCGAAAGCGGGCTGGGCGGCGCGTTGAGCCGCCTGATGATGGTTTCGGAGCAGTATCCCGATTTAAAGGCCAACCAGAACATGATGCAGCTCACCGAGGAGCTGACCTCCACGGAAAACAAAATCTCCTTTGCGCGCCAGGCCTACAATGACTCGGTGATGATTTACAACACCGACCGCGAGATTTTCCCGAGCAACCTCATCGCCAGCATGTTCAATTTCAGCCCGGCCGAACTGTTCGTCATCGAGAAGCCGGAGCAGAAGGATGCGCCGAAGGTTTCGTTTTCGTAAATCACGTGCAGCCGCCGACGTGAGGAGGCTCTGATTTTTTATTTATTTACGATATTGGCTTAACAATTGACGAATCTCGCTACCATTCAGGCATATTGCGCAAATCGTATATCGTAAATCTAAAATAGTGAGCCTCGTTACCTCGGTTGCCACAGAGAATTAAAATGGACTTCTTCGCCCAACAGGACAAGGCCCGCAAAAAGACGAAGCTGCTCATTCTTTATTTCGCGCTCGCGGTCGCCTCGATGATCGTGATGATTTATGCGGTTGCGGTGTTTGTTTCCGGTTATGTCGCGCTGAAGCAATCGCATCATTATTACGCAGAACCAACCCCCTTTGCGTTTTGGAATCCGCAACTTTTTGTTGGCGTCACGCTCGTCACGCTGGCGATTATTTTCACTGGCAGCCTGTGGAAGACCATGGCGTTGGCGGGCGGCGGCGGCGCGCTGGCCGAATCGCTCGGCGGACGGCTGGTGAGTTCAAACACGACCGACCCCGACGAACGCAAACTGCTCAATGTCGTCGAGGAGATGTCCATCGCGTCCGGCGTGCCCATGCCGCAGGTCTACGTATTGGAATATGAAGACGGCATCAACGCCTTTGCCGCCGGCCACACGACCAGCGATGCCGCCGTCGCCGTCACCAGCAATTGCATGAGCAAGCTGTCGCGCGATGAATTGCAGGGGGTCGTCGGCCACGAGTTCAGCCACATTTTGAACGGCGACATGAAGCTGAACCTCCGCCTCATCGGGATTTTGTTCGGCATCTTCTGCATTGCCACCATCGGTCGCATCTTGATGCAGATGCGCAGTGGCAGCAGCCGCGACCGCAATCCGTTGCCGCTCGTTGGACTGCTATTGCTGGTCATCGGCTCGCTCGGAGTCTTCTTCGGTCGCCTGATTCAAGCCGCCATCAGCCGTCAGCGCGAATTCCTGGCCGACGCCGCGTCTGTGCAGTTCACACGCAATCCCGGCGGCCTTTCCGGCGCGCTGCAAAAGGTCGGCGGCTACACGTCGCTCGTGATGTCGCCGCATGCGCCCGACGCTGCGCATCTTTTTTTCGGCGACGTGAACGGCAACCAGTTCTTCGGCGCGATGGCAACGCACCCGCCGCTGGAGCAGCGCATCCGCGCGATTGATCCGGTGTGGGACGGGCAGTTCCAACGCGTGCCAGATGCAAAACGGGATGAAGTTTACCGCCGTGAAACCGGCCAGCCGACCGAAGAAATTTCAAAACCGAGACGCCCGCAAATGCCAAATCTCTTCGGCCCCGGGTTGGGTGGCGCGATTTTGGCTTCCGACGACGACGAAGGGCCGCCGGTCATCCGGTCGCGCTCCGTCCTGCCCAATCTCGGCAATCCGACGCCGGTGCATTTGAAATACGCGGAGCAATTGCGCGATTCCCTGCCGGAAGGTGTGAAGGCCGCCGCGCGTGAACCGCTCGCCGCCGCAGCTTTGATTTACGCGCTGTTGTTGAGCAGCGAGCCCGATGAACGCGCGGCCCAGATTGACGAAATTGGGAAACGCTTTTCGCCATCCGTGTCCGCCAAAACCGCCGCGCTGTTTCCCGACATTTCCGCCGCCGCCCAACACGCGCACCTGCCGATCGTCAACCTCGCGCTGGGTGCGTTGCGGCAGTTGAGCGCCGAGCAGTTCGGTCAATTTTCGCAGACCCTGCAGTGGCTGATTGAAAGCGACGGGAAGGTTGAACTGTTTGAATTCGTGCTGCAAAAAATTGTCACCCGCCACCTCGCGTCGAAATTCAGCGGGGCGCGTCCGCCGGTTATCCAATATTACACGCTCAAACCGCTGGTGCCGGACTGCGCCGTTGTGTTGTCTGCGCTGGCCAATGTCGGCAGCAGTGATCCGGTCGCGGTCCAAAAGGCCTTTGATGTCGGGGCGCCATATCTGCGTGCGCCCGATGATGGCGCTTTGTCGTTATTGCCCCGCGACCAATGCGGCGTGAACCAGATTGACGCCGCGCTCAACCGCCTCGCGCTGGCCGTTCCGACCATCAAAAAGAATTTGATCGAAGCCTGCGTCTATACGGTTGGTGCCGATGGTGTGATGGTCGAGAGCGAGGCCGAACTGCTCCGCGCCGTCGCCGACACGCTGGATTGCCCCATGCCGCCGTTTGTCCAGGTGGAATGATTTTGCCGGCGTGGCTGAACCTTGGCAGAACGCCGCTGTATCCTAAAATTTATTTGCGCACCGTCGCCTTCAATTGCTGCTTGAAGGTTTCCACAATTTTCTCGTGGGCCGAGTTCACCTCGGCATCCGTCAAGGTCTTTTCCGGCGAACGATACGTAAACGCGTAAGCCAGGCTCTTCTGTCCTTCCGGCACATGCTTGCCGCGAAAGACGTCGAACAACTCGACGGCTTCCAGGTTCGCCGGCTTGGTCTGCCTCACCACCTGTAGGACGGCGTCGTGGGTCGTCGCTTCGGGCACGATCATGGCCACGTCGCGGCGGATGGTCGGGAATTGCGGCAGCGGCTTGAACGACTTGGCCGGATTGCGGCGCGCGAGCAGTTGATCCAAATTCAATTCGGCTAGAAAAACGCCGTCGCGCAAATCATATTTCTTGGCCAGCGCGGGCAGCAACTGGCCGATTACGCCGAAATTGTTTTTTTCACCTGGCAGTGAAACCATTGCGAGTTCCAAAAATGATTCCGACTTGACTTTCCAAGTTGTAAATAAAACCTTGCGCAAACCAAATTGTTCTAAAAATTCTTCGACGATGCCTTTTAAATCGAATGCATCGAATTTTTCATCTCGATTTTCGCCGCTCCAAAAATTTTGCGAACGCTGGCCGGTGATGGCAATCGCTAGATGGCGTTCTTCATTTGGTCCGGCAGATGAACCACAAAGCGTGTTTATGAAAGTGCGGCCGATTTCAAACAGCGCGACATCATAATTCTTCCGGCTGACGTTGTGTCGCAGCGAGTGAATCAAACCGGGCAACAAACTTGGACGCAGAACATCCATGTCGTTGCTCAAAGGATTTGCCAGCGCGACAATTGTTTCAGCAATCATATCGCGAGCTTCAGATTTAGAAATCAGCGTTTGTCCCTGCGCTTCGTTCAAGCCAAGGCCGGTCAAAATTCTTCGCGCCTCGGCAATTTGATTGTAAACGGAATCAAACGCATTGAAGCCGATCGCACCGCGCGGCGGTGTGGAGGGAATTTTATCCACGCCGTGCAGGCGGCCGACTTCCTCGATCAAATCCACTTCGCGCTTCAAATCCACGCGGAAGGTCGGGATTTGAAACGTCACCGGTTCGGTCGGACGCTGGTCATCCACCGGGCGCGCCTTGCGGTTCATCGCCTTGAGGCCAAGCTGGCCGAGATAAAACTCGATTTCTTCCGGTTTCAAATTAATCCCGAGCAGTTCGCCAACCTTATTGTGTCGCAGGGCGATTTGCTTTGGCTCAACCGGTTTGGGATACGCATCCACGACGCCTTCCGCCAACTGGCCGCCGGCGGTTTCCAAAATCAATTGGACCGCCCGCTGGCTCGCCCAATCACAAATGTCCACGTCCGCGCCGCGCTCGTAACGGTAGCTGGCGTCAGTGCGCAGCCCAAGCTGCTTGCTCGTGCGACGGATGTTGGTGGGCGAGAAATAGGCGCTCTCAATCAGCACGTCCACGGTCCGGTCGTTGATTTCCGTGTTCTGGCCGCCCATGACGCCGGCCAGCGCAATGCCCTTTTGCTCATCGGCGATCAGCAGCATTTCATTGGTCAGCGTGCGCTCCTGATTGTCGAGCGTTTTGAATTTTTCACCGGCAGCGGCGCGGCGGACCACGATGGTGGGTTTGCCGTCCTTGCCTTTGGCGATGAGGTGATAATCGAACGCATGCAACGGCTGGCCGGTTTCCAGCATGACGTAATTGGTCACATCCACCACGTTGCTGATGCTGCGGATGCCGACCTTTTCCAACGTGTTTTTCAACCAATCCGGGCTGGGCCCAACTTTCACGCCTTTAACGATGCGCGCGGTATACCGCGGACAAAGCTCGGAATCTTCGAGGCGCACTGCAACCAGTGCGGAAGTTTCAAGTTTCAAGTTTTCAGTTTTCAGTTTTTCGGACTGAACACTTGAAACTGAACTCTGAACACTCGGCATTTTCAGCTTGTTTCCCGTCAGCGCCGCGATTTCGCGCGCGATGCCGATGATGCTGTTCCAATCCGGCCGGTTGGGCGTGATTTCCAAATCGTACACCACGTCGCTGCCGCTGCGGCCAAGATATTCGGCGAACGGCTGGCCGACCTTGGCATCCGGGCGCAGGATGAGCAGGCCGTCCACTTGATCCGGCAATCCAAGTTCCTGCGGCGAGCACATCATGCCGTGCGATTCCACGCCGCGGATTTTGCCGACCTTGATGGTGAACGGTTCCTTCTCGCCGGGTTTGGGCGGCAACGTCGCGCCGGGCAGGATGAGCGGCACCTTGTCACCGGCCTGAAAATTCTGCGCACCGCAGACGATCTGCCGTTCGCCCTGGCCGTCGTTGACCTTGCAGACGGTGAGCTTGTCGGCGTTCGGATGCTTGTCCTTGGTGATGACCTGCGCGACGACGATGCCGTCGAATTCGCCGCCGGTCTTGTGGACGCCCTCGACTTCGAGGCCGAGCATGGTCAGCCGCTCGGTCAGTTGTTCAGGCGACCAGTCGAAATCGACGTATTGTTTGAGCCAGTTAAGGGTGACTTTCATTTCGCTGTTTTCTTTTTGGTGATGTATTTCACATCGTCGAGTCCTTCAAAATCATCATCTTGGGTCCATAGGATGGCTTCTTGCGCGCGGGCGGTGGCCAGGACGATGGAATCCGCCAGCGGGAGTTTTGCCTGCAATCCCAGCCGCGCGGCAAAAATCGCCAGTTTCGAATCCAAGTCCACAACTTCGCCAAGCTGCATGTGAGCGATGGCTTTCAAGGCCTGCGTTTCGCCGCGTTCGCGCGACACCCATTTGAAAACTTCGTAGATGCACACCGCCGGGACAATCAACTCGTTCACCCGCTCAATGGCGCTGGAGAAGAAGCCGGAATTCGGGCCTTCGGTGAAATACTCAATCCACCCGGATGAATCCACGACGTTCACAGGCGGTCGGGTTCACGTTCAAAGTCGCGGTTCATGCTCTTCAAAAAGCCGCGCATCTCCTTCATCGGTTTCATGGGGACAATTTCAATCCGCCCGCCCAGCGCAAATACTTGCAGCTTCTGGCCGGCTTTGAGTTTCAGGAAATCCCGCACCGGCTGCGGAATGACCACTTGAAATTTCGGCGACAGTGTGACGGTATTCATATCGTTATTGTAATCGTTAAACGATAGTTTGTTCGATAGTTGATGTCAACTACATCAGTTAAAACCGTTCTATTTGTCGTAAAAATGAACTGCGCCGGTGGAAAGGTCGTACATGCCGCCGACCAGGCCGATCTGACCGTTGTCCAGCATCTCGCGCAGGATGGGGCTGCGCTCGCGAATTTCCTTCATCACCAGCCGCACGTTTGCCTCGGATACCTTGTCCACAAATTCAAGATTCTTCGAATTGCGCGGCTGGACATCGGCGGGAACCTGGGCAATCGCCGGCTGGATCTTGGCGAGCAAGCCGGTGAGGTTGCCCAGCTCTACGCTGTCCACGGCGCCTTTGATGGCGCCGCAATTGGAATGGCCGATGACCGCAATCAGCTTTGCGCCCGAAACCTTGCAGGCGAATTCCAGGCTGCCGAGAATGTCGTCGTCCAGCACGTTGCCGGCGACGCGCGCGCTGAAGATGTCGCCGACGCCCTGGTCCAAAACAATCTCGATGGGCTGGCGCGAATCCAGACAACTCAACACCACGGCGAACGGATACTGGCCGGATGCCGTCGCCTGGACCTGCCACGGGTAATTGCGAATGCGCGGCGTGCCCGCGACAAAGCGCGCGTTGCCCGCTTTCAGTTCCGCCAGCGCCGACTGCGGCGTCATGGCCGCCTGCGACGCCTTGGTCTGCACCGTGGTTGACGAGACAATGCTGTTTGCCGACATCACTCCGGTGTCGCTATGGGAACTTTTGCACCCCGTGGCCGCCAGCAGGGCGGCGAGGAAAACGGCGAACAGTTCAGGATGATTGAATTTGGTTTTCATAGATTTGACAGGCCGTCCGGTCAATTCCTCGGGCGACCAGTTGAAATCAACGTATTGTTTGAGCCAGTTAAGGGTGACTTTCATTTGGAGATTAAACTTTCGATTTCAAATAATTGATAAACGCGGAGCAGGTCACGAGAAAGAAAAGTGCATCAGCTTTTTTCAAATTTGGTTCATCCAACATTGCATGGCGGATACCGTTTTCATCACTTGTGTAACCGTAGAGCTTTGAAAAACCAGCCTTTAAGCATGGGTGGATCTCGCCTTTTTTTTCTAACGCTTTGATCGCATCGTCCAGCGTGGCTTTTGGTAAATTGGCCAATATTTTGGCGACACTTTCCACCGCTGAGATGGATTCTTTGATTGAGTTTCTCGGGTCGGCATTTCGCTTGTCAGAAATGAGTTCGAGCGCGCGATGCAAATGTTTCGCTGCGGCAGTAAACTCCTTTTGGTTGAGTGCATCATCGACGGTTTGAAGTTCGCCGTGATTTGTGATTTCGACTATTCTTTGTCCTACGACTCTGTATCCAGAAAGTTCTGATTCGAGCGCTGCGTTGATTTTGTCTTCAAGCAGTTTGTGGTGCGGGAAACAACTGAGAGTAAACTCGATAAAATCGTAAACCTCGTTCCATTCTGACCTGTAAAACCTTTCCCGCATTTCACCATAAACTTCATTAAAGTCTCTTGGCTTTGTATCTTTTGTTTTTTTTAGAAATCTTGACCACCACTCATCCGTAAACTTAGGAGCGAGCAATTCAACTCGATTTGGATTGTTGTAGTTAGGTGTGAAAAAACCTTCTAAATTAAACAGCCCCTCACAGAGCGCATTCCAGAGAGCATTGCGCAATTCGTCGTCCATCTGTTCAAGTTGAACAATGCTTTTGGCGGACTTGTAACCCTTTCTCTGGCTGAACCACATAGATTTTAAAATTGTTCCAAGCACCGCACGCCGTTTTTGTAGAAGAGGCGGATGTCGTTGATGCCGTCGCCAAGCTCCTACGGAGCTTTCAAAATGTTCGCGTATTTCGCGTATTTCGCGGTTGCCTCATTAAACCAAATTCCCCCGCCCGGCACAGCTAAAATAGCTTAATCTTGAAAAAATGCGGGGCGCAGGCGCGGCCAGGGCGGCTGGTTGAAATTCACGAGTTGCTGGAGCCGGTGCGGGCGGCTTTCATAAAGACGTTTTCCTCAAGTTTCTGCAAGAACCCGGGTCAGGATTGACAGAACGATTGCTCGAATATAACCTCCCATGCAGTCTTGCGGTAGAGACATATCAGGATCCAACAACCACTACAGAAATAAAAAAATGAAAATAATGACATTTCTCATGCTGGCGGGCGTGGCGTGTGCCGCGGTTCTTTTCACAGGGTGTGCTTCGAGCAACACTGAAATCACTGCCCCGTCCACCCAGACGGCGGTCAATCTGAGCCAGAACAATTTCCGGATCATCAAAGCCGGCGCCGTTGGCACCAGCCATGGATTCCGGCTGCTGGGGATTATTCCTTTTGCCGGGGCCAACGAGACCCAGGCCCGGGCCAATCTCTATAATAACATCGGCATATCCCTCGAGGGTAAATCGGCCACGTTGGCGAACACCACGTACAGCAAATCCACGATCTATCTTATTTTGTTTTCCGTGCCCAAAGTGACCGTGGAGGCTGATGTGGTCGAGTATTTGAACAACCCGCCGGCTTCCGCGCCGGCGGCGCATTGATACCACTTCATACGAAAACAGAACCGCTCTCGAAAGTGAGCGGTTTTTTGTTTTTGGCTGCGGTCGTCCCGTTGTTGCAGGCAACAATCAGGTGTCATTTCAAATTGATGAGCTTCTACCGGCCGGTCTTGGGGAATTTTTCTTTTCAGAACTGCCGCAAAAACCGCACGTCGTTTTCGTAAAACAGCCGGATGTCGTTGATGCCGTAACGGATCATGGCGGATTCAAGATGGCATGGGTTGGCCATAGAGTCGTTGGAATAGCTGGCGTTTCAATTCTTCCGGGGAAAGCCCGGCGGGCAAATGAATCAGCAAGCCATGCAACCCAAACGCGAGAACCAGCCCACTTTTTTGATTTGGCCGTGCAGCAACGTGGCCGTGCCAACCGAGTCTTGGAAACCATTGCCCGCGA
>Ga0182030_10021451_pt1 | contig 12095 bp, 12 predicted proteins | sample 812S3MmetaG_FD_121299 | JGI IMG/M metagenome (GOLD analysis project Ga0182030, IMG submission 121299) | Permafrost microbial communities from Stordalen Mire, Sweden - 812S3M metaG (Illumina Assembly) | ecosystem: Environmental > Terrestrial > Soil > Wetlands > Permafrost | place: Sweden...
GTTATCTCGAACAATCTTTACCCAGCCTATGGGTTCATCGGCAGCACCAACTTCCTCCAAGCGCGCATTCTCTCGAAGCTCCTCTCTTTTCTGAACAATTTCAATTACTTTAAGCGTCAAGACTGCTAACGACTGTTTGACCCCTGCAGCTTCATAGCACTGTGCATAACACTGCTTGAATGTTTGCAAAATACCGATGCCAGCCAAAGAAAGATGATCCGCTATTTCGAACATTTCTCGTTCCGTCCCACCCTGGTACGCAACTTGCAATAGCCCCTCGCTAGAAGTTCGCATACCAGTCCAAGTTCCTAGCGGATTTGGATGCGCGCCCCGATCGATCGATAGGTCATACAACAGATCCAAAAGATTTGACCACGTCGAATCAAGTGAGACTAAGGCTTTGCGAAAGGTAAACTCATTTCGATGTTTAGGGTTGGCATGACGGTTTACCCATCTTTCGAAAAGCTCTGTGTCTCCGGAACGTAAATGGTTACCGTGGGCAGCATTTTCTATTGCCACTCGCAGAAGTGTAAAAGTCTCCGGTAAAGCGCCAGAAGCCCAGGCTTTCACTGCACTGCGCCACGATGAATAAGCGCGAATGAAGAAGGGGTAAGTCTCATTTCCGCCCTCGTCCCAGATCGCGTCCTTGAGAACTAAGAAGTGATAGTTTATCGCCCGAAGCACGTCGTTTTCCAGCTCGAACTTAGGGTCGGTCAATGTATGAACAGTATTGACGTGACCTGTAGATATGGAATGGAGAAGTGCATTATCACTTGTTCTGGCCAGCCGCACTTGCACGTGGCACAAAAAAAGATGCACTGCTCTAAAAAACTTGGCCTTTAATCTCAAAATCAGTACTCCTAATCACCTTCTGAAACTATTAAGAGCCGCAGTCTGTAAGAATCACAGATATGCTAAGCCTCGTCCTAAAAACTTGTCGAACACATCAGCCAAATTGCTGCTTGCCGCTCCGCCATCAGCAATGATTTCCGTATTCGGAGCCTTGAATGAGCTGCATCCCTTGAGCATTTTTTTTTAAGCGTGCCCACCCTGCTTTTAGATCCTCCTCAACATAGCCCAAGAACTAAATTCAAGCAATGATCAGATTTTACGCAGAGGAAATGCCTAAAGTCTTGTGCGAGAATCTTCTTGGTCTCATCACTAGTAAATCGAAGTCGTTGTTTGACTGGTATATACCTGCCGCCCCTGCGGTGATATGGTTGCATCGGCTTGTATATGCGTTGCAGGGTAAAATCTTTCAATGTATGCACAATAGCAAACACCGGCTTCAATGAAGATTGGTTTTACTTTCTTGGCTACCAAAACTTCTCTTGAGTTTGACTGATTTGCCTGACTATACCGTTTTGTATGCAATCACTTCCGATCTGTGCCAGGCAACAACCACCGTGTTGGATCCCTGTCCAGGCTTTCACGCTCTGCGGGCGTAAAAATGCCCAGTCGCCACACAATGACGCCGGCCTTAATGTCTTCTGTTGATGCAGCGGCCTGCAGTCCCACAGCTCCGTGGCCTTCTGATACCAGTACCACAGCTTTAGGAAAAGCCGAGAAATACTCAGGGGCGTGGATGATGGATGGCTCTTTATAGCTCGCAATGTGCATGTCGTATAGGTTTCCCAGAACCTCGAAATATGCGACAGCACGATTGCTCAAAGTGGCGATGTCTTCATGCGAATAGATTTTGAGTGGTTTTTTCGTTCGTACCTCCGAGCCGTAAAGCGCGTAGTCAGCGTGAAAAATTGAGTTGCGCAAATTCTTATTCCAAATTTCAGTCAGCGGAATGCAAGCCTCAGGCAGCTTGGCTTTCGCAGCCAGATACTTAAGATGATCGATTTTTTCTCCGGGACTTTTGTCTCTTCCGTTTGCATGCGGTGGAAAGCGATTAGTGTTGAACGTATCACCATCCAGAACAGCAAACAAATTTGCCAGAATTTCATAGGGCTCGGATGCCTCAAGTATGTGACCGTAAAGCCAAAGCTCAAGATGTCTTTGAGCCGAGCCCTTGATGTTTCTGTGAGATTCAATCACAGATACCATTGCCTCTCTTGTTGACTGAAACGGATCCCAGCCGGCATCTTCCAATCCTCGTGGACGGAATAGCGTCATTAAAAATTCAAAGTGATTTTTTTCTCGAGCGTGGGCGAAGACCGGATCGAGATAGTTGAAATACCGCACAAGAGCGTCATTGTAAAAATGATTTTCGCCTTCGACTCTATCGTCCAAGCGCTCCCAAGCCCCCTTGTTTGTCCTCGTCATCTGCATGTGCGTTCACCATGAAATTGTCGGAACCGGCACCGACAGAGTTTCCACCCAAGGACCCTCCCTCAGCTTTCCGTTTTCGAAAAAGCAGAACATCACGACGCCTCCAGGCAATATTAACCCGACTTTAAGAAATTGACATGTGCTGCACCGGTGAGCCATAATGTTCATATCATCCTTGTTGGCTGATTTCCGGGTAGAAACCTAAGCTAGGAAACGACCTAACAGCCTACAGGGCCCCTCAGGTTCCATCGAAAGGTGGCGCCTGAGCTTTATTATTTCCATTCATCTGGCATGTGGATTTTCTTTCCGTCGCTCAGCACGATAGGATTCGGGAAAACACATGTCTTGTATTCCTCAATTGTAAATTGGTAGCGAAATCGTACTTTTTGTGACAGCTCGGCGTGCCAGCGCCCAAATGGAAATAAAATTCCAAGCGGCTTGGTGGGATGGAGGTCCCTAACGTAATCTACGGCTGGCTTAAGATCTGAATCTCCTGATACCAGCAGGCAGGCATCTACAGAAGGTTCAGCCATTAACTTTACTAGGCACAAAGCAACATTTACGTCGGTTTCCTTCTCGACATAAGCCTGGTAATCACGATTGCATACCCGGCACGTGACCTGTTTCTCTTTGAATTGTCCAAATATAGGAACTACCCCGCTGCTTTCCAATGCCTTGATGTAGCGCAAGTGACGCTAGTGAGCAAAATTTCTACGATGAGTTGCTAGCGAAGTGCAATAAAGAACCTGTGCCAGTTCGGGGCTTGCCAAATTGAGCATGCCGGCACGTTGAAGAATAAGTTGCGGGATGTTCAGCCATTTAATTTCGCTTGGCGCTCCCTGCTCTACAGCCTCGCAAATGGAGTGGTATAAGTTAAACCCGTCAACGATGCATCCGATTTTCATAAGTTCTCCAAATGATAGATTCGGATTAGCGGCTGGATTTTCTCCAAACTGGACCGCTGCTCTTCGTCCACTTAACCATTTTATACTGTCATTTGTTGTCGAACTACAAAATTACGCATTCGCTAAGCCTTTGAATGCATCAAACAGCGAACGAAAATGTTGTTAGCAACCTTATGAGCGCGGGCCCCTCAATATTTCAACATCCCGAGCGCCTTGTGCTTGTCTTCGGGATGCACTTCGAGATATGCCTGGAGCTGTGCCAAATTCGAATGCCCTAATATGTCTTGCACCGTCCGCAGTGGCACGCCTTGTCGACTGAGTGCAGTTAAAAGTGTCCGTCGCATCGAATGTGTTTTTGCACCCTCTAATTTGAGTGTTTTAAATACGCGCGTAAGAATGTTGTGCGCTGCTGCCCGAGAGATGTGCCCACACTCTGATTCGTCGGAAGGGAAGAGCCAGTCAGTGCTTTGGATATCTTTGCGATAGTCCAGGAGGGCTTGACGCAGCTTTGGCACGATAGGAATTTCGGAGTAAACAGTGTTTTTCTTTTTCAGTCGATAAACGACGAGAGTGTATTTGACACCATTGGCGGTGAATAATTGATCTTGCTTTAGCGAAATTATTTCACTGATCCGCAAACCGGTATAGATGCCGACGGCAAAAAGTGCTTTGTCGCGATTCGACTCGAGCAGTTTGAAGACTGCTTGAATCTCTAGAGGGGTAAGAATTTTAGCTTGACCAGCCATTATCAGTCGTATATCTCTTGGCTAAACGAAAAGTATATATGCATACATTTCGTTTACTATAACTTGTGTGTTGGCGCGCTGTTTGGCACTTTTTCTTGCACGCTAAATGGCACTCGACGACTAACCGATTACTCGACGCCGATCACTTCGATAGTCGAAAGTTTTCGTGAGTCAATCTTACTAACGTTGCCAATGATTCATTGTCCGCGAAGTCTTCCTTCTTAAAGGCACAGCCTAGTTCTTCCCACTTTCGTTCAACGATGAACATAACTTCTTCTATTGTCTTTGAACTCGTGTACAAGAGATGTCTTCAATGCAGCCCGCACTGCAGGGGGGGTGCCACCTTAGTCGAGGATTGACATGTGCTTTTTAGCTTCACGGCTGAGCGGCTTCAAGTTGACCCGACCGCTGAGGAGTGATGTGCACAGGGAGAGGACTTTGTTCAGCACAGCCTTGGTGTTATCACCACGACGTTTGAAAAAGTCAGCTCTCCTTGCAAAAGCCAGTGCTTTTGGCGACCAAGATAGTTTTGGTGCAAATAAATGAAACCGACGAACAGCGGTGTCTAAGTCCGCGATTGCACTTTCAAAATCTCCTTGAATCTCGAAAACCATAGCTCGTTGAAGCAGAAGGAACGGCTGAACGTTGAGCTCAATGGCTTTACTAAGAAGAAGTTTACAGAAGCAGTCTACGATGTAGTTAAGTTCGATCAACAAATTTCTGATAAGTTTGACTGGCACTCCCCAATTTTTGACCTTTAATCGATTCGTCTCAGTAATGGTGACTGAACTGATCGTAAATGAGCTTGACAGTATTTAGCTAATTTGCTAAATTGCTAAATATGAAAGACTCGACGATTATCTTCCGGGCTTTAGCTGACCCTACTCGCAGGCAAATTCTCAAGGCGCTTAAAGAGAACGACTTGCGCGCCGGCGAGATAGTAGATATGTTCACCATGTCTGCGCCCTCGGTCTCCAGGCACCTGAGCATCTTGAAGGCAGCAGAGCTGGTTAGCGAGCGCCGTGAAGGTAATTCAATAATTTACCACCTGCACGCTGAACACTTAGCAGTTTGCCTCAGCGAGTTCATAAGCACAGTTTGTCCAATCGAGATTATCGAACGGCAGCGCAAGAGGAAACAGCGATGAATATTGCGATTACTGGTGGCACCGGATTTGTCGGTGGGCACCTTGCTCAGTCCTTAATAGCCGATGGGCACGCCGTAGTCTTGATTGCGCGAGGGCTCGATAAGCGCAATGAGGCTGTGCTTCAGGGAGAGCGAACCACCTATAAGTCCATTGGAACTGCAGACGAGGGAATGTTAATTGAAGCATTCAAAGGTTGTGATGCGGTGGCGCATTGCGCCGGCATCAATCGTGAGCTTCATCCTGGCGATTATGACCGCATACATGTTCAGGGGACGCTCAATGTTGTTAATGCTGCCAAAAAGGCTGGCGTTAAAAAGGTAATACTGGTGAGTTTTTATAATGCTCGCCCAGATTGCGGATCGCTGTACCACGAATCAAAATACGCGGCAGAGGAGATAGTGCGTAATTCCGGTCTCGACTATACCGTTTTGAAAGCAGGGATGATCTATGGAAAAGGAGATCACATGCTTGATCACCTCAGTCATGTCTTTCACACACTTCCGCTTTTCGCGTTGGTGGGCTTTAAGGAGCGCTGTGCTGCACCACTTGCGATCGATGACATAGTCAAAATAATGGAGGCCGCTCTGGTTAAAGGAAGGCTCTCTAAACAGACGGTGGCGATTCTCGGACCGGAAAGGATTACTCTCGAGGAAGCTGTTAGGCGCGTAGCGAAGGTCGTTGGAAAAGCGCCGCTCATATTTCCTATGCCGGTGTTTTTTCACTATGGGCTGGCTAAAGCACTCGAGGCGACGATGATGATACCACTTGTATCTGTCGCACAGGTGCGCATCCTAACGGAAGGCTTCGCAGAACCGTACGGGGACTGTCAGCCGTTGCCAGAAGATTTACAACCGACGATCAGCTTCACTGAAGATCAGATTCGTAAAGGTCTGCCCAAACCAGGTCCGTTCGGGCTGCACGACTTCAAGTGTGGGAGCATGTCCACATGATGTTAATCTTGCGGCTGGAGGGCAAGTGGCAGAATCTTCTATTCTAATCGATGGTGTTCTGGTGGTTGCGTCTTTTCTAGCCGGAGCAATTAACTCGGTGGCTGGGGGTGGAACCTTTTTCACTTTCCCCGCACTTATTTTCGCCGGTGTACCGCCAGTGTCTGCTAATGCAACAAGTAGCGTGGCTGTCTTTCCGGCATCTTTCTCGAGTGCTCTGGCTTATCGCAAAGACTTTGCCCGCATCAAGGAATTGCCGCTCGGATTAGCTATTGTAATTAGTTGCATCGGTGGATGGTTTGGCGCATCGCTATTGATTGCCACTCCTCAGCAAACGTTTTTGGAACTGATACCATGGCTGCTTTTAATCGCAACTGTATTGTTTGCATATGGAAAAAAATTCGGGGAGATACTGCGAAAGCGTTTTCGAATTACTTTGCCGATAATCATGGTTGCTTTGTTAGTAATTGCCTTTTACGGTGGTTATTTTGGTGCAGGTATCGGAATTCTAACTCTAGCTTTATTTGGGCTTATGGGCATGGACGATATCAATAAGATGAATGCTATGAAAACCCTTTTGTCTGGCTGTATGAATTTGGCAGCAGTAACAAATTTCGTGACTAACACAGCAATCAATTGGCATGCTGTGGTTGTGATGGCTACTTCAGCAATAATCGGCGGATATTTGGGCGCTGCAATTGCAAGGAAAATTGATCAACGCTACATTCGCTGGACAGTCATTGGCACCGGCAGTCTCCTCACCGTATACTTTTTCGCGCAGATAATTTCTACGCGAAAAATCTGAGGTGCGCTCTGCGGACAAGCGTAAATCTCACCAACTGGAGAGGAGCAAATAATGTCTATCGAAGATCGACACCTGAAGATTGGAGCTCTTATCTTCGAGGGAATAGACCAAATCGATTTGACAGGTCCCTTTGAAATTCTTTCGCGAATTCCCAATTCAAGTTACAAAATATATGGCTTGAGTAAGGCACCAATCAGAGATACGAAAGGGCTTTTGCTTACACCAGATGATAGTTATGATTTAGCACCACTCCTCGATGTTCTTCATGTCCCAGGTGGACCCGGTCAAGAGGAGTTAATGAGTAATCATTCGATTCTCGAATTTATCCGGCGTCAAGCCGATCATGCTGAGATGGTTTTTTCTGTTTGCACTGGTGCATTAATACTTGGGGCGGCCGGGCTGCTGCGTGGCAAAAAAGCCACAACTCACTGGAGCGCTATTGAACTTCTGCCCTTATTTGGAGCGGAAGTAATCAAAAAAAGAGTGGTGGTAGACGGCAAGTTTGTTTTTGCTGCAGGAGTTACTGCGGGAATTGACGGTGCGCTAACAGTCGCTTCCATACTGCGTGGTGAAAAGGTTGCTCAGTCAATCCAACTCGCGATGGAATATTCTCCTGAACCACCTTTCAATGCAGGAACACCGGAAACTGCTCCTGCTCAGATTCTAAAAGATGTTCAAACCGGCGGAATGGAACTGTTTGAACGTCGCAAAAAAACAGCGCTGCAATTTTTGCAAAAATCGTGAGACGAGGCTTGGAAGCTCAAAGGCGCCAATCTACTACGCTCAAGTCTTGGAAATGCTTGAAATCTTTTGTGTTGAAAGTTATCAGGGTAAGCTTGTTGACTGCAGCGATGGAGGCGATTTGACCATCAATAAATGGTGGCGTTAGTCCCATGCTGCTCAGCCGTACTCGATGTATTGCATGCCACTGGGCGGCTTCGGAGTCGTATGGCAAAATGGGCAAGCATACTTCCTTGAGGTATCTCTCAATCGCCGAACGTTTTTCAGATGCTGGCAATCTATAGCAACCTACTAAGAGTTCGTGCCAAGCGACTGACGGAATAGCCAATCGCAAGTGATGTTTTCTTAGCTGTTTGAGTACTTTGCTGTTCGGATAGGGGCGTAATGGTTCTGAGATCACGTTGGTATCGAGCAGAAATTCGGCCGTCACAGTTTAATCTCGCGACCAGCACTTTGGTCCCTAATATTGCCAAAAACGTCATCAGGATCGATTTTCAAATCAACTAAATTTACTTCTTTGATAAATTGCGTATAGGCTTCCCAAAATCCGGTCTTGCGTGCTGTCAATCGGTCGTAATGACTTTTAGAAAGTAAGATAGCTACGGGTTCTCCTCTTCGCGTAATCTCCACGGAATCTATGGATTCCAGGTCATGGACGATTGATGCCAAATTGTCTCGCGCTGAAGCGATGGAATATCTTTTCGTCATGGTTTAGAAAGGCGTTAATTACATGGCTATTTACATGGCTATCATAATCAATGTCAGGCATTTCAGTCAATAGGCCAGAAAGCCCTCTTGTGTCTAGACCTGGAAATCGTGTTTGAACCATACAGCTTCTCTCCAGAAGCCCAATCAGAATCGCTTGGATACAAGCCTGGGCAGAAAGAGCGACCGTATTCCCCGCAGATGAAGTCAACTAAAAGTCAACTTAGCTCTCTAGATTGCTAATCACTAACACCGAACCCAACTGGTTCCTTTTAGCAACGGAGTAAGTCACATGCCTATCGAAGAAGCAATCGCCGCCGGACGTATTGTGATCGAAGTCGCCGAGGCTGTCGCTCCAAAGGCAGCAGAAGCAGGACTCAATCTCCTGGAAGTAGCGTCGACAAAAGCAGGGCTCTCCATTCCAGCAGGGATACGGGCAATGGTGAATGTCGGACCAAAAGATGGCCTTATTGAACTAAGCCATTCAGCTGAGGCCGAAATTGGCAAAGCAAGAGCATTTGAAGCGGCAAGCCAGACGCAGTACTCTCTTCTCTCATTTGCTTCTGAATCTGAAAAAATCTCGTCACTAATTTCGAGCAACACCCGATACTCATTGATTGGAAAAATGGAAAGAGGAACACGCGGCGCTTACTTGATTAGGGATGAAGAGCAAGTTAAACACATACTCAAACTTGTCTCATCAGATAATGTCACGCCACAGATCAGTCGATCGGCACAAGCAGCAGCAGCTGTTGATTCACTCGCAAGTCGCACGCCTACTTACGAAGAAGTAAAATATACGCCCGGTTTTGGCAGCTGGTACGTGCAAGAATTGTTACCGGGAAAGCCGGCACTTGTGCCCAGCGATAAATTGATAGAACAAATGGTCGCCTTGAATAGTCGACAGGCTGGCAAGGCAATTTCTGATTCGGAAAACTGGACCGAGAAAGTGTTATCGCAGTTGAGAGATGATAAATTCAAGTGGCAGAAACATGTAGCCGCTTCTGGACCGGAAGGCGCAGACCTGGTAACACGCGTTCAAACTTTGATTGCCAAAAATTCACTTACTGTACCTCGCGGTGGCGACATAGTTCACGGTGATTTTCAGCATTACAACGCGCTTGTATCATCAAATGATCGGTTGACCGGTTACGTAGATTGGGAAGGAGCAGGTCAAGGAGACAGAGCGATCGATCTTTCGCGAATGTTGTTTGATGCCTATGTTTCTGAAGCCGAAATTGGCTATAAAGCGAATCCTGCGACACTCGAAATGTTACGTGACAGAGTTCGCGAAATTTCAGGAACTGTTGCGCTTAATCAATACATGGGGTATTGGATTTTACAAGTAGCCGATTACGGAAACAAAGTTGGGCCCGAACTCTTTGGCAAGTTCCTGGGAGTGGGCAGACGCATAATTCACGACCTAAATGATAAATCAGCCATTGCAAAGTTGGCCGGCTGATCCATTCCTTTTGATGGAGATTCCTGAAGGAATTACACTATCTCATTTGTTTAGTGTTTTAATTCTCGCGTAGAGCACGTTCGCTTCGCTTGCACGATTCAATTTGTATAACACCTTCGCATACATCTCTAGTGTACTTTTGAAAATCGCATTGTCTTTTGGCGGTGCGACATTGTAGATGTCGGCGGCTGTTTTAAGTGACTTTTCGGCGTCTTGCAGTCTGCTTGTCGTGTAGTACATGCTTCCAAGCTGACTCAACGTGGCGGCTTGTTCTGCTGGATTGTTAGCTGCTTCCGCAATTTGTAGAGCGCGTTTTAGTTGTTCCTCTGCTGTTTTATAATCAGTTGCCTGCGTATGAAGTGCTGCTGCGGCTCTTAATTTTGGACAGAGCGACACGTCGTCTAACGTCGGTGCTCCTGCGGATCGGGTACTGCGTTGCCCTTCCTGTTTTGCGATTTCCTCTTCAATTTTATGAGCCTGGCTAAGCGCTGCATCTGCGCGTGCTTGTAATTTGTCGTCAACATTGGTCGGCACTCTCATCGGGAAAAGCTCGCCACCAGTGGAAAATTTCAGTCCATCTGGTCTGGCTTCACCGTTCAAATAATATGTTGGCGATTCATCGCCGTGTGCGTCCAGGTCGAACATGATTGGAAGGTCGTAGAAGACCTCGGGTGGAAGAGGTTTAAATGGCGCGGCGTTCTTAACTGCTGTAAGTGCCGTGGCGTCGATCGCTTTATCACCGCAAGATTTATTGACTCTGGTATTGCGAGCGGTGCCGTTGGGTGCGATGTCTAGTGCCAGGGCAACTTTTCTGCTGCCAATCGCGGCAGGTGGTTTGAAACAACTGCGAACCTTTCGCTCTACTGTTCTAACGTATGGCAAATAGTCGAATTTAAACGCAGCATCTTTAGTGGTATCTAGCTCTATCGCATTGTATAGAACTCCAGCACCTGGACCGCCTCTCGTCGACCATTTTTGAGCGTCTTCAGGAGCGATTATTGAATCTATTTTGGTTTGTATATCACTCTTCTCTGCGGTTGAATCCTGCATAGCCGTTTGATACTGAAAGTATGCTGCCGGAGTGTCGCCTTTGGCTTTTAGCATGTCTGCATATTTGACGCGCGCTGCAGCGTCAGCAAGCGCTACGTTTGCATTGTGCAGAGCATAGTCGAGATTAGTCTTCGCTCCTTTGTCGTTGGGGCAGAGCAGTGCAGCCCGTGTTGCATTTTGAAGCGCTTCTTCAGGACTCTTACAGCTCACGGCCAAATTGTTGTATGCAACTGATAAATTAGTTCGAGCAAGTTCATAGTCTGGACTTCTTTTGAAAACTTGCTCGAGCAGCGAAACCGCTTCTTTTGGCTTATTCTGAGCCATTAACTTGTTGGCATAATTGCAAATACAAATAACTGTATTGGAGGGTTCTGTTGCTAATGCCCGTAATCCGAAAAGTGTGGTTATGAGAAATGCTCCGATAACCAATTTTTGCTGCTTCAATTTATTCCTGTTCTAGTTCTAGCTCTAGTTTTAGCTTTTCCGCACCACCGGTCCAGCCAATTTTAGCCGGCGGCTTTTTTGCTGCGGCTGCGGCTTCTTCTACTATAGCAACGTAATTCTTTGGCATCTCCATGTGCTTCATTGATGTGGATTTAAAGACAATGGGATGCGCCTTCAATTGTTGCGCAGTCAATGGCTGCGTGGAGTCGTAATCGACTAGCTCAGAGTCGCTGCCTCGAGCGCCATTGTATTTCTTCAATTCCTCGGCCACAAACTGTGCCTGCATGTGACTGTTCTCTGAAACCGCATGCCTATGCCCGTCTAAAGGCGGTTGCTTGAAAATATTCTGAAAATGCTTAGTGCCAGCGCTAAGATCGCCAATGTTTTCATGTATCCACTTATCAAAACCGTGACCATCGTATAAAGAATCGAGTAATGTAACACTATTTACTTTTTTGGCAAGTTCAGGATTGTGATAGAGCTCACTTTCGGTGGGAACGTAGCCTGCGGAATGTGAAATGATGCCGATATGATTTATGTCCGCCAGCGTCTTCCCCTTAAGTTCCGGTGTGCGGTCCATAGCGTCTTGCACCAAATTCGAAGCGAAATTCTCATCACCGAACTTCCCTTGATCGCTTCCGCCGCCCTCACCGGTGCCTGGATTCTTTTGCCATTCAGGCACGATAAGCACGGTATTAGCCGGTGCATTTTTCATCTGTTCTGAAAGATTTGCGTTGGACAGCGAACTGCTGGCGGTGTCATTCCAGCCGTGATTATAAATCACCAGGTTTATAGGACTCTTCGGATCGAAATTATCAGGAACGACAACCATTGATTGAGCGGCTTTCTGCTTCGCTTCCTTA
>Ga0182030_10021452_pt1 | contig 12094 bp, 8 predicted proteins | sample 812S3MmetaG_FD_121299 | JGI IMG/M metagenome (GOLD analysis project Ga0182030, IMG submission 121299) | Permafrost microbial communities from Stordalen Mire, Sweden - 812S3M metaG (Illumina Assembly) | ecosystem: Environmental > Terrestrial > Soil > Wetlands > Permafrost | place: Sweden...
CCTACATCGGACGCTCCTCGCGTTCGTGGCGCACGCCTACCCCCATCACTGGTACGGCACGGTCTGTGTCGCCGATCTTCTACATCGTCGTCACGTTCCTTTCAAGACACACGGAGTCCTGGATTCCGGCGGAGCGAACGGCCCTACAGCTGCCGTCACCGAAGTAGGCGCCGCGACCGGGGCGCCTATCCGGGTCATCTCGGGCCCGCAGTACGGCTTCGCGTTCCAAGTTGTGATTGCCGTTGCCAGTTCGCACCTGTTCGTAGCCAGCGGTAGCTCGGGCGGTACGGTCACTGAGTTGCCCGCCTAGTTCGTCAATGGCGAGCTCAGGTCTCGTACGCTCCAGTTTCAAAGTTGCGCAATATGTGCGGGTTTTCGCCGCGTTGGAGAGCGCCCGAGCTGATGTCATGAAGGAGCGCTTAGCGGCTCCTGCGTGACGGGCCCACCGGGCCGGCGCCGTTTGTTGGAGGCAAGGCCGGTGGCGACTAAGGGAGCAAAAATAGGGACCTCGCTCTGCCGTAAGGGCCCGAGTGTTGGCACACTCGGGGGTAACCAGCCAAAACCCTCACGACAGAGGAGGAAAACCCCAATGCAAGAACCAGTATCGCGCCAGTTCGTGGGCATCGACCTACACCGCCGGCGCTCGGTGGTCGTGCGCCTAGACCAAGCCGGCAACGTGCTCGGCAGCGTGCGGGTGGACAACGACCCCGTCGAGTTCGCCCTAGCCATGGCCGAGGCAGGAGAAGGCCCCGAGGTTGCTCTTGAGGCTACGTACGGGTACTACTGGGCTGCTGACCTGCTAAAAGACAACGGGGCCAACGTCCACCTGGTACACCCCCTCGGGCTGCACTGGGACTCGAGGTGAGTCAAAAATGACGTCAAGGACGCCACCGAGCTGGCCAAACGGCTGTGGCGAGGAGACCTGCCCGAGGCCTGGGTAGCTCCGCCCGAGGTCCGAGAGCTACGAGAGCTCGTCAGGTACCGGGCCAAGCTCGTAGCCCTGCGCACCTCGGCCAAAGCCCAGGTCCACGCCGTGATGGCCAAGCAAGGGATCCTGCCGCAGCTCGACGACATGTTCGGCCCCGGCGGTCAGGTGCTGTTGGACAAGATGGCCCTCGACCAGCCCTACCGCTACCGGGTCGACTCGCTGCGCCGGCTGGTCGAGGTCTTTGACGACGAGATCGACATCGCCGAGAGCCAGGTGCACAAACGCCTGGCCCGCCACGAGGGCTACCGGGCGGTGCAGGCCATCCACGGCGTGGGCCGGGTGACGGCAGGGATCTTTGTGGCCGAGATCGGCGACATCACCCGCTTCGCCGACGCCCGCCACCTGTGCAGCTGGGCCGGCCTTACTCCCAGTCACCGAGAATCGGACGACAAGGCGCACCGCGGCCACATAACCAAACAGGGCTCGACCCTGGTGCGATGGGCGGCGGTCGAGGCTGTCGCCCGCTACCACGGCGGCGCCCCGATAGCTCCCGCCTTTATGCGCATCCAGGCTCGCCGGGGCAACATGATCGCCCGGGTGGCGGCGGCCAGGAAACTGTTGACCCTGGTCTTCTATGGGCTGCGCGACGGCGAGGTCCGCTGCTTGAAGAAGAAGGCCGCTTGAACAAGGTCTGGGCACAGCCAAGGCGCGAGCACGACTATCGACGTGGCCCCCGAAAGGCGAGGCCGACGAACTGAATGTGCCCACCTGGCTGTGGCCGGAACTCACCATGCACCTTACCAACGGGACGGAGGAATGTCAGGCAGCCGGACCTCGGCCTGCCCGCTCAGTTCTTGAGCAAGGTGATGTCACTGCTGTGCCCGTCAACCCCCGATAGGCGACCAAGGAGCCCCTGGCGGGGCTCGGGTGCCAACGGTGGCTGGCGAGGAAAAACCCCGGGACCGTCAAGGCTGCCCCTACGGGCGGGCCTAACGGCCCGGCCTTGACCGCCCCTTCCGCGGGCCTGGGCTTAGCCTGAGGCCCTGTTCTGGCGCGCCCCCAACTCCACGATCAAGTCTAAAAGACTGAAGAAAAAAGGCAAAAAACATGCCCGAGCCCTCTTGACATCCAAAGCTCCTTCAGGAACGTCGATATGGACGGTCGTGTGGCTGCTAATGGTCGAGCAAAGGCGAGCAATATAAATCGTTCTGTGGCGATGCCATACCTTGGGGGCGCAGAGCGGATTTCTCCCTGCTTGTGCACGACTCCTTCCGTGCCCTCGATTTGAGGGCTGAGGGGCGTGCCGATGTCCGAAACGAGCCATAACAAACGGGGGCTTGCCCAAGAGAAAGGACGACGAACTCTCTGAGTGTGCTTGGCCGGGGCGTCCAGCCCGAGCCCATAGGGCGTGATAGTTACTCCGGTGTCGGTTGTCGACAGTGGGGGCGCCAGAGTGTTCCGGGGGCAACGTCGTGGAAATGACCGAGGTCACTATGACGGCTGAGGGGCCTTTCGCGCCCGAACACGCTCGGGCTTCAAAGTGACGACAACCCGGCGAAGCCCACGAACGGGTGACGACGGGACGTCAGGTGGACTTTTCTCCATGGGACGGCGCCTTGCCGCTGCGCTATGGGCTTCTTCACGGCTTCGTCAGGCGCTCGGCGTAGGTGCGTGAAACAGGGAGGCTAGCCCTTTACCGCCCCCGAGAACATCGAGACCCCGCCCGTGCGCTTGGAGAGCAACACGTACAGGACCACGGGCACCGCCGTAAATATGAGGGCGAAGGCGCACAGCCCGCTGTAGTTGATGGTGTGCTCGCCGAAGAACTGGTAGATCGTCACCGAAGCAGGCAGCTTGGGCGTTTGCAGCAGGATGAAGGGCACGAAGAAGTTGGACCACGACTGGATGAAGGTGTAGATGGCGATGACCAGCAGGCCCGGTACGCAAAGCGGGGCGGTGATATGCCGCAGCGTCCTCCACGTACCGGCGCCGTCGGTAGACGCCGCCTCTTCTAGCTCCAAGGGGACACTGTCGATGAAGTTCTTGCCGATCCATACCGCAAAGGGCAGGGAAGTGGCCGTCAAAAACAGCACCGTCCACCACAACGAGTTGACGAAATTGAGCGACACGAAGATGTCGTAGGTCGGGATGATCACGGCGATGATCGGCAGGCCGGTGACGAAAACAATGGCGTACACGAGCACGTTGCGTCCGGGGATGTTGAACCGCGACAACGGGTAGGCGGTCAGCACGGCGATCACCGTGGTGATCACCATGGTGCCGCCCGAGAGGTACAGCGAATTGAGCAGGGCGCCCCCGACACCCTCGCCGATCGCTTCGGACGCGCTATTGGCAGCGAACAGCCCCGAGAAATTGCCGGTGGTGAGCCCCCCGCTGAAGGAAACTGCCAGCGTCCCGTTTTTGGTGAAGGCGGTGACGACCAACCAGATGAACGGCACCAGGAACAGCACCCCGACCGCCAAGGCGAGGATGTTCCAGCCCCGGGGGGAGGCGCTCCGTGTGCTATGGCGGGCCGCCGCCGGGGCACGGCGGGCCCGAGTGTCGCCACTGATGGCTATGGTTTGGGCCATTGGTTTTTCCTCACTAGCTCTTTCGCAACGCCCGCACGTAGAACGCCGACAAGACGACACCGATTATCAGCAGCACGACCGACACGGCGGTGGCGTAGGCGATCCGGTACTCGGTGAACCCTAGTTGGTACATGTAGGTCGACAGGACCTGGCTCTCCTCACCCGGGCCGCCACCGGTCATAGTGAAGATGAGCACAAAGTCGTTCAAGGTGGCCAGGGTGACCAGGACGATATCGATCAGGAAAGTGCCCTTCAGGTTGGGTAGCACCACAAAAAGGGTGCGTTTGACCGAACCTGCACCGTCCACTTGAGCCGCCTCTAGCAGGTCGGTGGGGAAAGCAGCCAGGGCGGCCGTGAACAGCATCATAGAAAAAGCGACCCCTCGCCAGGTGTTGGCCAGGTTAACGGCCGCCATGGGGTGGGTCACCAGGATCTGGCTGTAGGGCAACCCAATGGCGTGGGCCGCCTGTTGCAACACACCGCCCTGGCCCAATAGGGCGTACCACATGAAGCCGGCGATCAGCTCGGGAACGACCCAGCTGAGGATGATGATCCCGCCGACGATGGCCTGGACCGTGCGTGAGCATTGACGGAACAGCAGTGCGAGCACAAAGCCGAAGACGACCTGGCCTATGTAGGCCGAGCCCACCAGGTACTGCAGGGTGTGGACGAGCGAGGCGCCGAAGTTGGGGTCGGCAAAGAGCTGGTTGAAGTTACTGAGCCCGATGAACTGGTGGTGCAAGGCGGTGGGGCCGGTGAGCTCCTCGTTGGTCAGAGAGAGCACAAAAGTCCACACGATGGGCCAGCCCAGCAGGCCTCCGAGCAGGACGGCGAAGGGCGTCATCATCACCGCGGTGGTGACCATACGAGCGCGCTGGCGGCGGCGGGTGGGCCGGGCGCCCCTGGGCCGGGGGTTCGCCGCGGCCGGGTTGGATGGCCCGGTCTCGATTACAAGCTCAGTCGGCGCTACCGACATCGGGCCCTCCTAAAGCTGACGAACACGGCGGTCTTTTCCTTCCGGCGGTCAGGTAAGACCGCCGCGCTGCGTCTTTTGACATAAGGCTCTGACTAAGAGCTCAACTTCCTAAGAGCTCATCTTCTCTGTGTTCCCGGCGCCGGCGGCCTGGGTGACGTCCTTGGCATACTGCGCCTCGGCCTGAGCGGCCGTGGCCTGCCCGAGGGAGATCTCCCCGGTTATCTGGGCGATGTCAGCCGATATTTGGGTGTAGGGCCCAAAACCGGGACGGTAGGTCGTGTGAGCCACGTACGTCGTGGCCTTCTGGAACAGGGGGTCACCCTTGATGTCGTTGAGGAAGGTGGGGTTGCTGGACACGTTGGGCTCCACCGGGAGCTGGCCCGAGATGCCGTCGAAGCCGGCCAGGAGGGCGGGGCTGGTGGCCGTCTCGATGAACTGGAGGGCGAGAGCGGCATTGGGGGACTTGGCCGGCACGGCCAGGCTCCAGCCACCCGATTCATTGGTCACGCCGGCGCCTTGGCCATTTTCCGTCGGCCAGTCAGCGACGCCGTAGGCGGTGAAGCCCTGGGGCCACGGCTTGACGGCACCGGGCTCCCACTCCGTGCTCACCCAACTACCATCGGCGTCGATCCCCACCTGTTGGGCGGGCATCAACTGTTGGGCCACGGTGTTGCCCCCGTTGGGGTTGGACCAATAGCTCGTCCCCTCCTCGATGCCGTCGGCATGAACGGTCGCGAGGAAGTTGAACACAGCATTGAAGCCGGGGCCTCCGGTCTCCCACTTCTTTGCCGTGCCGTCGTACAGCCAATCCTTGGTGCCACCCAGCAGTACCTCAAAACCACGGAAAGACGAAGCCTCCCCAAGCGGTGTCCCCGTGTAAAGCCACAGCGGGACGATGCTCGAGTCGGCGGCCTTTAGGGCCTTGGCCGCGGTGATAATGTCCGCCCAGCTCTTGGGTTGCCAGTTCGTGGGCAGTCCCGCCTTCTTGAACAGCGCCTTGTCGTAGTAGAGCTGCTGGACGTCTGTCTCTATCATCATGGCGTAGGGGGTGCCGTTGTACTCGGTCATGTTGTGGAAGGTGGAGTACTGCTGCTTCCACTCGGGGTCAGAAGTCAGCTGCGGGAGCGCTCGGATATAGCCAGCGGCGGCATCGGACTGGACGAGGAAGGAGTCTTCATAAGAGATGTCGGGTGTGGTCGACGAGCTCCGCTCAGCTAGGTCGAGCTTGGCGTAGTAGGTGGACTCGCTGGTGGTCACGATGTTGCGGATGACGACGTTGACGTTGGGATGGGTGGCGTGGAACTGCTTGCCCGCTGCCGTGATCCAGTTGTCCAGTTGGTTATTGCCGTTGTACTGGGAAGTGAAGACCAAGGTGACGTTGCTGGCGGCTCCTGCGGTGGCGGCGCCGATCGCAGTGATGCCCGTCGTCACACCGAGGGCAGCCAATAATGCGGCTGTGTTTTTCCTGGCCTTGGGCGTTGAAAACATGTGCAATCTCCTTTTTCTGCGGATGAAACGGGAAGCCAGGCACACGCCCGGACCTACCGGTCGAAACTAGCATTGAAATGGTTGTGATGTTGTTTATCCGTATTGGTGTCGAGATTTCCTAGCGGATTGGCCGTGACATTAGCCCAACATGCCCCCCTTCCCCCCTACGCCTGAATTACGCGACCGTTCGGCCACCTCAAAAAGGCTGGGCAAGGGCGGCCGGGGCAAGCGTTCGTGCAGGACCAGTGCGCCAGCACCGATGGCATTGGCCTCTTCGCCCACGCTCGCCGTCCGCACGGTGACCGGGGCCACATGGCGCCGGAGCACACACTTGGACACGGCCTCCCTTACCACCGGGAGGAAGACCTCTTCAACTGCAGCGAAGTGGGCACCGCCGATGATCACCTCGGGCACGTCGGTTACGTTAATGGCGCTGACCAGAGCGGCCGCCATCCGGTTGGCCCCCCGTACGAGCAGGCGCCGTATGGCCGGGATATCCGAAGCCGCCGCTACCGCCTCTATGGTGGCAAAGTCACCGTACTTACGTGCATCGCGCACCAAAGCGGAGGCCGACGCCTCCGCCTCGAGGCACCCTCGCCCCCCGCAGGCGCAGGCGTGGCCGCCGTAGTTGACGACGATGTGGCCGATCTCGGCCGCGTTCCCGGTGCTCCCGCGGTATGCCTCGCGGCCGAGGACAAGGCCACCCCCTATGCCCAAACCCCAATAGCAGTAAAGAAAGGAGCCATGAGCGGGAGGCATCTGCCACTCCACCCCGAGGGCGGCGGCGGTCGCGGCGTTGTCAACCAGCACCGGGAACCCCACCGCCTCCTCCAGGAAGCTCACGATGGGGACTTTCTCCCAGCTAGGGAAGTCAGGAGGACCGACGATTGTCCCGTCGGCCAGGTTTATCGGACCGGGGACGGCGATACCTAGGCCCCTAAGGCGCTTGCGGGCGGAACGGAAGCTCCGGTCGCTAAGCACGGACCGCACTGCCGTGACGACGCTCTCCATGGTCACCATGGCCGCCTCGCCTGTTTCCACAGGTCGTTTGTACTGCCAACGCGTGTTGCCGGCCAGGTCCACCAGCACTCCCGAAAGCGAGTCCCGCTCCAGACCGAAGCCCAGCGCAAACGCGCCGTCGGGGCGTAACTGGATCCCGGTGGCCGGCGCCCCCGGGCCTCTTCGGCGTGCCATTTGCCGCTCCTGGATGAGGCCCAGGTCTAGGAGGTTGCGCACGATCGTCCCGGTCGACTGGGCCGAAAGCCCCGTCCTTTCCGCTAGCTGGCTGCGGGATATGGGCGCATTACAACGGATCTCGTGAAAAACGGCGCGTTCATGACGTCTTCGCTGCGCAGCCTGAGGCGTCCTATCCGCCTTTGTCGTCATGACCTGGCCTGGAGCTCGGGAATGTCGACCTCGTACGCCGACGTGGCGGCGCTGTCAGGGAAAAGAAGCGTTTTGACTTCGAAGGGGCCTAGTTCCCCCTGCCATTCCCGGTCCAGCTGCTTGACGTTCAGCTTCACCGTCGCCGGGCGACCGGCCACCTCCACGAGGCGCACGACCCATCCGCTCCCATCTTCGGCCCGCTTGACGACGGGGACCGTGACCGTGGCGGGGGCCACCTCGACAAAGCTGGCCGCGCGGGGAAGCGCTCCCCGGTGCCAGGTCTCGGTTACCAGGGGGAAAATCGTGCAATGCTCCTCCGCCCGCCGGGGCGCAACTGCTCCTGAGGCCCAGTCGCCCGTGTGGGGTGCGAACAACAACGAAACCCGGTGCACGCCCTGGTCGGTGTGGGACGGCTCCAGCCCCCGGTCGTGGGGCCAGGGGGCGCCGTGGTCGGCCCAACGGGGGCTGCGTAGCAACGTCAAGCGCAGCCGGCCGTCGGCCAGGTCGTAGCCGTATGTGAAATCTGAGGCGCAGGTGAGGCCGCCCTGGGATGTGGCTATGTCCACCCAGCGCTGCATCACTTCCTCGCGGCCGTCCGAGGGGCGGGTGATGGCGCCGTAGGGGAGGGCAACGGCGGCGTCGGCCCCGGCCCCTGCGACGGGGACGACCATCTTCAGCAACTGGGAGCGCTCGGCCCAATCGACCACCAGCCTGACGCCAAGAGCCTCATCGCCCTCGTAGAGGTAAACGTCCTCGCGCACAGTGGACCCCCGCCAGGCGAAGGCCAGGCGCACCGTGGCCCGGACCGGGCCGGTCTCCACCGCTTGCGCCCCCAGGAACTTAAGGGCCTGCTCCTCGCCCTCGTAGCGGACGACGCCATGGGACCAAGTGTCGGATGGGTCCTCCAGCACCACCGGGCGTACGCCCTCGCCGGCGAACCACTCCCGTCCTTGCTTGTCCCGCACGGTGAGGGCGCCGCTGGCGCCGTCGATGACGACTTCGACCAGCCCGTTGCTGAGACCGGTGGGCGTAGCCGTCAGTTCCCCCGCGGCCCCGTTGGCCCCGTCGGCCACGTGGGTGTCGTGGAGCCAAAAAATGCGGTAGCCGCTGGCAGGTAGCTCGGCCCGGACCAGGGGGTGGTCGGGGTAACGCGTCCCCTCGCCGGAGGCGATGCGCTGCATGGTTAGCGGGCGAGAGGCGTCGTCAGTAACGGCGGCAGCCTCGTGAGGCATGGCAATGGGGACAGTCACGTCCCACGACAGCGGGTTGAACACCACCACCGGCACGGGGTAATGCTCGACATAAGGCCGCAGGGACCGGTAACGGTCGGTAGTGCTTGCCTCCGGCACCCAGGTGTCGACCCGAGCGGCAATTACCTGCGTCGCCTTGGCCGTGACCTCGTCGGCGACGGCCAGCGCATGGCCGTAGAGCTCTCGCAGGGCGTCGTGAGCCTCGGCCGTGCAGGTGCCGCCCAGGCTGTCGTGGAACTGGTTGAAAAGCACACGCTGCCACGCGCCGACAAGCTGCTCGTGGACCACCAGGGGCCGGCCGGTGACCATCTGCGCCATAGTCGCCATCCGCTCGGCATCGACCAGGGCCCTTTCGCTCCGGGCGTTCAGTTCCTTCATCCAGGAGACCACGCTGTAGCAGCCGACGGCATGCATGTGCAGGTCCCCGTCCACGACGGGCGGGGGCTCCGAGCGCCCCGCAAGTGCCCGCCCGAAGTACGCCGTCGGGGACGAGAACTCGACGGCGCCCCCGGTCTCTGCCCGCAGGGCCCGTATTTCCTCGATCGCGGCGCGGGTAGGGCCGCCGCCGTGGTCGCCAACGCCGAAAAACAGCATAAGGGGTTGGCCTTCAGACTCGGCCATCTTCAGCAAAGCCGACACCCGTTCCCGGACGACTTCGGTCTCGGTCTGCTCACCGTGCAGACTGGTGGTGTAGGCGAACGGGATCCGGTAAGTGGGCAAGCCCGTGCCGTCGATCCCTCGCCACGTGAACAGCGAAGACGGGATGTCCTTCTCGTGCTGCTGGGGCCTCATCATCACATAAGCGCGCAGGCCGCCCTTGCTGAACAGCTGCGGCAGCGATGCCGCGTGACCGAACGAGTCGATGTTGTAGCCGATTTCAGCCACGGCCCCAAAGGTCGTGTGCAAATAACGCTGGCTATAGAGCAGTTGGCGGCACACCGCTTCCCCGGACGGAAGGTTGCAGTCCGGCTCGACCCATTGGCCGCCTACGACCGCCCACCTCCCGGTGCTCACGTGCGCCTTGACCCGCTCGAACAGCTCAGGCTCGAGTTCCTCCACCCAGGCGTAGTAGGCGGCGGAGCTGGCGGTGAACACCACGTCGTCGCTGTCGTCGAGACGGTCGACGGCGGCTGTGAAGGTGGCCAGCACTTCGCGCATACCCTCTCGCCAGTCCCACACCCACACCGGGTCGATGTGGGCATTGCCGATCGCGAAAATGGTCGCGCCTGTACCCGCTTGCGCTGTCACTGCATTGCTCCCCTCGCTGGACCTCACCCTACCGACCAGAATCCTAAAGTGACATTATGAACCCTGGCTGCAAATGTCAAGGCGGGGCCTACCAGCACCAGGGCGAGCACCGAGGGTCGCCAAGCGCCGGCTGGGCCGTCCCCTCGGCTCTACCCTTGGGACGACCGAGGACTGGGCCACGACCTGGCATGCGGTCAACTGGCCGGCCCGTCGCGGCCATGGCTCCGGGCGCGGGAAGGCTTAGGCCCTCAGGGAGCGCTGCCGTACCTCATCAGTCGCGGGCAACAGCGCCGGCGAGCTTTACCGCAGGCCAGTCGGCAGGGGCCGGTGGGCCGAAAGAAGAGGGCTAGAAGTCACCGTAGGCCATCTAGATCTCGAGCACTTTGGCCGACCGCGGTTCTGGTTCTCGAGGCGCATTCACGACGGAGACTAGGCCCTTGGCCGTCTGCCACTTGTCGACGCCGACGAAACACAAGAGGCGCACGCGACATGGGGTTGTCTAGCGTGCGCCTAAGCGAGATACCCGTGGCAGTCGTCGGTCGTGGGCCAGATGGCCCTTAGGGTGCGCCTGTGGAGCAAAGCCGGGCGTGGTCAACCGCCACCGACCCCCTGTTGGTCCCCTCGCCCCCCGGCCATCCCTCGTCGGCCGCTTCGTACCGGAGCTCGGGACGCTGTTGGCGGGTCTGGGATCGAGCCCGGCGTTGTAAAGCGGAAGCCAAGGAGATGGCCTGGCGGCTCGCCAAGACCACCAACCGCAGCGTCGTCCGCATCATGAACGGTTCGCCTTCCTCGCCGATGCCCACAGCGCCGACCGGGGGAGCTGGACTGCTGGAGCTGTCCCGACGTTTGGCCAATACCCCGTGCGGCTCTCTCTACAGGCGCCACGTCCGCCGCGATCGCGGGCTGGCCGCTTTCCTCCCCGAGCGGGACGTACTCCAGCAAGAGGCCAACCGTTCCGCACGTACATGTGTGCCCACCGAAGGCATCCGCGATCGGCCCGAACGGTCTCCACTCCGTGATCGCACTAATGGCGTCAACCAGCGCCGTTGACAAGTCTGACGGTGTCGCCGCGGCTGATGACGCCCGGGACCACCACCTTGGCGTTGCGTCCCCGAAGACCCAATGCCAGCCCCTCGCCCGTGTTGACGAAGCGCAGAGCCTCGTTGCCAAAGCGGACGGCGAATTTGGCGCACCCGCGATGTGGCTTTGCGGTGATCTCGATGACAGCCTCGCCTATCTGCAGGCGAGATCCCGCAGGCAGGCGCGCTGTACTCAGGTCGAAGTCGAGGTAGAGCTGGTCGCCTGCCAGCCCGCCATGGTCGGCGGTCCCGGCGACGAGGGCAGCGGCGCGGGCGTTCATCACCGTCAGCTGTGCGTCCGGGTGGGCGGAACCGTCAGGCGTCGAGGAATCTCCCCTGACGCGCCAGGTATCGCCGACCAGGCCGCGTTCGAGGTCGAGTCGACCCTCCTCCAGCGCGTCACGGGCGTCCACGGCGGGGCGGGCGACGATCATCTGCAGCGTCCCGACGTTGACGGGGGATCGTCTGATGGTCTCAAGCCCGGCCTCCAGCTCAGAGCGGCTCCGGTGCTCGGTCGACTGCGAACTCGGCACCTGAACAGTATGACGCAACGCTCCGGCTGGGGCGACCACGCCCAGTAGCATGGCGAGCAGGGGAAGTGGGCGGCCCCCCACAAGCCCCCGACACCAGTGATCGGTTCCTGCCAAAACGCATGACAGGAGCGGAAGTGGGCGTCGCCTTGGCCGGATGGGTCCGTGCCAGTGGCCCGATCGGCGAGGACGGTGCGTCGGGGTACGTGCTCCCTCTATGGCCGAACTCGGCCCGGGGTGGATCGCTGCCCAGATGGACGCCGAGGGCTCACGCCCGGCTAAGCGAGGGTTCGACATTCGGTTCTGAGGAAAGTTGATCTGTGGCCACACGCCTAAACGGTTATTACGCGTACTCTCTCGCCGGGCAAGCGCCCTTCTTGACAAATGCATAATCGGCAGAGAGGATGGAGAGGAGCCTGATCGGAGCCGGATCCACCACTTCGGTGGTGTAAGGGAATACGGTCAGGTTGGCTGGTTCCCGGTCTGACTCGAGAATCCAGGACTCCCAGTATGGCGGGATAGTTCTGTTGGGCCGGGACCGGTTCCGTCGGGGGGTTGCGGGCATCAATGAGCACGTCAGGTCTTCCGCTAACGCTGCTCAGCACCAGGTAATTCTCC
>Ga0182030_10021453_pt1 | contig 12094 bp, 10 predicted proteins | sample 812S3MmetaG_FD_121299 | JGI IMG/M metagenome (GOLD analysis project Ga0182030, IMG submission 121299) | Permafrost microbial communities from Stordalen Mire, Sweden - 812S3M metaG (Illumina Assembly) | ecosystem: Environmental > Terrestrial > Soil > Wetlands > Permafrost | place: Sweden...
AGGGAATTTACCACACCGGCCTGGATGAATTTGACAGGAATATAGTTTACGTAGATATCGGACAAATACAAAGCCTTAATTTCTGGACTTCAAAACAGGTTGGCGGATTTGAAATTACCTGCAATAACTTTAAAAAGGTAGATGAAAATGAATCGGCAATTAATAAAATAATTGGACAGGATTTAGAAGCAACTAGCATACGAAAAGTAAATTCGGCCATATTTTCATGGCTGGACTTGCAAAATACCAATGCCGCTATAATCATTACCCTCATGGTAATAGTCTCTGCAATTGCTATGATTTCGGCACTTATTGTGCTTATACTTGAAAATGCAAATATGATAGGGGTGCTTAAAGCGCTTGGAATGACAAACTGGGGCATTCAAAAAATATTTATTATGCACGGTGCCTATCTTATTTTATTAGGACTATTTTTTGGCAATACAGCCGGCTTATTACTCTGCTGGCTGCAAAGCTATTTTGGGCTTATAAAACTCTCCCAAGAAACCTATTACATTTCACAAGTGCCTATTTATCTCAATTGGACATATGTCATATTCCTCAACACTATTGCGTTTTGCTCTTGTTTGCTTATGCTTATTCTTCCTTCTTTCATCACATCGCGGATTAAGCCGGCTGTTACATTGAAATACGAGTAAGTATTTATTCAAAGCAATTCCTCTTCTTTCAGTATATTTGAAAGGTCTTATAAACCTTTATTCATAAATATGCAATACTCCGAAAATATTCTTGGAACCATTGGGCATACGCCACTGGTAAAAATCAATAAAATAACAGCTGAAATTCCTGCTCTTGTATTGGCAAAAGTGGAAACCTTTAATCCCGGCAACAGTATTAAAGATCGCATGGCACTAAAAATGGTGGAGGATGCCGAAAAAAAGGGTTTGCTTAAACCCGGCTATACTATTATTGAAGGTACTTCCGGCAACACCGGAATGGGATTGGCCATAGTGGCATCCATAAAAGGATATAAATGTATTTTCACTACTACCGATAAGCAATCAAAAGAAAAATTTGATGCGTTAAGGGCCTTTGGTGCAGAAGTTATTGTGTGCCCTACCAATGTGGAACCTGAAGACCCCCGCTCCTATTATTCCGTATCAAGCCGGCTGGAAAAAGAAACTCCCCGTTCCTGGAAAGCTAATCAATATGATAATCTTTCTAATTCGGCAGCGCACTACGAACAAACAGGACCTGAAATATGGGAGCAGACGGAGGGCAAGATTACTCATTTTATATGTGGTGTTGGCACAGGCGGAACAATATGCGGAGTAGGAAAATATTTGAAAGAAAAAAATCCCTCCATACAGATAATCGGTATTGATACGTATGGTTCTGTTTTTAAAAAATATAAAGAAACAGGTATATTTGATAAAGATGAAATATACCCTTATATAACCGAAGGAATTGGTGAGGACTTTCTTCCGCAAAATGTTGATTTCAATGTGATAGATTATTTTGAAAAAGTAACCGATAAAGATGCCGCCATTATGACAAGACGTATAACCAAGGATGAAGCCATATTTGTGGGGAACTCTTCGGGTGCGGTAATGGCAGGAGTATTGCAAATGAAAGATAGGTTTAAAAAGGGCGATGTAGTGGTGGTTATATTTCATGATCATGGCTCCCGATATATGGGTAAAATGTTCAATGACGAATGGATGAGCGACCGGGGCTTTTTACAGGAATCTGAAATTACCGCTATTCAATTAATAGAAAGGCATAAGCAGCACCGCCTTGTTATGGTAAAAGATTCAGATACCATACACGAGGTGGTTTTGTTGATGAAAAAATTCAATATTTCCCAGGTGCCTGTAACAGATTCCATGCATTCCAAAATAGTAGGCTCGCTGAACGATACCGAAGTATTCAGCAAGCTGATCGACAACCCTAACTTAGGTAAGGGAAAAGTCTCTGAAATTATTCAACCTGCCTTCCCATTTGTTGATCCTAAGGCATCTATTAAAGAGGTTTCCCGTCTTATCACCTCCGAGAACAGAGCAGTGCTGGTAAAAGATATTATGGGCGAACCTCATATTATTACCAGACAGGATATAATTGAAGCTTTTTGTTAAAGAGGAATATGGAATAAGCGAAAGCTATTTACATACGACTTATTGATTCGACTTAACACCACTATAATGAAATATACTGACCAGATAGGGCACACCATCAATATTGATTCTCCAGCTTGCCGTATTATTTCATTGGTGCCTTCACAAACCGAACTGCTTGCCTATTTAGGGCTTAATGAAGAAGTTATCGGCATTACTAAATTTTGTATTCATCCCAATCATTGGTTTCGAAGCAAAATAAGGGTTGGCGGTACAAAAAATGTTGACTTTAATAAAATTGAACAAATACATCCTGACTTGATTATTTGCAATAAAGAGGAAAATAAAGAAAGTGATGTAAAGGCATTAATGGAGAAATATCCGGTATGGACAAGTGATATCCACAACCTGGAGGATGCATTAAGCATGATAAACTCTGTTGGAGAGATTATAGCAAAAGAAGAGGAAGCACAAAAATTAACCCATCAAATTAAAAGAAACTTTGAATCACTTCGTCATACTAAAATAGAGCCGTTAAGGGCACTTTATCTTATTTGGAAAAATCCCTATATGGCTGCCGGAAAAGACACATTTATTGATTATATGCTTTTGCAATGCAATCTTATTAATATATGTGAGGCATCTTGGGGGCGATATCCGGAATTAACAAAAGAACAAATTAAGAATTTACAGCCACAAATTATTTTACTTTCTTCCGAGCCTTACCCATTCAAAGAAGCGCATTTAGCTGATTTTAATTTATACTATCCGGGGCTTTTATCCGTTCTTGTAGATGGGGAATACTTTTCCTGGTATGGTTCCCGCCTCTTAAATGCTCCTCAATATTTAAAAAATGTCATCGAAAATTATATTAAAGTGTAAATTTGTAAACTAATGTACCGGAAGCATTTATGCGAATAAGGGCTATTTTTCTTTTTATTGTATTTTTTAGCGGAGTTTCTTCTCTTTATTCTCAGAAAGTAGGATTGGTGCTGAGCGGCGGCGGAGCCAGTGGATACGCACACATTGGGGTTATTAAAGCACTTGAAGAAAACCATATACCTATTGATTATATTACAGGAACTTCCATGGGAGCCTTTATTGGCGCATTATATGCAGCAGGCTATACGCCTGATGAAATGGAAGCCATTGTTATTTCGCCCCGGTTTCAAAATATTGGTAAGGGCGTTATTGATAATAAGTTTATCTATTATTTTAAACAAAAACCCATTAATGCCGCCTGGGTTTCTTTCCGGTTTTCACTTGATACAAGCTTAATAACGAGTATCCCAACCCACCTCATTTCTCCTATCCCCGTTGATTTTGAGGTGCTGCGCTATTTCACAAAAGCTTCCTCGGTTTCTCACGGTAATTTCGACAGCTTGTTTGTCCCTTTCCGCTGCGTAGCTGCTGACATTATGGATAAAAAGCCCTATGTTTTCAATGCAGGTAATTTAGGAGAAGCCATACGCGCATCTATTTCATATCCATTCTTCCTTAAGCCGGTTATTATTGATGGCAAAATGCTTTTTGACGGAGGGCTTTACAATAATTTTCCACTGGATATTATGAAAAATACTTTCCACCCCGATGTAACTATAGGCAGTAATGTTTCAGGAAATATTCCCCCGCCAAGCGAGGATAATATCATATCAGAAATAAAAACAATGCTGATAACAAAAACAAATTATACACTAGATTCATTAACAAAAGGACTTATAGTGGAACCGAATGTAGAAGCCGGAGTACTTTCCACCAACAATCCCAAGGCGCTTATAGACAGTGGCTATAATGCCACTATACGGGAATTACCTGCCCTATTAAAATTAATTTCCATGAGAACTGATGCTGCAACTATCGCCAAAAAAAGAAAGATATTTGAAAGCACACAACACCAGCTTATAATTAAAAATATAAATATATACGGTCTCACCAAGCCCCAGAGCCGTTATATAAAAAGTATTCTTAAAGGAAACTATGATACACTTGGACTTAAAAAATTAGAAACAAGATATTACAGGGTTGCCACGGATGGTGATATACACAGCATATATCCCTTAGCCCATTACAATGATACCTCTGGCTACTATGACCTTGATTTATTGATGAAAAGAGAAAAAAAATTCTCCTTAAGTTTTGGAGGCGATTTTTCTACCCGTCCAATTAGTGAAGGTTTTTTTGGATTAGAATATGACCCCTTCGGGAGAGAAGAATTAAACTTTGAAGGGAATACCTACTTTGGCAAGCTATATACTTCTTTCCTTGGTTCCGGACGAATGTATTTTTCATCACCTTTCCCTTTCTATATTGAATCTGCTATTGTATATAATAGTTATGATTATTTTGAAAGCAGTACCGATTTTTACATAAATGAAACACCACCATATCTTGTAACCTATGAGGGATTTGGCAAACTGGAACTAGGGTTACCATTGGGAAATAAATCCAAGATTGAGTTGGGGGGTAATTATACCAACATCAATAATAATTATTATGAAAACCCTCAGGATAATGTTACCACGAACTCAACCGCCGATCAAACTGAGTTTACTGCTTATTCAACGTATTTTCGTTATGAAATGAACTCTTTAAATGAAAAAGAATACGCTAATTCTGGCCACCGGATTATGTTCCAGGCTCAATTTGTGGATGGCAGGGAAAATTTTTTCCCTGGTAATTTAGATTTGGCATTTGCAAAACAAGTAATAGGAGAAGTGAGATATTGGGAACAACTTAAAGTAGTTTTTGATAATTACTATTTGGGCAGGGGATTGATACGGTTCGGAACCTATCTGGAAGGCGTATATTCTAACCAAGTTCCATTTAATAATTACTGGGCTACTACCCTTATTGCCCCTGCTTTTCAGCCAACGCCAGAAAGCATGACCTTATTTCTTCCCAATTACAGGGCCTTTAACTATGTGGCAGGCGGGCCAAAACTAATTACCAATTTCAAATCTATCTTTGATTTACGTCTTGAGGCATATATATTTCTTCCTTATCAGGCTATTGAAGAAGCCAAAAACTACACCGCTACGCTTACCGGGCCATTTGCCGTTAAGCGTTATATTGCTACAGCTGCGCTCGTCTACCATTCTCCTATAGGCCCTATGAGTGTGAGTCTGAATTATTTTGACAATACCGATAATATAACTAACCCGATAGCTTCTTTCAGTATATTCTTCCACGTAGGCTTTATCCTATTTAATGAAAAATCTATCAACTGATAAATGTCAGGCCTGCAGGAAAAACATTTCCCTTAATTGTTGCTATTTGCTTCTCTTCGCTATCTTTGGGGAAAAATAAGATATGTTACAATCAATGACAGGATATGGAAGTGCATCGGCACGTTTAGGCGGAAGGAAGATTGATATTGAAATCCGATCGCTAAATAGCAAGCAACAAGACCTTAACCTGCGCATGCCTTTCCTTTATAATAAGGCTGAACCGGGCATTCGCTCTGCCATTGCAGAACTGCTTGACAGGGGCAAAATAGATATTTCTATAAATGTTTCAACAGGAAGAGGAGCAGGAGTAGCTTCTTTAAATAAAGAACTTGCCAGGCATTATTACCATGAACTGAAATCATTTGCTAAGGAGATAAATGAAAAAAATATTCCTTACATGACCATAATTTCACGTATCCCGGAATTATTTAAAATGGAAGAAACAATAAAAGAAGCAGAAGTAGAAGCCGTAGTTTCATTAGTTCGAAAAGCTGCGCAGGCAGTGGCAAAATTTCGTCTGGCAGAAGGCAAAGAACTAACCAAAGATATTGTGAAAAACCTCTCATCTATTGAAAAGAAAACTGCTGAAATTGAAAAATTAGATAAAGAAAGAATTCCCCGTTTAAAAGAGAAATTAAAAACTAAAATAAGTGAAGGCATTAGCGGGAAAATAGATATGAACCGTTTTGAACAAGAAATAATATATTATATTGAAAAGTTCGATATTAATGAAGAGAAAGCCCGCTTAAAAACACATTGCGCTTATTTCAGGCAGAATTTGAATGAAGATAATGGCGGAAGAAAGTTGGGTTTTATTACACAAGAGATTGGACGTGAAATAAATACCATCGGTTCTAAAGCTAATGACTCCGGTATGCAAAAATTGGTTGTGGAAATGAAAGATGAACTGGAAAAAATAAAGGAACAGTTATTGAATGTTTTGTAAATAAATGAAAGGTAAGTTAATAATTGTTGCCGGGCCCTCAGGCTCCGGAAAAACTACTATAGTAAGGCATTTATTGGGAGTTTACCCCCGACTTGCCTTCTCCATTTCGGCTTGCAGCAGACAAAAGCGGGAAGGTGAAATGGATGGAGAAGATTACTATTTTCTTTCGGTAGAACAATTTAAAGAAAAAATTGAAAAAGGAGATTTTATAGAATGGGAACAAGTGTATCCGGGTAGTTATTACGGTACGCTTCGCTCAGAAGTAGAACGTTTATGGAAGGCCGGCAGAGATGTGATTTTTGATATTGATGTGAAAGGAGCTATGAACCTGAAAAAACATTATCCTGAAAATTCCCTTACTATTTTCATACAACCGCCCTCGCTCAAAGCACTTGAAGAACGTTTAAAAAAGCGCAAAACTGAGACTCCTGAATTTTTCGAACAACGGATTAAAAAAGCAGCTGAAGAACTCTCCTATTCTAATCAGTTTGATAAATTTATTCAGAACGATGATTTGCAAACTGCCTTTGCTGAAGCAGAAAAATTGGCAGGAAATTTTTTAGGCGAGGCACTATAATTTCTTCTTCCCTTAGCTTGCCTATCATAATTTCAAGTATTACTCTCACTTTTATTACCAATCCACCCTTTTATGCCAGAAAAAACCGCAATTCTATAAGCAATTTAGCCACTTTTACGAAGCCGGGTTAACATATCTAGTTGTTGTTTATCTTTGCCCCCTATTACTAACAGGTCAAATATGAAAAATGTAGTTTTCCGTGAAGCCCTAAGAGAGGCTTTGAGTGAAGAAATGAGACGGGATGAAAACGTTTTCCTAATGGGAGAAGAAGTAGCTCAATACAACGGAGCCTATAAAGTGAGCCAGGGCTTGCTTGATGAATTCGGATCGAGAAGGGTAATCGATACCCCAATTGCCGAACTTGGCTTTACCGGTATAGGGATTGGTGCTGCCATGAATGGCTTGCGCCCTGTAATTGAATTCATGACCTTTAATTTTTCATTAGTTGCCATAGACCAGGTGGTAAACTCCGCTGCCAAAATGCTCGAAATGTCAGGCGGACAGGTAAGTGTTCCCATTGTATTCAGGGGACCAACTGCATCTGCCGGTATGCTTGGAGCACAACATTCCAATGCCTTCGATAGCTGGTATGCCAACTGCGCAGGACTTAAAGTAATTGTACCATCCAACCCGCTTGATGCAAAGGGATTGCTCAAATCTGCCATACGCGATAACGACCCTGTAGTATTTATGGAGTCAGAACAAATGTATGGAGACAAAGGTGATATCCCGGAGGGAGAATACCTTATTCCTATTGGAGTAGCCGATATTAAAAGAGAAGGAACCGATGTTACTATTGTTTCTTTTGGCCGGATAATGAAAGTGGCTCTGGCTGCTGCTATAGAACTGCAAAAAGAAAATATATCTGCTGAAGTAATTGACCTTAGAACAATACGCCCAATTGATTATGCAACGGTTATCAACTCCGTTAAAAAGACCAACCGCTTAGTTATTGTGGAAGAAGCCTGGCCGCTCGGCTCCATAGCTACAGAAGTAGCTTTTAAAGTGCAAAAGGATGCCTTTGATTATTTGGATGCTCCTGTACGTCGTGTAGTTTCTGCCGATGTGCCACTACCCTACGCTCCCAACCTGATTGAATTAGCTCTACCTAATGTTGCTAAGACAGTAAGGGCTGTGAAGGATGTGATGTATAAAAGCTAATAGCTGATGGCTTATAGCCGATAGATGAAAAGGGCAATGAATATGGGTAATGCATATTTTTTCAAAACGCAACTCATTCCCATTATTTTTTTCAGTCTTCTTACTAATAAGATTATATCACAATCAATAGCAACGGATACTCTTCTCACAAACAAATCAAAATACGGTTTGATTCGGTTGCAGTATTTGAGCCTGTATATTGAGAAAAAGGATACCTTTCATACCATCGATTCAGATGCTGTATTCCTAACAGATAGGAAATATCATCCGATTATGAAACTAAACTCCGATATTTTTAATTTCATGCATGAGGATGAGATAGACACCATAAAAATTGAAGAAATTCCGTTAGATAGCCTAATTAATGGAGTTCTTATAACAAGAAATTTTTCAAAATATTGCGTTTATGCAAATTCAGATTACCGCTGGGGTAATGAAGGTAATCGTTTGCAGATTTGGGATTTAAAGAATAAGAACTTAATCTTTGATTTATATACCCGTTTTCATGAGAGTTCGTCGGAAACTAAAAATGGAAAAGAAGTTACTGAAGAGTGCGGGTGTTTAAATACTTTCAAAATAATAGGGAAAGGGGTAATTCAGATAAATGCAAATTTAAACTCCGAAGAATTTAAACCCAGGTGCAGGGAAGACCAATTCAAAATCAGGAGAGGAAAGTATCAGTATCAAAATGGAAAATTCGTGAAAATTCAACCATCCTTAAATCCTTCTCCATATTAATCGTACAACTCAAACTTAATGGCTTTCTTGTCGTAGCCCATATCCTGCAGGTTTTGGATGGCTTCTTTAATCATTACCTTCCAGCCGCAGAGATAAAAGTTTGCAGGGCGTTTATCGGCATATAACTCTTGATAAACCTGATGTACATAGCCCTTTTTACCTATACTTGGGCTTTCTTCTCTCGACAAAACAGTAGTAAAACTAAAGCCCGGCATGGTTTGGCTTAACTTCTCCATTTCAGCCATATAAAGAACATCTTTTTCATAACGGGTACCGAAAATCAGGTCAATATTTTTATGAGGAGTTTTTTTATGAATCAAATCCCTAAGAAACGAACGGAAAGGAGCTATACCCGTACCGGTGCAAACCAGGCAAATATCTACATCCGTTAAAACAGGGGGTTTCATAAACTTACCCGCAGGTTGCGACAATGGTAGCTTTGAACCTACTTTAATTTCATTAAACAGGTAAGGTGTACCTAGTCCTTCAGCATTTAATGAGATTACAAGTTCAATAATATTATTTCCTTCCGGAGCTGAGGCAATGGAATAGGAACGGGTTTTAATTTTTGATTCTATTGGAAGATCCAACTGCACAAATTGTCCCGCTGCGAAATTGAAATTCTCCATTTCAGAAATACGAAAGAAAAACCTCTTTACAAGGGGAGTAACTTCAATTATCTCTATTACCTCTGAACTATAAAATGTATACGCCATATTTATTTAATTTTCTTTAAGGAATTTTCTACTACTTTTAACATCTTATCATCAAAATCAAGGTGGGTAACAATTCTAAGTGCATTATTACCCATGGTAGAAACAAGGATATTATCCCTTTTCAATGCATTGGTAAACTTCTCCGACGACATGGATTTATCAAGCGAAAATATAATGATATTTGTTTCCACGGGAAGCATATTAACCACATAACTTTTATTTACTAAAATCTGAGCAATATGTTTCGCCCTTTGGTGGTCTTCTTTTAACCTTTTAATATTATTATCGAGTGCGTAAATGCCGGCTGCAGCCAGATACCCGGCTTGCCGCATGCCTCCTCCAAATAATTTCCTTATCCTCCTTGCTTTAGCAATAAACTCAGCATTTCCAATTAGCACGGAACCAACAGGAGCACCCAATCCTTTAGAAAGACAAATAGAAATAGAGTCGCATGTACTACCATATTCTTTAGGGTTTTCTTTTGTTTCAGTAAGTGCATTAAAAATTCTTGCACCATCCAGGTGAAGTTTTAGTTTATTTTTTTTGCATACTTGAGAAATCTCTTTAACATTTTTTATTTGATAATATGTTCCTCCTCCCCTATTACTCGTATTTTCAATAGCTACAAGCGATGTACGGGGCAACCAGTCGGCATCGGAATGAAGGTTTTGTTCTACATGCTTTGCGGTGAATCTGCCGCTGTCTCCATGTATTAATTTTGCCTGCACTCCTGAATTGAATGATATGCCACCACCTTCGTAGTTATATACATGGGCTGTAACATCACACAATAATTCATCACCGGGCTGTGTGTGAACTTTAATGGCAATTTGATTAGTCATAGTTCCGGAAGGACAGTAGAGTCCAGCCTCTTTGCCAAATATAGCGGCAGCTTTTTTTTCAAGTTCCTTTATTGTTGGATCTTCATTAAATACATCATCCCCAACCCTGGCTTTAAACATGTATTTTAACATGCCCGGAGTAGGACGTGTAACGGTATCACTTCTAAGGTCAATTTGCATGGTGTTCATTTTTTCAAAGATGCAAAGTTAGGGTTTTCGCTAAGGGATGCAAATCATACGTAAATTCCTCTACTTTTGCCACTATCAAAACACACATGCAGGAAAATAATTCAGAAAATACTACCAGGTTTTCAGAACGGAATCCACTTATCTCCAAGATAATTTTCATTGCATCAGCCATACTTTGCCTTACGCCCTTGTTAAGCCCACCCACAGCACTCTTATTGGGCTTAATGCTTGCACAAACAACCGGACATCCATTTATTCAGCATAACCATAAAGCCACCCAGTTTTTATTACAGGTATCTGTTGTAGGCTTGGGTTTTGGCATGAATTGTATAGCCGCTATTCATGCGGGTAAAGAAGGCATTATCTTTTCAGCTGTATCTATCCTCACAACATTGTTACTTGGTTATTTATTAGGCAGGTTATTTAAAATAGACACTAAAATATCGCATCTTATTTCATCTGGCACTGCTATTTGCGGAGGCAGTGCCATTGCTGCTATTTCCAAAGTTTTAAATTCAGAAGAAAGGCAAACATCTGTAGCGCTTGGCACGGTATTTATACTTAACTCCATTGCGCTGTTTATATTTCCGGTAATAGGCCATGCATTAAATTTAAGCCAGCACCAATTCGGAATCTGGAGTGCCATTGCTATTCATGATACTAGTTCCGTAGTGGGTGCAGCAAGTAAATATGGTGCAGAGGCATTGCAAATTGCTACTACCGTTAAACTAGTCCGTGCGCTTTGGATAGTACCACTCGCTATCGCCACTTCCATAATTTTCCAGAAAAGACCGGCTAAAATTAAGATACCTTACTTTATTCTCTATTTTATAATGGCTATGATAATTGGAACATATCTTCCGGCTTACTTACCATCTTTTGCCATAGTTATCCCCTATTTAACTACAGCAGCTAAATGCGGACTTACTCTTACTTTGTTTTTAATTGGGGCAGGGTCTTCTTATAAAATGTTAAAATCAGTAGGGTATAAACCTTTGTTACAAGGTGTTATTTTATGGATTTTTATTAGCGTTGTTGCCCTTTGGGCCGTTGAAACTATTTTGAAATAGCAATCATAAACAATACAATTTCCACAATAAAGTGGAGCGAACTAAAAATCAGTGATTCCTCTATTTCCAAAAAGACAAAAGCCCCATTAAAGGGGCTTTTGTGATATAAAAATATTAAATTGTTACTTAATAAGATTTACGTTTCCAACATATGTATGTTGGTTGTTTTGTGAATCGGTTACCTTTATTTTATATACATATGTATCTTCCTGTGCAATACCCGAACTTCCACCTACAGATCCGTTCCACCCATTGTTTATATCGGTAGTGTGGAACAATTGCATACCCCAACGATCGAAAATATACATTTCAAAACTCTTGATAAATTGTCCTTTAGGTTGAAAGACTTCATTTTTACCATCTCCATTCGGAGAGAATGCGGAAGGAATATAGAGGTTAAATGCAGGATTAATAACCAGGCAGTTGGTTGCTGTATCGGTACATCCATGTATATCCATAACAACCAAGTTTGTACAATAGGTTCCTGTATCCTGGTAAGTATGTGCAGGATTTTGCATGTTGCTATTTGAATCTGTTCTGTCACCAAAACTCC
>Ga0182030_10021454_pt1 | contig 12094 bp, 16 predicted proteins | sample 812S3MmetaG_FD_121299 | JGI IMG/M metagenome (GOLD analysis project Ga0182030, IMG submission 121299) | Permafrost microbial communities from Stordalen Mire, Sweden - 812S3M metaG (Illumina Assembly) | ecosystem: Environmental > Terrestrial > Soil > Wetlands > Permafrost | place: Sweden...
CGGCCACTCCCAGTGCTCGACGTGCTCGGTCATGACCACGTCCTCACCGGCCACCATGTGACGCGGTTCGTCGAACAACTTGGAGAGCTTGTCGAAGGCCAGCCGCAGGCGCGCCGTGATTTCGGCGGGACCTCGGGCCACGTCATCCTCTGGCGTCACGACATCGGTGTACTCGCCGTTTTCGTGGAACCGGGCACCCATGGCCACAAAGTCCTGCCGATAGAGATCACCCCAGAAACCTTCGATGAGCTGGCGGTTCTCCTCAATTTGCGTCACGGTGCCCTCCAGTCGGCGGATGGCGCAGATCCTAAGGGGTGGGGGGCTTCGGGCCGAGGTCCGGGCCGGTCGTTCTCGGTCTCGGTCGAAATCGGTCCGCCACCCCGCAGGATCGCCCGGCCGCGTTGTTGTCACGGCGTTGTGTCGGCCGGTTCGGATGGCCCTATTCCGCGCCGGGGTCCCTCGCCCAGTATTGGCACGGGGCGGGGTGATGGCCGATGCCCTTGTGTACGGGTACACGCATCATCCCGCCCCTTTGCCGTCGACGCCCCCCTCCCGTGCCCACCTCTTCAGGTGTCGAGGACGTCGAGGAGCCAGCTGGGCCCGACCACGACGGCCCCCAACGACTCGACCCGCCGCCGGAGCTCGCGGTCCGCCGTCACGAGGGTGACTGTCCGCTCGGACTCCTTGGCCACGACGGCGACGAGTGCGTCATCCCCGCTTCCTTCGGCGTGCAGGACCGTGACGCCATCGGCGGAGCCACTCGGTACGCCCTGACGGGCCTGGCCCTCGAACACCACGACGACAGGCTGGTCGATTCGTCCCGCTTCCACTGCCGCTCGTAGCCGGTCCACGAAGGTTCGGGCCGCTCCCGCTCGGTCCCGCCACCAACCATTTGGACGAGATCCGATCACATTTGCTGCGTCAACGAGAAGCATGGGCTGTCCGGTGGCCCACTGGTCCGCCCGCGCTACTCGTCCTCGTCGGAAAGAGCTTCGGGGTCGTCGAGCAGTACTCCCGCCTCGGCCGCCTCGGTCTCGTCGAGCGGAAGTTGATCCTCCTCCTGCTCGTCGTCGAAGTCGACCTCGCTGTCGAGCGGAGCCACTTCTGCCGCATCTTCAGGATCCAATGGTTCCGGCTCCTCGACAACGGGGATGTCGTCACTGGGTCTGGCCATCTGTTGTCCCCTCTCTTTCTCTCAGGTTGGCGGCAACAGGGCCGACATATTTCGGAGCCGGAGCACCCTGATCCAACCGCAGTAGCCAGAATCTCCCGGCCGCAATGACAGTACGTCTTTTGCGGTGCACCAGTTCATGCCGCAATGTGATCGCCCCGACGCGTGGTTGCCGACGACTGGAGCCTGGGCGGGGCTACCAGCCCTGCGTGCCGGGGCCACCCTTGAACGGTCCGACCAGGTTGGCAGTGATCCAGCCGCCGTAGAAGCCACCGGGCTGGGGCTCGACCACCTCGTCACCCAGCAGGCAGCGGTCCATAGGAGCGACATAGAAGGCAACGAAGCCGGCGATTCCGGCAAACGCCGGGCTCGGTCGGTCGTAGCCCCAGGCGGCGGCCGACGCCACCGCGTCCCCCACGGAGACGTCGTAGTAGTGAGCCGTGCCCTTCCACTCGCAGACTGACGCCTGGCGGGTCCGGATCAGGCAGCCTTCCAAGACGTCGCCCGGGGGCAGGTAGTAGTTGGGCGGATGGCTCGTCTCAAGGACCCGGAAGGCGCCGACGGTGTCGGCGATGGTGACGCCGGCGAACACAATGCGGATGCGCGTGGTGACGGGCTCCAAGCGGGGAGGTCGGGGATAGTCCCAAACCGACTCCTGACCGGGCCCGAGGGGTGCGCCGGAGCGGTGGCGGTCACGAGGACGTGGGATCTTCATGACCCCCAGCATGCCCGCCGGAAGGCGCCGACCGGGCCGCTTCGCGCCAACGGTGAGCGGCAGGCTCAAGACAAGCTCAGAACCCACGTTCGCTGTCGCCTCACCGACCTCGCATGGACTGCAACGCTGTTTCCACTTCTCTCGCTGCGTTCCCAGCGAAACCACCCGCACCGAGCCAGTGCACCTTGCCGGTCCCGTCGACGACAGTCAGCGCAATTGTTGATTGGTCCTCAATGCCGAGTGGTTTCGTCAGCCGAGCTACATCACCGTAGATCGTGAGCGTGCGTCGCAATACGACCGGATCACGTATCGCTGTTGCCATTCCGCCATCGATCATGTTGCGCACGGGGGCCCAGATTCTGCCGATAGTGGGTAGCTCATAGAAACACAGACCGGGATCGGCCGCGGCGTGTTCCTCGAGCCACGGGATCCAAGAGTCCACCAAGGCTTGATGCTTCCGTTTGAAAGCTACGATGACGACGTTGCGCTCTCCGGCGAATGCATCGGGAAGCCTCACGTCCAGTCCTTCAAGATTCCGAGCCGCCAGACGAGGGAACTCGATGCTGGTGAGCATGCGCCAAATGTAGGGGACGCGTGCCGTGACTTGATCCTGCCCTCACTCGGATCGCCTCACTGAGCTTCGTCGGAACGTGCACGCAAGGCTCCGACAGCCCTCACATCCGATGGCAGTCGCCATCTCGCCTTTTCCGCAACCAAGGAGTACCGGGGCTCTGTCCGACCTGTTCAGGGGGCAGTGAGACGCAAGCGTCCGTCGGCCTGCAGCGTGACCCCCACAATCCCGAACCGCTCGGCCAGCAGGTCCGGCACGTCGGTGGGCGCGACCTCGGTGACCTCTGACGCTCCCCCGACCGGGCGCTCCACGAGGACGGCTTGCTCGAAGACGAACAGGGAGAGACAGCGCTCCGGGCTGCGGCGACCCACGAACAGGCCGGTCACGAATGATGACGTCGGATGGGTGGCGGTGTACCAGTTGCTGACTTCCACGTCGATGACCGGAACCGGCACCGGGATGAACCCGTACATGTCGGACCAGGCGCCGTCTTGGAACACTTGCAAGACGAGCTCAGGCCCGTCCTCGACCAACCGGTAGAGCCAGCCTGACTGGTCGGTCTCGACGCCGACTTCGAATGGCACGGGGTCGAGCAACCCTCCACCGCCGAACCCAACGTCGGCCAGCCACGACCGACCACCCTCGTGCACACGAAGCAGGAGGTGGTCGAGAGGGCGATCGTCGCCGGTGCCGCCGATTCGCACCCGAGCCAGCATGAGGTCGACAGGGCCGAGCCGCAATCTCTCGAGCGCGGCCTTGAGCAGGATGTTGTGCTCGAAGCAATAGCCACCGCGCCCGCGACCGACCATCTTGTCGGCGAGGCTGTCCACGTCGAGTACCACGGGCAGGCCGGTGCTCGGATCGAAGTTCTCGAACAGGATTGTCGTGGCGTGGGCCCGGTGGACGGCGGCAAGGCTGGACTCCTCAGAGCGGAGGCCCAGGCGGTCGAGGTAGGAACTGAGTTCGAAGGCCACGAGAAAACGCTAGACCCCGCTAATTCGTGCCGCGCCACGGATCCGGGCGGGAGCGCGAAACGTCTGGTCACAGTCCCTACGGGATGGGCTACCCACCCACCCCGTAGGTTCGGACTTTGGCCCGGACGCGGAGAAGGGGCTCCAAGGCCCCTTTCACACGACTGCATCCTTCATCCGGAGTGACACACCCGTAGCGCTTGGATCGCCCCAGATTGGCACTCGCTCGAGGCGTACTGTGGCGGCGCCGGGTAAGGAGTCACCTTGAAGACGATTGAGGGATCGAGACACAGAGCAGCCCCGACCATCGAGACTTCGCCGCAGATGCGCAAGCCGCAGATGCGCAAGAAGGTGTGGCTGGGGCTCGTCGCCTTGCTGTCCCTCGCCGCACTCATGACCGGAATTGGCGTGCGGGTGCACTCCTCATTCGGTAACTCGTATCGAGACGGATACAACTACGCGACCCGGTTCATTGGGGGTGGTTCACAGTTCCCAGGGTGTCATCGGGATGTCATGATCTACGACGCCGATGTACCGAACGACGACTATTCGCAGTGGGCGGCAGGTTGCAGGGCAGAAGTGATGAATCTCAACAGCACGAGCACGCCTGGCAACAACGGCGCTCTAGGCCGGAAACCGCGCTTGATCTACTAGTTCTGCGGTGTTGCGAACTGATTCCAGGTCCGTAAGGGGTTCACCCGACCCGGTGATCTGGGTCGGACCCATGGCATGAGAGCCCCAGGCAGAGGGATCAATCTCCGTTGCAAGTGGGGATAGCGTAGGGCTGTGGTGAAGGCAAAAGGCTCTTCTACGACCACCTATCCCGCCGGTGGAATTCCCGCTCTCGTCCTCGCCGTCGCGTTCATTGCGATTGGCGTGTACATGGGCGAAGTCGGGCGCGTTATGTGGACCGATTCCCACAATCCAAGGACCGTCGCACAGATCGACTCCCGTCGATGCTGGACCAGTACCGGATCCGATGGAAGCGAGAACCTCTGCGATCTTGTCGTCACGTACAGAGCCGCCGACAGAACGGTCACGACGAAGATGAAGGCCGTCGATACGGGCGGCATCCATCGCGACGAGATCTCGATTTCGTATGACCCCGCCAATGTCCGTGACGCATCGGGACCCGAGAACGACTCCCAGACAGCCTTCATGGCCTGGGGCTTTGCGATCTTGTTGATCGGTTTCGGTGGGTGGCTTCTCCGCGCCGTCCTCCGTCAACGCTGGCAGCGCGGGCATGCTGACCGCCGCCCCCTCCACCTGCGCCAGGCACCTTCGCGGCCACCTACCCCGGAAGGCCTCCGCAAGACCGATATCCGCCCCTGAGCCGGCGCATTGGGGCGCCGCCCCGCCGCGATGGCGCAGGCGGTCCCCCGGCCGCTCGGCGTCAACTTTTGGGACTCAGGTCGGGTCGCTCGGTTCATATGTTTGTCACGATCTCTTCGCGTGCGTGTCACGTGAGCCAACGCAAGCCCGCGACGCTTGTGCGAATCATCTCTCAACTCAATAGCTTGTGCGCTGACCAGTAAGCGGAGGTGCAGTGACAATCAAGGTTTTGCTTCGCAACGGGCAGAGCACCGCACAATTGCCGGAGGGCAACGCCACCCTCGTCAGTGGCACATTCAGCGCCGAGGCCCTCGGGTCGTGAAGTACGTGCGGGCTGGATGGCAGGGCGTCGTTCGCGGCGAAGTCGCCCTCTGGCCTGCAGTGGCTGTTGGGGTGATCGTCACCGCCATCGCCCTCGCCGTCGGGTCGAGGCGGGGTGATGTCAGAGTGGACATCGCAATGGCCAGCATGGCCGCCTTCTTGTTCGGTGTCCTCCTCGCGTTCACCATCGTCCGCACGCGCGAACGGCTCGTTCTCGTACAAGACCTCGTGGCCAAGAGCGACGCTGCGCTCCTCACCCTTCACGACGCAGTTGCTGTGTTCGGCGACAGCCAGTGCGACGAGATCCGGGATCTGATCGACAGCCACCTCACCGACCAGATCGACTACCGGCTCGTGGACTACCACCGGGCCTCGTCGTCGTTTCGAGCACTCATCAAGAGCGTTCTCGGGTTGCGCCCCACCAACCCCGAACAGGACGCCGTCTACAAGGAGCTCGTCGCCCGGTGCTTCGTTCTCGATAGCGACCGATCCTTGATTGAGGCGGCGTCGGGACAGGCGATGTCTCAGCTCGAGTGGACAGGCCTTCTCTTGCTCCTGGCCGTCCTCCTGGGCCTGCTGGCAGTCCTTCCAGGTGGCACACCACTGGGCTCGCTGGTGGCAGGGGTGATGGCCGGGGCGCTTGTGACGCTGATTGTCCTGCTCAGAAAGCTCGACCTTCTTCGCTGGCACGAGAGGGTGACGATCTGGGAGCCAACGACTCGGCTGTTCCGGAGCATGGGCCGCGACCCCTATGTTCCGCGAGAAGTCATCGACAGCGGTCGCTACCGACCTGCTGGTCGAGTTCGCGTCGTCGACTATCCCGACCCTTATCCAATCCGAGCGAACAAGCTGGTCACCGTCGTCGACTAGTCCCCCAATTCAGCGGGTTGGGGCAGTTGGCCCCCAGCGACAGGACTTCAGCCTTTGGTTAAGCCAGCCTGAACGACGATACAGAGGAACAGTAGAGCTCTTCAGTTGTATCGTCCGGCGGAGGAGCCCTGCAGATGTCAAACATGGCCATACGCACCGAAGGCCTCACAAAGCGCTTCGGCGACGTCGTGGCCCTCGATCATCTCGACCTCGAGGTTGCCCAGGGCGAGGTCGTCGGGTATCTCGGGCCAAACGGGGCGGGCAAGACAACCACGATCCGCCTTCTCCTCGGATTGAGCCAACCAACCGAGGGTCGTGGGGCGATCTTCGGTCTCGACTGTCACCGCCAGCCCGTCGAGGCGCACCGTCGCTTGGCCTACGTGGCGGGCGAGGCGAACCTGTGGCCGTCGCTGACCGGAGCAGAGACCCTTGCCCTGCTCGGGCGCGTCCATGGCCAGGTCGATGAGTCCTACCGAGACGAGTTGATCGACCAGTTCGACCTTGATCCGACCAAGAAGGTGCGCGCCTATTCCAAGGGGAACCGCCAGAAGGTCATTCTGATCGCGGCATTAATGGTCCGGCCCGCCCTCCTCGTCCTCGATGAGCCGACCAGCGGGCTCGATCCGTTGATGGAGCAGGCCTTCAGGCACTGCATCGGCGAAGCACGGGTACGGGGCCAGACCGTCTTCCTCTCGTCGCACATCATGAGTGAGGTGGAGGCCCTCTGTGACCGCGTGGGCATCTTGCGTGACGGAAGGCTCATCGAAATGGGCACCTTGGCCGAGATGCGCCACCTGAGCGCCCTCAGTGTGGAGGCGACGCTTGACGGCCCAGTACCCGATCTCTCCGCAGTCCCCGGGGTCAGCGCAGTGGAAACCGACGGCAAGGTTCTCCGCTGCCATGTGCGGGGATCGATCGACCCGCTCCTCCAGGCGCTGGTCGCCAGCGGCGTCACGAACCTTTTGAGTCGCGAGCCTTCACTCGAAGAGCTGTTCCTCGCTCAGTATGGGTCAGACGGCCATGCAGGCTGATCTCGGCATCTGGGCGCGGATCACGGCCCCCGCGCGTGCCGACGGATCACCGTGCAACGTCGTCGCTGCGCTGAGTGCCCGCAAGGCAGAACGATCGGGGGTCCTGTGGGGCTACATCTTCGGCATCGCAATCGCCTCGACGCAGATCAGCTACACCAGGATTTACAAGACGGCGACGCAGCGCGGTGCCCTGGCCGCCACCTACGGGGCCAACAAGGCGATGAGTGCCCTCTTCGGACCTGCCCCCCAGCTCCAGACGGTGAGGGGCTTCACCGTGTTCAAGATCTCCATGGTTCTCATGATCCTCGGCGCTGTCTGGGGACTTCTCACCAGCACCAGGCTGCTGCGGGGGGAGGAGGAAAGCGGCCGATGGGATCTGCTGCTCTCCGGACAGACGACCAGGCGGGGCGCCACGGGCCAGGCGATCGCCGGCCTGGGCGCCGGTGTCGTGGTGTTGTGGGCGCTCACCGCCATCATCACGGTCCTCTCGGGCCTGACCTCGAGCGTGAAGATTCCGGCCGGTTCCTCCTTGTACTTCTCCCTGGCCATGGTGGCGACTGCCGTCATGTTCCTTGCGGTGGGGGCAGTGACCAGCCAGCTGGCCTCCACCCGACGCCAGGCTGCTTCCTTCGGTGCTGTCTTCCTCGGGGTCAGCTACGCACTCCGATTGATCGCCGACGCGGGCGTCGGTCTTCACGGGCTCATCTGGGCCTCGCCTCTGGGCTGGGTGGAGGAGCTCCAACCCTTCACCTCGCCCCAGCCTTTGGCGCTCTTGCCGATCGTCGCCTTTACCGCGGCGCTGGTCGCTGTCGCCGTGCACCTTGCCGGCAGGCGTGACGTCGGTGAGGGCATCGTGCCCGACCGGGCACACTCTGTGGCTCACCTCGGGTTGCTCTTCGGTCCGACGGGACTCGCCATCCGTCTGATGCGAGCAACGGTGATCGGCTGGTGGGTGGCCATCGCCATATCCGCTCTTCTCTACGGGGTCATCGCCAAGTCCGCCGGTGCCACGATCTCGGGCTCGGTGAAAGAGGTGTTCTCCAAGCTCGGAGCGACAGGGACCGGCGCGGACGCTGTGCTCGGCTTGTGCTTTCTCATCGAGGCTGTGCTGATCGCCTTCGTCGCCGCCGGTCAGATCACCTCGGCGCGCACCGAGGAGTCAAGCGGCAGGGTCGACCACCTCCTGACCAGTCCGTTGACACGTCCGTCGTGGCTCGGCGGAAGGCTCCTCGTAGCGCTGGCAGTGTTGGTACTAAGCGGTGTCGGCGCTGGCGTCTTCGCCTGGATAGGCGCCACGACCCAGCACGCCGGGTTGAGCCTCACAATGCTGCTCGACGCCGGCGTCAACCTCGTCCCACCGGCAGTGGCTGTCTTGGGAGTCGGCGTCCTGGCCTTCGGGATACGGCCCCGGTGGACCTCGGTCGTCGTCTACGGCGTTCTGGGATGGTCACTGCTCCTGGTCATCGTGGGCGGCATCGGTGCCATCAACCACTGGGTGCTCGACACCTCGGTCTTTCACCACATGGCGTCGGCTCCCGCCGTGCGTCCGAACTGGGACGCGAACGGCATCATGACCGCCGTCGGGCTGGCAACGGCTGTCGTCGGGGTGTTGGCCTTCGGGCGACGAGACTTGCAGGGAGAATGACATCCGACCGCCCGCGCGGAGACCCCTGGCCTTCTCGGACAACGAGTGGGCGCTGCGGGACTCGAACCCACGACCTCAGCCGTGTGAATCGCTTCCAGCCCCTTTCCGTCACCTGGGGTTACCCAGGAAAGCCCAGCTCAGACAGCAAATGACTTACCCGCTGTTATGCCCTGTTTCGCCCTGTTTTCGGTTCGTACGCGCACGTGGCGCGCCCGCCGGCCCAGCCATTTCGAGTCCCGTGCCACCGCTGCGCATGATTGCTTGCTATCATGATGGCGTGACGAAGAAGGTGACCACGATCCGGATGCCTGAGGAGATGGCCGAGACCGTCGAAGTCGTGGCACGCGGTCGGGGCATGAGCGTGAACGCGTTGGTGATAGAGGCGCTGCAGGCCGAGATCGAGAAGGTCCGGCAGGACAAGGATTTCGTCGAAACACTGCGCCGGTTGACCGAACGGGACAAGGAGATTCTCGACCGTTTGGCTCAGTGAGATATCTGAGCCTGGCTGAAGCGCTTGCCATTGCCGAAGCTGTGACGGGGATCGATGCTCAGGTCTTGGCTCGAACGCCTCGGATCAACCTGCTCGATTCCGCACTGCATGCTCCACAGACTTCGTTCGGCGGCCATGACATGTACCCCGAGTTCATCGATCAGGCAGCAGTGCTGGCGGTTCGCATCTCTCGCAATCATCCCCTCCTCGACGGAAACAAGCGCCTGGCGTGGACCTGCCTCACGATGTTCTGTGCGCTCAACGGCCGCCAGCTTCACGTGCCGACGGAGGAGGCCGTCACGACGATGCAGTCGGTTGCTGCAGGCGACCTGGACGAGGCCGGGCTGGCCCAATGGCTCGCCGTGTGGGTCGACCGGAACGTCTGATGGCCGGCGTCGGACTTCCCCGCCAACGTTCCACCAGTGTCAGGAGTCAGCGCAGTTTGGACCGATCGAGGATTTCGATGAGTGCCGGTCGTTTGCGGAACCGCTCTCGCAGCGCGAAAAGGTGGTCCGAGACATCTCGCTGCTGACCGGCCGCATCGGCCACACGTTGTGCCTTGCCGAGCAATGCAATAGCCCGTTGGTAATAAGCGCGACCCGTGTGCTCGAGCTCAATATCGGCCAGCCTGAGGTACACGGCCATGGCTTGTGCCGGGTGTGATTCTTCACGGGTCTTGGCAAGACGCTTCCAGCGACGCTCGCCGGGATCCCAGTCCGGATTGACCTCCGTGACCAGCCAGGCCGCTTCAGGCTCTCCATCGGCGAGGAGCGCATCCACCAACCCGCCCAGATCTTTGGCCTCCGACTCAGCCCTGGCCGCGGCGCGCTCTGCATCCCACTGCCCTGTCGCCTCGGCAGCCTCCCGCAAGAAGGAGTACGTGGTGGCCGAGGCCATGCGAAAATGCTGCTCCCGCCGAAGCGACACGACCTCTTCCGGGGCATTTCTCCGGGCGTAGACCCCCGCTGCCAAGTCATACAGCTGCGCGATCTGCCACCCCTCGGTCTCCGCGATGCCTCGCCGTGCCCATGTCAGAGCATCGGCATCTCTATCGAGTTCCACCATCGCCGGTCGCACTCTGGATCGCCGCCGGTGCGCATCCAAAGGAGGTCGCGGTGCGTGCGGGACACACGTCCGTGAGCTTCACGCTCGACCGCTATGGACACCTGTTTCCGGGGTCCGAAGAAGTGCTCAACGACTCGCTCGATGCGCTCGCTCAAAGGGGCCGCGCAGCCGATGCACCGCACGAGCGCGCGCGTTCGTGCGCGAACAATCCCGATTCCTTCGCGCACGTAGCGCGCACGCCGGAGGAAATCGAAGAAGAGGTCGACGACTCGCAAGGCGGTGAACAGGACTTATTGAGTGGGCGCTGCGGGACTCGAACCCACGACCTCAGCCGTGTGAAGGCTGCGCTCTAACCAGCTGAGCTAAGCGCCCTGGCGGACCTGCCGGGGCACAACCGTAGCCTGCCGAAAACAGTGCGCCCGCGGCCCAGGGGTGATTTGGGGTGCCCCAACAGTCCCGGTACCCTGAGGATCCCATGTCGCCCACAACCGGAAACGGCAGCAGCAAGCCGCAGACCTTGACTGGGCGAATCGCGGCCGCCTTCACCGGACCCACCCCTGCTGGGAGCGCCGAGGGCCAGTCCCCGCCTCCCCAGATCCTGCCTCCAGAGGAGCGCAAGGCGGTGATGTCCTCCCTGGACCAGATGGAAGCCAAATGGTCGCTGGTGGCGTTGGCGGTGGCCACGGTGGCGGGCATCGCGGTCCCGGCGTACTACCTCGTGGCGAATCCCTTGACGAAGCAGCACGGCAAATACGTCGCCGTCTCACCCGACGCCGGACTGATCGGTGGCGTCATCCTCGTTCTCTGCATCATCGGGTTCGCGGCGCTCTGGAAGCGCAAGCGCACGCTCGTCGCCTTCTCGCTCTTCCTGCTCGGCTTCGCCTTCACTGTCTTCATCGGGCTGGCCGGCTTCATCTTCATCCTTCTCGGCGGCTGGCTCATGCTGCGTGCCTGGCGCATCAACAAGTACGGCACGACCAATTCGAAGGTGATCGCGAGCGAAGCCGCAGCGCGTCCGCGCGGGCGGCAGCGCAAGGAGACGGCCCGATCAACGTCGAAGACCGCTCCCACCCCCGGGGCCCGCAAGCCACCGACTGCCAGTAAGCGCTACACACCGAAAGCGCCGACACGCAAGAAGATCCCCAAAGAGACCGAATAGTTGCTCGGGGCTGGGCTCGGATCAAACTGGGCCCGCATCCAACCGGGTCAGTCAGCCGGCTCAATCAACAGCGCAGAGCGCAACAGCTGGAGCGCGTCCGTCCGGCGTCGCACGAGCGAACGGGCGGACGGTTCCTCGCCCAAGGCCCGCAACACCTCCACCTCGGTCACCATCCCGATCACCGTCGAGTAGATCGCCAGCAGCAGGAGCCGTGGGTCGTGACGGCGCATCGCGCCGGCGTCCATTTCGGCCTCCAGAAACGACGAGGCGCGTTGCACCAGCGGGTCCAGAGCCAGCGTCATCTGGGTCGCCGCCGGCGGTCCGAGCCGGCCCACTTCGCGCAGGAAGCCGAGCAGGTCCGGTTGTCGCGCCGCCAGGCGGAAGACGGAGCGCACGACCGCCTCCACCCGTCCCCAGCCCTCCCCCGCGCCCCGCAGCGCTGTCTCGAGGGCGAACGACAGATCGTCCGCGCTGCGGGCGATCACTGCCTCCAAAAGGGCGTCCTTTGACGGGAACCAGTAGAGGATCGACTGCTTCGTGAGTTCGAGCCCCTTCCCGACCGCATCGAGGGACGTCGCCTCGTACCCCCTGCTGGCAAACGAGGCCAGCGCGGCATCGAGGATCCGCTCCTTCGTCGACGAGCTGGGCACTTACCAAATGGTAGACAACATCGGCGGGCGGTGGTAGACATTTCCGATGCCCATTGAGCGGGATCTCCGTGGGAAACGGTTCTTCATCACGGGTGCCACGGGC
>Ga0182030_10021455_pt1 | contig 12094 bp, 13 predicted proteins | sample 812S3MmetaG_FD_121299 | JGI IMG/M metagenome (GOLD analysis project Ga0182030, IMG submission 121299) | Permafrost microbial communities from Stordalen Mire, Sweden - 812S3M metaG (Illumina Assembly) | ecosystem: Environmental > Terrestrial > Soil > Wetlands > Permafrost | place: Sweden...
GCACGGCCGGCAGGCGCTTGTCGTCGGTGGTAGGCGTGGCGAGGCGGATGAAATTCAGTCCCGACTTGAGCGCCGGCAGGCAAAGCTCGTCATCTTCCTCCGGCGGCAGATCGACCACGATCAAGCCGTCGATGCCGGCTGCTTTTGCGTCCACGAGAAAGCGATCGACGCCGTAGATGTAAATCGGATTGTAATAGCCCATGAGAACAATGGGCGTGGAGTCGTCGGTGACGCGAAATTCGCGCGCCAGCGCCAGAGTCTTGATCATGGTCTGGCCGGCGGCGAGCGCGCGCAGGCCCGCGGCTTGGATCGCCGGGCCGTCCGCCATCGGATCGGTGAACGGCATGCCGAGTTCGATTACATCGGCGCCGGCTTTTGGCAGCGCCTTGGCGATGGCCAGCGATGTCGCATAATCGGGATCTCCAGCCATGGTGAAGGTCACCAAAGCGGCGCGGCCTTCGGCTTTGAGCGCGGCAAAGCGCGTGTCGATGCGGGTGGTCATTTCTTCTTGTCCGCCAGATAAGTCTCGACGCTGGCGAGGTCCTTGTCGCCGCGGCCGGAGAGATTGACCACCATCAGGTGATCGGCGGGCTTTGTCGGCGCCAGATCGAACACGCGCGCCAGCGCATGCGCGGGCTCGAGTGCCGGGATGATGCCCTCGAGCTTGCTGCAAAGCTGGAACGCCGCCACCGCTTCGTCATCGGTCGCCGACAAAAATTGCACGCGGCCCATATCCTTGAGCCAGGCATGTTCGGGGCCGATCCCGGGATAATCGAGGCCGGCGGAAATCGAATGCGCCTCTTCAATCTGCCCGTCGGCGTTCATCAGCAAATAAGTGCGGTTGCCATGCAAGACGCCGGGCTTGCCGCCGGCGATCGACGCCGCGTGTTTGGTTGTCGCCAGGCCATGGCCGGCGGCTTCGACGCCGTAGATTTCGATTGCGGGATCGTCGAGGAACGGATGAAAAAGTCCCATCGCATTCGAACCGCCGCCGATGCAGGCGATGAGCGAATCCGGCAAGCGGCCTTCGGCCTTCTGCATCTGCTCGCGCGTCTCGCGCCCGATGATGCATTGGAAATCGCGCACCATGGCCGGATAGGGATGCGGGCCGGCGACCGTGCCGATGCAGTAGAACGTGTCGGCGACATTGGTGACCCAATCGCGCAGCGCCTCGTTCATGGCGTCCTTGAGCGTGCGCGAGCCCGATTCCACCGCACGCACCTCGGCGCCGAGGATCTTCATGCGCAGCACATTGGGCTGCTGCCGCTCGACATCGACCGCGCCCATATAGACGATGCAGCGCAGCCCGAATTTCGCGCACAGCGTGGCGGTGGCGACGCCATGCATGCCGGCACCGGTTTCGGCGATGATCCGGGTCTTGCCCATGCGCTTGGCCAGCATGATCTGGCCGAGCACATTGTTGACCTTGTGCGCGCCGGTGTGGTTGAGCTCCTCGCGCTTGAAATAGATTTTCGCGCCGCCGAATTTCGCGGTCAGACGTTCGGCGAAATACAAAGGCGACGGCCGCCCGACATAATTCGCCAAATGGCCGTCCATTTCCTGCTGGAATTTCGGATCGGCCTTGGCCTCGGCATAGGCCTTTTCCACTTCAAGAATATTCGGCATCAGCGTCTCGGCGACAAAGCGGCCGCCATAGATGCCGAAATGGCCGCGCTCGTCGGGGCCGCTGCGGAAGGAATTGGGGCGTTGCGCGGTCATGCGCCGGTCACGATACTGGCGGCGCCGAGCGGCAAAGGATCGGCCATGCGCGCGGCGCGTATGAAGGCGCGGATCTTGTCCGGGTCCTTTACGCCGGGACTGCTTTCAACGCCGGACGAGACATCGACGCCGGGCGCGTTGGTGACGCGGATGGCCTCGCCGACATTGGCGGCGTCGAGCCCGCCCGAAAGGATGAACGGCACGCCGGCATCGAGCCCCGCCAGCAGCGTCCAGTCGAATGGTTTGCCGAGTCCGCCGGGGCGGGTGGCGTCTTGCGGCGCGCGCGCGTCGAAAATCAACCGGTCGGCGACCTTGGCATAGAGGCGGACCGGCGACAGGTCGGCGCGCGTGGAAATCTGCAGCGCCTTCATCACTGGCAGACCAAAGCGCGTGCGCACCGCTACGACCCGGTCGGGCGTCTCGGTGCCGTGCAACTGCAGCATGTCGGGTTTAAGCGCGGCCACGATGTCGTACAGCGTCTCGTCATTGGCGTCGACCGTGAGCGCGACCTTGCCGGCGCGACCTTGCACGCGCTGGCTCAGCATGCGTGCGGCTTCGAGCCCGAGATGGCGCGGGCTTGGCACAAAGAACACGAAGCCCACCAGGTCGGCGCCGGATTCCAGCGCCACATCAAGCGCTTCCGGGGTCTTCAGGCCGCATATTTTGATCGATAAGGCCATGGTGGCCGGGTTCTACCGCCTTATTCGCCATACGGCAAAGCGGCTTGGCCGGGCCGGTGTCACGCGGCCGGCGGCGGGATGGCTGGCGTTTGGGCGTATTGGGTCGGCGCCGGCTCGCCAGTTCCGAAGCGGTCGCGAATAGTGGCGAACTCCTGCCGCAGGCTGCGCACCTCGCCATCGAGCCTGCGGGCGGCACGCCGCCATTTGCTCTGTTTGATCCAGGCGGCGATGCCGCCGACCACCACGCCGAGGATCAGCACGGCGAGGATGACCGCAAACAGCGGCAGGGTCGCGGCATAGGCCGGCGCCGCCGAGGAGAACGGATCGAACGACACGGTCACCATATGCCGATTGGCCACCGCGAAGGCGATAATCACCACGGCCAGCGGGACGACGATAATCGCGGTGATTATTTTACGGAACATCTAATTTTCGCTCGTGTAGCAAGAACTGGATCCCGGCTTGCGCGGGGATGACCGGCCAAGTGAGCGGCAGCTTCAGCGAACGAATTAAACCGCACCCGGCTTGTTCAGCCGCTCGCGCATTTCCTTGCCGGTCTTGAAGAACGGGACTGATTTCTGGTCGACCGAGACATGGGCGCCGGTGCGTGGGTTGCGGCCGGTGCGCGCCGGGCGGTGCTTGACCGAGAAAGCGCCGAAGCCGCGCAGCTCGACACGGTCACCTTGCGCCATGGCATTGGTGACTTCGCCGAGGATGGCATTGACGATGTTCTCGACGTCGCGCTGATAAAGATGGGGGTTCTGGGCGGCAATTTTCTGGACAAGTTCGGACTTGATCATTGACGCCGCCTTACTCGCTAAACCATCAGTTGGACGATGGAGGGTGCCAAAGCGCCAAGAGACCGTCAAGATTAAGTCGCTCAAAAGCCTGCACGCCGCCCCACTCTTCGATGCGATGCGCAAAGGCGGTCAGACCCACCGTCTGCAAGGCCAAAGCGGCAACATGCAGGAAGGAAAGCTCGCTAAACCGAGGCTCTAGCGAATAATCGCGCACCGGCGTGGTGGCCGGGACCTTCTTTTCCTTCTCCAGCCAGGCCAGCGCGGTCTTTTCGTTGCCTATCTCGTCCACCAGCTTTAGACCCACCCCCTGCCGACCGGTAAAGACGCGGCCGTCATCCACCGCGGCCAGTTGGGCGTCGTCCATATGGCGGCGGTCCTTCACCAGGTCCTTAAACCAGGCATAGGAATCGACCACGATAGCCTCGATGGCCGCGCGTGCCTCCGGGCTGGTCGGCTCGAAGCCGTTGGGCGCGGCCTTGAGCGGCGAGGATTTGATCTCCTCGACCTTGATGCCGACGGTCTTGAGAATGTCGGTGAAATTGGGAAACTGGAACAGCACGCCGATCGAGCCGACCAGCGAGGTATCCTCGGCGATGATGTGGTCGGCCGAGATCGCCGCGATATAGGCGCCGGACGCCGCCAGGCCATCGACCACTACCACCGTCGGCTTCTTAGCCTGAAGTTCACGCAGCGAATCGAACAGCTGCTGCGACCCGGCCGTGGTGCCGCCGGGGCTGTCGATATGCACGATCACGGCGCGGGCGCGCGATTTGCCCAGGCGCTCGAGCGCCTCGACGCGATCCTGGTTGCCGCGGATCAGGCCCTGGATCCTGATGCGGGCGATGGCGTCGGTGCTCGGCATCAGACGGCTGCCCGGCACCAGCGCGATACCGGCGCCGATCACCGCGAGCACTACGATCACGATGGCGCACACGCGCCAGAAGGTGAGCTTGCGCCGCAAACGGCGGCGATCGACGATGGCATCGGCATCGAGCGACATGGCGTTGATCCTCGAAAATGACGGGCGATATATACACCAAACCTAGGCCGCGGGATGGCCAAACAAAAACCCCCGAGACACATTCCCGGGGGCTTATTGGATAGCGGAAGTGGCGTTTTAAGGCCCTATTCGCCCGCCTTTTCGGTCTCTGGCTTAGCGGTATCGGCCTCCGGCGTATCGTCGGAGCGCTGCTTGAGGGCAGCACCCAGGATATCGCCGAGCGAAGCGCCCGAGTCGGTAGAACCGTATTGCGCCAGGGCTTCCTTCTCCTCGGCGACTTCAAGCGCCTTGATGGAGACCGCCACCTTGTGGGTCTTGCGGTCGAACTGGGTGACGCGGGCGTCGACTTTCTGCCCAACGGCAAAGCGTTCGGGGTTCTGGTCGCCGCGCTCGCGCGCCAGTTCGTTGCGCTTGATAAAGGCGGTGAGGTCGGTGTCCACGATCTTGACCTCGAGGCCGCCATCGGTGATCGCGGTTACTTCGCAGGTCACCACCGACCCCTTTTTGAGATCGCCGGCCGATTCCATCGGATCGCCCGCCAGCTGCTTGATGCCGAGGGAGATGCGCTCCTTCTCGACATCGACGTCGAGCACCTGCGCCTTGACCATGTCGCCTTTCTTGTAGTCCTCGATGACCTGCTCGCCCGGACGTTTCCAGTCCAGATCCGACAGATGCACCATGCCGTCGACATCGCCGTCGAGGCCGAGGAACAGGCCGAATTCGGTCTTGTTCTTGACCTCGCCTTCAACCGTCGAGCCCGGGGGATATTTCTCGACGAAGAGTTCCCACGGATTGCGCATGGTCTGCTTGAGGCCGAGCGAAATGCGGCGCTTGACCGGATCGACTTCCAGGACCTGCACTTCGACTTCCTGCGAGGTCGAAACGATCTTGCCGGGGTGAACGTTCTTTTTCGTCCACGACATTTCGGAAACGTGGATCAGGCCCTCGATGCCGGGCTCCAGTTCCACGAATGCGCCGTAGTCGGTGATGTTGGTGACACGACCCTTGAACTTGGTGCCGACCGGATATTTGGCTTCGATGCCCTGCCACGGATCGTCCAGCAACTGCTTCATGCCAAGCGAAATACGGTGAGTTTCGTGGTTGATCTTGATGATCTTGACCTTCACCGACTGGCCGATATTGAGCACTTCGGTCGGGTGATTGACGCGCCGCCAGGCAATGTCGGTGACATGCAAGAGGCCGTCGATGCCGCCCAGATCCACGAAGGCGCCGTAATCGGTGATGTTCTTGACGACACCGTCAATGACCTGACCCTCTTCGAGGTTCTGCACCAGTTCCTGGCGCTGTTCGGCGCGCGTCTCTTCCAGCACGGTACGGCGCGACACGACGATATTCCCGCGGCGGCGATCCATTTTCAGAATCTGAAACTGCTGCGGCACGTTCATCAGCGGGGTGACGTCGCGGATCGGGCGGATGTCCACCTGCGAGCGCGGCAGGAAGGCGACGGCGCCGTCGAGGTCGACGGTGAAGCCACCTTTGACCTGGTTGAAGATGACGCCGGTGACCTTCTCGTTGTTAGTAAAGCCCTTCTCGAGCTTACCCCAGCTTTCCTCGCGCCGCGCCTTGTCCCTGGAGAGGACGGCTTCACCAAGCGCGTTCTCGACGCGCTCCAGGTAAACCTCGACCTCGTCGCCGATCTTCAATTCGTTGGTACGGCCCGGACCCTGGAATTCGCGGATCGCGACGCGGCCTTCAGTTTTCAAGCCGACGTCAATGACGGCCATATCTTTTTCAATGCCGACGACCTTGCCCTTGATGACGGCGCCTTCCTGCAAATTGCCGGTATGGAAGGACTCATCGAGCATCGCGGCGAAGTCTTCACGCGTAGGATTAGCTGCAGCAGTGGCCATGTAGTCTCCTGTAAGCCAGGCGCCGGGGTTGGAATGAAGTTGCGAACGTTCGGGCCGGAGGTCTTGGCAAAACCTTCGGCGACCACCCGGAATCCGAATGGCCGGCGCTAATACCGTACGGTCGCAACGATTGAGCTTTTTCCAGGCGCCTTACGGCGAGGTCTCGAGTGGGGCTTTGTCCTCCAACAACGAGGGGCGTTAATCGCGCCCTCGGCCCGCTCGGGTGACCTCGACGATGTCGATGGCGGCCCGGATTGCGGTGGATATATCCATATTGGTGGTATCGAGCAAGTGCGCATCCGGGGCCTGTTTTAGGGGGGCGGTGGCACGGTTTTGGTCGCGTTCATCGCGCTTTACGATATCGGCCAGCACGGCGGATTCATCGATATTCCCGCCCTGAGCGCGGTATTCGGCGGTCCGGCGGCGCGCGCGGACCTCCGGGGCGGCGGTCACGAAGATTTTGCAGTCTGCGCCGGGACAGATAACGGTGCCGATATCGCGCCCATCGAGCACCGCGCCGGGCGGTTTGGCGGCGAATTGGCGCTGAAAGGTGATCAAGGCGGCCCGTACCTCTGGAATGGCTGAGACAAACGAAGCCGCTTCGCCAATGGCAGGAGCCTTGAGCGCCGCTTCGTCAATTTTGGCCGGATCGAGCGATTGGGCGGCGGCGATCGCGGCGTCGCGGTCGCCGATCGGCCGGCTGGCGTCCAGCACGGCTTTGGCCACGGCGCGATAGAGCAAGCCGCTATCGAGATGACGCAGGCCATAATGGGCGGCCAGGCGTTTGCCGAGCGTGCCCTTACCCGAAGCGGCGGGGCCGTCGATGGCGATGATCATGTGAGGTCCGCGCCCAGACTTCGCATCAGTTCGGTGAAACCGGGAAAACTGGTGGCGATGAAGGCTGAATTGTCGATGCGCACGGGATTGTCGCTGGCGAGCCCCATCATCAATGCCGACATCGCGATGCGGTGATCCATGTGCGTGGCGACCTCGGCCCCGCCGGCAACACTACCTTTACCATGCACGATCAGGTCGTCGCCATCGATATCGATGGTCACGCCGTTGACGCGCAGCATGGCGGCGGTTGCCTCGAGCCGGTCGGATTCCTTGACGCGCAATTCCTTCAAGCCGCGCATGCGCGTGATGCCTTCGGCGAACGACGCCGCGACCGCGAGAATGAGATATTCGTCGATCATCGATGGCGCGCGCTCGGGCGGCACATCGACGCCCTTGAGCTTCGAGGTGATGACGCGCAGATCGGCGACTTCCTCGCCGCCATCGTCGCGCGTGGCGAGCGTCTCGATATTGGCGCCCATTTCCTTGAGCGTTGCGAATAGTCCGGTGCGCAGCGCATTGGTCATGACCGCGTCGAGAATCACATCGGAGCCGGGCACGATCAGCGCCGCGACAATCGGGAACGCCGCCGATGACGGATCGGCCGGCACCACGACATTGGCCGGTTCAAGCTCGGGCTGGCCTTGCAGTACGATGCGGCGGCCATGTTCGCCGTGTGGCTTTGAGGTGATCTTGGCGCCGAAATGTTTCAACAGCCGCTCGGTGTGATCGCGCGTCGCCTCCGCTTCGATCACGGTGGTCTCGCCGGGCGCGGAAAGGCCCGCCAGAAGCACCGCCGATTTGAGCTGAGCCGACGGCACCGGCGATTCATAGGTGATCGGCACCGGGTCGGATGCGCCTTGCAGCGTTAGCGGCAATCTTCCGCCGTCGGCCGCTTCGATCACGCGTGCGCCCATTTTTTCCAACGGGTCGAGCACGCGCCGCATCGGGCGTCCGCTCAGCGAAGCGTCGCCGATGAAGGTCGCGGTTACCGGCGAGCCGGCGACCGCGCCGATCGCCAGCCGGACTCCTGTGCCGGAATTGCCGAAATCGAGCGGGTCCGCGGGGGTGGCAAAACCGCCGGTGCCGACGCCGTGAACGCGCCAGGCGAAATCGCCGGTCCGCTCGATCCGGGCGCCAAGTGCGCGCATGGCCTGCGCCGTATGGAGGACGTCGTCGCCTTCCAGCAGACCGCCAATCGTGGTCTCGCCCACCGTCAGGGCGCCAAGGATCAAGGCCCGGTGCGAGATCGATTTGTCCCCCGGTACACGAATGCGGCCCTGCAGATGGGCGCCGCGGCGGGCAGTCAGCGGGATTTGGGTGGCGTCGTTCACGTCGCGGATATCCTTAAGACCCGGGCCGTCCTACCACGCACCCGCGCGCGCCGTCATCCCGGCGCGTTTGCCTCGGTTTTGGCCATTAACAGCCGGATCGGCGCTATTGACAGGGGGGCCGCAACTGGCCAAGTGAAGCCGAGAAGCGAATGATTATCGCCATTTTCCGAGGAACCTAGACTGTGGCTAAAACTGAACTCGGCACCAAGCGCGTCTGTCCTGAAACCGGTCGTAAATTTTACGATCTCGGCAAGACGCCGGTGATATCGCCCTATACGGGCAAAGTCGTCCCGATTGTGGTGCCCGTGCAGTCGCGCTCGCGGCCCGAGCCTGCGACGCCGGCGCCCGCCGCGCGGCCCGCGCCGGTGGTGGAGGTCGAGACCATCGTGCCGGAGACGACGGACGCCGAATTCGTTTCGCTCGAAGATGCCGAGGCCGAACAGCAGGGCAAGAAAACGGCTGACGGCACGGCCGCCGAGGGCGAGGAAGAAGTCGGCGCTGACGAGACCCTCGACGATGCCGCCTTCATCGAGGAACAGGACGAAGGCGATCCGGACGTCACCGACATCATCGGCGACGGCATCGAAAAGGAAGAAGAGACCTGAGCTCGTTCGTCCGCTATATTCGCGGACGGCAAGTTTCCAGCGAATTGGGGCCATAGCTCAGCTGGGAGAGCGCCTGCATGGCATGCAGGAGGTCGGCGGTTCGATCCCGCCTGGCTCCACCACCCGCCTTCGCTAAAGCTTCGGCGGGCAAGACCTTCGCGTAGCGGGGGTTCGCCGAAGCCCAAAGGGCGAAGGCGGACAGCCTTCGCGGAAGGTAGCCGCCCCTTCCGGGCGGCTTTTTTGTTGCCCACCTGCTGACAGCATCACGCCCACCGTTGCATGATGCGCAAAACCGGGGGAAACAAAATGCAAAACAAGATCGCGCTCGAAGAACACTTCGCCATCGAGCCGACGCTCGGCGACTCGCATGTGTTCGGCGCGCATGTCTGGAACGATCTGCGCCATCGCCTGATCGACATCCAGGAAACGAGGCTCGGCGAAATGGACAAGCACGGCGTCGAGATGATGATCCTGTCGCTCAACGCCCCGGCGGTGCAGGCGATCCATGACGTGAAAACCGCGATCGCGGTCGCCAAACAGGCTAATGACGTACTGGCCGACGAAGTGCGAATACGCCCGGCGCGCTTTGCGGCTTTCGCCGCGCTGCCGATGCAGGATCCGGACGCGGCAATCGCCGAACTGACGCGTTGCGTCAAAGAGCTCGGCTTTGTCGGCGCGCTGGTCAACGGATTTTCGAATATCGGCACGCCGGACAACGTCACTTATTACGACCTGCCGCAATACCGCGAATTCTGGCGCGCGCTCGCGGCGCTTGACGTGCCGTTCTATCTGCACCCGCGCAATCCGCTGCCGGGCTGGACGAGGATGTATGAGGGCCACAACTGGCTGCTTGGCCCGAACTGGGCGTTCTCGGCCGAGACCGCGGTGCATGCGCTACGGCTGATCGGCTCGGGCCTATTCGACGAGATGCCGAAGCTGAAAATCGTGCTCGGCCATCTCGGCGAAGGCGTGCCGGTGCAACTGTGGCGCATCGACGGGCGCAATGGCTGGATGAAGGAGCCGCACCGCTATGCGGCCAAGCACGGCGTCGGGCATTATTTCCGCAAGCATTTTCATATCACCACGTCGGGCAATTTCCATACGCCCTCACTGGTCAATGTCATGACCGAGATGGGCGCCGACCGCGTGATGTTTTCGGTCGATTGGCCGTTCGAGGATGTCGGCGAAGGCGCTCAATGGTTCGACAAGGCCGCCATCGGAGAAGCCGACCGCGCCAAGATCGGACGCGAGAATGCGATCAAGCTGTTTAAGCTGAAGTTGCGCTGAACTACTTCTTCTTGTTGCTCGCCAGCGCGCCCGAGCCCCAGACCGGTTCATCGGCGCCGTTGCCCCAGGCATAGGGCCGGTAGAAATTGTGCATGCCGTAGCGCACCAGCTTTCTCATCTCATGCGTCCAATACGGATGCACATAGATGGCGTGATAATGCGTCGACTTCGCCACTTCCGGCACATAGATCTGGCCGTCAAGAGTCTGCTTGGCGATGCGGTTGGCGCGCGCCCAGGCGCCGCGTTCGTTGATGATTTTGCGTTTGCCGTCGCAGGCGAAGGTGAACTGGCAGGCGAGATGGTGGCTGGCGTTTTGATAAACGACGCCGCAGATATTGTCCGGATAAAAGCCGGAGAAGGCGCGGTTGACGACGACTTGCGCGACTGCCATTTGGCCGCGCACCGGTTCGCTACGCGCCTCGAAATAGATCGCATTGGCCAGACAGCGCTCGGCCTTGACGCGTTCCTTGCCTTCAAGATGCAGGCGCTCGGCCGGTGACGGCGGCGGCACGCCGGGTGCCGAACGCGGCAGCGGCACCATGCCGAGCGGAATCGCAGCCGACATCGGCAATGATACCGGCGTCGGTTCGATTTGCGTTTGCGGCGGGAAGGTTTCAGTGCTGGCGAAATTGACCGGCTCGGATGCCAGCGAAGCAAGCGCCACAGGATTGCCGGCGAAATTCGGTTTCGCCGCCAGACTGCGCGGCTGCTCCATAGCGAAGCCGATCGCATCCTGACGGCCGGCGGCGGCAAGTTCGGCAATCGGCGAGAGCTTGGCTTTAGCCGTGCTGGCCGGCGGCGCAATGACGGCGGGAGCCGAAGCGACGGTAATGCCGTCGCGCGGAATGGCCGCCGAAGCCGAAGGCGAAACGGCCGTGAAAGAAATGGAATCGATGCCGGCGCGAATGCGGGCGGGGAGATCGGCGTTATCGCGAAAGATTGCGGCCGCGCTTTCGACCGAATGGATATTGGCAAAGTCGAGAGCGGCGATCGTCAAGGCAGCGATCGCGAAAATGGTTCCGGCGCGCTTGGCGCCGCTAAAAATCTTTTCTTCGATCGTGAGACCAAACGGATCGATGTCGATATTGCGCGTCAGCACATTCAACTCCCCGAAAAGCCCGCACGATTTTTTTGTGTTGGGCAGCCGGGATACTAGCGTCGCTAAATGCAATCGCGCGCATTTGAGGAAAATTATGCGGCGGTAAGGAAAATACGGATGCTTAATTTAACCATGGCCACGGCGGCGCTTGACGGAGCGCCCGGGCCGGCCGGGACCTTGAAAGCCCCGATTAGGGGCCAGATGTACGGTCCTGCCGACGCTACCGGCGCGTTCTTGAACCTTTAACCCGAGCATCCCATATTACGGAGGACCGGGCGGCAGTTGCCGTTAGGTTGGGGCGCCCACAAGGGGCCCCGTCAAAGTCGCTTAAAGCGAGGACTTTGAGACCATGTCACGAGTTCCGTCACTATCCAGTCCGTTCCTGCTGGGCTTCGACGAGATCGAGCGCGTGCTCGACCGTGTTGCCAAGGGCGCCGACGGCTATCCGCCTTACAACATCGAACGGCTGGCGCACGACGGGCACAACCCCGAACGGCTCCGAATCACGCTTGCCGTCGCCGGCTTCACCCGCGACCAACTCGATGTCAGCATCGAGGAAAGTCAGTTGGTGATTCGTGGGCGTCAGCAGGACGACAAGAGCCGGCAATATCTCCACCGCGGCATCGCCGCGCGCCAATTCCAGCGTACTTTCGTGCTGGCGGACGGCATGGAGGTGTTGGGTGCCGATCTGAAGAACGGATTGTTGTCGATCGATCTGGTGCGGCCGCAAGCCGAGCGTATCGTGAAGTCGATATCGATCAGCGAAACAGAATAATGATGGGCTCGAGAACAGGACTCGACCGCGTAAAGCGTTCAATGGAAAGAGGAGTCGAGGGCCATGACTAACTTGAAAACGATCAACGAC
>Ga0182030_10021456_pt1 | contig 12093 bp, 9 predicted proteins | sample 812S3MmetaG_FD_121299 | JGI IMG/M metagenome (GOLD analysis project Ga0182030, IMG submission 121299) | Permafrost microbial communities from Stordalen Mire, Sweden - 812S3M metaG (Illumina Assembly) | ecosystem: Environmental > Terrestrial > Soil > Wetlands > Permafrost | place: Sweden...
CAGCTCACATTCTTATGGTGGTTTTGCCGAGGGTGTTCACCTCTTCCCATACCGAACAGAGAAGTTAAGCCCCTCATGGCCGATGGTACTGCACCACAATGCGGGAGAGTAGGTAGCTGCCATATTCATTTAAAAAGCCTTTCAGGAAACTGAGAGGCTTTTTTGTTTTGGGTACTATATAAAAATAATGATTAGCAGAACTTCAAAGAGAACCAATCCGATAGTGGGTTATTTTCATCTCTCAAAAAACGCAAAGAAATCAAGCTACTGAGATGTATTCTTTGCGCCTTTGCCCCCTTCTCGTTCTTTGCGTGAAGTATTTTCAAACTGACACACTGCCACCAATCCGTCTCAAAGAGATAAAAGAATAACCTTTATATTAATGCTTTGATTTATTTCTTCAGCCAGCCATTTAAATCCAGCCAGTTTTTTAACCGCTCCATCCACAAATCCTTTGTAGTAGGATTATTCATTCCAAAGCCATGACCGCCTTTTGGGTAAATATGCAGTTCGGCTGGGATATTATTTTTTTGTTCTGCTTCATAAAACCGGATGCTGTTTTGCACTTTTACCACATCATCATTACCTGCATGCACTAAAAATGCAGGGGGCGTATTTGCAACAACCTGCAATTCCCCTGAATATGCTCTGATTTTTTCTTCCGATGGGTTTTTTCCAAGCAGATTATCCCTGGAACCAATATGCCCGATACTATCTGTAAAACTGATGACCGGATAAACAAGAACCATAAAATCAGGGCGAAGGCTGGTATTATTTTTATTCTCTATAACGGCTTTATCGAAATGTGTTCCTGCGGTTGAAGCCAGATGGCCGCCGGCAGAGAAACCCATAATACCAATCCGGGATGGATTTATGTTCCATTCAACCGCCCTTTCTCTCACTATTTGAATTGCCCGCTGCGCATCCTGTAAAGGCCCGATCTCTTTATTCAACATGGTTTTATCATCCGGGATTCTATACTTGAGCACAAATGCGGCAACGCCCATTTCATTTAGCTTCTTTGCTACATCATACCCTTCATGGCTTGCAGCTAAAATGGAGTACCCTCCTCCGGGGCAGATGATGACGGCAGCGCCACTTGCTTTTTCCTTCGGCTGCAGAAATACGGTTAATGATGGCCGTGACACGTTGTGCACAATGAGTATCTTATTTTCGCCTTCATACGTCGATGATTCTTCATTTGGAGAAGGTTTTGAATTTGGGATACTGTCTTTATAAAGCGGTATGATTGTTTGGGAAAAACTGGTCATCATAAAAAATGCGTAAATAAAAACAAAAAGAATTCGTTTCATAAAAGTGTTGTTGTCAGATGTAATTTAAGCAAAAAGCTGTGATTGATTCAGGAGTTTGCTTAGTTGGCCCTTATTGGCTAAACTTGCCGGAAATATTAAAAATTCAAAATGAGGATAGGTATTGAAGTCCAGCGCATTTTCAGGCCAAAAAAACATGGTATGGAAGTCGTTGCTCTGGAATTGATAAAGCAGATACAGCAACTCGATACAAAAAATGAGTACATCCTTTTTGCAAAAGATGATGCGGACAGACAATGTGTTGATGTGAAGCCAAATTTTAAAATTAAAACAATTCCTTCTTACACTTATGCTGATTGGGAACAATTTCGGTTGCCCAAGGCTGTTAGAAAAGCTGGCCTTGATTTCCTTCATTGCACCTGCAACACGGCTCCCGTCAAATGCCCGGTCCCATTATTGCTAACCTTGCATGATATCATTTATCTGGAGAAAGTAGACTTTAAAGGAACTGCGTATCAAAACTTTGGAAACCTTTATCGCCGTTTTGTTGTTCCGAAAGTAGTGGAGAAAAGTAAAATAGTAATAACAGTATCTCATTTTGAACGGCAAACCATTTTAGAAAAACTAAACCTGCCGGAAGAGAAAGTGAGGGTTGTTTACAATGCAGTGAATGAAAGGTTCCGCGATAGCTTTTCTGTTGAAGAGAAATCTGTATTCAGAAAGAAATATAATCTGCCCGAAAATTTCATCCTTTTTTTAGGTAACACAGCACCTAAGAAAAACACGCCGAATGTTATAATGGCATTTGCTGATTATTGTAAACAAACAAGAGACATTATTCCTCTTGTTATTCTTGACTATGATAAAGCGCTTGTAGAAGAGATGCTTTCCAAAATCAGCGCGTCTTCTTTTTTAAAATACATCATTTTCCCCGGCTATGTATCGCCATTAGAAATGCCATTAATGTACAGCACAGCAACTCTTTTTTTATATCCATCTTTGCGTGAAAGCTTTGGATTGCCGATTCTTGAAGCAATGGGCTGTGGCGTGCCGGTCATCACCTCAAATACCTCTTCTATGCCGGAAGTGTCTGCTGACGCAGCTTTGCTGGTTGACCCGTTTAAGCGTGAACAGATAGCAGAAGGTATAATAACCATTTTATCTGATGATGCATTGAGAAACAGCTATAGAGAAAAAGGCAAGTCGAGAGCTGCGGAATTTACCTGGGAAGCATCCGCTAAAAAGCTCCTTACAATTTTCGATTTGATGATGAAATAACCCGGGCTATAATTCGTGTGATTTATTTGTTTCCCGAGAAAATGATTTAACAAGTATTGTCAAAATCATAACGATCAGACTAATCAAATAAATCATAGTTCAGAAAACTACACCACAAGCATAGCATCTCCATAGCTAAAAAAGCGGTACTTATCTTTGATTGCTTTTTTATAAGCTTCCATGGCAAGATCATAGCCTGCAAATGCGCAGGTCATAATAAGCAGGCTTGTTTTTGGCAGATGAAAATTGGTGATCAGCGCATCGGCAATATTAAACTGATAGGGTGGGTGAATGAAAGTATTTGTCCAACCTTCGGAAGGCTTCAATAATTTTTCTGCAGTGAACGAAGATTCCAGTGCACGCATTGTTGTTGTGCCAATGGAACATACACGATGGCTTGCAGACCTTGCTTTGTTCACAATCTTGCATGCCTCTTCATCTATGCGATAATATTCTGCATCCATTTTATGTTTGCTGAGGTCTTCCACTTCAATTGGGCGAAAAGTGCCGAGGCCTGTGTGCAGCGTTACTTCGGCGAAGCGAATGCCTTTTATCTCTAATCGTTTGATCAGCTCTTTGCTGAAATGCAGCCCTGCCGTAGGCGCAGCTACTGCTCCCTCATGCTTTGCATAAACAGTTTGGTAGCGCTCTTTATCTTCTTCATCTGGTTTGCGCTTAATGTATTTTGGAAGCGGAGTTTCGCCAAGTATCTCAAGCATCTGACGGAATTCATCATCCGTTCCATCCCATAAAAAACGGATGGTGCGTCCACGGCTCGTCGTATTATCAATCACTTCAGCAACCAACTCATCGCTATCGCCGAAATATAATTTGTTGCCCACGCGTATCTTTCTTGCAGGGTCAACAATCACATCCCACAAACGGTTTGGCTTATTCAGTTCACGCAGCAAAAAAACTTCAATCTTAGCACCTGTTTTTTCCTTGCGGCCGTACATGCGCGCAGGAAAAACTTTCGTGTTATTTACAACGAACACATCTTTATCATCAAAATAATCAAGTATGTCGCGGAAATGTTTGTTCTCGATTTGCCCTGTCCGGCGGTGCACCACCATCATGCGGCTGTCTTCTCTTTTCTTTGTGGGATGCTGGGCGATAAGGTTTAGGGGAAGGTCGAATCTGAACTGAGATAACTTCATGTGGGTAATGTTTTTTCGATAATCGCCACATGACACCAAAATAGGTGGTAATAAAGATACAGCGGGAATTCCCGTTACAAACCAGGCCTTACGGCACCCGGTTCGGTATCATGTTACGGCATGATTTTTAGAGTGTGCAAAATTAAGGGAAATGGAACGAAATGAAAAATAAGAAATTAATGATAAAAATACATCATACATGCTACACTGAAGGGCTATCTCAAAAGTTAAAAAACAAATAGCGGAAGCAGTTTCGTGAAATAATTTTTATGATTTACTGTCTTTTATGCATCTTCATAACAACTGATAATTTTTACGATGAGATGGATCTATATGTACATACGGTTGCCGGCAGTTCTTTTATTCTTTCTTCCCGTTCTAGCGACAGCACAAAAAAAAGATCAAAAAAAATACCCGGCTCTCTTGTGGCAAATAACAGGCAACGGCCTTACAAAGGCATCTTATCTTTTTGGCACTATGCATGTGAGCAGCAAGATGGTGTTCAACCTCGGGGATTCTTTTTATGCTGCCATTAAAAATTCGGATGTAGTGGCGCTCGAACTGGATCCTCAGTTGTGGCAGGATCAGATGGCTCGTTTTCAGAAAATGCAGAGCAACCTGCGTTTATATTCGCAAGGAGCGCCGAACGATTACCTGAATGAGAAATCGTTCCAGATAGAAAACTATGAAGACAAATTGAAGGCGGCGCTAAGTGAAGAGCCCACTATTATCAACGGATTGCTTTACCGGACTGTTCAGCCAAAAGCAGATTTCGAAGAGGACACTTACCTTGATCTGTATATCTATCAGACAGGAAAAAGATTAGGCAAAAAGGCGACGGGTGTTGAAAATTATTTTGAAACGGAGAAGCTTATTCTGGAAGCAACCCAGGATATGATGAAAGAAAAAAAGCGAAAGAACATAGATGGCGAATCTGTCTATGAAATTGAAAGGAAGACGGAAGAGGCATACCGGCAGGGAGATCTTGACTTGCTTGATTCACTTGAGCATCTTATGCAATCATCCGATGCATACATGGAAAAATTTTTGTATAAGCGCAATGAGATACAGGCAAATTCAATAGACAGCATATTGAAAAACCATTCTTTGTTTGTTGGCGTTGGTGCTGCCCATCTTCCCGGGAAAAGAGGTGTAATAGAGCTCCTGAGGAGAAAGGGCTATAAACTTCGTCCCATAAGCATTCAGGAAAGGAATGCTTCGGTAAGGGATGACATTGACAAAGTAAAAGTCCCGGTGAACTTTTCTCCCTTCACATCAGATGATGGGTGTTTTACAGTGAAGCTTCCCGGTAAATTGTTTAAGCGCTCCGACAGCCGTTACAATGATTCCTGGCAATATGCCGACATGAGCAATGGCACTTATTATATGGTGACACGTGTGAAAACCTACCAGCATTTTATAGGGCAAAGCCAGGAAACGGTGCTTAAAAAAATAGACAGCTTATTGTATGAAAACATTCCCGGAAAAATTCTTAAAAAAACGCTTATCTCTGAAAACGGATACAAAGGATACGATGTAACAAACAAGACACGCCGGGGGGATATACAACGATACAATATTCTGGTAACACCTTTTGAAGTACTTGTATTTAAAATAAGCGGCAATGGCAATTATGTTGACGGCGGAGAAGCTGGAGAATTTTTTAATTCTATAGAGTTGAAGAAAAACGGAGCCGGAGCATGGACGGATTTTCAGCCCGGGCAAGGCGGATTTAAAGTCACATTGCCCGGGATTCCATTTGAAGCAAAGAATGCCAATGGTTTTGATGGTATTCCCCGCTGGGAATATGATGCAAATGATATAAAAAACGGAGATGCCTATCTAATTTTAAAGAAGAGCATACAGAATTACCGTTTTCTCGAAGAGGATTCTTTTAACCTGCATCTGATGGAAGAAAGCTTCCGGCTTTCGGATTGCGTAGATAAGCCAATAGAGGTCAGATATGACATTTACAATAACCGTCATTGCATTGATGCCAGTTATCTCCTTAAAGATGGCGGTTATATCAGAACCAGATATCTTATTAAAGGCCCGCACTATTACCTGCTTGCAGCGAGAAGTAAGGTCAATAAATCATTCCCGGATTTTTTTAATTCATTTTCTTTTGTACCATTCCGATTTGAGGGGTTTAAAAATTATACGGATACATTTATAAATGTTCAGGTAACTACGGCTGTTGTGCCAGAGGTGGATGTGAACCTACGGGATATATTTGAAAAAAGCACCAGCGAAGAATTTCTGAATTCCGTTTCTGAATATAACAATTACTGGCCAAGAAATAAGACGGCTTTATTCCAGGACGATTCAACTGGCGAGGCCGTCTATGTTTCTGTTGAGCCATTCCCTAGATATTATTACCCGAAAGATTCCGCTTCTTTCTGGAAAGATGAAATGAATGAAAAAAGGGTTCAGGAAACTATGATCATTCACAGCAAACAGCCTTTTCACATCAATGATTCGGTATTTGGGTACAAATATATTTTTTACGATACCGGTTCTTCAAGGGCTATTGTTAACTGGGCATTTGTAAAAGACAACCAGCTTTACCGGATCATGAGCCTGAACGATTCGTCGGAGCAAAGCGATTTTGTTAAACGTTTTTATGAAAGCATCAAGCCATTAGACAAAAAATCGGGCGAATCTATTTTTGTCGACAAGCTTGATATCTTCTTTCATGATTTTTACAGCAAAGATTCCGCGGCAAACAAAAAGGCGAAAGATGCAATCGCAAATATCTACTTTGGTTCCGGAGGAAGGGAGCGCCTTTTACAGGCTATACAGACATTGCCATACAATGATAGAGATTATTTCATTGTTAAAACCAAATTGATTAATGAATTGGGATATATCAGTGATTCGTTCATTTCGTATGAAGTGGCGGGTGGTCTAAAAAAGATTTATGAAAAGGCGGGAGATACCAGTACTTTTCAGAACGCAGCATTAAAGGCTTTGGCAAAAAATAAAACCAAAGCATCGTACGCTGTACTTAAAAATTTGTTGTTGATAGACCCTCCCGTATTCGAGAATCCATCGGATTACAATTATCTTTTTGAGGATATCGGAGATTCCCTTTTGCTTGCCCGTTCTTTATTTCCTGAATTACTGCAATTATATGGGACAGAGGATTATAAAAATAATGTACGTTCTCTTTTAACCACGTTGGTTGACAGCGGATATATTAAAGCTGATGATTACAAAGACTATTATAGCAAAATTTTTTTTGAGGCGAAGATTCAATTGAAAAAGCAAATGACCCGCGATGAAAAGCAACTGCAAAAAAGATCTGATGAAGACAATGACAGCTACAATGGTGTAGCTGAAAAATCAAATGATAACGATCTTAATGATTACGCCGTGCTATTAATGCCTTTTTACGATAAAAACACAAACGTGCAAAATTTTTTTGACAAACTATTGCAAAGCAAAGATGTTTCATTGCGATTAAGCACGGCTGTGTTATTATTGCGAAATGGTAAAGCCTGCTCCGACAGCATCTTGCGATTGCTTGCAAAAGATGATGAGTACAGGTTCACATTGTATAATCATCTCGAAGCGGCTCATCAGGAAGCTAAATTCCCTGTTCAATACCTAAATCAGCAAGACATTTCAAGAAGTGCGCTGATAAGCTTCCGTTCAGACAAAACCTTTTTTGCTGTTGAATATGTTGACAAGAAATGGGTTCAGTATCGTCAAACCAAAGGGTGGGTATATTTTTTCAAATATAAAATCAGTAAAGATGACGAAGATTGGCAAATAGGCATCAGCGGATTGCAGCCTGACGATCTGAAAAAGGTTTCTACCAAAGCCGAACTTGTTTCACTCACTAACAAAAAAATAAAAAAAGACAAACCAATTGCCGAACAGCTCAATGACCAATTAAACCGTCTTCTGTTTTCGAAGCATAAAAGCGCATTGTCTTTTTATCTTGATAAGGGCTATTACATAAATCACAATGATGTAGATGATTAGTTTACGTTGCTATAAAAAGTAAAGCTTAAAATCGAAGGTGTCTCACTGTTAATCCGTTGTTGATTAGCTGCTTCAATGAGTCTATGCCAATCTTAATATGGTTCTCGACATAATCGCCTGTAACTTTTACATCGCTCTCAGCCGTCTTCACGCCCTCAGGCGTCATTGGCTGATCGCTCACGAGCAGCAGCGCACCAGTGGGTATTTTATTATAAAACCCAACTGAAAAAATGGTTGCTGTTTCCATGTCAATTGCGTAAGCACGTATTTTTTGCAGATATTCTTTGAAGACCTCGTCATGCTCCCATACCCGCCGGTTGGTCGTATACACCGTTCCGGTCCAGTAGTCAACGCCATAATCGCGGATCGTTGTTGAGATCGCTTTTTGCAGTGCAAATGCAGGCAGTGCTGGTACTTCAGGCGGAAAGTAGTCATTGGATGTCCCTTCGCCGCGGATGGCTGCGATCGGCAGTATCAGGTCTCCGAGTTTGTTTCTTTTTTTCAGGCCGCCACATTTCCCCAAAAACAAAACGGCTTTGGGTTTGATTGCTGTCAGCAAATCCATGATGGTTGCCGCTGTCGGGCTTCCCATGCCGAAATTGATGATGCTTATTTCGCCCGAGGTTGCACATTGCATTGGCTTGTTTTCTCCCACTATTTTCACTCCATGCCATTCGGAAAATAGCTGCACGTAATTATCAAAATTGGTGAGCAAAATATATTCACCAAAATTTTCCAGTTTCTCGCCGGTGTATCGTGGCAGCCAGTTTTGCACTATCTCTTCTTTACTTTTCATAGTTTCAAATTTTTTTTGGTATTGTTTTTATGTAAAAGACATCTGCTGTTTTCTCACCATCGCTCCGCACCAGGCGGACTTTTTTGTGCTTGATTTTTTAAAGAATTCGTCCCGGCAACTTTCAAATGCATTGTATTTCCTGAAAGTATAATTTTCTCCGATACATGTGCTTCTTCGGTTGAAAAAAGATGTGGAATTAAATTCTTTCAACTCTTTTTTGTGAAAATAATTTCACATCTTCATGCACTAAAATTAGTAAATAGTTTTTGCTGATGATTAAAATCTACTACCCGCATTATCCATATAAAATAAAAGAAGAAGCTGGTAAGGAGTTCATTTTTGATGAGCTTCGCAAGCTTTGGGTGCGACTTACGCCCGAGGAATGGGTACGTCAGAATTTTATCAGGTATCTGATAGATGTAAAGAAATATCCTGCTGCTTATATTGCCGTTGAAAGGAAAATGAAACTGGGCGAAATGAACAAACGTTTCGATTTATTGGTTTTTGATAAGGCAGCTAAACCGTGGATGATGATAGAGTGCAAGGGGATGAATATTGCGCTTGATAAAGTGGTTCTTTGGCAGGCATTGCATTATAACATAGCTATACCCGTGAAATATCTTGTTATCACTAATGGAGAATATTGTTATGGTTATCAAAAAGGCCTGCTTGATTTTGAAGCCATGCAGGTTCTTCCTGCTTATGGTGAATAGAAATAGTTTATGGGAATATCCCCAATTCAGCATATGAGATAGCCACTTTATTGATGGCAACAATATAAGCAGCAGTGCGCATATCGGGTATTTCCGGGTTGCTTTTCCAGCAATCCATAATTTCATTTGTGGCACTGATCATGGTTTCTTCCAGTCCACTGTAAACAAGATCCACTTCATCAGCCCCGTGCATGATGAATTCTTTTTCTTTTGGGTTTATCTCTTTTCCTGTCAGCTCTTCGATCTGGCTGATAATATGAGAGTTCATGTTTTCTGTAAATCTTTTTTCCATACGGCCATAACGAACATGGCTCAAGTTTTTAAGCCATTCAAAATACGAAACAGTTACACCGCCTGCATTCAGGTACATGTCCGGCACTACCAATACACCTTTCTTTGCAAATACTTCATCTGCATCCGGAGTAAGGGGCCCATTGGCGGCTTCACCGATTATTTTTGCTTTTATTGCAGGTGCATTATCTCCGTTGATCACATTTTCCAATGCTGCAGGAATCAAAATATCGCAAGGCAGCTCAAGCGCATCCAGAGATTTGCTGATATTCGTAGCACCAGGGAAATTTAATATTGAGCCTGTTTTTTTTCTGTGCTGAAAAACTTCTTCTTCGTTCAGCCCGTCCTGGCTGGTTATTGCGCCTTCAAATTCTGCAAGTGCTATTACTTTGGCCCCGCCTTCGCGGAAATATTTTGCTGCATGATAGCCAACATTGCCCAAGCCCTGCACAATTACCGTTTTCCCTTCTACGCCAGTGTCAAGGCCTAACCTATCCATCACATCTTTCATACGGCATACCTCGCGGATGCCATAAAATACGCCAAGCCCTGTTGCTTCGCGGCGGCCACGTACACCGCCCTGAGATATTGGCTTCCCGGTTACACAGCCCAATGCATCAATCTCGCCTGGGCGCATGCTCAGGTAAGTGTCCAGTATCCATGACATTTCTCTTTCACCAGTGCCATAATCCGGAGCAGGGACATCGGTGCCAGGGCCAATGAAATTTTTTTTGATCAATTCAGAAGTATAGCGCCGGGTGATTTTTTCCAATTCATAAGGGGTATATTTTTTAGGGTCGATGGTGATGCCGCCTTTTGCGCCTCCAAAAGGAACATTAACGATGGCGCATTTATAAGTCATCAATGCGCTTAACGCCATTACTTCATCCAGGTTCACCGATAATGAAAAGCGAATGCCTCCTTTGCTGGGCAGCTTGTGCTGCGAGTGTTGCACGCGGTATGCCTTGATCACTTCTATCTTATCTCCGATTTTAACGGGAAAGAACATGCGATAAACTGCATTACATTGCTTGATCTGCTCCAGAATGCCCGGATCCCAGTTGGTGAATTTAGCCGCTTTATCAAAACTTTTTTCAACGGCTTCAAAAAATTTGTATTCGGTTGGTGCTGCCATAAAGGATTTTTAAAAGGTTATTTTTTCATATTGACGTGTTGTAAGTGATAGTAGTAAGAGAGAAGATGAATGCGCACTCACTACTTGCCACTTTTCACCTAGTACTTTCTTCTTTTTCCAGCTTGCTTATTTTTCTATCTAGCCTCGCTACATATAAAATCAAGCCTGACAATATAATTACCAGAACAGCTACCACAACATATATCTTGCCATTGGATCGCATGGCATCGGCCATTTCTACTTTTTTATCTTCCATGCCATTTTGCGCATTTAAAGATAACGCCGCTGTCAAAGCAATAATTGTACATGATATTTGGTAAATCTTTTTATGCATTTCTGAATTTCTTTTCTTGTAATAATTTTAGGCGAATTCGAAGAGTGGTGATCCAGACACCCAGGAGTGTCCAGCCCGGGATTGCCCCAAAATAAAATATGAGGCGCATGCGCGAATCAATATTGTTAAATGTGTTATTCCCACCCATACCACCCGGATGAAGGCTTTCCACCATGCGTGGGATGATCCAAATGGTGGGGAAAAGCATCGCGAACGCGAATATGTTGTATACTGCACCTATGCGTGCCTGCTTGTCAATGTCGGTAATAGAGCTTCTTAACACCAGGTAAGCAAAATAAATCAGCAAGGCTATCGCTGCGCCTAATTGTTTAGGATCATTGCTCCAGAACGAACCCCAGGTGTAGCGCGCCCAAACAGAGCCTGTTGTTAGCCCAAGTAGGCCAAATAAAATGCCGATTTTACTATATTCAAGCGCGTAAATATCATTAACGTCGTTATTGTTGCGCAGGTATTTGACTGAGTATACAAGTGATATGATAAAGAATATCATCATGCAGAACCACATGGCTACATGAAAATAAAGATTGCGTATGGTTTCATTAAGAATAGGCTTTACAGGAACGGCTCCTAAAAAGCCTGCAATAAAAGCGTAAAGCAGAAAAAGGACTGATAATATTTTCCACCAGTTTTTTCGAAGCATATATAATTCTTGAAGGGCGCATATTAGGCTTGCATGGCAAGCTGGAATCGTTATTTATAAAGCCGCCCTTATTTGGATTGCAAAAATAGGGGAAAGAGCATCATTTTCTCAATTATTGAATTGCTAAAGCCGGAAAATTGGATGAAGTTTTGATATTACCCATATTCGTTGACAGTATCTATGATGATTTATTTAAGCAATAAATAAATTAGAAAACAAGGCTTGAAGATTTGGATTAGGATTTATTTCATTCCATTGCAGACGGTTTCGCATGCTCTCAGGATCTGTTGCCAGATAGTATTCGTTTATAACATTCCGCTATTCCGGGAAATATTTGCGAAAACTTTATGCAATTTTTTTAAAATGTTGCAGAACTGATTAGTTGAATTATTTCATATTGATCCAAGCAGTATTCAAAAATAAAGCCCCTGCTGCGCAGCAGGGGCTTTATTTTTGAAATTCTGTTA
>Ga0182030_10021458_pt1 | contig 12093 bp, 11 predicted proteins | sample 812S3MmetaG_FD_121299 | JGI IMG/M metagenome (GOLD analysis project Ga0182030, IMG submission 121299) | Permafrost microbial communities from Stordalen Mire, Sweden - 812S3M metaG (Illumina Assembly) | ecosystem: Environmental > Terrestrial > Soil > Wetlands > Permafrost | place: Sweden...
GCGGACGGAAGATGCCGCCCCGACGGGGCTGAAAATTATTTTGGTTTGGGGTTCTACAAATATGCCGCGCCTGACGGCGCTGGGGACGGCGCGCACGGCGCGACGCCGAAAACGGCAACCGGGACGGGCGCGCTCCCCAGCAATGTCCCAGCCGGGCGGCCAATGGCAGTTTGGGGTGGACGAACGGGGCAAACGGCGTTTGAATTCCATTTCACGACAGCCAGAATCATCATGTATGGACATCCGATTCGAGTGTGAAAAGTGCGGACAGCTTCTTGTGATTGAAGAAGCTGGTGCTGGCATCAGCATTCCGTGCCCGTCATGTAGCGCGAACTTAATTGTGCCTGTTGCTGATAAAACCGCAGACAAACCAGCAAGTGACTTTTTCAGTCAGACGCGGGAACTTAAAAATGCCGTTGTTAAAGCCGCTGTCAGTTTACTGTTCCCACCGGGAGCAAACATTCCCGACGCTTGTTTTGATGTATGGGATAACCGTGCCCGTGCTCGCGGAGAAATTCTGACCGAATTGCGAAGGATCGGCTCCGTTCCAAAAGAAACAGCATTGCAGGATATTTTGAATGACATAAGCAGCCTCGATTCGATTCTGAAGACAATTCAGGATGTTGCTTGCGGGGTGGATCATTTCATTGAGCAGAATTACGACGAGATACGAGTGGACGAATTTCCGGCTTTGCAATTCCACAGAGTTTATAGTCGGAAAACTTCGCGTGATTGGCCAGCGCGTTGGATTGCCGCTGCCCAAGCTTCTTGCGATAGCAAGGCAGAGCAGATTTTTCAAGCTACAGGCAAAATGATTGCTCTGAAGTCTTCCGGCATCTGGCAGGCTTTGGGCGATGGTGTCGGCGGTTACGAGGATGCTCTGGGCAATCCATTTGCACCGTTTGCATTCGATAGCGGCTTCGATGTGGATGAGGTGCCACGATCTAAATGCGAAAAAATAGGGTTGCTTGCGCTCGGCGAAAAGGTTGAATCAGCTATTATTCCATCCAACGATGAGATTGCCGGGAGGTTTGCTGCAAAATTAAGTCAGTTTTTAGAAGCAAGGCTATGATGTTGAATCTCTTTTTTCCCCTCATCCCACTTTTTTAATCCCAAGCCCATGAACTTTAGCAATGACTTGAAATCATCTTGGCCAAGCCAGAGATGCTCGCGCCACAATCCTGAATTATTATAGAGGCTTGAATATTTATTGAAAATAGTAAGGCTATGCTCAAGAAGTTGCTCAATCTCCGCTTCTGAAAGCGGATTGTCCTCCAAAACTTGGTTTTTCCTAAGAGATAGTTGAGCATTATAATGCGCGGCGATGTTGTTACGCCAAATCATCAGCTTCTTAACAGATTCTTGCTTGCAACTGACCGATTTAATGTCGCGTTCGATGTCGTCCAATTGAGGAATCCGACTATCTTTGGCCAAATAATCAACAAAGGCATTCCCTTTCAGTCTTTTTCGGAAGTCTGCTTCAGAAAAAAAGTGAAGATTCGCTTTTATGGTTTCCAGTAAATTCACCAAATTAAGAGCCACGCTGTGTTGATCGTAAACCCTGCAAAGGTTTATCAATCGTGCTTCCATGAGAGCTTTCTGGGTTAGATGCCAAAAAACTTCCGATTGCTGGAATTCCCTTTCATGGGCAGGTCTGGATTTGATTAACCCCAAAAACAGTCGGTGGTAACTGTTGGCGTTTGTAATCTCTGTTTTCAACGCTTCCAGTAAAAGGTTGAGTTCATCACCGGATTTGATTTCGATTTTCATGTAACTATTGCACTACCATCTCTCAATTTATTTTTTCGTCAATACTAGCCTTGCTCACCGGCGCAGGCTTGATTGACGCGGCGGTGGTGAAGGTGGATGCGGCGAATGATCTGGCTTTGTTGAAAGCCGTTGGGCGGTTTGCACCGCTGCCTATTGTCGCCAGTCGCACGGTGAAACTGGGCGGGACGGTGGCCACGGAAAAGCAAATGATGAAGTATGAATGAAGAATGATGAAACCAAACGGCAACCGGCTCGCGTCGGCGTTAATTCATCATTCATCCTTCTTCCTTCTGCATTTCCCCGCCGTCGCTGGCGGGCGCGGCGGATGATCCAAAACGAATGATGAAGTATGAATGCAGAATGAAGAAACAAAACGGCAACGGGCTCGCGCTGGCGTTGTTTCATCATTCATCATTCTGCCTTCATACTTTTCCCGTCGTCGCTGCACCGCAGTCCTAACATTACCAATCCGTGTTAATCAGTGCAATCCGTGTAAAACATTTCCGCAATTATAGAATCCTCATCCACACCGTTTTCAAATACGCCGGTTCGGTGCGGCTGATGGGGAAATCCGGCGGCTGCGGGACGTAGTGCTGTTTCACAATTTTCCGCTTCGCGGCGCGCACCGTCGCTTCCACGTCCGCGAGAAAATTTTCCGGCGGCCAGTCCGCCGCGTTCGTCGAGGCCAGCAGCACGCCACCCGGTTTCAGGACGAGCAGGGCGGTGGTGACGAGTTTGCCATAATCTTTCTCCGCGCGGAACGTGCCGTGTTCCTTCGATTGCGAAAACGTCGGCGGGTCGAGCACCACGGCGTCGAACGCGCGACCTTTTTTCGCCAGCCGCCGCAGCCAGTCGAACGCGTCGCCATAAATGAAATCGTGCGCCGCCGGGTCGAGGCCGTTCAGCGCGAAGTTGCGTTTGCCCCATTCGAGATATTTTTTCGAGAGATCCAGACTGGTCGTCCGCGCGCCCGCTTTCGCGGCGGCAACGGAAAAGCCGCAGGTGTAGGCGAACGTATTTAGAATTTCCAATTTCGAATTGCCAATTGGCTCGGCCACCCCGGCAGGTGGTTTTGACAATTGGCAATTGGCAATTGGCAATTGAAAATGTGCAGCGATGTGGCCGGTGAGCAGGCGGCGGCGGTTGTCGCGCTGGTCCAGAAACAGGCCGACGGAATAGCCTTCGTTGAAACTCATTTCGTAACGGATGCCATTCTCCAAAATTTCAAATCGTTCCGGCGCGGCTTCGCCGAAGACAAGCTGCGGCGAGGCTTCGGCCGTGTTTGAGCGGCGGACTTGGCGCGAAAGAATTTTGTGATACGCGCCGCGCGAAGAAAAAAGTTTTGCGAACCGCGACAATTCCTCGTTTTGCTTCGCGGTCAAAGGCGATTCCGATTGCGAGAGCAGGAAGTCGCCGAGCTTTTCCACGAACCAGCCCGGCCAGCCATCGCCCGCGCCGTGAATGATGCGGAAGGCGTTCGTCGCGTCCGGCTCGATAACGGCCGAACGCAACGCGAGGCGCGGATCGGCGTCAATTTGGAGTGCGCGGACATGTCCGCGCTTTGGAACTGGGAGACATGTCTCCCAGTGGAAAAGCGGCGGCGTGCCACCGCACTCCAAATTCTCGCCGAAATTCGCCGGCGCGAAAAAATTCACCGGCTCGTTGGTGGCCGGATGCGTGAACGCAATGTCCGCCGCGTGCAAAAAAACGCGCGCCGCCGGGGTGCCGCCGTAAAGCGTGTCGCCGAGAATCGGGAAACCGCTTTCGGCAGCGTGAACGCGGATTTGGTGCGTGCGGCCGGTGAATGGCGAGGCGCGGACAATTTTGAAATTTGAAATTTGAAATTTGAATTCCGCCGCTGATGCGGGCGTGAATTGCGTCTCCGCCATTTCTCCGCCGGGGCGGCTGGCGTATTTTTCGCCAATGCGCACGAGGGAAGTTTTCACCGTGAATTCTTTCAGCGGCACGACGCGGTCGGTGAGCAATAAATATTTTTTGTGGACGTGCCGGCCAGTGAATTGTTCCGTGAGCGATTTGTTGGCGAGCGGCGTTTTGCCGAAGACGAGCACGCCGCTGGTTTCCTTGTCCAGCCGGTGCAGAATGGCGAGGGTCGTCCAGCGCGGCTCGCGGTGTTTCAGCCAGTCATAAATGCCTTCGCCGGCGTGGGGACTCGGTGCGTGCGTGTTCCAGCCGGCGGGTTTATTGACCACCAGCAGATGCTCATCTTCAAAAATCACGCACGGAACCATGCGCCATGAAAACATTTTCCCCCGCCCGAAAGAAAGCGCGGAAAACGGCCGGCGCTTGATTATTTTCGCCGCAATTTGTATGACTGCATCCAGACCATGAAACTTTCCGGCCTCATTCTCGCTGCGCTGCTGCTTGCCCCCGCGATGCTCGCGGAGGACTCCGGCGCGCTCGCCGCCAAACCGCTTTACCGCGATCCGGTTTTTGACGGCGCGGCGGACCCGACTTTGATTTGGAATCCGCTCGTTCAAAAATGGTGGATGTTTTACACCGACCGCCGCGCGAACGCGCCCGGCTTGTCCGGCGTCACCTGGGTTCATGGCACGCCCATCGGTATCGCGGAATCGGCGGACGGCGGCGCGCACTGGAAATTTGTCGGCATGGCGCAGTTTGATTTGCCGGCGGAATACGGCGGCACGAACGTCACCTGCTGGGCACCGGATGTGACCCGCGCTCCGGATGGAACGTGGCAGATGTTTCTGACCATCGTGCCGGGAATTTTCGAGGACTGGAATCATCCGCGTTTCATCGTCCAGCTCACGAGCACGAATTTATTAAACTGGTCGAATCCCAAAAAACTCTCGCTCGCGTCCGACCGCGTGATCGACCCGAGCATTGAACGAATGCCCGACGGAAATTGGCGGCTTTATTACAACGACGAGCGTTCCGGCAAATCCATTCACTTCGCCGAAAGTCCCGATCTCGCGAACTGGACGGACAAAGGTCTCGCTTTCAAAGCGCGGGGCGAAGGGCCGAAAGGTTTTCGCTGGCACGGCAAATTTTGGTGCGTCATAGATGAATGGAAAGGTCTCGGCGTTTTTCGTTCCGAAGATGCAACCAACTGGTCCAAGCAGCCGGAGAATCTGGTCGCCAAACCCGGCACGGGCGCGGACGACGGCGTGATGGGCGGGCATCCCGACGTGGTAGTGAGCGGCGACCGCGCGTTTTTATTTTACTTCACGCATCCGGGCCGGCGCGGGCCCGACGCACGCAAAGACACCACCGAGCAGCGCCGCAGTTCCATCCAGGTTGTTGAATTGCACGAACAGGACGGCTGGCTGAAGTGCGACCGCGACGAGCCGACGCATATTTTGCTGCGGCCGCAAAAATAATTTCATCATGGAACACCAGACCATTATCATCACCGGCCTCTCGAACCGCGAATTTCTTGAACGCCATGCGCGGCCGGGGCGCGTGGGGCTGTGTGGCGGGGCGACGCGCATTGACCTGGCCATCCGCCGCGCGCAACGGCATCTGCACGCGGCGGGCCGCTGGAGCGACTGGTCGCACGCGTTTCTTTTTGAAGGCGTCCGCGCGGACGGTCAGCACTGGGTGGCGGAATCCGACCTCCAGTTTCATCGCAAAAACATCCAGCTTGGGGCGCAGGAAAACCGGATCGCGAAATATTTCGATGAAAAAATGTTTCCCGCGCTGGCGGTGCTGGATTTTGGATTGAGCGAAGCCCAGGTAGCGCTGGTTTTGCAGGCAGCCTTGGAACTGGTTGCCAGCCGTGAGCGTTATTCCCTGCGCGAACTCGTCGGCACGCTCATTGCGCTGCGCCAGCCGAAATTGCGCGCGCAGGAAAATCTGCTGGCGCGGGAACGCTCGGTGTATTGCTCCGCCTTTGTGCAACAGCTTTTTTTGAAGGCCGGCATGGAGCTCGTGCCCGGCGTGACCGGCAAGAACACCACGCCGGAGGACCTTGCCCGGACACTGGTGCCGCACGTCACTTATCGGCTGCAACGCGAAGCGGCTCCGGGAAAAGTCGCCGGACTGAAAAAGAAAATCCAGGGCCGCGTCCGCGCCGGCCTGCGCAAAATCAGGCGGTAAAAAATTGCGGCCGCGCTCGGCCGCAGCGGTTTGGCAAACCGGCCGGTTCTTGGGACGGATGAACCGGCACCTCCGGAAAAAATCAAATCTTCGTTTTGATGCCGCAGGCGCGGACGAGACACCAGCCGCGGACGGCCTCAAAAATCGCGAACAAACCGGCGACCACGAAAACCAAGCCCAGCCACCATTGCGCGGAGTCTTGCAGGATGATGCCGGCAATCAGACAGACCGTGCCGGTTACGCCGCGCGCAATGCGGCCATTGCGTTTAAGGTTGGGCCGGAAGAATTGGTTCACGGCGGAAATCTAGCACAGAGTTTTTCCGTGGCAAGCGGCGCGTGACTGCGGCAGACTGCGGCATGGATTTGATGCACCTCGACGCGAACCAGCTCTGGGCCTCCGTGCTGTGGGGCGGAATTGGCGGCGGCTATCTCATTTATGGCTGGCGGCAGAAAGAATCCGTGCCGCTCGTCGGCGGCGTGGTGATGACGCTGGCTTGTTTTCTGCCGGCGCTGCCAATGACGCTGGTTTGCCTCGCGACGATGGTGATTGTCTATCGGCTGATGAAACAGGGTTATTGAAGCAAAATTTTTTCAACCAAGGAACAAAGCAATCAAGCTGGAAAATAAAATTCTGTTGTCTTGTTTCTTGGTTGTCCGAATAAAAAAACCGGAAGCTGGCTATCCAGCTTCCGGTTTTGAATTTTCGGACGGTGGCCGTCCGCAAGGACCTTACTTGCTTTTCTTCAGCGCGCTCAAGCCCGCATAAACCGCGTTCTTGCCAAGCAACTGCTCGATGCGCAGGAGCTGGTTGTATTTCGCCAGCCGGTCGGAGCGGCTCAAGGAACCGGTCTTGATCTGGCCGCAGTTCGTGGCCACCGCGATGTCGGCGATGGTCGCGTCCTCGGTTTCACCGGAGCGGTGCGAGAGCACGGCGGTGTAGCCGTGGAATTGCGCGAGCTGCACGGCGTCGAGCGTTTCGGTGAGCGAACCGATCTGGTTCACTTTCACGAGAATCGAATTGGCGGTGCCGGTATCAATTCCTTTTTGCAGGAACTTCACGTTCGTCACAAACAAATCATCGCCGACGAGCTGAATCTTGTCGCCGATTTTGTCGGTGAGTTTTTTCCACGTCGTCCAGTCGCTTTCGCCGCAGCCGTCTTCGATGGACACAATCGGATATTTCGCCACGAGCTTCGCGTAGAATTCCACCAGGTCGTCGCCGGTGATGGTTTCGCCGGTGCTTTTCTTGAAGGTGTATTTGGAATTGCCGTCGTAAAATTCGGAGGCGGCGGGATCAAGCGTGAGGTAAATATCTTTTCCGGGTTTGTAGCCCGCGTCCTTGATCGCTTGGATGATGGTTTCGAGCGCTTCTTCCACGCTGCCGAGCTTCGGCGCAAACCCGCCTTCGTCGCCGACGGCGGTGCTGCAACCTTTTTTCTTCAGGACCGACTTGAGCGCGTGAAACGTCTCCGTGATGGCGCGCAGGCCTTCGCTGAACGTCGGCAGGCCGGCCGGCATGATCATGAATTCCTGGAAATCAATCGGCGCGTCGGAGTGCGCGCCGCCATTGATGACGTTGGCCATCGGCACGGGCAAAACCTTTGCGTTGGGTCCGCCGAGATATTTGAACAGCGGCTGGCCGATGGCGGCGGAAGCAGCTTTCGCATTCGCGAGCGAGACGGCGAGAATGGCGTTCGCGCCGAGCTTGGATTTGGTTTCGGTGCCGTCGAGCTTGAGCATCGTGGCGTCAACCGTGAGTTGATCCAGCGCGTCCACGCCGAGGAGCGCATCTTTGATTTTGGTGTTGGCGTTGGCGACGGCCTTGAGCACGCCTTTGCCGCCGAAACGTTTTTTGTCGCCATCGCGGAGTTCGATGGCTTCGTGTTCGCCGGTGCTGGCGCCCGAAGGCACGGCCGCGCGTCCGGCGGCACCACAGGCCAATGTCACGTCCACTTCAACCGTGGGGTTTCCGCGCGAGTCAAGAATTTCGCGCGCCTGAATGTTTGTGATTTGTGTCATAGTTAAATTTTTTGTGAACTACAAATTACCAAGCGGAAATCATAGAATCCAAACGCGGCGAGTCAAGAAAGGCGTTGTGGGTTTTGCCGATTTAACCGGAAGTGAAGATGAACATTAACGCAACGCGGCTTGGCATCCGGCCCGGTTCCGTGTTTATTGAAGCATGTCCGACCAGCCGAAAGTTTCCACGCACAAAATCGAGCTGAACCTGCGCGAGATCGCCCAGTTGTTCAACACGATGGACCCCGCGCCGTTTCCTGAAAAAGATTTGGACAGCGACGCGGAGGAATTCATTTTGAGCTGGGTCGGCGAATTTCCGCTCGACGAGCCGGTGTCGCTGGTGGTGCATCTGGCGGAGCTGGCCGCCGGCGAGAATCCCCAGTCCGTCATCGAGCAAGGCGTGCATCATTATTTCGCGTATCGCGCGCGGCTGAATCGCATGGAGCTGCGCCGGTTGTTGAGCGACGGACAAAAAAGTTTGCTCATCGGCCTGGCGTTTTTGTCTGCGTGCCTGACGGCGAGCCACGCCATCGGCGGCGACGGCTCGGCCACGTTCCGCAGCATCGCGCGCGAAAGCCTGACCATCGCCGGCTGGGTGGCGATGTGGCGGCCGATGCAGATTTACCTCTACGACTGGTGGCCGGTGCGCCGGCGCGGCAAGCTGTATCGCAAGCTCGCGCGGATGCACGTGGACGTGCGAAAGAAAACTTGAGCCGCCGCCGCCGGTGGATAACAATGACGGCGGCAATGGAGTTTGCCGTCCCGCATGGGAAAACCGCCTGACCGTTTCAGCGCTGATGACTCCTACGAATAAACCAACATTCGCAGGAGCATTATGATTGCATACTTATGGGTCGCCCTCGGCGGCGCGCTCGGCAGCGTGAGCCGCTACTGGCTTGACGGCCTGATTTCCGCCGAATTCGGCAAAACTTTTCCGTGGGGCACGCTGGCCATCAACATCACCGGTTCGTTCCTCATCGGCGTCATCGGCGCGCTCGCCAGCCCGGAAGGGCGGATGGATTCGCAGTCGCGCGTGTTTGCCACCCATTTTTTGATGTATGGCATTTGCGGCGGCTACACGACTTTTTCCTCGTTCAGCTTCCGAACCTTGCAACTGCTTCAGGAACGCCAGTGGCTTTACGCCGGCGGCAACATTGTTTTGTCCGTCGTGCTTTGCCTGCTGGCCGCGTGGCTCGGCTGGCTGCTCGGTTCAACCTTCAGTTCGATGAAAGGAAATTAAATTATGCAAATCCCCACCGACGCCGTCCTGCTCCGGATTTTTCTCGGTGAAAGCGACCGCTGGCAGCACCAGCCGCTTTACGAAGCCATCGTGCTCGCCGCGCGCGAGGCGCATCTGGCCGGCGCGACGGTGTTGCGCGGGCCGATGGGTTTTGGCAAGGCGAGCCGTTTGCACACGGCGAAAATTCTCCGGCTCTCCATGGATCTGCCGCTCGTCATCGAAATCGTGGACAGCGAGGACAAAATAAATTCCTTCCTGCCGGCCCTGGAAAAAATGATCGGCGGCGGCCTCGTCACGCTGGAAAAAGTGCGCGTCCTCCATTATCGTGCCGGCGCACCGGATGAAAGCCCGACCGCATGATTGAATTTTTGCAACAACTGGAACTGCTCCTCAAAGGCGGCGGCGACCGCGACGCGCTTGCGCAGCAGGTTTTGAACGCCACGCTCCAGCGGTTCGAGGCCGAGACCGGCACGATCCACTGGCTCGACAAGGAAAAGCAGTTGCTGCGGCTGGCGGCGCAGGTGGGCTTGCCGGCGGTGGCGGTGGATGGCATCCGCGTGATTGCCGTCGGCAAAGGCATTGCCGGCCAGGCCGCCGCGCGCGGCGAGCCGGTGAAGATTTTCAATCCGCAGGCCGGCGGCATCGGCGGCATGGTGTGCGTGCCGCTGCGGTTCGAGGGCAAGATTATCGGCGCGTTCGGCATCGGCACCGTGCGGCCGCATGAATACACGCCGGCGGAAACCCGCGCGCTCGAAGACATCGGCCGGCTCATCGGCGAACAGTTGAACGTCAAGTCCCTCGTGCGCACCGCCGAGGCCAGCCGGCCCGACCCGAATTCCGTGCCCGGCCTGGTGGATGCCGCCTCCACCGCCTGGCACTCGAAGGAGTTCGACAAAAGCCTCGACTGCCTCAAGCGCGCCCACCGGCTCGCGCCTTACGAACCGCGCATCCTGCTCGGCCTCGGGCGTTATCACGGCCTGCGCTGCGAGTTTGACGACGCGCAAAATTACTTTGAAAAGGCGATTCAAGTCACCGGGCAAAAGACGGACACCATCGTCATCGCCGGCGAGCATTGCGCCACTTTCGGCCGGCATGAGCTGGCGAAAAATTATTTCGACCGCGCCCTCAAGCAGTCCACCGACCTGCCCGACGCGCTCGTGCCGATGGCGGAATTGCACGAACGCCACCAGCAGCTCGACACCGCCACGGAACTCGTCGAGCGCGCCCTCCGCGCCAGCCAAGGCACCAACCTCAAGGCGCTCCTCGCCCGCGCCCGCATCCATCGCCTCGCCAACCAGCTTCCCGAAGCCGAGGCCGTCATCCGCTCCTTCGTCAACCGCCCGCATCCCGACCGCTTCACCCGCGTCCGCGCCTGGTATGAGCTGGGCATGATTCTGGACCGCACCGCGCGTTACGACGAGGCGATGACCGCGTTCCAGCAGGCCAAAGCGCTGCTGCGCCCGCACGCGGAAAAAGAAATGGCCATGCAGGCCGAAGCCCAGAAGCGGCACGCGGCCATGGGAAAAAGTCTCACCGCCGAAACGCTCCGCCAATGGCGCGACGCCGGCGCGGCCTGGCAGCCGCAACACCGCCTCGCCGTCCTTTGCGGCCATCCGCGTTCCGGCACCACGCTCCTGGAGCAGGTGCTCGACGCGCACCCGGACGCCGTTTCCTCCGAGGAAACCATGATCTTCCAGAACGAAGCCTTCAGCACGATCATGAAGCAGTCGCCCCATGACCAGATGCTCGAAGCCTTCACCGCCGCCGACAGCGACACGATTCAAAAAGCGCGCGGAAATTATTTTCGTTTCACCGAACGCTTTCTCGGCCAGCCGCTCGGCGGACGGCTGTTGCTGGACAAAAATCCCTCGCTCACGCCGCTCATCCCGGCCATCACGCGCATTTTCCCCGAAACACGTTTTCTCATCGCCCTGCGCGATCCGCGCGATGTCTGCCTGAGCTGCTTCATGCAGTATCTGCCCGTCAATCCCGTCAGCTCGTCCTACTTGAGTCTCGCCGGCACCGCCACCGAATATGCCTCCGTGCTCGGCTTCTGGCTCGCCATCCGCGACAAGATGTCCACGCCGTGGCTCGAAATCCGTTACGAGGACATGGTGGCCGATCTGGAAGCCGTCGCGCGGCGGACGCTGGGATTTCTGGACCTGCCGTGGGACGAGCGCGTGCTCGCCTTCAACCAGCACGCCAAGGGCAAAATCGTCCGCTCGCCCACCTACGCCGATGTCGGCCGGCCGATTTACAAAACCTCCAAGGGCCGCTGGCACAATTACCGGAAATATCTCGAACCGCACCTCGCGCAGCTCGAACCGTTCGCCCAGGCGTTCGGCTACGAGTAGAAAATATTTCCCGCGCGGTCGCTTAATCCGGCTAAAATGCCGGCGGGCCTCCGGGCTTTTCATTTGTGGGCTTGACAATGGATTAGGTTTTTGGCTATAACAGGGTTGTTCCTCCGGTTTTCTTATGCTGGCCCGCGCAACAATTTCTTGTTCCGGCTCACCGGCCGTTTGGCGGCTCGCCGGTCACGGCTTACCGGTGGCCAAAGCCAGCCCATTCGTGGCGGATAGACTTTTCCGGTTTTTACAATTCAATTCTGCCAGCCTCATCCCCGGCGGCCAGACTGTCGCTGGCCGGACGGAAAGCCTCATCCCGCCAGACAAAACCACGGCTTGCCGGTCGGCAAGGTCAACTTCGGTTTGCCAGAGTGGTGCTTGCCGGTCTGCCAGCACCAGTCTGGCGGGCAGTTCTCATGCTTGCCGTTCGGCAAGCAGCATCTTGGCGGACAATTCCTCCACTTTCAGTTCTGCCAGCAGTGGTTTTGCGGACATTTATCCTGCTTGCCGGTCGGCAAACGGCATCCCGCCAAGCCGAAGTGACACTTGCCGCCACACCACACCGTTCTTTTCCAATAAAAACCAGTCATTTGCCCCAAAAATGTCAAAAATCGCCATTTTTTCAACCGCGAACCACGC
>Ga0182030_10021459_pt1 | contig 12093 bp, 8 predicted proteins | sample 812S3MmetaG_FD_121299 | JGI IMG/M metagenome (GOLD analysis project Ga0182030, IMG submission 121299) | Permafrost microbial communities from Stordalen Mire, Sweden - 812S3M metaG (Illumina Assembly) | ecosystem: Environmental > Terrestrial > Soil > Wetlands > Permafrost | place: Sweden...
AGCGGTCGGGGTCATCCAGCAGGACACCTTCATGTTCGACGCGACGGTGACCAACAATGTCGCCTATGCCGACCCCTTCGCAGAGGACGCGCGGATCGTGGCGGCCACCACCACGGCCCAGCTGCACGACTATCTGAGCACCCTGCCCAAGGGCTACGAGACCAAGGTCGGCGAGCGCGGCGTGGCCCTGTCCGGCGGCCAGCGCCAGCGGATGTCGATCGCGCGCGGCATCGTGCCGGGGCCCGGGATCATCGTGTTCGACGACTCGATGGCCGCCATCGATGCGGCCACCGAGCAGCATATCCGCGCGGCCCTGGCCGAGGCGACCCGCGACAAGGCCACCGTCATCATCGCCCACCGCCTGAGCTCGCTGATGCACGCCGACGAGATCCTGGTGATGGACCAGGGCCGCATCGTCGAGCGGGGAACCCATGCCGAACTGGTCGCCGCCGGCGGCGCCTACGCCGCGCTCTACCGGCTGCAGACCGAGAAGAACACGGCGCTGTTCCCGGAAGACCTGGCGCCGCGCCTTACGGAGCCAGCCCAATGAGCGCCGTCACGCCCGATAGGGCCCCTCCCCCGCGCCGCGCGGTCCTGGGCTCGCGCGAGACCGACGACGAGGCGGTCTTCGCCGCGATCGACACTCGGATCATCCGCCGGTTCTCCCGCCTGCTGGCGCCCTACCGCTGGACGCTGATCGCGGCGGTGGCCTCGATCCTGATCTTCGTGGGAACCAATGTCGCCATTCCCGCGGCGATCGGGGTGGTCATCCAGAACACCATCACCGGCCAGGCCCACCTGCCGTTTCCGTGGCTGATCGGCGGCTTCGCCGGCCTGATTCTCGTCAGCCTGGTGTTCAGCTTCCTGCAGGACTGGCTCTCGGCCCGTCTGGCCCAGCGGGTGATCTTCGACCTGCGCCGCGCCATGTTCTCGCACCTGCAGGACATCTCGCTCAGCGTGCTCGACCAGACCCATGTCGGGCGGATCATGGCCCGCCTGCAGGGGGACGTGAACGCGCTGCAGGAGTTCCTGGAAGGCTCGATGGGCGCCCTGGCCGATATGGTCATCCTGGTGACCGTGATCTTCGTCTTGCTATCGATGAACCTGAAGCTGGGGCTTCTGACGCTCACCGTGCTGCCGGCCCTGATCGGCCTGCGGGCCCTGTGGCTGCCCCGGGTCAAGGACACCTTCCGCCGCGCCCGCGACGCCTCGTCCACCGTCAACGGCGCCCTGGCCGAGAACATCAACGGCATCCGCACGGTGCAGGAATCCCGGCGCGAGGCGGTCAATTTCGGCCTGTTCGAGGAAAAGGTCCGCGAGAATTTCGAGGCCCAGATCGACGCCGCCCGCGCGGCGCGGATCATGACGCCCACGGTCGGCATACTGACCGGGATCGCCATGGCGATCATCGTGGTGGTCGGCGGCGACGACGTCCTGGGCCATACCCTGACCGTCGGCCAGATGGTCGCCTACATCCTCTATGTGCGGAAGTTCTTCGAGCCGGTCGCGACCCTGTCGCAGCAATATACCGGCCTGCAGCGGGCCATGGCCGCCGGCTACCGCATCTTCGAGATCCTCGACGTGCCGGTGACCATCAAGGACAAGCCCGGCGCGGTCGCGCTTCAGAACGTCGAATCCTCCATCGAGCTGGACCACGTCACCTTCGGCTACCGACCCGGCCAGCCGGTGCTGCACGATGTCAGCCTGAGCGTGAAGCCGCGCGAACTGGTGGCGCTGGTGGGGCCCACGGGCTCGGGCAAGACCAGCATCACCGCCCTGGTCCACCGCTTCTACGACGTCTGGGACGGCGAGGTGCGCGTGGGCGGTCATGACGTGCGCGACGTGACCCTGGATTCCCTCGGCCGCACGGTGGCCATGGTGCTGCAGGAGCCCTTCCTGTTCACCGGTACGGTGATGGAGAACATCCTCTATTCCGCCCCGAACGCCACGCGCGAGGACGCCATCGCCGCGGCCAAATCGGTCAGCGCCCACGAGTTCATCATGAAGCTGCCGGACGGCTACGACAGCGAGCTGGGCCAGCGCGGGCGCAATGTCTCGATCGGTCAGCGCCAGCTGCTGAGCTTCGCCCGCGCCCTGGTGGCCGATCCCCAGATCCTGATCCTGGACGAGGCCACCGCCAATATCGACAGCTTCACCGAACTGGCCATCCAAAGGGCGCTGAAGGTGCTGTTCGAGGGCCGCACCAGCCTGGTCATCGCCCACCGCCTGGCCACCGTGCGCGACGCCGACCGGATCGTTGTGCTGCAGCAGGGGCGCATCGTCGAACAGGGCGACCACGACCAGCTGATCGCCAACAAGGGCCTCTACGCCCACCTCTATTCCAGCAACTACGCCTCCTTCGACGATGTCTCGGTCGCGGAAGACGCGGCGGTGTTCGAGATGCACACCTAGGCGCCAAAGCCCGCGCGGCCCAATCCCCCTCGCGCAATCCAGCCCCAAGTGTATGTTGATCACCAACCAGAACACCCGGGTGGAAACGATGACGCAAAATCCCCGCTACAGCCGCGAAGCGCTGCTCTCGACCCACCCCTACGCCCGCCCGCACGAGGAGGCGGGCTACAGGTTGCACGGCGGCTTCGACGCCGACGGCCAGTATGTGTCGCCGCGCACCCTGGTCCGCTGGCCGGCGGTGAGGGCCTGGAACGCGGCGCTGGAGGCGCGCGGCGGCGAACTCATCGACGCCTCGGGCAAGCTGCTGGAGCGGGAGGGCTATCCGAGCTTCGCCCAGCAGAAACTGCTGCTGCAGTCCGGCTTCGGCCAGACCCTGTGGAACTCGCTCACCGTCACCGGCATCATCGAAAAACGCGGCCAGGCCCTGTGTCAGCTGGAGGCGCCGGATCTGCAGGCCATCGTCGTCGAGGACATTTCGGACAGCGCCTGCGGTCACCTGAACCTGGGCCTGCTCTATGCCCACGGCATGGACGAGGGCGGCGATCCGGACCATCCGGAGCTGGGCGCCCACGACGCCATGTGGTTCGCCGCCCGCGACCTGGTGTTCGGCAAGGGCGCCCATCCGATCCCCGTCGTGCCCGACAGCATCTCCCGCCCGGTCGAGGACCGCGAGATGCCGCAGATCCCGGCGGGCTACGAGCAGCTGGTCAAGCTCCTGACCAACGTCCTGATGATCGAGATCCGCGCGGAGTCCTTCTTTGCTCTGTGCTGCCGCATCGTCCGCGACCCGGACCTGTTCCAGGACCGCCGCGCCGACGCCGAGTTGGCCGCGCGCCTGGTCGAGCGGATCCGCGCCGACGAGGCGATCCACGTGGGCTATCTGCAGACGGTGATCTCGGAGTTGCGCGGCTTCACGATCAAGGCCGTGGACGGGCGCCGGATAAAGGGCGCCGAGATCATCGATCCGATCTGGGCCAAGATGGTCGAGTGGCACGGATCGACCGAGCGCGAGCTGGCCCGCGACCGCACCCGCGCCTCGATCGAGCAGCAGGTGCTGGCCGCGCGGGGCGAGGCGGGACGCGATCTGCTGGCGCGGCTGGACGCGCTGGAAGGGCAAAGCGCGGTCGCGGCGGAGTAGGCGAAGGTCCGTGCGGGCTTCGACACGCGGCCCTCGGCCGCTACTCAGCCTGACGAATTGTTGATGATCCCCAGGACTTCGTCACCCTGAGTAGGCCGCTTGCGGCCGTGTCGAAGGGCGCACGCGGGCGCGATCAGCCCTCTCGCACCGCCTTCAGCCGCCCCGCCAGCCCCGTCGCCACAAGCCCCATCATCGCCGCGGCTGCGAGCCAGACCCCCGGCATGGCCTTGTTGCCCGTCTCATGGATCAGCGCCTGGGCGATCGCCGGCGTGAACCCGCCGAAGATGGCCGTGGCCAGGCTGTAGGCCAGGGAGAAGCCGGAGGCGCGCAGGTCGGCGGGCACGATCTCGGTCAGATAGACCACCATGGCCCCGTTGTAGCTGGCGTAGAGGAAGGACAGCCAAAGCTCGACCAGAAGCAGGCGCGAGAAGCTCGGCGCGGCGACCAGCCAGACCAGGGCCGGATAGGCCGTCAGGATCATCAGCACCGTGCAGGCGATCAAGAGGGGCCGGCGCCCGATCCGGTCCGACAGGCTGCCCATGAGCGGCAGCCAGACCAGGTTCGAGGCGCCGACGCACAGGGTGACCACGAAGGCGGAGACGCTGGACAGATGCAGCACGCCGGCGCCGAATGTGGGGGTATAGGCGGTGATCATGTAGAAGCTGACCGTGGTCATGGTGGTCAGCATCACGCCGACGCCGACGATCCGCCAATGGCCGGCCAGGGCGGCGATCACCGCCGACAGGGGCGGATGAACCTTGCGCGCCGAGAACGCCGCGGTCTCCTTCAGCGAACCGCGCAGCAAGAACAGCAGCGGCACGATCAGGCAGCCGATCCACAGGGGTATGCGCCAGCCCCACGCGTTCATCTGGGCCGCGCCCAGGCGGCTGGTCAGGGCCAGGCCGATGCTGGCCGCCGCGATCACCGCCACTTGCTGGCTGGCCGACTGCCAGCTGACGTAGAAGCCCTTGCGGCCAGGCGGCGCGATCTCGGACAGATAGACCGACACCCCGCCCAGCTCCATGCCGGCGGAGAAGCCCTGCAGCAGCCGACCCGCCAGCACCAGGAGGGGCGCGATCAGGCCGATCGCCGCGTAGCCCGGCGTCAGCGCCAGCGACACCGTGCCCGCCGCCATCAGCCCCAGCGTCAGCAGGAGCCCAGCGCGGCGCCCGGCGCGGTCGGCATAGGCGCCCAGCACGACCGCGCCCAGCGGCCGCATCAGGAAGCCGGCGCCGAAGGTCATCAGCGTCAGCATCAGCGACGCGAACGGATCGCGGTTCGGAAAAAAGGCCTGGGCGATGGCGGCGGCGTAGTAGCCGAACACCATGAAGTCGTACATCTCCAGGAAATTGCCGCTGGAGACCCGCGCGATGGGCCAGAACCCCGTCTCGCGCGCGGACGCCTGGGCCACCTAGCGCGCCGCGCCTTGCCGCTCGCCTGGCCGGTAGTCGGCCTCGACCTGACCGGCGAGCTGCGCCTGGGTGAACAGCACCGGCTTGGTCTTCATCGCCACGAACAGGGGCGTCTGGTCGGCGTAGTGCGGCGATTTCGCATCCAGTGTCGCCGAGCCGAACTGGTGGATGCTGTCCGACGACAGCCGCCCCTGTTTGTCCCAGGTGACGAACATAATGAAGGTGTCGCCGTCGACCGCCGCCAGGGTCCCGTTCTTCTGCGGCAGGCCATAGACGGCGCGATAGGTGTCCGGCCCGCCGTCGATCGCCAGGTCCAGGCTCCCGCGATGGATCCGGTTGACCTGGCCCCATTCCGGGTCGATCCGGCCGAAATGGCTCTTCAGCGTCCCGATCGCGTGGCGCAGGGCGACGATCGGCGGGACGTCCGGATGGTCGTCGGAATGATGCGCCTCGGTCCCCATCAGCACCGCCAGCGCCGCGGCGCGGCTATGCACGTCGGTGCGCCGGTCCCAGGTCTTCAGCAGGGCCTGAGCCGCGCGCAGGTCGGCGTCCGATCCCGGATCGACCTGGACCACCTGGGCGATCATGGCCGCGATCTCGGAGCGGGCGCTGTAGGCGATGTCGAACTTGTAGGTGCGGAACCTCTCCGCCGTGATCGCCGGATCCGCGCCGAAGGTCTCCTGCGCGCGATAGGCCCGGTTGGTCATGTTGGTCTGAATGCCGAGGGTCGGCGAGAAGTCCGCGGGCTTCAGCGCGTCCTCAGCGCCCGTCGCCTGAAACGGCGTGTTGTTCGAGTTGAACACATAGCCGGACTTGGGATTCCAGATCTGCGGCACCCGCTCGAACGGCAGATAGCCATGCCAGACCAGGTCCGAGCGGTCGCCCGGCTGGATCTGACTCCAGTCCCGGCCCTCGGCGCGGACGGGGAACAGGCCGTTATAGACGTAGCCGATGTTCCCCCGCTCGTCGGCATAGATGTAGTTGATGCTGGGCAGGGCCTGCAGGCGCATGGCCGCCAGCCATTCGTCGCGGTCGCGGGCCTTGTCCAGGCGATAGTACTGCAGCGGCTGGCGCACCTCGTCCATGCCGCCGTATCGGATGGCGAAGACCCCTTGGTCGGTCTTGAACACCGGCCCGTGGACCGACCACAGGACTGGGCGGTGCACGGTCCAGAACAGTGGGCCCCACAGCTTGATCCTCAGCGCCGCGTCGCTCTTTTCGAGATCCTTCCACCCCCCGTCCAGCCGGTACTGGTCCGGATTGGCCGGGTTGACGGTCAGCCGGTAGGTGGTCGAGAGGTTCGGGTTGTTGACGGTGTTGGCCCAGCCCAGATGGGCGTTGTGGCCGTGCAGCATGAAGGGCGAGCCGGGGAAGAAGCCGCCGGCCACGTGCCAGCCCTGGCCGGACTCCAGCACCGCCTCGTACCAGGACACCTGGCCCACATAGGGCTGGTGGGAATTGACCAGCAGGCGCGTGGCCCCGTCCGCCGATTTCGACGCCGCGACGGCCATGCCGTTGGAGCCGATCGGCAGGATCTGGGCCTGCACCCTGGCCGCCGTCGGACGCATGAGGTTCCGCACTACGCCGTCCAGACCGTAGAAGAACGGCGTGCGGAACACGAAACCGGCGGCGACGTCCTGGCCCGTCAGCGGCAAGAGTCCCGGCGCGACCTTGTCCGGATGCAGGGCGGCGTAGTCGTTGACTCCGTCCGCATAGGCTTCCAGCACGGCGCGGACATCCGCCGGCAGGTCCGTGGCGTAGCGTGCGGCCACGGTCTCGCGCACGCGGAACAGGCGCACCAGATAGTCGGTCACCGCGCCCTTGGGGCCCTCGAGGGCCGCCAATTGACCGCGCGCGGTCAGCGAGGCCTCCTGGATGGTGGCGAAGTCGTCCTCGCAGTGGGCGAATCCCAGGCCGAAGGCGACATCCGGATCAGTGGGGCCCGAGATGTGGGGCACGCCGAAACGGTCGCGTTGGATGCGGGCGTGGTAGCGGGCGGCGCGGGCGATCAGGCTGGCGCGATCGGGCGCCGGAGGCTGGCTGAACCGGTCCGCCGCGATCATGCCCGCAAGGCCCAGGATCAGGAAGGCGACCAGTGCGGCCGCGCCGAGCTTCAGGATGCGCATGGCCGGCGCGCTACTGGAAATCGTCGACGAAGCCGATGATCCGCTCCAGCACCACGTCGTCCTGGGCGATCAGCCGGTGACCCAGGTCATCGACCAGCACCAGTTCGGCGCCGGGCCAGAGATCGGCCATCTTCTGGGAATTGCCCACCGGGCATTGATCGTCGTCCATGGCGTGGATGATCAAGGCCGGGGTGGTCATGGCGGGGATCTCCGCCTCGGCGGCGAAGGGCGAGCTGGGCGAGGTCTCGGCCCGGGCCGCCATCAGCTCGCTGGCGCGCCGGGCCACCTTGGGATCGGCGCCGCGCTCGATCTGGCGGCGAATCCAGTGGTCCATCGACCGATCGCCGCCGGTGCGCGGGATCGGCGAGGCGATCAGCACCGCGTGGTCGACCGTCAGCCCGTGCGACAGGGCGTAGATGGTGGCGGGACAGCCGAACGAATGGGCCACGACCGAATCCACGGGCCCCAGCGCTTCGGCCACCGCGACCGCGGCCAGGCCCGCGGCCTGCAGTGAGAATTCGTCCGTTGGCGAATAGCCATGCCCGGGCAGGTCGAACACCACGATCGCGCGGCCGATGGCGGCGCAGGCGTCGATCAGCGGACTCCACAGGGCGTTGTCGTCCTCCCAGCCGTGCACCAGCAGACTGGCGGGCCCCGCGCCGAGGCGCCAGGCCATCACCGGCCCGTGGGGCGTCTGGACCTCCAGGTCCTCGGCGTCGGCCAGCTTGCGCGCCAGGCGCGGCCGCACGCGGCGTTTCGGCTTGGCCGCCTCCTCCAGCAACTCCAGGGCCTGGGCGTCGAGATCGTCGGAATTCGCATCGGTCATGCCTCAACGACTAGCGCAGCGGCCGTCCGGACGAAAGAGGCTGGCAAATCGGGAAAGATCGCCGGATTGCCGCGCGCCCGAAACGCCCTCTAATGTCGACGCTCCAACTGCACGCGGCGCGACCCGAAGAGCGCTGGCGCCGGCGCCTGAGCCTTCATCCCGTTGCGGATGGGCGTGAAAGGGTTTGCGTCCACTGGGGCCTGGCCGAGGTCAGAACCGGCGCGGCGATGAACTAAAGGATGGGGACGATGGAGGGGACCAACTACACCAACCTGTTTGGGAGTCCGCTGATGGCTCGCAAATGGGAAGACTCCGCCCCGCTGAACGCCGAGCTGCGGGCGCGTATCCTGGACTTCCAGCGCCAGGCGCCCGGGGTGGCCAAGACCAATGTCGGCGGTTGGCATTCGGACGTGGGACATCTGGAGTTCTGTGGGGCCGCCGGCGCCGCCATGGTGGAACGGATCCACGCCCTGGGGAACGAGGCGACAGCGCGGGTCCTGGCGGAATACGGCCAGGCGCCGCGGCAATTTCAGTGGTCATTGCACGCCTGGGCCAACGTCAATCGTTCCGGCGACTTCAACCGGATGCACACCCATCCGGGCTCGACTTGGTCGGGCACCTACTATGTCGATACGGGGGTGGACCCGGGCGGATCGGTCAATCCCGCTCCATTGCACATATTCGATCCGTGTCAGGGGCGCGCGAACACCTTCCTACCTCCGCTCGCGCCGTCGAGCTTCACGATACGCCCGGAAGCGGGCCTGATGATCCTGTTTCCCAGCTACCTGGCCCATATGGTGTTTCCCCACGCGGGAAATGCGCCGCGGATTTCCATCGCCTTCAATCTTCGTCGCGAACCGTTTCCTTGAATCAGCCATCTCCCGACCGGCCGGAAGCGCCATGTCGGCCGGCATTTTAGATCCGTCTTCGGCTGGATTCTGATCGAAATAATCCAAACGGATTACGATGCCCGTTTTGCAATGATCTAGGTTTCGTTCCGCACGGGCTGAACAATTGATGGAGCGTCGTCAATCGACTGAATGCTTGATCAGACTTTGAGTCGGCGAGCAGTGGAATGTTCATATCCCCCAAAAGGGGAATATTTCTCCTTCTCGGTGAATTGGAAACTCATCACGACTCGAATTGAGTCGTAGTGGATAGAATTCGCAATTGACTCTGAAATATGATGAGCAAAAACTGATCTCAGTACTGAAATCGATGAGCGATGCCAGTTTGGTCTGTCGCTAGTCACCGAGCTTTCGCGCCTCGGCGCTAGTGGTCCGCGCACCTTCGTCGCCACGATTGAATCATGTTCAAATGAAATGTCTAGGAGGCAGGCATGTACAGACCATTGATCCTGGCCGGATCGGCCGTGGCGGCGCTTTCGTTTGCGTCGTCCTCAGCGACAGCCGGCGGGACTATCGTATCGCCCATCTACGGCTCTTACGATGCCGAGTGCGGAACCAATATTGACTGCACGTTCGGGACGGGACTTCCGGTTGTCTCAAGTGGAGGCAACGAATATGACTCCCCAGCGCTCTTCTTCGTCAACAACACGCCCTATGATTTCGTCAACCCGTCGGTGACCCTTACGGGCTATCAGGACTTCGCCAACGGATTGACCGCGACGATAGACCTACCCACCATCAAGGCCGGCACCATCTATTCCCTCTATTGGGGATCTCTTTCCGCAACAGGCGACACGGTCTTGTTCGACTACGACTATGACGACGTCCTGGGGCAGCAGCTCAATCCGCGCCCCGCGGCCTGCGTCCAGCCCTATGCGTTGTGCTCCTATGTCGGCAACTTCAACGTCGCCTTCAACGCCACGGAAAACGGCACGGCGATTTCGTCGCTGTTCAGCCCGGATCCGACGCAGCCCTACGGCAACGCCGCGAAGACCTTCGTCGGCTGGGAAGGGTTGGATCCGAGTGGACTTTCCGAAACCGTCTATGACGACCATTCCGGCAGCACGCCGGGCGTCCTGGCCTACATCTATACCGGCACTCAGGGGGTGCAGGGCGGCGTGCCCGAGCCCGCAACCTGGACCAGCATGATCCTGGGCTTCTTCGGCCTCGGCGCCGTGCTGCGCGGCGCGCGGCGGCGGTTAGGCCTGATCAAGGCCTGATCGCGTCGCTTCGGCGAAACAGCGCCGCCGGTCATCGGGCCGGCGGCGTTTTTTCATGCCGACGGCCGGCCGCCAGCCCTGAGCCCGATCTGGAAACGGCGGACACCGACTCTTTCATTCTGTGGCGGATGGGCGCGGAGGGGGCCGGCGCGAGAGCCGGTCATATTCATTGTGATGTGATGGAGTTCTTCGGTCCATTCGTGCTCGCCGCCGCCGCCGAAGGGGTCGCGCCTTCCACCAGAATCACGAAGTCGTCGAAACAGGCCTTGGACGTCGTGCCCAGATCCCATCGCCCATAGTGACCCAGATGGCTCACCGAATCATCGTTCGCCGGCGGTCCGTTCGGCGCCCAATTCTGATCGCCCGCCCGCTTCCAATACAGCCAGCGCTTGAAGGGCAGCGTACTTTCCTCGAGTTCTCTCTGTTGTTCGGCGCCCGCCGGCGAAAAGGCGATCTCTTCCATCCTGTTCAAGGTCTGCTCCTGATACAGTTTGCACCCGATCGAATCGCCCAGTTCGATGATGTACAGTCCGTCGTACCAGGTCGCGGTCTGGGCCGGCGTCTTGGCGTTGAGCGCGATGGATTCGCCTCCCCCTCCGCCTCCAGCGGGAGAGATCGACAGCAGGACCGAGCCCGACTGTTCGTCGGACGAAACGGCGGAGACGCTGACCTTCGGCCGATCGGCGGCGGGAGCTTCTGGGCCGGGCGCGGGCGCCGGGCTCGGACCTGGACCAACGCCCGGCTCCGGCGCGCCATTGGGGCCGCCGGAGGCCCCGTCTTTCGATTTGTCCGTTCCGGTCTTGACGCCAGACGCGCAGGCGTGGTTCGCGCCCTTCAGCAGCGCCAATGCTCGATCGGGCGTGGCGCCCGGTCCAAGGCTAACGAGCGCCTTCGAATATCCGACCTCGAATATAATCGCGTCCTGAGTAGGGCAATGCGATCTAAGTTCGCGGTGTCGATTGAGATACTTTGCCAGATAAGCAAACTCATCGTCCGTCGACGCGACGAGAACGTATAGGTCTCTCAGGTTTCGCAGATCTATCGCGTTTATCACCGGCGCCATCTGCCATTGAGACGTCCAATTGACGGTCGCCTGGGCGTCGAGCTCTTTTGTCGATTTGGAGAAATTCAAGTCCGGAAGCTTGAGGGTCGGCGAAGCGCTCTCCATCACCGACGCCTGGCCGGTGCCAAGGACAATTTGGACCGGCACCATGTTGTGGTCATCGATGGCGATCGAAATGTTTCGCAAGACCTGTTCGCGGCGAATCTGTTCGATGCTGTTGACCATCTGAACCGTGTTTTCCCGGTTCTGCAGCGCCGTGCATCCGCACAGCGAGGCGAGGCCCGCCGCCATCGCCAGACCCCTGAATTTCCGGTGAACCACTGCAACCCCCCGTCGCATCGTCGCCCGGAATTATCCGACAGGGGTTGTGGGGGCTTGTCAACCAATTCGCATGCGGACGGCGGGCCGCATCTATCGCGCCTTCGGCTCCACGTGCCCGCCGAAGCCGAACCGCATGGCCGAGAGCAACTTCTCGCCGAAGGTGTGCTCCTCGCGCGAACGGAAGCGGGCGTAGAGCGCGGCCGACAGCACCTCGGCCGGCACGCCTTCGTCCACCGCCGCCTGGACCGTCCAGCGGCCCTCGCCGCTGTCGGCCACCACGCCGGAGAATCCCGAGAGCTGCGCGTCCCCGGTCAGGGCCTGGGCGGTGAGGTCCAGGAGCCAGGACGAGACCACGCTGCCGCGGCGCCAGACCTCGGCGATGTCGGTCAGGTTCAGGTCGAACCGCTCGTCCTCCGGCAGAGCCCCGGTGTTGCGGTGCTTCAGGATGTCGAAGCCCTCGGCATAGGCCTGCATCAGGCCGTATTCGATGCCGTTGTGGACCATCTTGACGAAGTGGCCGGCGCCGGCGGGGCCGGCATGGATATAGCCCTGCTCGGCGCGCGGGGCGGCGCCCGGCGTGCGGGAAATGTCGCCAAGGCCGGGCGCGAGCGAGCGGAAGATCGGCTCCAGCCGCTCGAAGATGGGGGCCTCGGCGCCGATCATCATG
>Ga0182030_10021460_pt1 | contig 12092 bp, 9 predicted proteins | sample 812S3MmetaG_FD_121299 | JGI IMG/M metagenome (GOLD analysis project Ga0182030, IMG submission 121299) | Permafrost microbial communities from Stordalen Mire, Sweden - 812S3M metaG (Illumina Assembly) | ecosystem: Environmental > Terrestrial > Soil > Wetlands > Permafrost | place: Sweden...
AATGGCGACCTGACCAATCGGATCGTCAGCATCTTCCAGGTGCAGCACGACCCGAAATACCCGCAGGACGATATTGTGCATCAGTACAAGTATATCGGGGCGGCGCCGCAGGAGAGTGTGTGAGGGAGAGGCCGCCCGCCCGAACTGTGGTGCCCGGGCTTGTCCCGGCCACCAGGCAACGCCAGTGCGGCGATAGATGGCCGGGTCAAGCCCGGCCATGACGGGTTTGGGGGTCCATGACGGTTGCGGGGTCCATGACGGTTGCGGGTCCATGGCGGCTGAGGGTCGGAGTGTATGCCTGTGGCCCCCTAGACTTGACCACCAACACATCCCCGGTACTCGATAGTGCCTGCGCCCACGAAGGAACCTGACCCCATGAACGACGCGCCGGCGACCCGCAACACCAACCCCTATCTGGCGCTCGGTGTCCGCCCCTTCATCAATTGCGCCAGCGTGCGCACCGCGCACAGCGGTAGCCTGATGCTGCCCGAAGTGCGGGAAGCCGTCGCGCAGGCCTCACGCCAGTTCGTCAGCCTGGATGAGTTGATGGAAGGCGCCAGCAAGCGCATCGCGGAACTGACTGGTGCCGAGCTGGGCATGGTGACCTGCGGCAGCGCGGCGGCACTGACCTTGGCCACCGCGGCCTGCGTCGCCGGCAACGATCCGGCGAAGATCCTGCGCCTGCCATTCACCGATGGCTGGGTGAACCGCGTGATCATGATGAAGAACCAACGGTTCTCCTATGACCAGGCGGTCCGCATGGTGGGCACGCATATCGTTGAGATCAGCACCATCGCCGACCTTGATGCCGCATTGCAGGACCCTGTCGCGATGATCCTCGTGCTGGGCAACCAGGATGCGGAGTCGGAAGTGAAGCTGGAGGATTTCGTTGCGCGCGCCAAGCCACGCGGCATCCCCGTGCTGGTGGACGCGGCCTCGGAGCACATCGAGAAGCCCAGCCCGTACCTGGCGCGCGGCGCCGACCTGGTGATCTACAGCGGCGGCAAGTTCCTGCGGGGGCCACAGACCAGCGGTCTGTTGCTGGGGCGGAAGGATTTGATCCAGGCGGCGTGGCGCAACGCCTCGCCGCATCAGGGCTTCGCGCGCGGCATGAAAGTATCGAAGGAAGACGTGATCGGCGTGCTCGCCGCGCTGGAGGTGTGGTTTGAGCATCGCGATGCGGCGGTGGAACTGAAGCGCTGGAACGATGACGTGGCGACCATCGCCCGCCGGCTGACGATGCCGGGGGTGAGCACGAAAGTCGTTCCGCCGAAGGGCGTGGTGAAGGTGCCGCGCCTGGTGGTAAGCTGGGACAACGCGCAGTTCCCGTTTGACGGCGAGGCGCTGCGCCTACGCGTGCTGGACGGTGAGCCGCGCGTGATGCTGGACGACATGGCGACCACGACGAACTCCGTCGAAGTCGATCCGTTCGGGTTGCAGCCAGGTGAGGCCGATCAGGTTGGCCGCGCGATCGCCGCCGCGCTGTCGGCCCCGATCGTTGCCAAGCCCGCGCCGGTGGTGCCGAAGATCGATATCTCCGGCGCCTGGGATGTGCAGGTGTCGTTCCTGCATGGGGCACGCTCGCATCGGTTGACCTTGCAGCAACAGGGCGGTGCGATCACCGGCAGCCAGAGCTCGCAGCAATTCGAAGGGCCGGTGACCGGGAGCCTGGATGCTGAGGGCGTGCACTTGGAGTTTCGCACCCGGTATGAAGGTGCGACGATCTTTTATTCGCTTGACGGTGCCGTCGCGGATGGGCGGATGCAGGGCAAGGTCGAACTGGGCACCGCCAGCGACCACCATCAGGGGCCGATCAACAAGGGTCAGTTCGGTAGCGGACAGTTCCAGGCGGTGCGTGCGGGAGGCGGGTGATGGACGGGTTTGTCGCGATCGGTGCCAGCAGCGGCCGTGCCGAGCGGCTGCGCATGCGGCAGGGTCTGTTCACCGGACCCACCTCCGGCCTGGCGCCGGGCAACGTGCAGGCGAATCTCGTGATCCTGCCACAGGATTTGGCGAATGACTTCCTGCGCTTCGCGCAGGCCAATCCGCGACCGTGCCCGGTGCTGGGGGTGACGGAAGTCGGCAATCCGCATCTGCCGATGCTGGGTGAGGACCTGGACCTGCGCACCGATTTGCCGCGCTACCGGGTGTGGCGGCATGGCGAGTTGGTTACGGAGCCGACTGATGTGAGTGATTTGTGGCGCGACGATCTGGTGGGGTTTGCGATCGGCTGCTCCTTCTCATTCGAAGAGGCGCTGATCGAGGACGGGATCGAGGTGCGACATATCGCCTGCGGCACCAACGTGCCGATGTACCGCACCAATGTTGACTGCGTGCCGGCGGGCCTGTTCCACGGCAAGCTGGTGGTGTCGATGCGGCCGATGAAGCCGGCGGATGCGATCCGTGCGGTGCAGATTACCTCGCGGTTCCCCTCGGTGCACGGCGCGCCGGTGCATATCGGGTTGCCGGAATTGATCGGCATCAAGGACATTGCGAAGCCAGACTATGGTGACGCGGTGCCGGTCGGCGCGAACGAACTGCCGGTGTTCTGGGCGTGCGGTGTGACGCCGCAATCGGTGGTGGCGTCGGTGAAGCCGGAGTTCTGCATCACCCACGCGCCGGGCAGCATGCTGATTACCGATCTGCGCAACACCAAGCTCGCCGCGCTGTAGTCGCAACGACTGTCGCGTGGACCGCCTGGCACCGATCGACGCGATCGAGGCGGTCATCCAGCAGGATGTCGGGCGCAATATCGCGCCGATGTTTGAGGCCGCGCGTGGCGGCTTGCGCGGCGCGGTGGCGGCGTTGGCCGACGCTGGCGGCACGATCGGATTGATCACTGGGTTTTATGTGCCAGGCGGCACGCCGCCGGCCGCGGAAACCGATGGGCCGGTGGCGACCGCGCTGCTGGCGCATGCGTTCCGCCGCGTCGGCGTATCGTGTCGGGTGTGTACCGATGAGCTCTGTGCACCGGCGTGCCGCGCGGCGTTGGCGGATGTGGCCGAGGTGCCGGTCGATGTCGTGCCGCTCGGCGGATCGGTGGACAAGGTCATCGCGGTGTGGCGGGCGGCTGATGTGCGGCTGGCGCTTGCGCTCGAACGCTGCGGCCGCACCGCGGATGGCACCGTGCGCAACATGCGGGGGCATGACATCGGCGCTTACACGACATTGCTGGACGACCTGTTCGTGGCTGGTCCTTGGGACACGATCGCTGTTGGCGATGGCGGCAATGAGATTGGCATGGGCTCGTTGCCACGCGCGCTGATCGGGGCCCATATCGCGCATGGTGAGGACATCGCCTGCGTCACGCCGGCGACGCATCTGATCCTGGCGGGGGTGTCGCATTGGGGTGCGTACGCGTTGCTCGGTGGCCTGGCCGTTGCGCGACCGGATTGGCACACGGCGATGCTGAATTGTCTTGATACCGGACTGGATCAGGCGATCTTGGAGGCCACCGTGCGGAATGGACCGGCGGTCGACGGTGTCACGCGGCAACAGACGCTGACGATCGACAGCCTGGACTGCGCGGCGCACCATCGCGTGCTGGAGGAGATCCGTGGGTTGGTGATTGGGGCTGCCTGACCGTCATGGCCGGACCCAGTCTGGTCATTTTCCGCGTGTCTGGCACACCGAGGTTACGTTGGGGACATGTGTGTGCCGCTTGCAGCAAGAGGATGGCCGGATCGAGTCCGGCCATGACGGGGTGGCGCTGCCGGCCATGACGTGGTGGCGTTGCCGGCCATGACGGGGTAGCCGTGGGGGAACGATGAACGATACGGTCGCACCGGCCCGATCCACCATTGGCGACGCTCCAAAGCGCCGCGAGGATGCGCGGTTCGTCGTTGGCCGTGGGCGTTACCTCGATGATCTGGCCTTCGTTCACCTGGCGCATGCGGCGTTCGTGCGCTCACCGCACGCACATGCGCGGATTGTGCGCATCGATACCACCGCGGCGCGATCCGCACCCGGTGTCCTCGCGGTCCTGACAATCGAGGATGCCATCGCCGACGGGTTGCAGCCGATGCTGCCGGTGGCGCAATCCAACACGCAGACCGGCGAACCGTTTGCCTTCGCGCCCCAACCGCTGCTGGCACAGGACGTCGTGCGCCATGTCGGCGAACCGGTGGCGCTGATCGTCGCGGAGAGCCACGCGCAGGCCCTCGATGCCGCCGAGTGCGTCGTGGTCGACTATGACCCACTGCCGGCTGTCGTCACCGCCGCTGCGGCGACCGCGCCAGGCGCGCCGCTGCTGTCAACGCTCGTGCCCGGCAATCTTTGCATGGACTGGCACGCTGGCGACCACGCCGCGGCGGACGCGGCTTTCGCGACGGCCGCGCACACGGTGACGTTGCGTCTCGATAACCATCGCATCGTCACCAATCCGATGGAACCCCGCGGTGGAGTCGGCACTTACGACCCGCGCGACAATCGCTACACGCTGCACATCTCCAGCCAGAACATCCACGCCAATCGCGATCTTGCGGCACGCGCGCTTGGGTTGCCCGCCGCGCGCGTCCGCTTTATCGCACCCGATGTCGGCGGCGGGTTTGGCGCGAAGAACTTTGCCTATGCCGAGCACGCACTGATCCTGTGGGCGGCGAAGCGCGTGGCCCGGCCGGTCAAATGGATCGCCAGCCGCAGCGAGGTGTTCCTGTCCGATCACCAGGCGCGCGACCACCAGGCAGAGGCGGCGCTCGCGCTCGATGCCAGCGGTAAGTTCCTCGGGCTGCGCATCGTCAGCACGGCGAATATTGGCGCCTACATGGTTGGCAGTGCCGGCGGCGTGCAGACCTATCAGTACGCGCACCTGCCGGGCACGGTCTACGCCATTCCGGCGATCGCACTCCGCGTCATGACGGTGTTGACCAACACCACGCCGATCGGCGTCACGCGCGGGCCGGGCTTCGCCGAGATGGTCAACATCATGGAGCGGCTGATCGATGCGGCCGCACGGCAATGCGGTTTCGATCGCATTGCGCTGCGGCGGCGCAATTTCGCTGCCGCGATGCCGATGACCAATGCGCTCGGCGCCGTTGTCGACAGTGGCGATTGCGTTGGCACCTTCGATCGCGCGCTTGCGCAGGCCGACGTCGCCGGATTTGGGGCGCGCCAACGCGACGGCGCCGCGCGCGGCAAACTGCGTGGCCTGGGCTTCGCCTATCACATCAAGGCGACCGGCGGTTCGCCGCACGAGAATGTGGATATTCGTTTCGAGGACGATGGCAGCGTCGCCCTCATCACCGGCACGCAGACGATCGGCCAGGGGCACGAGACGACGTTTCCGCAGATCCTGGCGGAACGCCTCGGCGTGCCGAATGCCGCCATCCGCCTGTGCCAGGGCGACACGGACCTGATCCCGACCGGCGGCGGCCATGGCAGCTCGCGCGCGACCTATATGGGCGGCACGGCGATCTGGCGTGCGTCGGACGAGATCATCGCGAAGGGACGTTGTATCGCCGCCGACATGCTGGAAGCGGCGGAGGCGGATATTCATTTCGCTGATGGCGTCTTCAGCGTGGCCGGCACCAACCATGCGGTCGGGCTGCTCGACGTTGCCGCACAAGCCCGGGCACAGGGCACGCCGCTGGACACCTATCATGCCTGGACGCGTGAGCACATGACCTACCCCAACGGCACGCACGTCGCCGAGGTGGAGATCGATCGCGACACTGGCGCGGTCAGTCTGGTGCGGCTGACCGCGGTGGATGATTACGGTGTGCTGGTGAACCCGATGATCGCCGCCGGCCAGGCGCATGGTGCGATCGCGCAAGGTGTCGGCCAGGCGCTGCTGGAACACGCGGTTTACGATACTGCGTCGGGCCAGCCAATCGCGGCGTCGTTCATGGATTATGCGATGCCGCGTGCCGACGACCTGCCGTCGTTTGATCTCAGCTTCAATGCGACGCGCTGCACCACCAACCCGCTGGGGGTGAAAGGCTGCGGCGAGGCGGGGGCCATCGCGCTGTTTCCCGCGATCGGCAATGCCGTGCTGGATGCGCTGGCGCCGCTCGGCGTGACGCAGTTCGACGGCCCGGCAACGCCGTTGCATATCTGGCAGGCGATGCGGGACGGCCGCCGCGAATAGCGGCCGCGGGCGGGTGCCGCTGGCACCATGCGAAAAAGGTACGGTGGCACTTGGCATGCGTGTCTGACCGGATGAACAGTTTAGCCTGGCTGACATCATCCGGACGGCGATCGCGTGGGGCGGTGTGATACCATCTGGCACGACAAATTGCTCGAGTTGCAGAAGGCGTGGATACCGGGCCTGCGCCCGGCATGACGTCCTGAGGACAATGCGTCAGTGCGTCCTGAGGACAATGCGTCAGTGCGTCCTGAGGACAATGCGTCATTCATCGCGCCGATCGGTGTGATGTCGCATTTACATGGATGCGAATCAGCATCTATATTCAGTATCATATCGTATCGTCATGGCCATGTCGTCACTGTCCGCGCCAGACCAAACTGATTTCGCGCGGCAGCGGGCGGCCCTGGCGAACCTGTGGACCAGACAGACACTCTTTTTCGTCGGCGGCTACCCCAAATCGGGCACCACCTGGCTGCAGGTTCTGCTGAATGCCCATCCGGAGGTGAGCTGCATCGGGGAAGGCCATCTGCCGAATCATCTGCTGCCCCTGCTGCGCCAGGCAACTGACCAGCACGACGCGCTGATCGCCCACAAGAACGCGACGGTCCTGCAGGAGCTGCCAGGCTTTCCGCGCTTCACCGACGATCAGGTGAGCTACCTGCTGGCCACGGCGATATCGCTGTTACTGCTGGTGCCGGCCAAGGCCGCCACGGCGCACGCGGTGGGAGAGCGGACACCGGACAATTACCTGCACTTCCCAGAGCTCGCCGCGCTGTTTCCGACTGCACGCTTCATTCATATCGTGCGCGATGGGCGCGATTGTGCCACCTCCGCCTGGTTCCACAACGAACGCCTGGGTGCCGATGAACAGGCGCGCGAATTCGCCTCGATCGAGGCGTTCATCGAGCCACTGGCCGAGCATTGGTCCACCGCCGTCGCCGAGTCGCTGGCATGGTGCGAGGCCCAGCCGGCACGCTGCATGGTGGTGCGGTATGAGGACCTGGTGGACCAGCCGACGGAGGCATTACGCCGCCTGTTCGGGTTCCTGGGCGTGGCCACCACGGACGACGTCATCGCACACTGCCAACAGATGGGAGCGTTCGAAACATTGAGCCAGGGTCGCAAGGTTGGGCAAGAGGATCGGACCTCGCTGTTCCGGCGCGGCCTGCCGGGGGATTGGCGCAATCACTTCAGCGCACGCGACAACGCGAAATATCTTGCCATCGCCGGGGACCTCACGGCGCGCCTGGGCTATCGCTGAGGCGGACGGCCGGCGACGCGTGGTGGATTTCTGCTTCGCGGCGGCACGTCACGCCATCTTCATCTCTGGACCGAGGATGGAGGAGCACAAACATCTAATTGCGGCCGTGCTGTTGCACCGGGGCGCAAAGCGCATTTTGTAAGCCTCCTGATTCGCGCGAATGCAGGAGCCATGTTTGTGAGCCAGATCCACGTTTTGCACGAGAATCCCGCATGGCTGCCGCCGTTGGCGCAGGCGTTCGACCAGCGCGGCCTGCCCTGGACCGAGTGGTTCCTGCACGAGACCCAGATCGATCTCGCGGCGCCGCCACCGGAGGGCGTGTTCTACAACCGCATGAGCGCGTCATCGCACACCCGCGATCATCGTTTCTCCGCCGAGCTGACCGCGTGCGTGCTCGCCTGGCTGACGCGATGGGGCCGGCGGGTGATCAACGGACCGGGCGCGCTGGACCTGGAGATCAGCAAGGTGCGCCAGTACGCGCTGCTGGAGCGCCATGGCATCGCGACGCCGCGCAGCGTATTGGTGGCCGGGCGCGATCTGATCGTCTCCTCAGCGGAACGGTATTTCGCCGATCGGCCGGTGATCCTGAAGCCCAATCGTGGCGGCAAGGGATTGGGCGTGCAACTGTTCCACACCACAGCGAGCCTGGCGGCGTATGTTGACAGCGCTGAGTACGAAGCCCCCGTCGACGGCGTGCAGTTGTTGCAGGAATACGTGCGCGCCCCCGAGCCGTTCATCACGCGCGCCGAGTTCGTCGGCGGCCGCTTCCTCTATGCAGTCGAGGTGGACACCAGCGACGGGTTTGAACTGTGCCCGGCGGATGCCTGCGCGGTGGGCGATGCCAACTGCCCGGTCGGCGTGGCGCCGCGCAACAAGTTCCAGATCGTCGCGGGCATCCCGTCGGCGCTGCGGACGCGGCTGGAACGATTCCTCGCCGCGGCCGCGATCGATGTTGCGGGCATCGAGTTCATCACCGACACCACCGGGCGGACGCTGGTGTACGACGTGAACACCAACACGAACTACAACCCGGACGCCGAGGCGCGGGACGGCCGTACCGGCACCGATCGATCCGGCCCCGGTGCGATCGCGACCTATCTGGGGACCGAGTTGGCGCGCTTGCGTAAGGCGGCCTGATTGCTGGCCGGCCGACTCTCTGAGGAGTCGGCACGCGCCATGTCACTTCTTGCCGAGCAGCAGGAAGGCGGGGGACATCATCGATCCCACGCTGCAACCGATTGCCAATCCGGTCGCCATCACCGGGATCAGCAACACCGGGTTTGTCACCATGCCGGTCACCGCGAGGGCGATGGCATCGCTATAGGCGTAGACGCCGACCGCCCCGATGAGGCCACCGGTCAGGCAGCCCAACCCCTGATACTCAGGCAGCGTCATTCCATCGATCACGATCGGCATCGGCGCGGCCTGTGGCGGGGATGACGCCGGCTGCGCAACAGTGGGCGCGGCAACCGCCATGACCAGGGCAAGGCTTGCAACCAAGCTGGTCAGCAGTCTCCAAAATCCATCAAGGCGATGCATCAGAGTCTCCGTGCGAAGGTCGCGTGTGAGCGGCGTGGCTCGGCCCCGCGCCTGTTCCGTTCAGGCGATCAGGGTCGTTCGGGAGCTGGTCGGGTCAGACCTTCGGCGGGCCACCCGTGTGGATCTCAAACTTCAGGTCGTCGTACCAGATCGCCGCGAGATAACCGCCGACGACGGCGCCGACGAAATAGCCGATATCGGCTGAGCCGAGGGCCTCCAGCACCACCGCGCCGGCGACGGCGCCGGCACCAATGGCCAGCACCTGGACCGGGCGGATGACATAGACATGCGCCTTGGTGTCTGGGGCAGGTGGCACCGGGGGAACGGGCTGGGCGTAGGCCGCTTGGGCCAGCAATGTCATTGCCAGCAGCAACGCGAGGAGAAACTTTTGCATCGTTGACCTCTCATGCGCTCGGGGTGGGGTTGTTGGCGGGTCAGATTGGGAGAGCCTTGCTGATTTCGCCGCGAATGACAACGGTGCAATAGTGAATCTACGTGGCGCCAGCGCCGGGGTGGGGCGCCTGGCGTTATCCCAGCATTACAGATGTGCCGGCGATGGTGGGTGGGGTGGGGATTGGCGGACCCGAGGCGACTCGAACGCCTGACCTTCGCCTTCGGAGGGCGACGCTCTATCCAACTGAGCTACGGGTCCCGCGGTGGCCCTCATACAGCGAAACGCCCGGCCGGGAAAGCTATGGCTGCTTGGCCAGCCACGCGGCCGCCGCTGCCTCGGCCCCTGAGGGCACCGGCGCAAGCGGATCCAGCAGCCAGTCGATGACGTCCCCGATCGGCACCGCCCGGCCCAGGTCGCGCAGCAGCAGGTGATAACCCCCAGGGTAGAACGCCCGCACCGGCCCGGGCGGCAGCGCCCGCCAGACCTGGGCGGTGGCCTCGGGGGGGATCAGCTCGTCCTTGCCGCCATACAGAAACAGCGACGGCGCGGTGAAGTGGGGGGCGGCCGCCGCGGCGGCGTCCATCAGATCGACCAGCCCGTTAATCGCGTCGAACCGCGTGCCATGGATGGTCAGCGGATCGGTCGACAGGCGGATCAGCGCGCGGCGGTTGTCGCTGGCGAGGACGTGGGCGACCTGACCGGTGACGGTGAACCCGGGCAGCCACTCGGTCATCAGCCACAGGCCGCCGCGCTCGAACAGGTTCATCTCCGACCGGCTCCAGACGGCCGGGGACACCAGCACGTAGCGTGCGTTGGCGGGGGGATGCGGGGCGGTCGCCAGGCACATCAGCTCAGCCGCCCCCATGCTCTCGCCCAGCAGGATCAGCCGGGCGTGGGGATAGCGGGCGCGCAGCAGTGCCGCCATGTCCCGCGCGTCGTCCACCAGCGCGGTGGTGCCCGGCCAGTAGCCGCGTGCCGTGGTGGCGCCGAACCCGCGCTGGTCAGGGGAGAACACGGCGATGCCGGCGTCGGCGAACGCGGGTGCCGGGATCTCCCACGCGTCGCGGCTGTCGTTCATGCCGTGCAGTGCCAGCATCACGGCCCAGGGCTCGCCCTCGGGCAGCCAGGCACGGTACGGCAGCCGCATCCCGTCCGGCATCACGAACGCGTCGGAGGTCTCCTGCATGGGCTCGATCGGCGGTCCCGGCGGTGCGAGATGCGCCGTGCATCCCGCCAGGTTCAACGGCAGGAGCACGGCCAGCAGCAGCGCAAGGCGGGGGAGACGGGACATCAACGTGAACGCTCTCAGGGCACAAGGGATGCACGCCGGTCAAGCTTTCCCGCGTCAGCAATTCTCATTTTGGCCGAGGCGTGCGTGCCTCTCAACGTCATGGCCGGGCCGAGGTCCCCGGGTCAAGCGCCCGGGGAAAGCGCCCGGGGAAAGCGCCCGGGGACTTCGGCCAGACCATGACGATTCGGCAACAAATTAGACTATAATGAGAATCGCTGTTCCCGCGTTGACGGCCAGGGGAATCGGGTGAAGCGATGGGCCAGCCGGGATGTTGCTGTCATTGCGAGCCGCCCTCCCCCTGTCATTGCGAGAAGCAGGCGAAGCAATCCCCAATTCGGTGCGCACTGGGATGGGGATTGCTTCGCCTGCGGCTCGCAATGACAGGGGGGGGGCGGGACAGGGGGGGGGCGGGACAGGGGGGGAACCTGCCAATGGCGCGCCTTTCGGACGTTCACCCGATTGGCCCGCGTTGACGCCTCATTGCTTCGCGTTCAGCCTTGGTGGAACGCCCGGCCTTGGCGAAAGCGCCGGGCGCAGGGACCAAGGGGGAAACGCACATGCCGCTGCCAGCCGACACGGACGTCTCCACGCCGAAATACCTGCGCGACAAATACGCCATCGTCGGCGTGGGGGAGACGACCTATGTGCGCGGGTCCGGCAAGACCACGCGCGCGCTGGGCACCTGGGCGCTGCGCAACGCGATCGCGGATGCCGGGATCAAGGCCAGCGACATCGACGGCATGCTTTCTTATTCCAACAACGATTCGACCTCGGCGACGTTCATGGCGGGCGACCTTGGGACGCGGCTGAACTTCTATATGGACTGCGTCGGCGGCGGGTCGTCGACCGAGGCGCTGATCGGCATCGCGATCGGCGTGATGGAGGCCGGGCTGTGCAATTGCGTGGCGCTGTTCCGGGCGATGAACGGCTATTCGCAGGTGCGCATCGGCGGCACGGGGGCGCGGGCCGCGGCGCCGGTGACTGGAGACATGCTGCACAGCCGTGCCTATGGCTGGCAGAGCGCCGGGCAGATGTTCAGCCCGAGCTTCATGCGACACATGTATGACTACGGCACGACACCGGAACAGGTGGCGATGGTGAAGGTGATCCATTCGGAGCACGCTTCGAACAACCCGAAGGCGCTGTACAAGAAGCGATACTCGGTGGACGACGTGCTGGGCAGCCGCATCATCTGCAAGCCGCTGCACCTGCTGGATTGCTGCGTGGAGACCGACAACGCCACCGCGATCATCGTCACGCGGGCGGATCGGGCGCGCGACCTGCGGCACACACCGGCGCTGATCCGCGGCATCGTCGGGCGATGCAGCAAGCCGCGCATGGACATGCATTACCAGGCCGGTCCGATCGACCGCGTGGCGGGGTATTATGCCAAGGACATCCTCTGGCCCAATGCCGGCGTCGGGCCGGAGGACGTGGACGCCACTGGCGCGTACGACGCGTTCACCTTCACCGCGATGCTGCAACTGGAGGATTACGGGTTCTGCAAGAAGGGCGAGGGCGG
>Ga0182030_10021462_pt1 | contig 12091 bp, 13 predicted proteins | sample 812S3MmetaG_FD_121299 | JGI IMG/M metagenome (GOLD analysis project Ga0182030, IMG submission 121299) | Permafrost microbial communities from Stordalen Mire, Sweden - 812S3M metaG (Illumina Assembly) | ecosystem: Environmental > Terrestrial > Soil > Wetlands > Permafrost | place: Sweden...
GTTGCGAGGAGTAGTGGGAGGGGAACGGGGAGCAGAGAGGTGATTGAGGGCGGGGAGGTGGTTGAGGAGTGGGGGAAGGAGGGGAGAGAGATAGTGTAATTTGGTGGGATATATGTGTATGAACATTGGACGATATCTTTGGAAGGGCTCTGCTACAGCAGCGATTTGGAAAATTAATGTCCATAATTGGTATGTTTCTCAGTTTACCTTTCAAAGGCCCCTTTTAAGTAGTTCATAAGTCGTAGTAATTATCATTTGAAATACCCATCCTTGATTCAGATAATCATCCTTTCCCCAGATACCCATTCCGTTTCTATATCCCGATGCCATTTTCCTATACCTGTTCCAATCCCATATTTCCAGCACAAATCCGATTCCATGCACCTATTCGCATTCCCTATAAATTAACCCGTATCAAATCCCTCCCTTTCCCCTCTCTCCCCCTCCGCCTTTCACACCACTAGTCTAACCCTCCATGCCCACCTAATTCGGAACCGGGTCCGGCGGCCAAAACATCACACTCCTCACGCCCCCTCTCGCAAGCGCACACCCCGCATCAAAATAATACCATGTCGCATCGCCCGTGCACCCATTGTGCGGATAGATGAGTATCATGGTCTCGGGACCGGTACAGTCTTGGAGGAGAGTGAAGGAGATGTACGACTGGTCGGGATCCCAGCAGCTGCCGCCTGTGGTGTGGAAGCTGTGGTTGCGGGGTTAGTGGAGGTGGGGAAAATTAGGGGGTGGGTGAGAGGTGGTAGCGGGGATAGGGTAGTGGGGGATAGGAGGAGACGTACGACATTTCTAGTTGGGGACCGCCGTCGCCGTTGGGGCAGGGTGTGCAGGTGCAGTCGTTGAAGAGGATGGGGCAGACGGTTTGAGGGTCGCGCGGGAAGAGGTTGGCGAGGCTGTAGCGGGGTTAGTGACGAGCGAGTTGGTATCGAGAAGGAAAGTGTACGTACTTGAGACTGGTAGATGCGAGGGAGTTGATTGGAATGCTGAGGGTGGTGAGAGTAAATAGGGATAGGAGGAGAAATAGGAGATTGAAGGGAGACATGTTGAAGGGTGGTTGATGAGCTCAGATATTCGCCAACAAAGTTTTCTGGCTTCAATTGAGTATTTTGATCAAATTGTTGGAGAGTGATTGGAGTGCTTTTCGGATTTGAGTGTGAAGTGTGAAGTGTTCGTTGAAATTGTCAATGAAGAAGAGGTTATGAAGCAAGAATTTAAGTAAGAGAAGGCACGTTAGAAGAAGTTTTAAGGTAAAGGAACTTAGAAGATGAAGGAAGTAATGAAATACGAAAGCAAGCCGCATGGAGGAAGTAGGTTCGAGAGTTCTTGGTTCGATATCGTGCCCCAAGAGATATTATAATGCAGGAGCTGATCACTCCAAGCACTTTATTAAAGTTGAAGCAAACGTGTTAAACCGTCAAATTCTCTGAATGCCGCCTTATATTTTCTACGCGATGGATTTTGGGCACGTTTGAATAGTTATGCTGCATGCTTCTTGTGATAGTGGGAAGCCTGTCTCAATTTCCGAAACAAAAATCCGCCATCTCAACAACCTGCCAACTCAACAGATACAAGATGATTGACAACGCGTAATTCTCAATCTCTCACTTAGTCATAGCATTATTCTCAATGAAGCTGACCCTCAGTCGAAGTTCGACGCCGGTAGCTAAGAGCGAGGGCCCTACATCAACGATGGACATCGCGCAACTCCAAGCTGTGCTCGCAGACGCGCTACAGCGAGAAGAGAAGCTACGATCTGAGCTCGAATCTTTCGAAGAATCACCTATCGACGTTAACTTTCAGAGCCTTACTGCTCCCTCGAAAAGATACCCATCGAAATTCGCGACCAAACCTATGGCTTTTCAATAAACAGCGCAAAATCATCCTTGAATATCTTGAGCCTCAATACTAGCGAATAACAGCTGCTGCTGCGGCTTTAAGAGAATTTGTCGAACTAGAGAAGACAAAGCGGTTTGCTCGGTGCTCTACCACGAAATTGGGAAAGTGCGCCGCATTAGAAATCCATGAGGGGCGCCAAACGCCACATTCTACTTGAGAAATATGAAAGATCTTTTGAAAGGGGTATGCCGTTGGCCATCAAATGCGCCATTATGCTCCGTCATGGAAAATTCGAGCGCAACTATAAGTGCTTGCCACTGAGAGGTCTTGATGAGACATATAAAAGCCAAGGTCAATCAAGGATCGCTGGATCAAGAATTTGCAGAGCTTTTCAGAAAGTTGGTCGATTTTATGGAATCTCGGTATCTTGAAATTGGCTGTGCATTATATGATTCTGATGTCTTTCATGACTACGGTTGCCTGGAGAAGGAGAGATGTGACGAGAAGATTGATGGGAGTAGCAACAAGCTAAGACCCATTGCTTTCGTGAAATTACGAGACGCGGAGAACACGGATCGATCGTACTGGGAAGAGAGTGAACAGTATTGACATAGGATCTGCTGTCAGACGATGGATACTGAGGCGTCGGAAAGATTTCTTGGAAAATGACAGCGAGAGCTCTGACCAATTTGCAGCATAGCAAACAAAAGCAGTGCAAATGCTGAATATATGCCACAAATGAAAGACAGTATTGATTCACGTGCTTGTCAACAGAATGGGATTCAGGAACATAAATTTCTACATTTTTAAGGTAAAACACCCAAAGCTCACCGCGGAAACATCCTCCTCGCCCCAAAGAAATGAGAGAACCTTTTCTGTACATCTATCGTGAAATATCTTCTACTGATCTCAATTCCAAAAGAAAAATCAGACAAGTGTTTCCCTCTTTAAGCTCCGGGTCCAAAGGCTATCTCCTGTGGCCCGACCACCAACACGCCCCCTAGACTCGGTAGTCCTGGAGAAAGAAGTATCTCTCTTATCAACCTCATCAGGACCATCAGGACCATCATTGGTGGGCGTCGATTGGGACGCAATTTTCGCCGCTTTCGCCGCTCTTTTCTGATTACCTTCAGTGTTCATTTTCTTTGCTTCAGATACCAAAGATCTAACACTTGGTTTAGTTCTCTTGGTGATCCTTTGTGGGTCAGAGAGGTCTCCTGAGATCGGAACTGAAATGACAGCCCTCTTGTCGCTACCGGGCCCAGTACCTTTCTTCAGCTGTCCGAGAACATTGACAGGGGCGGGAGACCTTCTCTGGTTGTCTTGTGGGGACCCGGGTGCTGCATTTTTCGGGTAATTCTTTGAGAGGGGTTCTGCATTTGCGCGAGTCAAATCGGCTCTTGTGATCAAGTCATTTTGCACTGGTAGGGGTGGTGAAGAAAGTACTCCTGCATTGGATCGAGGATATACCACGTTCGGAAGAGCTTCTGATTTTGTATCTTGAGGTGCCCCTGGAGTTTCAACAGTTGTTTCCCGCTTTCGAATGCGCGAAGTTTCGAAACCACCATTTTCTTGAGGCTGCCACCCCGCTGGCGGACTGCCATCGGAATTGGTTGTGGAGAAACGCCTAGACAACTTCCTTTTTTCATTCGGGTCGAATCTTGCTTCTACCCATTGAGTGGGACTGCGTTTCACCTTAGGAGCCTCGGCAGGTGAACGTGGGAGAATTGCCGACTCATCGATTCGGATATTGTCAATGGTAGAGTAACGCGGATGCAGCGCTGCAATTTCAGACCACATGTCACGGGGAGTTCGCACCATAATGTTATCCTTTTCAACATCGAGAGCTCTTGGAATGGGCGCTGCAGATGTGAGAGTTAAGAGGAAAGAACTTGCAAGGAGAAGGTTACTTGTGGAAAAGAAATTGGCCGCCATCTTTTTGAACGGTACGGGCGAGTTGATAGCCCCTTGTCGCAAGAAAAGAGAGGGACTATGCAGAGCGCTACTGCACACTTTGAGTTGCAGTCAATAGATAATGTCGGCAGGAATTGTGCGGAACGATACTATTCGAAGTTTTGAGAATCAAGTAATTGATAGGAGTGAAAGGAAGTGAAGGAATTCTTGGGGGAATGACTTTATTATGTTCGGTGTCCTTTGTCGAGGTACTGAACCATACGTACTCGTTGACGCTGCGCCTTGGTATGGATGGGGCTCATTGCTATATGATACCGAACTCTCTCGATCCTCCGTTTTTCAAGTACCGAAATAAGGAAAGACGGCAAATAAGAGCGAGTCCCCATATTCGATAGGTGTTGTCGTGGTTTTGCTGAGTGGTAGTGGTGAGAATCCATTGTAGCATTGTGGCGGTGTTGATCCTCACGAGATCCTTCATCCTTCCTCAATCCTTCAAACGGAGGTTTATTTCCTCCACCGGAAATAGATCAAATGAGATTGAATGAGATCTCACATCTCGTAATTGTTTCACTTGGATCTTCAGGTCTGCTAGACGATTGTATCGGGTTGTAGACAGACTCAAGGCAGTGAACTCGCTAGGCACCGCATTCCCAACGGCCTTAGTTGCTGTTCATGCCCAAGAGTATCGATAATCTGGCTGACTAGTGCGGGAATTTTTTGTAGTCTATTCAATGTTCAATCCAATGTAGAATGTATTACTGTGGTCGTGGCTTTCCGGGAGGATCAACACAACTGCCGCCGCTTCTGCCCGCCGGGCCGATCGGAGCCACCAAGTGACCCTCCATAAGACTCTTGGAGCCATAGTTCGAGATTGCTCCTTGCTACCTTGTCAGATCCCAAGCCCTTTGATGCTGAACCATAGACATAACTGCTAATGTGTTAGTAGGCAGGTGATTTGCGCATCTCTCGATGTGACGCGCCGACGGACAATCTTCGAGTGAGATCCTCCTTCGTGCAAGTCGGTTTCTTGGGCACAATGCCATTCAGACAAAAGGTAAGGCCATGGACCAGCTGCTATCCTGCGCCATTTGATCTGCGGGTAGCTCAAGGTCTTGACCTTACTTGTAGTGCTTCTTCAAGTGTTCAAATGCAACTGCTGCCTTGATTCACGCGAAATTGATATTTCATTCTAATTGTAAGTAACAAAGCTCTCTCTGCAGCTTCAAGCTTCAATCTCTAACTAGCGGCTCTGCCTCTCATAGACAACCCCAAAAACCACAGAGCAATTCCTATTCCAAACCCTTCAAGTCCAATCGCAAAGTACCACGCATTACGATAGCTTCCAAGCACATTTTGACCCCCATCATCCGTTTGTCGAAGGATCGTTCCAGCAATGCCTAAGCTGAGAGATATCGAATAGTTCACAACAGTCGCGATGAGAGAGCCGGCGATTCCTTGATGCTCGCGGGGCATACCTTGACTAAGGATAATGGTTCCGGATGGGAAGCTCAAATCCATGCCAAACGTTATGATGAGGAAGCAAACGAATGTCTGCGCCCAATATGTCTGCGAGACAGGGGTTGTAGCAATAAGAAGTGTACCACTCAAGAAAGCGCACATTGCCATAAGCATCACAACGGCGACTCCTACTCTGTGAAGTAAGAATCCCACGCTCATTGCAGCGACGAAGCCGCTAGCTGCGACTACGGATTGTTGTGCCGCTGCAGACAACGGACTATTTCCTCGGACGTTCTCGAGAAACTGCCAGGTGTAGTAAACCCATACTCCGAAAGATGACCATCCGCAACCGACTATGGCAAGCGCGAAGGAGCACTTTTTGGAGAGGCTCTTCACGGGGACTAGTGGTGATTGCGCAACGTGGACTTCGATGTATAAAAATGCTGAGAAGAAAAGAACCCCAACTATCAGGAGGACATACGTGTATGGAACAGTCCAGCCGACCACCCCTGCCTGATTCCACGCAAAGTTAAAAAGTACCAGACCTATGACACCAGTAATTGTGCCAGCGAAGTCAAATCTGGGTTTTGTTTCCCAGAGCGTGGTTTCGTCAGCAGGTAGTATCTATGGTTAATTAGTATGGCTTTTGATAGATGCTTCAGGAGGTTGAACGCCAAGCTCTCAAAACATGTCTTTAAAAAACGGCTCTCGACACAGCGCATAATTAGCGGCGGCATACCACATACCAGGTAAGTTACGACGGCCCAGGCCAAACAGACTATCCCCAACGTCCAAAAGGCCCAGGGCCAGAACGATAGTTGACCAAAGACCGCGGCGAATGCTGAGCCTATGGAGGCACCAACTAGAATATTAATTAGTCGCAATGTTAAGTTTGCCTAGCAATGGGATCTTACTTGGCGCGCAGGCTCCAAAAAGGGAGAAAACGAAGTTCATCTTCTTTCCTTGAAAAGTTCGGCCCGTGATTGCGAGAGCGTTAGGCACAATCAAAGCCGGTCCAATCCCTTGGAAACCACGAGCTAAGGAGAAAAGTATGGAGCCTTGAAGGCCATTCTTAAAGGCTGAAAATCCAGCCACCAACGACCAGAGCGCATACCAAATTGTCCCAATCAAGAATATCCTTTTATGTCCATACATATCGCCCAACCGACCTTGTTCATTGTGTCAAAAGAGCTCAAGCTCTCCAAGGTTAGGGAACGAACCTGCAGGGAGAATGAATGTCCCAAAAGTCAAGCTAAAAGAAGCTATATACCAACTGAGCTGACCTCCATCGCGGATCCCAAAATGGTCTCCAATAATGTATATGGGGGCTTCACGGTGATTCAGAATACATTAAGTTAAATATTTCGGCGAGGGTACTGACCAAGAGCTTGGAAGACACCGCACTGCGCCGAAATTTGTGCCAAGCAGATAACGATTATGAAGGCAACCTCGTGTAGCCTGCCCATTTTGGGCGGCTGGGTATCTGGAGTCACGTCCGTGAATTCGGAATTTGAAGCAGAGTTGTTTGGCGGTTGTTCCTCTTTGTTAGGCATCGCTTCCAACTGCTTCTCTAAATCTGCAAAATCCATCACTGCTGGGACCTTGGGAGCCGTTGGAGCCGAATTTGTTGAAGCTGCCTGTCGGAAGACTTCTTTCTAATACGCGCTCACGATCTGGCAGAGCACTCGTATTTTTTGTAAAGGCATTCTAAGGAAAATCAGATTCGGGGTTTGGGAACTGCGAATTAGAGAGTCTTATCTGAAGTCTCAAATTCAAAGCATCATCCAAATAACGTTTCTCAGATCAGCAAACTTCAACCTCGATGTGGCAGCGGATGGACGAATTAACACGAGTCTAATGCGCACTTTTTTACACGGAGAACTGGGTAGCAGACCTTCCTCAAAAGTAAGTTGTTGCGATAGTGCAACATGATACTCATTGGTTCAATGGTGACAATTTCACAAGTCATGGTTTTACATCACCTATAAAATTTGAGATGCTTCACTTCTGTGAACTACATGTGTCTTACTTCCAGCGTTCTTAAAAAAAAAGACCTTCGAGAGTCTGACTTCCCCAAATCGCAAACGCGATCAGAAAATCGTTAGGTAACGTTTCCCTCCTCAAGGTTAGCGATCTTCAAGTGCCGGCGACGACTAGGCTAGCTTGTTATGCGCCGAGGCTTCTTAATCATGGCTAACAAATAACCTCAATTGACCATACCAAAGCAGTGGTAGTGTTTCAGCACGGTTCTCTAAGAGTCTGTGGAGCACCTGTCCCGTAGAGATGATAGACTAGGTCGTTGCCCCCACCCCATATCTTGAAAGTTCAAGAATAGACGCAAAACATTAGTAAGGTAACCTTTGATTGATTTCTCAAAAAGCAATTTCATGATTCCAACCACTTTGCATAGGTACTCTGAAAAGTCATCTTGATTTCATAAACTTCTCATCAAGCTGTTGATATCTACTCTACAGGTCAGATAGGACAAGATCGCAGTGTAAGCTGAATTTGCGGCCTGGTTGAAGAATTTACCTGACTTGAACATGCAATCACGTGTTGAATGTGCAGCCATCATGAATAGTGTAGAGATAGTTAACCATTATTCACATTACTATTAAATAGACTTAAATAGCAAGAGCTTTCATACAAATAACATATAATCATTGCCCAATCATTTCCCATCCCGTCACGATTACGATTACGATTGCCATTATCATTCTCACCTCCCATTCCTAATATATCCGCAATCTTCTCTACAAGCAGATATACCGTACTCTACGGATGCCCAGGCGGCAAAAACGGAAACGCACTGGCATCAGCAACCCTCAAACCTTGCACCCCATCAACCCTCGCCCCACTACACCAATGCCATTGAATAATTCCGCATCTCAATCTTACAAGTACAACTAGAATGAAACAATTGCAGCGTAATCTCTCTTATATACCTCTCAATCTCTGCATCAGATGACACATTCAGACCAGGCTAGAACTCCTTCTCGATTTTTACCGTCTTCATGGAGGGTGTGTCCCAGATTTCACGTTGCCGCTTCAAGGTTTGGAGACCGAGATCGATGTCTGCGGGTTGGTGAGCCAGTTGGGGTTTATGATGGGAGCGTCACGAGTTGAGATGCTGTCTATGGTGACGTTTCTGCGGGAGAGGAGGGCCACGGGCGCGGCGGATAGGGTGGCGGAGTTTTTGTTGAGTGAGGCGGCCGTCATTCCGTCGTATGCTGTCTTCACTAGATATTCAATCTCTGGTCAATCGGTTGGGAACTAAGAGAGTGAGCGGTTCGAGTGTAGAATTTGTCAGGTTCGCGCGGTTGGGTTGGGGGAGATGTTCCCTGCCGAGACAAGGCGCTGCGTTGGGGAGAGGTCCGGTTGCATTCTGAGTGTAGTTGTATTCTGCGGCATAGATATGGAGTGAGGTTGTGTAATACTCATAAGAAGTTGAGATGTTGGAAGGCTGAGTTTGTAGGCTGTGCAGATGAGTACGTAGTCCCACGTGTTTTGGCGTATACCCTCTAGTTGCGAGATGATGGGTATGCTGAGGTTGGAGAGTGGCTTTCGGTCCGATGCAGGAGAACATGACGAGTTAGGGACTTGGAAGGCGCCGGCTTAGAGCATTACTTCTCTTTTGACACGTTAAGAGTGTAGGCCTCTGCGTCCTCATAACCGGTTGTCACTTGTACTCCAATTGCTGCTTGCTACTGACGGAACTCTCGCAGGCGAGAGCATGTGGGTATATTGTCATGGTGTTGTGCCGAATTGCTCGGTTTAGATAGCTGGCCTGGGAGGAGGATTGATGCTCGTTCTTTGGGTTGATGGTATTCTGTACGTATTGAGAACCTAGGAGGTTCCAAGGATAAACCGTCGTTGAAAGGAATGCCAGGTTCGGATCCACCCTTGTGGAACCAACTCGCCATTGGTGATGCATAGGTGGAATATGAGACTTGTAATAGCCCTTTCTTAGAGCTGCTGAATGCACTAGGCTCATACTGTGGAGTACTGATTGAGACTCTAGTCTGATTGTTTGTGAAATACACGGATCTCTGGTAGTACGGCAGGACCGAGTCCCTGATATGTGTCATCGCCAACAGCATTTGCCCATGCTTGGAATGATCATTTCGTCGGTTAGAAATAATCAGATTGATTTATGTTGCTTCAGTATTGAGGCGTACTGGTGATATGCTATATAGTTCGATACTGAGGAACCTCGTAGAGTTTTATCACGAGTAGATGGGACGACTCGATCCGAAGCTCCAGTGTTCGGTGTTGTATAGAAATTCCAATCTGTCAATGGGCTCGCTTGGTTTCCAAGAGCCTCTTTCCCAAAGGCATAATCGGGCACAACGCTGCGATTCCTTCCTCAACCTCGTAAAGCCCACCGGCCTCAATAATCGCAACCCAGTTGTTTGGATCCTCGGCTAGCCGTGTAGCAATCGTATCCTCCACAGTTCCACCTTCGATGATGACATAGTTGTAATTAGCGTTGCCTGGGATACCAAAACTATTGCCGTTTCTAATGTTGAATCGACGCGGTTGTTGTGTTTTCTGAGGAGCAGCGAGCACATTGTTTGTTGCCGCCAAGGACAGGAGGAAAGTCGACAAGTTATGCATAGCGGCGTTAATGTCCAGACAGTTCTTGGAGAGAAGGCACTCTGATCATTATATGCTGAGAAACCGAGTCCCTTGCGTGGAGCAAGCTTCGGTACGCCATGAGCTCATCCCGGATTCCCTACGGTATTTTATGAACAACAAGCTATCGGCAAAAGCTATAGATGCAAAAATAAAACCCGGTTAGGTACGGAACCGTTAGGCAGGTCGAAAGTGCGACGCGGCTGTCAGTTAGGAAGCCTATAAGGTACTGCTAGCGATGCCCAGAGCTCGTCCGAGCTACAGCTTGGACTGGCTGACAACATTAGGTTGGGAGCCTTCAAAAATAGCGGGTCGGATGTACGAACGGCATCGCTGTAACGCATATCAATTTCGCTCGGGGAGGCCTTTCGCCTTAAAGCTCAAAGTCGTCCTCAGAGCTGGCTCCGCTTGCACTCCGACCCGACCGAACTTGCCAAAATATCATATTGTGGCAGTCCGGGAAGGTGCAAGCGGCCTAGAGAAGTTTGATATCTTTGCGGGATTGGATGTATCATAAAGCGAATACAATGCTTCGAGCCAATTGTCCAAGATTTCGAGTGCCTTCACGTGACTTTGCCTTATCTCAGTCACGTGGGTACCGTAAATCTCTCGTCGAATGTGTTGCTGGACCTGCTCGTAGCTTTCGATCATGAGCATAATCTGTAGTCCGGAAGCGCGGTTTAGAGCCTCTGTAGGATGTTTCTTGAAAAGGCCTGTGGCTAATTCGTCGGTCAACATGTCCAAGCAGATTTTGAAGGCGATGCCGTTATGCTCTTCTGCTGCTTCGTCTCGTGGTAGTTCTTCCGCTACCGGCTCTGGGTATTCTTCGCAACTCTTGAAAGAAAAGTGCCCAGAGGATGGTGAAGCTAGAGAATGAGGGGATTCGGAGCCACAGAGTGTGTCGGAATCCGAATGTGATGGAGACTCTGGAATTATCTCCTGGCACGTGACAAGATCACGAAGACTTTGTCGTCCTTTCATTTTTCGCAGATTCCTTGGGAGATGATGCTTTTGATCCAGCTCGGGACATGGCGTAAAAGTGCGTGGCGGTAACACAGCTTGATACTGTCCTGCGAGAAGTTTTGTCGGGTCGGTTTCACCGGCTGGGAGTTCGTGAGGTTTGTGATACGATTCCAATTGACCAATCCAAGTCACAGGAGTTTTCGATCTCGTCCTCTTAAATGGTTCCTCCATTTCATGCATAGAATAGATGCTGATTGAATCAATTGACTCGATTGAAGATTTTGATTTTGTTGGTGGTTGGCTTTTGATCAGAGTTCCAATATGATGAGGCTGGGCAATTGCTTCGCTTCCTTGTTCTACCCCTGCTACTTCGTCATGGTTGTCTGAAAATAGCGTTAAGCAAGTTTGCACTCGTATAACATTCAATATTTCTCTGCATGAATAGAGGTCGATCGCTTTGGGGTTCTTTTGAAGTCTGTTCCTCGGTTTGCTTGGTTGAGTTGTTATGTCGCGGTGCGCTTTGCGTAGCGCATACAGGATGATGGACATCGTGGCAAAGAGGAAGAAGTGTACAACAGGTTGGCAAGTTCTCGGTGTTTTCTTTTTGAGGTGAGTGTTTTCAGCTTGTTGTAAAAGTATGTTGTGGTGTTGGGGTATCAATGATGCGGTGCTCATCAAAGCAAATATAGATAACATGCTCTATAGAATTCCGTGTTAATCATTCGCTGGCTAGCAAACCTTGCCATGAAGGCAAAGCACACCCTCATCTCAGAAGCTGGTGATATCTGAGTTATTATCACGGACTCTCCACGCTTACTCGGCTTGAAGAGGAGGTGTGCCAACCTCGTATTTTTGACACATGCGGGCTGAATCCGTCGCAAGACCCACATCTGAGATATTGACAAGATGCGCTGGCAACACCTTTTGTTCTTGGCATTGTGAAGAGTTCTTTTAAAATGTGTGTCGCTGACTGTATGATTGCCCGGGCTGGAATATTTTGTTGTGGTATGTTTTTTTTTGGTGAGTGCCGAAGGTTACCAGAGTTTGACAGAGCTGATCTTCAGGGGTTTTAGCGACAGGAGGCAAGAGCTGAAGGCGGGGGTTGTGGCTTGGCACCTCCGCCTCTCAGCGTTCTTCACCCTCCTGTTCATCCAATAACTCACCAACCACAAATGTTGTGCATGCCTGCAACGCCATAACAGTAAGCTAACATCAAGATCTTCCCGCAAATTTTCCCTTCAAGTCATTTCATAGTCACCTCATCTTGAGA
>Ga0182030_10021463_pt1 | contig 12090 bp, 6 predicted proteins | sample 812S3MmetaG_FD_121299 | JGI IMG/M metagenome (GOLD analysis project Ga0182030, IMG submission 121299) | Permafrost microbial communities from Stordalen Mire, Sweden - 812S3M metaG (Illumina Assembly) | ecosystem: Environmental > Terrestrial > Soil > Wetlands > Permafrost | place: Sweden...
CATCCTGGTGGACGACACGGACATCACCGATCTGCCGATGTACCAGCGGGCGCGCCGCGGCATCAGCTATCTGCCGCAGGAGGCAAGCGTTTTCCGCAAGCTGACGGTGGAAGAGAACCTGCTTGCCATTCTGGAGACGCTGCCCATCCGGGCGCGGGAGCGGCGCGAGACCATGGAGCGCCTGCTGGACCAGTTGGGGCTGGAAACGGTGCGCCGCAGCCGGGGCTACATGCTCAGTGGCGGCGAGCGGCGGCGGGTGGAGATCGCCCGCTCGCTGGTCATCAATCCGAGCTTTCTGCTGTTGGACGAGCCGTTCAGCGGCATCGACCCGATTCAGGTGCTGGAGTTGCAGCGCATCATCTTCGACCTGAAGCGAAGCGGCATCGGGATCCTGGTGACCGACCACAACGTGAGCGAGACACTGGCGGTGACGGACCGCGCGTACATCATCAACGAAGGGCGCATTTTCCGCGCGGGGAGTCCGGAAGCGCTGGCGCGCGATCCGGAGGTGCGGCGGGTGTACCTCGGCGAGAGCTTTACGCTGCGCGTGTGATGGCCGCGGCTCCGATCGGGGCCACGACCGCCGGCGTCCTCAACGCAGGCTCGTGGTTCTGCCGGGCAGCCGGAAGTCGGAGGCCGGATGCCACTCGATTTCCGGCGCTGTTTCCAGCGGTTTCCGCACCGGGGGCGGCGAAGGGTGCCGCGGTTTTACTTTGATGCTTTCCGAGGCCCAGCAAACGATCCCGCCGAGCAGCCAATGGGCGGCTCCAACGATGAGTAGGATTCGATCCTGAGCCCCGGTAAGCTGATGACCCAGGATGTTGACGAGGGCAATGGCTCCACAAACCACGCCCAGATAGAACCACCAGATAACCCAGCGCCGGATACGCAGATGAATACGCACAGTCCCTCCGTTAGCTCAATTATCGGGCCGGATTTGGATATCGGGTGTGGCTCATTGGAGCTATCGCGCGGGGAGTGGGGAAGCGCCGTCGGGCGGGCGGGAGTCCTGGGGAGAGCTTGACGCGGCACGTGTGATACTGAAACCACGGAGTTCCGGTACCCGTAACTAAGATCATGAGACCACTGTGCCTGTTGTTTTTCTCGGCCGCGGCAGCGTTTTCCCAGCCATTTTCCTACGGCGTCAAGGGCGGCATGCCCATGACGGACTTTGTGGACGCGGTGGGCGCGCAGAATATCAATGCCAGCACGACGACCAATCGCTATATTGTGGGCGTGACCGGGGAGGCGCGGCTGCCCTTCGGTCTCGGCGTGGAGATGGACATTCTCTATCGCCACTTCAGCTACAGTTCGAGCAGCGGTGTCAGCAACCTTACCTCGAACCTGGAGAATATGGACACCACGGCCGGCTCGTGGGAGTTTCCGATTCTCGCCAAGTACCGTTTCAAGGGGAAGATCGTGCACCCGTTCGTGGATGCCGGCGTGGCGTGGGACAAGCTGAGCGGCCTGACGCAGACGGTGACGAGCGTGGTCAACAGCATCACGAAAACCTCCAGCACCAGCAGTCCGGCCGAACTTGCCAATAGCACCACGCGCGGTTTCGTGCTGGGCGGGGGTGTGGACGTGAAAGCGCTGGTAATCCACATCACGCCGGAGGTGCGTTTCACGCGATGGGGCGCGAAGCAATTCATCGACCCGACGGGCATGTTCAACAGCAAGCAGAGTCAGGCCGAATTCCTGGTGGGATTCACGTTCTAAGGTGGGGCGCCAGGCGTCGACGCGGGTGCCGACGCCCCATCTACGCGTTCATCACGCGATTCATACGGTCGATGGCTTCATCGATCTCCGCCGGGCTCTTGAAACCGATGGTCACGGCATCCACCGCGCCCAGGTTCATGACGTACTTCATGGCGGCTTCGCGGTCTTCGGCTAGAGACATCATCCTGCTCCTTGGGAAACACTGTATCATTTCCCGGGCGCGGTGGGCGGCGCGCGCTACGGCCGCGCTTCGCGCGCGTAAATCATGCGCGAGACGCGCGGGTCTTCCTCCCCCTGGTGAAAGCTGCGGACGCGGTCGCGAATGACGCGGTCGGCGGCGGTGATGCGCTCGCGGGATCGCAGAAAGTCGAGCCAGGATTCCATGACGAAGGTTTCGATGAAGCGCTCGGGCTGGGCGGTGTCCTGAAAGATGCCCCAGCGGATGGCTCCGTCGCGGAGGCGGAGCTGGCGGGCGGCGTGCATGGCGCGGGTGAATTCGTTTTTCTCGGCCAGCCGGATGCGGTACTCGATGACGATCAGCACGGGTCCTTCTTCCGGCTCGGGTTCGAGAACCGGTTGGGGCCGCGTCCGGGCGCGCTGGTAGGGCGAGAGGTCCGGCGGCACGCCGCGCAGCAGCGGGAAGCCGAGGGCGACGGGCACGCCAATGACCATGCCGGCGGCTGCGGCGAGGAGCGCGGTCTGGCTGGAGCTGCGTTCGGCAATGAGGCCCCAGAGGGCGCTGCCGCCGGCCATTCCGCCGGCGAAGACCATCTGGTAGATGCCGAGGGCGCGCGCCTGCACCCAGTCCGGGACGGAGAGCTGGACGGCGGTATTGAGGGTGGAGGTGGTGATGGTCCAGGCGAAACCGGCAGCGATTAGAAAGAAGACGATCAGAGGGACGCTGCGGGTGAGGGCGACCGTGGCCAGGGTGCCGGTGAAGACCGAGCCGGCTCCGGCGAGCAGCCACTCGGCGGGCAGTGTGCGCCGCAAGCGCGGCAGCAGGGATGCGCCGATGACGGCGCCCGCGCCCAGGCAGCCGTTGAAGATGCCGTACGCCATGGCGCCGGCGTGGAGATCCTGCCGGGCCACGACGGCGAGCAAGGCCCAGACCGCACTGGCGAAAAACGTGAACAGAAACGCGCGCGTCAGGATGGCGCGCTGCTCGGGAGAATGGCGCACGTAGCGGACGCCTGTCCGCATGGAGCCGAAGATGCGCTCGGCGGGCAGGGCGCTTTTGTAGAGGGGGGTCCGCTTCCAGCCGTAGAGGACGAAGATCACGGCCAGGAAGGACGCGGAGTTCAGAAGAAAGACCACGGCCGCGCCCACCCGGGGCGATGCGAAGGCGGCCACGCCGAGGCCCCCCAGAGCGGGTCCCAAGGCGCGCGCCAGATTGAAAGAAGTACTGTTGAGGGCGATGGCGTCCGGCAGTTCGGAGCGCGGCACCAGTTCGGGGACGATGGCCTGCCACGCCGGATTGTTCATGGCGCTGCCGATGTTCAGCAGGAAGGTGAGCACGAGGAGGACGGCGGGCGAGAGGATTCCGAACATGGTCAGGAGGCTCAGGAGGGCGACGGTGGCCAACATCCAGCTCTGCCAGAAAATCAACAGGCGGCGGCGGTCGAACATGTCGGCGGTGGCCCCGGCGGGAAGGCCGAGGAAGAGGACCGGAAGGCTGGCCGCGGTCTGCATGAGCGCGATCAATAGCGGCGAGGTGGTGAGGGCGGTCATCAGCCACGTGCCGGCGGTATCCTGCATCCAGCTTCCGAGGTTGGAGACGAGCGAGGCGATCCAGCGATTGCGAAAGAGGGGCCGGCGCAGCGGCGCCCATCCGGAAGGCGAGTCGATCTGGGGGATGGAAGTCACGGGGTAAGTGAGCAGGCAGTGCAATTCCGCGGCCAGTGTGATTTAAGGTACGGAAAGACAAGCCCAGGTTTCCTCCATGGTGTAGATTCACCGCATCACACCATGGGGCAGCGAAATCGCGAGTTCCGGCGGTGTCTGGCTGCGTTCCGCTTGCAAAGGGAGGCGAAAAGAGCTTTATTAGGTGTAAGGGGATCTATGGCTGGCGCGACCCGCGCCCACGGTCAAAATCCGCCCGTCCGAATAAGGAGTCCGCATGTCAACGAATCAACCTCTCGATCGCCGCGGTTTTCTGAGGTCCGTCAGCGCCACCGGCCTGACGCTCACCGCCGCCACGACGGCTATTGCCGCCAGGACCGCCAGCAAGATGAGCGGGGGGCGCGTGATCGGCGCCAATGACCGCATCAACATCGGCGTCATCGGCTGCGGCGGCCGCGGCAGCTACGACGCCGGAGCGTTCGCGGCCTTCGGCGCGAAGAACAACAATGCCTGCCAGATTGTCGCCGTTTGCGATGTCTACGAAAAACGCAAGAAGATGGTGGCCGACAGACATAAGGTGAAAGGCTATCTGGATTATCGCGAACTCATCAACCAGAGCGATGTGGACGCGGTGGTCATCGCCACTCCCGACCACTGGCACGGCAAGATGGCCATGGACGCCATGGACAAGGGCAAGGACGTGTATCTGGAAAAGCCCATGGTGCACACCAACGAAGACGCGCGGCAGTTGGTGGCCACGGTGAAGGAGACGAAGCGGATCCTGCAGGTGGGTTCGCAAACCACTTCCGCGGACATCTGGTGGAAGGCCAAGAAGGCCATCGCCGACGGCATGATCGGGCAGATGATCATGAGCCAGGGTTCGTACCATCGCAACAGCGTCGAGGGCGAGTGGAACTATCCCATCGACGCCGGCGCCGGTCCCGATGCCAAGGGCGACGATTTTATCGACTGGAACATGTGGCTGGGTTCGCAGTTCAAACTCGCCCCCAAGCGCCCCTGGGATGCCGACCGCTTCTTCCGTTTCCGCAAGTACTGGGATTATTCCCTGGGCATTGCCAGCGACCTCTTCTACCACGTGATTGCGCCGCTCAACATCTGCTGGGACGAGCCGCAGTTCCCCACCAAAGTGATGGCCACGGGCGGCATCTACATCTTCAAGAAACTGCCCGACGGCAAGCCGGACCGCGAAGTGCCGGACACCTTCCACCTGCTGGCGGAATACGCCAAGGGCCACTCGCTGGTGCTGAGTTCCTCGATGGCCAACGACACGCACATCCCCGGCATGATTCGCGGGCACGAGGGGACCATCATCATGGTGGATCACGGGCAGTTCGAGCGCAACGTCCCCTTCATCACGGTGAAGCCACAGGTAAAGAACACGCGGGTGGGCGGGCAGATCAAAACGGTGGCGATCGGCGGCGAAGCCTACGCGAACAAGTTCGGCGTCAAGGACATTCAGATTCCCATCGATCAGGCCGACATGATGGATGCGCACATCGGCAACTTCCTGGGCTGCGTGCGTACCCGCGAGAAACCGCACCTGGATGTGGAAACGGGCGCCAAGGCGGTGGTGGTGATCAACCTGGCGGCGCAGTCCTACCGCGAAGGCAAGACCATGTATTGGGACGCCCAGCACTGGAAGGCGTCGGACAAGCCGGTTAAGGCGTAAGCGGGAAAACCACTAGGCCACAGATAAACACAGATGAACACGGATAAGCATTTTGTTTTATCCGTGTTCATCTGTGTTTGTCTGTGGCCCATGTTGTTTTTGGCCCTCGTACCTTCCCCACTTGCGGACAGTTTGTCCCAGGTCTGAACACTCCACGCCCGCAACCTCATGCGCTATTCACGCTATTGCCGCGGATGATTCAAGTGGGGCCAAGGGTTTTCCGCAGCGAGGAGTGGGTGACGCGCAAGAAGCGTCTGCCGCCGATGGTGTGAAGGAGCGTGGGGCAGGGGAACCCAAAGGTCCCCTGCCCCACGTGACTGCGTGGGCCGGTTTAGAAGCTGTAGCGCAGCGATAGTTGCAGGTTGCGGGAGAGGCCCGTCTTGCTGGTGATCATGCCGAACTGGCTGGACGTCGGATTGAGGCTGGGACCACTCAGGTTGGCGTGGTTGATGAAGTCGTACGCTTCCGCGCGGAACTGGAAACTGTGCCGCTCGGTGAGTCTGAAGGACTTCAGCAGCGCCAGGTTCCAATCCTGCAAGCCGGGTTGGTAGACGGAGTCGCGCACGCCGGGCGTCAGGTTAAACGTGCCTGCCGCCGGCTGCGTGACCGTAGCGCTGAAATACTTGGGAGAAGAAGAGTTGGTCACCGGTCCGGCAAAAGCCCCGGTGTTGATGGTCGGCGTGCCGCTGAGGTTCCAGAACTGCCCTTCGGAACCGCAGCCTAAGCTGCCGTACTCGCCCACTCCGGCGAAATCGGCGTTGGTGCCGATGCCGCACGGCGTGCCGGTCTGGAACTGCGTGGTGCCGGAGATTTCCCATCCGCCCAGCAGTTTCTCGGCCATATTCTTCTGTCCCTTGAAGAACGGCAGATCGTAGATGTAGTTGATCATCACGACGTGCCGGGTATCGAATTCCGAAGGTCCCCACATGTTGCTGGTGTTGTAGGTATCGGGCACGATGTCGCGGTAGTTGGAGCCGTTGTCCATGCTCTTGGAAAGAGTATAAGTTACACCGAAGCTATACCCTGCCTTGAAGGCGCGCGTCCAGGAAAGCTGCAAGGAATTGTAGGTGGAGTTAACCGTGCTTTCCTCTTCCTGAATCGCGGCGAATCCCTTGTAGGGACGCAGCGCGTTCACGTTGACGCCGGGGTTGGCCTGCAACGCGCCGACCGTCGGTTCGTTGATGTCGTACGTCTGCCAGCCGTGATTTCCGCGATGCCCCACATAGGCCGCCGAAAGCACGCTGTTCCAGGGCAGCGTCTGCTGCACCGTGAGGTTGTAGTTCCACGCCGTCGGCGCCTTCAAATTGCGGTTGAGCGTGGTGATGGTGAGCGGAGCGGCGGTGCCAGAGGTCAGCGCGGCGCCCGGGTTATCCACACTCACGTTGGCCACCGTGACGAACGGCTGGAACGGGGAGTTGCCGCCGGGGAAGATGTTATCCAGCAGACCCATGCGGGTGGAAAATTCGCCGGCGCCCGCGCGGACCACGGTCTTCTGCGAAATCTGGTACGCCACGCCCAGGCGCGGCTGCCAGACCGTATCGTTGTTGATGTAGCTCTTGGGCAGGTTGGGCGCGAACAATCCGCTGCACGATGCGCCGTCGCACTGGTTGGCCGTAGCCGGCGTTGCCGCCAGCACGCGTCCCACCGCAGCGCCCGGGAACGAGCTGAATCCGGGAATCACGACGCCGTTGTACGGATTGCCGGTGCCCAGAATCACGTTGCCGGTCGAGTTGCTCACCTGTACCGCCTGCGCCGGGTTGTAGAGCGTTCCGTTGAAGTAGTCCTGGTTCCCCCACAAGGCGTGGAAGCCCTGAACCGTGGTCAGGCGGATGCCGTAATCCACGTGCAGTTTGGAGGTAACTTTCCAGGAATCCTGGGCGAATTCCTCCCACACCATGCCGCGCCAGATGGTCAGCGCGCGCGGCCCGATTTCCGTATAGCTGTCCGCCAGGCCCATGGCCAGGTTGGCCATTCCCACTCCCGTGGTCGCGCCCAATCCGGTGCGCGCATCGGTAAATGTGAAATTGCCGTTCTGGTCGCTGGCGCCGCCGGGAACCGTGCTTACGTTGATCTGGTCGCCATCGTTCTCACCGGAGTATTCCAGCGTGAATCCGGCTTTGATCGTGTGGTTGCCCCACACCTTGGTAATGGTGTCGGCGCCCGTCCAGATCGGTCCCGAGGAATGCGAGGGGTACGGACCGCCCGCCAGGCCGTAGAAGTTCGGCACGGAGACGGTCGGGATCTTGTTGGGAATATCCTTACCCGGGAACAAGTACGGGAAGTTGATGCCGAACTGCGTGCGGTTGAAACCGGCCAGCGCCGTATTCACCGGGATATACACATCGTCCAGGCTGAAGGTGGCGCGCGCCTCGTTGATCAGCGTGGGGCTCGCGGTCCAGGTCCAGGCGACCGTGTTGGTCTGGTTGGGACGATTGAAGTACTTGCCCGTGAGACCGGAACCCTGGTCGAACGGCTGGTATTCAAAGTAGGAGGCGTCCGTCCGGCGGCTCGAAATGTGATGCTTTTCGGAAGGCTGCCAGTCGATATTAAACGTTCCCTTGCGTTGATTGATGGGGTGCTCCGCCGTGGCCAGCCAGTTCGCCGTGCCCAGCAAAAACCCCGGCGTCGGCAGCGGGTAAGCAGCGATAATACCGATGCCGTTGGGGCTCAACCGGCTCGTGGGAATGATATTGTTGGCAAACGGCACGCAACTTGCCGAGCCTGCCACCGCGCAGGTGCTGGGATCGTAGATGACCTTCGAGCCCGAGTACCACGGGTTCGGCGACAGCAGGTCGCTGAAGTTCCCCTGGTGCATCAACGTCGTCGGCACTGCCTGCGTCTGCGTATCCACCAGGCGGTAGCGAATCCAGTCTTCGGCCACGAAGAAGAAGAGCTTCTCGCGATACTTTTCGTTCATCTTCGGAAGCCACGCCGGGCCGCCGATGGAACCGCCGAAGTTGTTATAGCGGAACGGCGCCGCGTTGGTGGTCAACGCGCTCTGATTGCGCGACCAGGTATTGGCGTTCAAATCGGAATTGCGGAAGTACTCGTACAGGCTTCCGTGGAAATCCCGCGAACCGCTCTTGCTGATGATGCGGATCTGCCCGCCCGCGGCGCGCCCGTACTCGGCGGAGTAGTCGGCCGTCATCACCTGCACTTCCTGCACCGCGTCCACATCCGCCACGCCGATCACGGCGCCGTTAGCGCGGGTGCGTAGCGAGGGCGCGCCGTCGAAGGTCACGATGGTGTCCTGCGCGCGCGCCCCATTGATCTGGAACGGCTCGCCGGCGCCCACGGCGAAGTTGAAGTCGCCCATGGTGGCGCCGCCGCGAACACCCGGCAATAGTTGCGCCATGTACACCGGATTGCGGCCATTCAATTCCTGGGCCTGGAGCTGCGAACCGGGAATCTCGCCGGAAACCGACCCGGATTCCGTCTGTAACACCGCCGCCGTGGCCACTACTTCCACGGTCTCCGTTGCGCTCCCGATCACCAGCGTGGCGTCCAGTGACAACGCCGAGTTGGCGGTCAGTATGTTTCTCGTGCTGGAAAATCTCTTGAATCCCGGTGTATCCGCCGTCATCGCGTAAGATCCGGGCGGCAGGTTGGGAACCGTGTAGTAACCCGATTCGTTGGTAACTACCGGGTGTTCTTCACGCGTCCCTTCATTCTTCACGACTACCTTTGCCTTGGGTACGACCGCTCCAGCCGGATCCCGGACGAAACCGCCGATCGAACCGTAATCGGATTGTGCCAGTGCCAGTGTGCAGAGTACCGCACCTAGCACCGCCGCACGTAACGTAGTGCTTGTGGAATTGACAAGTTTCATTTACTTAAGGATCTCCTTGGTCCTTCGATCGCTTTGCTCTGAGTGACGGTAGGTTGGTGCAACATCGACCATGGAGTCGCGCTGCGCAGCAGGCAGTTCCCGCCTCCGCCTGAAAAGTTCACCCCAAAATGCCGGAAATAGAGGCTTCGCGCCCATGGCTATGCCGCTCTACCACACCACTCACCGGAGCAATAGACCAAATATAAGGCCCATCTGTGGCTTTGTGCAAGTAAATATTCCGCTAAAAACAACGCGCCACCGGCACTTATGTGGAACGGCCGAAATCCCTTCCAAAAACGGGATTATGGACGGCTGCGGCGGAGAATTTCTGCAAGATTCCACATTTCCCCGCCTCCTCTGTTTGCGGCCCGCCTCGACGGAGAGACTCGTCCATCCCCCCATCGTGGCGGAATCGCCCAAAGCAGTATAAACTCACACCTATGACGTCACGACGAATGGCCGCGTTCGTGGTTGTAGCAGCCCTGTCCGCTTGCCTGCTGCCCGCACAAACGGCTCCCAAGATCACCACGCCCAAGGAAGCGCTTGGGTTCAATCTGGGCGACGATTACCAGGTCGCCAACTACTCCCAGTTGGAAACCTACTGGAAGAAGCTCGCGGCGGAGAGCCCGCGCATGAAACTGGAGAGCATCGGCAAGACCGAGGAAGGCCGCGACCAGTGGATGGCCATCATCACCTCCCCGGAGAACATGAAGAAGCTGGCGCGCTACAAGGAAATCGCCGGCAAACTGGCGCACGCCGAGGGCGTCGGCGAGCAGGAAGCGCGGGCGCTGGCCAAGGAAGGCAAGGCCATCGTGTGGATCGATGGCGGCTTGCACGCCTCCGAGACCGTGGGCTCGCAGCAACTCATGGAGTGGGTCTACCAGATGGTGAGCCGCACCGATGAAGAGACCTTGCGCTTCCTCAACGACGTCATCGTGCTCAACGTCCAGGCCAACCCCGACGGCCAGGAACTGGTGGCCAACTGGTACATGCGCGAGAAGGACCCGCTCAAGCGCACCATGAACGGGCTGCCGCGGCTCTACGCCAAATACGTGGGCCACGACGACAATCGCGATTTCTACATGTCCAACATGAAGGAATCCACCAACATGAACCGGCAGTTGTTCCTGGAGTGGTTCCCCGAGATCATGTACAACCACCACCAGACGGGCCCTGCCGGCGCCGTGGTCTTCATCCCGCCCTTCCGCGATCCGTTCAACTATAACTTCGATCCCTTGGTGCCGCTGGGTATCGAAATGGTGGGCACCGCCATGCATAGCCGGTTGGTGGCCGAGGGGAAAGGCGGCAGCGCCATGCGCAGCGGCTCCACTTACTCCACCTGGTGGAACGGCGGCTTGCGCACGGTAACTTATTTCCATAACATGATCGGCATCCTGACCGAGATTATCGGCAGTCCCACGCCGATGCGCATCCCGGTGATCGCCGACAAGCAGCTTCCGCAGGGCGACTGGCCGATGCCCATAGTGCCGCAGGAATGGCATTACCGGCAGTCGATCGACTACGAGATGACGCAGAATCGCGCCATCCTGGACCTGGCCTCGCGCTACCGCGAAACCTGGCTGTTCAACATCTGGCGCATGGGGACCAACTCCATTCAGAACGGCAGCACCGATCACTGGACGGTGACGCCGAAGCGCATCGCGGCCCTGGAAGCGGCCGCGGCATCGGCGCCCGCGGCGCCCAGCGGAGGACGCGGCGGCCGTGGAGGACGTGGCGGCGCGGCAGCGGCGGCTCCGGCGGGCGGCGATGTTCCGGGCGGCGGCGGCGCCTTCGGCGGCACGGCGCGCGCCATTCCGATGGAATTGTACGAAACCATACTTCACGATCCCAAACTGCGCGATCCGCGCGGCTACATCATTCCCTCCGGCCAGGCCGATTTTGCCACGGCCACGGAATTCGTCAATGCCCTGCTGAAGACCGGCATCACCATCCAGCGGGCGACATCCGCCTTCCAGGTGGCCGGCAGGAGCTATCCCGCGGGATCCTATGTGGTCAAGACGGCGCAGGCTTTCCGCCCCCACGTGATGGACATGTTCGAGCCGCAGGACCATCCCAACGATTTCGCCTATCCTGGCGGTCCGCCCAAGCGTCCCTACGACATCACCGGCTGGACGCTCGCCATGCAGATGGGCGTGCAGTACGATCGCGTGCTGGAGGCCTTCGACGGCCCCTTCACGAAGGTCAACGGCCTCCTGCCGCCTCCAGCCATGTCCGTGATGGGGCCATCCCATCCCGCGGGCTACCTGATCAGCCACCGCATCAACAATTCGTTCGTGCTGATCAACCGTCTGATGAAGGCCGGCGCCGACGTTTACTGGCTGAAGTCGGCGGCCCCGGCGGATGGCGAAGACCTCGGCACCGGCGCCATCTGGGTTCCGGCATCGGCGGCGGCGCGCCCGGTGCTCGAAAAGAGCGCGCACGATCTCGGCGTGACCGTCCACGCGGTGGCCCAAGCGCCCACCGGAGAAGCCATGAAGCTCAAGCCCATCCGCATCGGCCTGTACGATCAGTACGGTGGATCCATGCCCTCCGGCTGGACGCGCTGGCTGTTCGAGCAGTACGAATTCCCCTTCGAAGTGGTCTACCCGGCGGCCCTCGACGCGGGCGATCTGAAGAATAAGTTCGACGTGATCGTGTTCACCGATGGCGCCATCCGGCGCGGCGCCGCGGGTGGACGTGGCGGGGGCGGGGGCGGCGGTTTCGGCGGCGCGCCCGATCCGGCCACCATCCCGGCCGAGTACCAGAGCATGCTGGGCCGTATTTCCGACGACAAGACCATGCCCCAGCTCAAGAAGTTCGTGGAGAGCGGCGGCAGCATCGTGACCATCGGCAGTTCCACCAGCATCGCCGACGTTTTCGGCATCCCGGTGACCAATCACCTCGTCGAAAAAGGTCCCGACGGCAAGGACCGCGCGCTGCCGGGGGAGAAGTTCTACATCCCGGGTTCGCTGCTCAAGGCCCACCTGGATAACACCAATCCGCTGGCCTACGG
>Ga0182030_10021464_pt1 | contig 12090 bp, 8 predicted proteins | sample 812S3MmetaG_FD_121299 | JGI IMG/M metagenome (GOLD analysis project Ga0182030, IMG submission 121299) | Permafrost microbial communities from Stordalen Mire, Sweden - 812S3M metaG (Illumina Assembly) | ecosystem: Environmental > Terrestrial > Soil > Wetlands > Permafrost | place: Sweden...
ATGGCGGCCACGATTTCTGGCATGGCCCTCACCACAAGATCAACTCCCTGATGTGGGCTAAGCGTCCCAGGATACATGATCACAAATCGGTCGCCGCGCGGCGCGGGTGGCCTCCTCGCAAAAAGGGTAAGGTCCGGGCTGTACCATATGGCAGTGCATTTTGATTTATCCACGGTGCGGTGGGTGACGCGTTCGTACCAAATTTGATTGGCGACAATCACATGGTCTGCGAAGCTCGCAGACCACCTTTCGACGAGCTTGAGTAGTCTAAACAGAATCGATCTGTCTGACAGCTTGAATCTGCTCATGCAGAGTTCAGGAACGAGATCTCGTAGATCGAGAATAATGGGCGTCCCGGTGAGCTTTGCATATGCAGCCGAAAAGACGAGAAAGTCAGGGACCGACTGAACATGCACAAGATCATATGGTGCTTTTCTCTGCTTTCGGGCGACCACGACAGTAGCGCGCAGTAGAAATCCGAACACCTTCTCGAGGTAGACAAACCATCCGCTTTCTTCGGTGTTCCTCGCGCCAATTCTATACACGTTGATTCTCCCCAACGACTCGAATGCCGGAGCACCTGGCCTTCGCGCCGAAATCACATCTACAGTATCACCCCGATCCGAGAGAAATCTTGCAAACTGCTGCATATGCGTGTTGCTTTCATAGAACCTGCGTGCAATGAGACAGACTCGCATACGCTCTCATTAACTCCTATCAGGAGGAACTAAAGTTGGAAGTCGTCAAGGAGTCGCAGAACTGAATTCTTCCACATGGGCATCCGTTGAATGAGCATCGCTCGATACTCACCGCGCTTGGTCAAGGATGATTCCACAACCTCCTTGATTTGATTAACATTCAGTGTGCGAAGGTCTGCGACGAGCTCGCGGAGGCCTACTGTCTCCATTACACCAGCGAACTTCTCACTGTAGGCTAGAGAGACAGCCGGAACACCTTGCGAGACAGCAGCTATGCACGCATGCATCCTCGAGCCAATGAACAAGTCGCAGGATCCAATTATGTGCTTTAGGTTGTGTTGGTCGCCGGGGTTTGCAGTCGTGCCAAGGAACGGGTCAAATTGAGAGCCGAGCTCCGCATGGAGCCTGGTACACTGGTGCAGATCGCTTTCAGGTCCCTCTCCAAGAACATGGGGGACAAGAAAGACCGACGCACCACACGCTCCAATTAAATGAGCGATGAGATCATGGAGGAGCTGATCGTAATCAACGCTGAACCCTGCGCGGCTGCCAAAATCACCTCCGGCCTTGCAAAGCAGTCCGCTTGCATTTAGCCCCACAACGGGTCGCTCAATCCGTTTTGCCAGAAAATCCTCGAAGTCCTTGTTGTGAACTGCGTGTGGCTCGAGCAAAATTCCCATATCGTGTGCAAACCGAATAGGTACTTGAGATGACTTGGCGGCAAGCAGACTTCTGCAGAGTTCCAAGCCACAATAATCACGGGAATACAGCCGTGCCGCATGGCCCATCATTCGGCGTGCGCCGAGTCGGGCGAGGATTGACCTGAATGGTCCAAAAGTCTGGGGAAGCATTATCAGCTTCTTACTCAAAAGCAAGCAGATTACCTGTGGCAGAGAGACGTAGAAAAAGTTACTCAGACCGTAGATATCGCTGAAGCTGTCTCCCCCCGCGACTGAGACCGCAACATCGATACCTGCCAACTTTGCTAGGGACGGGCTCACTGATTCCATCCAACGACGAAATCTCTCTATGGGAATGGCCCTCCAAAGTCCTGCCAAGAGAATGACAAAGAGGACATGATTCGACAGCAGAATCTTCTTTGAGAACCTTAGATTGACGACCGGGACTTCAATCTTCGCATTGCTCGTACAGATCAGGTACCGGGACGGCGTAAGCCCGTAGTCAAGTATGAAGACTTTCGCGCTGGGCCAGCGATGGAGAATTACTTCCATGGCCCCTACAGTCAACGCGTTGACGCCCATATTCGCCGTACCAAAGGTCGCGCCTAGCAGGCAGACATTTGGCGCCAGGTTCGGCTCGCCCCCGGTCCGGACTTCCATGTCTGGTTTTCCAGCAACCCCGGAACCTCCCATTGTCGTGCTTTCTCCTTCACTCAAAAGAGCCATACCATTTGGATTTGAAAACCACCCGGACGATCACCGATGCTTCACGACGAGATCGGCCATCTGAATACACGGTAGCGCCTTCCTCCCGACCGCGGGATCCTATTGAACGGCGGCAGATGCCGGAATTCGGTAAATATGTACCGCAAATGGTAGAAACGTATCGGTGAACGTGCCATTAATGACAGGAACAGTCCGGCTCTCACCGACGACTTCTGCTGACGAAGATCCCAAGCCCGAAACCGAGAGCCTGGCTGCAATCGCTGGATCGCCATCCTCTCCAAGTTCGCTCAGGCGCGCGGCAAAGACGTGGACACTCTTGCCGTCATCACGAACCGTGGCATCGACTCGTGCATGCGGCACACTCCGATCGGAGACGACTTTCCTCGCCGTATCGCTGAGAACAACATCCTTCAACTCGGAGATTCTTGCCAGGAATGCCGCCATTGCGCGATAGTGCGCCTCGTCGATGTAGGCAAGCGGCCCCCACCATGAGATTCCCTTCACCCCATGAATTACCGCGAGCCACGATTCCATCGTGACCTGCGCCGCCGTCGGGCCATGACCCTTTGCGCAAGCCGGCGGGTCCGAGCAGGGCTGGATTCCCGCCTCCACAAACACATACCAGGGCGTCAGGTCGTATGTATACCGTCGCACTCTTTCAATCTGATCGACCCACTGGGCAACGGTGAATCCACCGTTTGGATAAATGAGCGGGTACATGTCGAAGGAGTACACGTCGGCGGGTAGCTCCGCGCTATTAGGAACCAGGGGATAGTACCAACCCGAACGCCGATTACGTGTATTGCTGTTGGGATAGCCCGCCACATTGAGCAGCACCGGGTGATTCGGGTCGTTTGCGTGCGTAGACTGCAACAGGGAACGCATTTGGGCGGGGGACACATGGCCGACTCCTGGGCCGATGTCAGGCTCATCCTTCCAGGTCCACATGAGAATGCTGCGATGGTTCTTGAGCGAGTTGGCGTACTCGCCGACTATCTTCGCCGCATCGGGCTGATTGGCCGCATAGACGCCTTCCTTTCTCCCGTTAAAGTTGTCGTTCGGACCAATTGCCAGCCCGCCGCCAAGTGAATTCAAGAAATCCTTGTACTTGCCGTGGGAGTAACGATATCCATCTGCGAAGCCGGACATCCACCCGTAGGTATTGACTGCCTTATGCGAGCGCCAGGTTCCCCACTGGCGCAATCCATCCTCAAAGGGCGCAACGGCGAAATACTTTTGGCCATGTACCAGGATGTTGTTATTTTCATCTATTGCGACGGTCGGGTCCCCGGCAATGTACTTGTGAATCGTACCGGAATATTCGGCCTTGACCGAGCCCTTCGCGCCGATGAGTTGGACCACAAGATTGTGATCTCCCCCAGCAAGCGGCGTAAGCTTCAAGGAGAAGCGCTCGCGACCGGAAACAGCCCCGGACTTCTTGAAGACCTCGGCCCCGTCCATTCGCGCGCTCAGGACGTCTCCGGGTTCTTGTCCAAAGATTGTCAGATCCACCGGCATCCCACTGCGTGTGGCCGAATTGGGATAGCGAGCAGTGATGCCAGCGGCAGGGCTGCCAATCGGAGCCGTACTCGCAACAACATCGTCGAAGAAGATCGAACCGGTCGCAGAGCCGAAGTTATCGACACCCAGGGCAAATTCGGGAAATGGTCCCGTGAACGGAAGACCCTTTGCATCGATCTCCACATCGCCGTCGAGCCACACTGTCGCTGTGCCTGTTCCATTCGCAGCGCTGGAGCGCACCTCGATCGAGTGCCATGCCTGTCTCGTCAAAGCGTGCGTTCCGACGTTGCCGCTCCTATCCCTCAGGTAGATTCCGCCGAAACTGCTGTAGAACTGGAGTTGTTCGCCGCCCCCGATTGAAAGAACGGCAAAACTTACCCTATTCGGCACCGACAGGCTCTTGTCTAGGTAAAAGTAAAATCGGACAAAGAGATCAGGGACGGCGGTGACCTTCTCCATGAGTTTCACAGAGCCTGAGGGCGACATCGTCGCTTCAAATGCATATCGGCCTGAATGAACCGGATAATCGACTGTCCTTCCGCACTCGGCACACCTACCGTTGAGAAAATCGGGAGTTGCCGCCCCGGTGCCAGTCCATGCGCTAAAGTCGCGGGTTTCGAAGTCATCCATAAAGAGGACTGTCTGTGCACGAGCAGCAAGAGTCAAGAATGCCGTCAAGAAGACTACTGCGGGTCGCCGAAACATGATCGATGCCTTTCGCGCTGTTCAGCAGACGGTTCAAATGATCGGAGCAAGGGTAACAAGAACCTCCGCAAGCACAGATCCATCCCTACTGCTTCGCCTCGATTTCTGAACCTACAGCTCAGTTGGGAACGTGATACAAGAGGATTGAATGTCCGATCCTCTCGACGGGCACGTATTGTTCAAGCCATCCATAGTCCATCGGATGTGCCCTAAGTTTAAGGATGCTAATGGCTATCCAGCCCTCCGGCCTGTATCCGGCAGGTAAGATCTCAAAGGGGATATTGAGATGCTTTTGAAGATCGACCGTCCCGTTATATGCGATCCATAATTTTGTTATTTCCTTCCGCTTTCCTAGGGTGCTCTGCAAGCGTAAGAAGTCCTGTCCCCAGTCCAAATCGCTATCTATTAGAATTCGATCTGCATGTGGCGCTGCGAGCTCATTGAAGTATGCAAGAAAGTCGGGGCAGATTATTACTGTCCCGACAATCTCCCATCCGATAGCTAGCAATACCAGCGAGCGGAACACCACCTTGACGTTTAGGCGTGTATTCCAAAGCCAGACCGTCGCGATTCCCGCCACCATGCAAAGGAACGGAAAGATCACCAGCACATGGCGCAACCCGATGTTGACGTTTCCAACCATTGCAACAAGCAGTGGGCCCGCAATTCCAACCACCGCTAGGAGCGCTGACCAGTTAGTCCTCGCAGCCCTTACCAATACCCACATCCCAATCGCGGAGAGGAAGAGCACGGGGATCGGAGTCTTAACGAGGATGGCGACCGGGAAGAACAGAATGCGTCCGCCACTATAGTTCTCCCCTAGAAGATACGCTGGGATCCCGGAGGCGTTGTGAGACACAACCATCCCAATGCCGTTGAGGAGTTCAGGAGCGGGAATCCTAGCAGAAAAGAGAAGAGGACGAATCGAGGGGGGAATTCGGCCCAAGATGGCTAAATTGTGCCCCTGCACGTCCGCAGGGGTCAAAATCGGGCCCACACTAAATCTATATCCAGCCCACACAACAAAAGCAGCCGCCATCAGCGAGTAAACTACTAGACTCATGCGCAGCGGGCCTCGGCGATTCTGAAGCCACAGAATGGACAGCGCCATTCCGGCACTTATAAGCAGAAAGGGCAATGCCGTGAGTTTAGTGAGGATGGCAAGTCCACATGCGGCCCCAAAACCCACTGCGTTTCGCCAAAAAGGGTGCGTTAGGAGAGCGTCAAGCCTCCAAATCGCGAGAAGAAAGGTGGCCATGAGCGGGACATCCGTCGTTGCCACTCCCGCATGCCCAAGAACAGGTGGGCAAAAAGAAAGCAGCGTAACCGACGCTGCCGCCTGCCAATATCCGAAGCGTAGCGCAGCAAACTTCCACGTTACAAACCCCGCCAACCAGAAGAAAGGTAACACGCCCAAACGTGCAAGTGTGAGGTTGGATTTGTATCGCCCATTGGCCTCCAGTACCTCGTTTCCAGCGGCGGTCATCGGTAGCTGCGGCTGATCGCGTGATCCGGCAATGAATGGACCTAAAGCCTCAGCCACTCTCGAGAGCGGTGGGTGAAGAGGCTCCCGTCGATACGTATGCTCCGTAAGCCATTCCATCCCGCAGGCGATATGAGCTGCTTCATCATGGGTTTGGCTGAGAGTGCGATATGTATCACAAACCAATAACGTACCGAACGTTAGCGCAACGCATGCTACAACAATCGCGGCTTTGCGGCTCCTATAGAACCCTTGACTAACCATACTTCACCATTCTCCATCTTCTCTCCGCTTCGGCTGCGTGATCGACCTCTCCACTTTGGAGCTTTGCCCTTATCCTACTAAGTTCCTGACGAGGAATAGAGGCTAGCCATTGAAATTACTCTGTTTACTGCGACTTTGAGGCGACGAGGCCATGACACTCCTAAAGTCTTCCCACTCTTCCAAAGGAAATCTCATCCGAGCAGGCCATCAGGGATTCACGGGGCTTACAGTTTCTTCTGGAGAACTCGCTTCATAGTCTGGTACTGATCGCGCCGCACAAACTTCAGCACCTCCTGAGGAAGAACCGTCTTCTCCCAAATGAGGCCTTTGCAATACCCAAAGAAACGGAGGCACGAGCCGAGAATGGCAGGCGACTCTGGTATTTCTTTCGCGCAGCGGAGCACCTCCCACGCCACCGTGTCGCCCATCATGTAGTCGAGCACGCCGAGCTTGTACTTCGCCTTCCATCGTTTGCGGCCGTGCCAGGTTGCGGTCTTGTGGTGAAGGACTTTCAGATCGGCAAAGGACCGAGTATGCCATCCCTTCATGCGAGCCATGATCAGCGCAACTGTATCCTCGTGCGCATAGGGCACGTAGCCGCCAATTGTCTCCCAGCATTCCCTGCGGAAGAGTTGCATTGGACCTCCGACGTTTCGAGGATTCGTAAATGCCGCCACCTCGCGCTCGGCGATGATATTGAAGATGAATCCCCCTCCGACGCCCAGACCATCATCGCTTTCCATCTTTCTCAAAAGATCAGCAAAGAAGTCGGGTGCAATGGTTACATCAGCGTCAATGACAGCCAGATAGGCATAAGAAAAATGAGCCAGCGTCTCCAAGCCTGACTTAAGGGCGTTCACTTTTCTGCTGGCAACTGCGCCATATTTTGGCGTGCGCGCCCCGGGATCGCGCTCGACCCGAATGAAAGAGATGAAGTCATACTGGCGACAGTATTGCTGAATAATCGAGTCGGTTCGGTCGGTCGACCCGTCACTGACGATCACCCAGGCGCGTGGCTTTGCCGTCTGGGCAACAACCGATTGAATCGTAGCCTCGATGTACTGCTCCTCGTTGAACGCAGAGGTCAGCAGAATGTACCCGGAAAGAGCTGGCTCAGACAGACCCTGTCCGTTTGCGGCGGAGTCCGCTACTTTGCCCGCGGGATTTTGGACGCTGTTCATAGTCTCCGGAAAGCTCCTCGACCGGCATGGAGCGGCTCACGTGCGGGCTGGATCTGCTCCATCAAGCCACCGCCCCGCCTTCAGGCGAGCCGACTCTCAATGGATAACTTTCCACCCAGTTCTCCATCCCAAATGCCCAGCGAAGGATCGAAGCCCATTTATGAAGGGCGTTGCGCACCTTCTCTCGTTCGGGGCTTCCTACACTGACAAGGAACAAAGCCGCGAGCAGCGCCAGCCGGACGAGCGCCACGCCCGCCATGGCAAACTTGTACGCTCGCGCGTAAAGTCCCCCACGGCGGATGCGCATGAATGTCAGCAGAGACTGGCACCGCATTACAATGGCGAAATTGCTTTCCGGCCGGGAGTCGGAACTTGTTCCCCCGTGATGAACGACTCTGGCTCCGCTAACATACACGGTTTCAAGGCCCGTGCGATGAACCTTGTAGCAGAGATCGCGGTCCTCTACGTACATAAAGTAGTCCTGGCTGAAGCCGCCGACCGCTTCAAACACCGCCCGCCGGATCATGAGGCAAGCACCGGACACGCACTCCACAGGCTTGACAACAGGCTCCCCTGAAAGGAGCGCCGCATTGCCCCAAATGCGCCACCTTGGGAACCAGCGGCGAAGACTGGACAAATCGAGCGCCTCGCCGAGTATCGTCGGATAAGCCTGCAGGCAACTCGTCTGCACGGTCCCATCGCTGTTAAGTAACTGGCACCCCGCCGCGCCGACCCGCGGTTTGTTCTGAAATGCTGAAATCATTTTTCCCAGAGCGCCAACGCCGATCTCCGTGTCCGGGTTCAGGAAAAGCAGCAAGTTACCATGTGCAGCGTCGGCGCCAAGGTTATTGCCACGGGCAAACCCGGAGTTTTGGGTGTTTTGAACAAACGTGGCCTCTGGAAACTCCTGACCGACCATAACGGCAGAGCCGTCGTAGGAGGCATTGTCTACCACAATGACCTCGCAAGGCAGGCTGGCTGAACTCCCACGCAAGCTCGCCAGGCACTTTCTCAGGAAGTCCGCGGAGTTCCAATTCAGAACTATGATCGAAAGGTCCAAAGCTGCCTTTTCCCTGCGGCCCCACTTAATCGCGAAAGCGCCAATTGCCCCTGAAGAGTCCAGCTGTCAAAGCCCGCAGTTTTTGCTTTTGTTCCGCCTGCAGGTAGGCCACAACTTCTGAAGGAAGAGATATCGGCTGCGCGGTGAGTCTGGCTACTAGGAAGCCCACCACCGCGATCAGGCTCCCAATGATCCGTGGCTTGAATCGCATCTTGTGAACTGCCCTCACCAGGTAGTAAAGAGTGCCATAACCCAGCGAATGAAACCGCGTTCCCTCTTTGTATTTGGCAACGAGATCCCCGTCAGCGGCAGTGCCCATTCGGCGCAGTTCCTGCGCTGCAATGCCGGGAATCTGGCGGACGCCCCAGCCATCCATCCGGGCCATAACTTCCGCAGCGGCATCGATCCCCCCCTGCTCCAGCAGAAGGTATCCTCCGCCGATATCGCGGAAGCACTTTCTTCGAAAGAGCTGAACTGCTCCAGGTACGCTATCGGCGGCTGCATCCAGCCGGACTGGCCTCCCCCCCGCTAGCGTGAAGACGGTTCCGCCCCCAACGCCAAGAACTGGATCACGCTCAAACTCACGAAGAACGGTTTCATAGTATTCGGGTGGGAGTTTCATGTCCGCGTCAAGATTGCCAATGAAACCGTATTCAATATCACTAAGCAACTCGACCCCCGCATTGAATGCGGACGCCTTTTTCCCGAAGCTCCGGCTTACATCGCCGGAAAGCGAAAGAAGCCTTATGAAAGGATGCGCAGCCAGGAAACTCCTGACAATTTCGGCCGTGCGGTCGGTCGATCGATCATCCACAATTACCCAACGGGTGGGAAGAACCGTCTGCGCCAGCACACCCTGAATGGTCTCGCCGATGAACGCTTCTTCGTTCCTCGCAGGAGTAATCAGGGCGTAAGACAAAAGGGTAGATGATTTCACTGTCGCCCGGATCTCAGCGCTTTGCTGAGGCGTTGCGGATAGCGAAGCCAATCGTAGGCTCCCTCGAGTTTGGCGGTAAGCAAGTCCTCGTCATCCAGCGAGTTCACTGGTAGTCGCTCCAAAAAGAGCGGATCACTGTCGCGGTTCGCTGTCCCGAGCATCGTGCATGCGCCGTACCGATACCCGCAATCCTGTATTGATCCCCTCAACGCCGCAACGAATTCATGCCGTTGCTCGGGAAAAGCATAGGGGTAACCGAACGATTCAACCGCCGTTCCAATGTTGTCTTCGATCGTCATCTTGGAAACCCGAAGCTCCTGCTCGACGCTTGAGAAGGGTACGTCGGCGAGTCTGGGATGGGTCACAGTGTGCGATCCAAACTCCACGCCGGCTTGATGCAACTCCCGCACCTGATTCCAGGTCAGGCAGCCAATACCGCTAAATTGCTTCTGCTCCACACCGATATACGCAGTCGGCAGAAAGACCGTGGAAGCAAAACCGAATTGGCTAAGAACCGGGTACGCTTCGGAATAGAAATCGGCATACCCGTCGTCGAACGTCAAAGCCACCAGGCGGCCAATCGGCTCTTTGGTCGACGCAAGCGCCCGCGCCGCTGCGGAAAGCGTCACCGCCCTATACCCCTCCCTGTCCAACAACTCCATCTGCCGCCGGAATACCTCCGGCCTTGTGCAAGTGCGAAAATAGGGTCTGTTGTCGCGTTCCCTGGCATTCGAAATGCTGTGATACATCAGAACGGGAATGCCGCGCTGCGGCCGCCTCAACAAACTGCGAGTGGGGCGGACGCAATACAACGTCGCCAGGCGGTCAGGCCGGAATCCGCTCATCAATTCGGCCCTCCCCGTGGAGGGCCTCCTCGAATTGCAATAGCGCCCCAATTGAATAGAGATTGTGCTGCTGCCATCGGTTCCATGAACTCGCTCTAATGACTCTTGGGAAAAGAAATTATGACCGACGTACTGGCTCGTGTTTTAAGAACCAGCAATACAAGCAAGACTGTCGCTTACTTTTTCCAGGTGCGGAAAAGTCCGAGAAATCATTTTCCAATAGCCGCTGAATTTCTTTGCATCGTGGAGTCTAAAAAGGAGAACACCCTTCGCGTCAAGCATTTCTAATAAACGCTCAAGGAATGTTGGAACCTCCTCGATCCTGACGTAATAGATAGATTCGATCATCACGATCGTGTCCCATTTAAAGGGAGAACGGAAGGATTCCAAATCCGACACAACCCAAGAGCATCTTTGATCCGCAACCTGCCTTGCATCATCAATTGCGTTCTCTGAAATGTCCACGCCACAGTAGTGACCCATCCAGCCCGATTTTCGCAATCCTCTAATTAGATTGCCCCTTCCACAACCAAGATCAAGCAAAGAGCCGCTTTGCATGCGCCGGGTTGAGAAATAGCGCTCGACGTCACTTGGGATAACCCATTGTGGATATCCGAAAAGACCATATTTAGGTTCCACATATGCTTCTTCGCGAACGTTGGAAGCGAAGCTCGAAATTGGGTCATACGCCGTTTCCCTTTCCAGTCTCTTTAATCATTCAATCGCCGAGGAATACTACGCATTCCCGGCTAGCTAATAGCCTTGTAGCTTGAATGCAGTTTCGCGAATTAGAGAAGCAAGGGCCCGTCGTGTTTGACAAAGTGCAGGCGCAGGCTATGGCTGGACGCTCTCTGGCGAAGTTGTGGTTCCAATTCGGGTTCCGGTTCTTCTGTAGCGGCCTCCTTGGCCACCGCACTTTCCAGGTCTTTACTGACCTTGCATCTTTCTTTTCGGCCTGAGCCGTTCGCACGCGACCACCCCTGGGCCGCGGGAAAGACCGCCAGAAGTAGGAGCCAGGGCACGCGCATCTGGTCCCAGTAGGAAACGCCCCAGAACGCGGCTATATGTGCCAGGAGCGCCGCCCCAAGGCACCAGTACAGCCATTGGTCCACCCCCCGCGCGCGCTTCCTGGCTCGGCCGAGAATGGAAAAACCCATAACCAACAGAGCAATGAAGAGCGCGAGCGCCAAGAGGCCTCCTGAAAGCCCCTCCGCTACGTACTGGTTGCATCGATCCCATGTGCCGCCGGAAGTACTCCATTTCACATTTGCGTCGGATCCAACGAGCCACCATTCCGAAATGTGCTGCGCAAACTGGTCCATAAGAAACGCGCGATCCCACCCGTGACCACCCACGAAATCAACTCGCTGGACCACATACCAAACCGGCGCCTTCATCACAATGGCCAGCAGAGCAATCGCACCTGCGATCCCCCAGCGCATCTGTCGCAAATACTTGCGCAATGGCCAAAGACACAGCCCCACAACACCAGCTAGGCAGGCCGTCACGGGTGTGCTCGAGAGAGACGCATAAATCACAGCCAGCGATGCCACGAGTCCAACAACTGCGGCCGAGCGGGCTTTTCCGCTCTTCCAGCCCCAGAAGAAGATCGGGATCAGCGTCGCGCCGAAGGTTCCGGCTGTGATGGCGTGCCCGAATGCTCCCTGTGCCCGAATCTTGCCATCCCGCGTGTACTCAGTGATCTGATACGAGGTGATCCGGTTGTAGAGATCGAAGCCTGTCTGATGTTCGTACAGCATGCACACGGCTACGATGACCATCACCGGCGCCAGCACCCGGACAATACGCAGGATGTCGCCTTCCTCCCGAATCGATAGCCGAAACAAGAAGTAGATCCCGAAGACGTCCAGCCAGAAGGCCACCTGGCTAACCACAGCCCCTAACTCCGGATGCAAGAGCATAAGCGCTAGCCCACGGACAAGAGCCCAGGAAACAAAGACCCAATCGAACGGTGTCAATCCATTGGCCA
>Ga0182030_10021467_pt1 | contig 12087 bp, 9 predicted proteins | sample 812S3MmetaG_FD_121299 | JGI IMG/M metagenome (GOLD analysis project Ga0182030, IMG submission 121299) | Permafrost microbial communities from Stordalen Mire, Sweden - 812S3M metaG (Illumina Assembly) | ecosystem: Environmental > Terrestrial > Soil > Wetlands > Permafrost | place: Sweden...
CGATCATCTCCGCGCTGCCTCCCGCCGGCGTGGGCGCGGTGCTGGCGCTGATGGTGACCGGAACCGACCTGAGCCTCATCGCGGTGATCGGCGTCATTCTCCTCATCGGCATCGTCAAGAAGAACTCCATCATGATGGTCGATTTTGCGCTCGCCGCGGAACGCGAGGAAGGCAAGAATTCGCGGGACGCGATTTATGAGGCCTGTCAGTTGCGCTTCCGTCCCATTCTCATGACAACCATGGCTGCCATCCTCGGCGCCGTTCCCCTCGCTTTCGACACGGGCACCGGGAGCGAGCTTCGCCGGCCGCTCGGCATCGCGATTATCGGCGGCCTGCTGGTCAGCCAGGTCCTGACGCTCTACACGACGCCGGTGATTTATCTCTACATGGACCGCCTCGGGCTCCGGACCCAACGGAGCCGCGAGAAGGATGAGCCCGAGGGATTGCCCCTCGGCCAGGAAGCTTGAATATGAGAGTGATGATTGCGCTCCTCGTCGCCATTATTGGGGCCTCTGCGAAAGTCCTTTTCTTGGCTCGCAAGCTGCAGGCTTGCTACAACCCTAGACGGTGGTCGAGCCCGCAGCGGGCGACACCACCGGAAAGAAACCTCAAAGAACAGCACCCCGGTAGGGGTGCCACCTCTGTGCGACCCCTGCCGGGGTCGGCTGTAGAGATAATCGCCTTCCGGTGGTGTCGCTTCCCCCTTCGACTTCGCTCAGGGCGCGGCTTGCTGCCGCGGCTAGCGAAACCACCGGCTAGGATTGTGCAATCCCTTCGGGATTCCGGAAACAACATTGATCGAGTTTTGAAGAGGTCTCTTATCGCCCTGCCTCTCCTTTTCACCGCCTGCTCGGTCGGGCCGGATTACGTCACGCCCACGGCGCCCGTTCCCGTCGCCAACTACAAGGAATCGGAATCAGCGGATTGGAAACAGGCCCAGCCCAAGGACGACATGATCCGCGGGAAGTGGTGGGAGATTTACCACGACCCTCAACTCAACGCCTTGGAAGACCAGGTCGACATCTCGAATCAAAATGTGCTCCAGGCCGAGGCCCAGTTCCGCGAGGCCGCCGCGGCGGTGAAGGTGGCGCGGGCGGCTTTCTTCCCGACGGTCACGGCCAATCCGTCCTACACGGAGTCGCAGGCCTCGCAGAATCTCACCGTCCATTCCAATGTCGCCGGACTCCAGCATGCCGGGGCCACGGCGGTGACTCTCTACAACCTGCCCGCGGAAGCGACCTATATGGTCGATGTCTGGGGCAGCGTTCGCCGCAATGTGGAGGCCAATTCCGCGACGGCGCAGGCCTCGTTCGCCAATTTGGAAAATGCCCGTTTGTCCTACCAGGCGACCCTGGCCCAGGACTACTTCAGCCTGCACGGCCTCGATGCCCAGGAGGAGCTTTTGCAGACCACGGTCATCGCTTATGAGAGATTTCTCGAGCTGACGACGAACCAGTACAACAGCGGCATTGCTTCCCAGGCCGCCGTGGCCGCGGCCAAAACCCAACTCGACACGACGAAGGCGCTGCTCATCGATGTCGGCGTCCAGCGCGCCGCCTATGAACATGCCGTCGCGACGTTGATCGGGAAGCCCGCCCCGGATTTCTCGCTCAAGACCGTTTCCCTGACCGGGACGCCGCCCGCGATTCCGGTGGGGATGCCCTCCACCCTGCTGGAGCGCCGGCCCGACATCGCGCAGGCCGAGCGGCAGGTCGCCTCGGCCAACGCCTCCGTCGGAGTGGCGGTCGCGGCCTATTACCCCCAGCTCACCCTCAGCGCCTCGACGGGACTCGATGCGATCAAACTTTCGGAGTTGTTTTCCGGCCCCAGTTTTTTCTGGTCCGTGGGGCCGGCCATCGCGCAAACGATTTTCGACGCGGGCAAGATCCACGGCCAGGTCCAGGAAGCGCAGGCGAATTATGATGCGACCGTCGCCAATTACCGGCAGGTCGTGCTGACCGCCTTTCAGCAGGTGGAGGACGATCTTTCCGGGCTGCAAATATTAAAGGACGAAGCCGCCGCCGAGGACCAGGCCGTCGCGTCGGCCCGGCAATCGCTCGACATCTCCACGAACGAATATAAAGCCGGCACGGTCGATTATCTGAACGTGATCACCGCCCAGGCGATCGCGCTCAACAATGAGATCGCCGCGGTGAATATCCACACGCGGCGCATGACCACCAGCGTCCTGCTCGTCGAGGCGCTGGGCGGCGGCTGGGACGTCTCCAAGCTTCCCAACACGCGCGGAGTTTCCGATGTTCCCGAGGCTCAAACGCAAATCGCCAAGTAGGTGTCGCGAGGTCTGAAAGACGGGGCTTGGTGCGCGGAAGACGAGGTCATCGAGCAGGCGCGACGGGTCGATTATCCTTTTGGCCTGGCGTGCAATATCATCCGGAACGGGATCCCGTTTGCCAGCCGTTGTGTGACGCCTTTAGGGACCATGTGGAACGATGGAATCGATAAAGCGCGTTCTTGCTTGTTTCCTAACTCAGTCCGGTGGGGGCCTCTTCATAGAGACAGACAAGCTTGTTCGGCCATCTCAGCTGGTTTTGAATCCGGTCTTTGATTTCCTGCTCGAAGACATGGGACGAGATAAGGATCGTCGTATCGCGCGGGTCAAACTTGTCGGGCGCCAGGATGGGAATGCCCTGGAGTGTTTTCCCCTGGTAAGCGGAATTGGAATCGAGGAAGGCGACGAGGTTCGTTTTGGCCAGCGATGACGTTTTCAACAGGCGCAAAGTATGGGTGCCCGCGCCCCAGACGGCGAGGGAGACCCGGCTTTGGACCAGATGGTCGATGACGCCGTGGATGCGGGCCTCAAGCGCGCGGGAAAGATCGATGTACTTCTGCACGCCCGGCGCGGTCTCGTTATCATAGGCCATGGACGCAGGTTCTCCGGTATGGGTGAAGAGGGCCGAAACCGCCGGTTCGACCGCCCTCGGCCCCAGAAAGCGTTTCACGCGGTTGGAAAAATTGCAGGCGAAACCGTGGCGTCCGAGCAAATTGGCCAGCGATTTCGGCGAGAAAAAATTGATGTGTTCCATGCTGAAAAACTGCAAGGGAGCACTGTACCATTTAAAATAGGTGCTGGCATCGGGGACTTCGAGGTAGAGGCGGCCACCGGGCTTGAAAAGCCGGGTCAACAAGGCAACGGATGATTCCAAATCGCAAAGGTGTTCGAAGACCCCGGTCAGCATCATCACATCGAAACGCTCCGTCACCCGGCCAAGCTGGTTGATCGTGACCGGTCGCACTTCGATGTCGTAAAGACGGCGGGCTGTTTCGGCACAGGCGGAAGAAGGATCGAAGCCCATGAGGTTGCGATGGCCGCGACGCTTGAACTCCGCGAGAAGGCCGCCGGTGGCGCATCCGACATCGACGATGCTTTCGTGCGGTTGCACGTAGGGGGCAACGGAATCGGCCACCTGTTGAAAGCGCTCGCCATCAATGCGGCTGATTTTTCCATCCGTGTCGCCGTGGGTGTATTTTGACATTTCGGCGTAGTAGCGATCGAAGGCCTCCTGCGCGGGGATTGCGTCCGCAAAGCACCCGCCGCACGTCTTGCAAATCACCACATCATAGCCGTCCATCAGGCTGCTCTCGGAAAAAGTGGCAAAGGTCTGATGGAAGAGTATCTTCGACTCCCGGCCCAAACAGATCGGGCAGGGCCGTTGCGGATAAGGAGCTTGGGGCTTGGCGTGCATGAGAAATGGATGCCCAGGGCGGGGAATTTTTAAGATGACCGTTCAATCCTGAGGGGGGATAAGCATAGTGGCCTTGAACTCTTCGCGGCTTAGGGGCGGCGACATATCCTCCATGGGATTGGAGGTGAAACTGCCGTTGGCCAGTTGTTTCGAGGTGACACGCGGTTGCGTGGCTTGGTCGGGAGAAATCATCACCTCGCAGATCGCGGGGCCTTCACCAGCCAGGCATGTCGCGACCCGTTCGCGGATCTGGGAATGATTTTCCAGGCGCGAATAGGCCAGGCCATACGATTCCACATTTTTTTGCAGGTTAGGGAGCGTTAGTCCGCTGCCCGGATCGCTGGCCACGTAGCGCCCTTGAAAATAGGCGCGCTGGCTCGCGCGGATGGAACCATAGCCGTTGTTGTTCAGGACGAATATTTTTACCGGCAGGTTGAGGCGGCGTAGGGTCTCCAATTCCTGCACGTTCATGATGAATCCGCCGTCGCCGTCAATGGAGATGGTCCTCTTCCCGCCGCTGGCCAGACAGGCGCCGAGCGGGGCCGCAATCCCAAAACCCATCGGGCCCAGGCCCTCGCTGTTGAGAATGCGCTGCCCGGCTTTGACTTTGAACGCCTGCATGGTGATTTCGCTGCACTGGCCGCTGCTGCCCGGAACGAGCAGATCGTCACCCGTCATCAGATCGCCAAGAACCTCGATGAAAACATAATTGTCCACGAAATCGGCGCGCTGCCAAAATTCCGGCAGGCAAAGCGGATAACGCCGGTGCCATTCCTTTGCGCGGGCCAGCCACGATGACCATTTGCCCGGACGCTCCCGGGCGAGCCGAGCCGCCATTTCCTTGAGGAAAATCCCGGCATCGAAAGGCGCGCGCAGATGAATCTCGGTCTGCATCTTGTCGATCTCAGCCGGATCGATGTCGACCATCACCAGGCTGGCGGCCCGGGCGAAATTGGCATGGTTATAGGCGGTTTGGCCGGCGTCGAGCCTTGCCCCGATGATCAGCAAAAAATCGGCGTTCTGTTGGGTGAAGTTTGCTCCGCGCTGGCCCGTGCCGCCGGGCCGCCCGCAATAGAGCGGATGGTCTTCGGCCAGGAAGTCGATCGCCTTCCAAGTTAACAGGACGGGGATTTGCAGGTGTTCGATCAGGCAATGGAAATCGTCCAGCCCCCTCGCAAGGCGCACGCCGTTGCCCGCCAGGATGACGGGGCGTTCGGCTTGCCGGAGAAGTTCCATGGCCGCCTCAACGGTCGATTCAACCTCGACCGGCTTCTGCTCGCCGGGGGTAAAACCGGCCAGTTGGCCAGGCTCGATTTGCGCCGCCTGCACGTCGAGGGGAATATCGATCCAGACCGGGCCGGGGCGCCCCGTTCGCGCCAGCGAAACCGCCTTTTCCAGGTGAAAACGGATGGATTCCGGCTCTGTTACCGTCACGGCATATTTTGTGATCGGCTCGGCCATCCGCACAATGTCGATTTCCTGAAAACCGATCTGCCGCACCCGGCGTTTGCCCTTGATGTCGGCCCGTTTCACCTGGCCGGTGATAAACAGGCACGGCGTCGAATCGAGCCAGGCCGCCGCCGCGCCCGTGAGCGCATTCGTGCCGCCGGGGCCTGTCGTGAGCAGGGCGACGCCCAGGTTGTTGGTGTATTGTCCGTAGGCGTCCGCCGCGATGGCGCAAGCCTGTTCATGCAGGTTGCAGACGTAAGTCATGCGGGGATGGTTCCCGAAGGAGTCGTTTAAATGCATGGCCCCTCCGCCAGGCAGGAGAAAGACATGCTTGACGCCCAAGTGCGCGACAAAATCGGCGACGTAATCGGACAGCTTCAATCGGGACAAGAATTAACAGAGTCCCGCGACGTGCGCGAGTGAATTAAGCGCCTCCGGGAGCGTGTCTCCGGCCTTGTTCCAGGGTTGTGGAATGAGAATGGTTTTGAGGCCGAGCGCCGCGGCCTGCTCGATGTTTTGAGGATTATCGTCGACAAAAATATCGCCTGCTGAAATCCACTTGAGCCAATCCCCCTTGCCGGCATGGCAGGCGGGCGCGAGGCAGTTTGGGCGGGCGGACGGCACGAATCCGAAAGCCCGGATCCACAGGCCGAAGTGCTCGAAAAGCCACGCCGCCAGAGGCGGGACTGTCGCGAGAGGTCGCGCGGTCAGGGCGATGTGGGAGCAACCGGCTCCATGCTTTTGAAACCAGGCTTGAATATCGGGAACGGGTCGCGCGGCGCGTGCATGCGAAGACAAACGGTATTTATCCAGCGACCGCAAGTAGGTGATTTCTTCCACTCCGAGAATGCGATGCGGTGGGTTTTGGGTCAGCCCGGCGTAATCGAGCCGGCATTCCGGATGGGAGGGAAGCCACTCGTGATGAAACCAATCGTGCGTCAGCGCATTGAGGACGTCATCCACGTCCCAGATAATAGTCATTCCATCCAGTAGGTTAAAAGCGTCTTGCGGTGCTCGTTGCGAGTGATCGCATCATCTTCGTAAAAGGAATCGTTCTTATAATGCGTCGAGGAGATTTCCTCGAAGATGACGCCATGCTCCGTGGCAAAGGAATGTTTGCTGCCGCGCGGGACAAGAATCAGGTCGCCCGCCTTGTATTTCTGATCCTTCCCGTCGAACGTTATCGTCATTTCGCCGTACTGGACGTGAAAGGTCTCTTCCTTGAGTTTGTGAAAGTGGGTCGGATGGCTTTGGCCCGCCAGCATGACGATCAGTTTCTTGCAGTATTCGCGGTTGACGATGTTGAGCAGGATGGCGCCCGTCTTGTGAAAATTTTCGATTCCATAATGATGGGAAATCTCGAGGTCCACCTGTCCCGGCAGAGGCAGGCGCGATTTTTTGATGAACTTTCGAACCTGTTGCACGATGTCGAAAACTTTGTCCCGAATGTGAGTAAGCTCGACGTTGTCGGACATTACCGGCGCATTGGCCTCGATGTCGTTCCGGGCAACAAAACGGGTGTACTTGGACATGTCGTTCGCGGCTAGCTGGCCCTCCTTGCTTGGGATGGCGTAGAAGACTTTCGCGGTGTCGATTTCCTCTCCCTTGGCGATGCGCCGATTCGCAAAAACGCCGCGGCGCAGGGCATGCAGTTCCTTGATCTCGCCTTCGCCAAACGTGTGGCGGGAATCGGCCGCGCCACACATGGCCATGGCCTCGGCGGCAGAGCGAACCCAGTTGCGGACTTGCGCGGGCGTCGCCGAGTAGGCGTTGAGTTTGACTGTCTCGGTCGGCACGCCGGCATGTTTCTCGAAAATTTTCGCGCCAAGGCCGATGGCAATCTTGATCGAATCGACGTTATCCGGATTTTCGTGCGTCGAGTAGCCCACCGCATGGGCCGGATAGCGATGTTTGAGAAGGGCAATCTGGTTGAGTTGCAGTCGCTCATTCGGCGTCGGGTATTCGGCCACGCAATGCATGATCGCCAGAGGCTTCTGCCGGTGCTCGAAGAAACTGGCCACCTTGTCGATCTGCTCAAAGGGCATCGCCGCGGTCGAAAAAATGACCGGTAGTTTGGATAGGGCAATCCGTTCCAGCAGCGGCCAGTCGGTCAGCGAGCAACTGGCGATTTTCAGGATGTCAAAACCGTGACTCTCGATGCGGTCCACGGAAATTTCGTCGAACGGCGTACAGATGGCTTTCATGCCCGAGGCCGTGATCGCGTCCTTCAACTGCTTGAACTCTGCTTCCGTCAGGCGTGTTTCCTGGAACCGCTTGACATACTTGACGTCCATTCGATCTCGAAAATCGGGATGAATAAACGTGTCGAGGTCGCGGTATTGAAGTTTGATTCCAAAATGAAAATCAAAGCCCTTCACGGCCTCGGCCATTTCTTCCACGATGCGAAGGCCGTGGTCGACGGATCCCATGTGGTTATTCGCCATCTCCAGGATGAAAAGAGGCTTGTTGGCGTCGCCGAGGATCGAGGCGAAGGAGATTTTTGGAGCGAAGGCCGCCATAATTTGGGAGAAGGTTTAAATTGTACAACCTTCCTTTATGAACGCAAGGGCTAGTCGGCTTTGTCTTCAATCGTGCTCCCTCCTTTCGGCTTCATTGACTTCCCGCGTGGCGCTGGCCTAGGGTGAAGCGAGGCTGGGTAAACGTTATGTGCGCCATTTGCGGAAATCCCTCCCTGAACCACGCGCCGATTTATTCGCGGCGCGGCTTTCTTAAACTTGTCGGCGGCGCGACCGCCGGCGCGGCCCTTTCGGGGCGCGCGCTTTTTGCCGCCGGGGAAACGCCCAAGCCGCAGAATGTCCTCTCTCCCGGCGAGGCGCTGGACCGGCTGAAACAGGGCAACGAACGTTATGTGGCGGGAGTCATGAAACGTCATGACTTCAGTTCGGAACGCGGAGTCCTGGCCGGAGGGCAAAACCCGTATGCCGGGATTTTGAGCTGCGCCGATTCGCGGGTCTCGCCCGAATACGCCTTCGATTGCGGACGCGGCGATCTCTTCGTCGTGCGCGTCGCCGGTAATTTCGCCGATGAGGATGGCATCGCGAGTTTTGAATACGCGGTCAAATTTCTCGGCGCGCCGCTTCTCGTCGTGCTTGGCCACGAAAACTGCGGCGCGGTCTCTGCGGCGATCAAGACCGTGAAGGACGGGGCCGAAATGCCCGGCCATTTGCCGCAACTGGTGGAACATATCCGGCCCGCGGTCCAGGCCGCGCTGCCGGAACCGGGCGACCTGCTCGACAACGCCATCCGCGAGAATGTCCTCCTCAACGTCGAAACCCTGAAAACGGCGACGCCCATCCTCAGCCGGTATGTTGAGGAGAATAAAGTCCGCGTCGTCGGCGGGATTTACAAACTGAAGGACGGCCGCATCGAGTGGCTGTCGTAGTGACCGGCTGCTTGCTGAGACCGGCTAAAAGAGCATCTGAGTTTCCGGCTTCAAATTCGAGCAGGGCGCTTTTGCGCGCGACGCCCCCGGCGTAACCGGTGAGGGCGCCGCTTTTCCCGACGACGCGATGACAGGGAACGATCCAGCAGACGGGGTTCCGTCCCGTCGCGGTTCCAACGGCGCGAGCGTCCTTGGGCGAGCGGCCGACCCGCCGCGCGAGTTCGCCGTAGGTGATCGTCTGGCCGAAAGGAATGGCGGCAATGGCGTTCCAGACGAGCGCTTGAAAGGGCGTTCCGCTCAAACCGAGCGGAAGGTCGAAACTCTGCCGCTCGCCCGCGGCATACTCCTCAAGCTGCCGCGCGGTTTGGGCGAAAATGGCGGCGTCATCCCGCCGGACCCAGCCGGGAGCGATCCGCGCGTGTGGTTGATCCGCGAAGTAGAGGCCGCTTAATCTGCCCTCGCGGCTCGTCAACAGCAATTGCGCCAGGGGACTGTCGATAGAAGTGTAAAGGGTCATAAGCGTTTGGCGGAAAAATTTTACTTCAAAGAAAGGTGCTTCGGCAAGCCGGAGGCTTGCTACAAACCTAGCCGGTGGTTGAGCCCGCGGCGGGCGATACCACCGGAAAAGGTTCTCAAGCGACCGCACCCCGGCAGGGGTGCCACCTCGGTGCGACCCCTGCCGGGGTCCGATGCAGAGAAAATTGACTACCGGTGGTGTCGCGCCACGCGAGCGTGTCGCTCAACCACCGGCTAGGATTCTAAAATCCCTTCGGGATTACCGAAATGACATTGATCGAGTTTCGCAGAGGTCTCCGAAGGGATGGCGCTGCATCGCTCCCATCACCATGGCATTTAGGAAGTCAAAGCTTGTGGCCTTGCCGCGAAAACGTAATTTCGTGGGATCATGGGCACCCTCATTCCGCCGCCGTCGCGTCCTTCCAAATCGGAGGGGCACGGCCCCACGGCGGGAGGTATCTTATATGGCGTTGGTTTTATCGTTCTTTCCGCGCTGATCTTTACCATCATCCTGGCGCCCCGAACGCCATCGCCCGCGACATCCACCGATTCCACCGCCCCTGCTGAAGCCAGCCAACCGCCCATGCCCAACCTGCCGCTGACCTATCCGTCCACGCGCACCGTCGACGCTTCCGCTATTCACTTCGGTGTCAAAGTGGCCGATCCCTATCGCTGGCTCGAAGACGGCAAGTCGCCCGAAGTGGAGGCCTGGCTCGCCGCCCAGAACAAGCTCGCGCGCGGCTACCTCGACGCTCTTCCCGGACGCGATGCACTGGAAAAGCGCTACGCCCAACTCCTCCGCATCGACACGATCACCGCGCCGGGCCGCGCCGGCGACCGCTACTTCTACATGAAGCGGAAGGCGAGCGAGGAAAAGGCCGTCCTCTATTGGCGGTCGGCGACCGATCCCTTTTCCTCTTCGCACGAGCATGTCCTGATCGACCCCAACCAGTTCCTCGCGACGAACAACGCCGCGCTGGGCGCCTCGGCCCCGACGCTCGACGGCAGGCTGCTGGCCTACACCTTGAAGCCGAACAATGCCGATGAGGCGACCCTCTACGTGAAGGACGTGGAGAGCGGCAAGGACCTGCCCGGCGAGGTGATCGAGGGTGCGAAGTATGCCGATCCGTCGTGGTTGCCGGATGGCTCGGGATTTGTTTACACCTACCTGCCGCCGGCCGACCCCGCCCATCCTGAGGACCGGCCCGGCCTGGCCGTCGTCCGCTATCACAAACTTGGAACCGATCCGAAGCATGATCCGGTCATTCACGCCAAGACGGGCGATGCGACCAAGTTCATCAGCGCCTACGTTTCGCGCGACGGAAAGTGGATCTTTTTCGTGCAGCAGAACGGTTGGGACAAAAACGATCTCTACTACCAGCCGTTGCAGGGCCAGCCGACCGCCGATTTGGCGGACACCTGGAAGCCGATTGTCGCGGGCAGGGATTTCCTCTACTCGCTCACTCCCTGGCAGGGGCAGGGCTACATCCTGACGAATGAAGACGCGCCGCGTTATCGCCTCTTCAAGGTCAGCCTGGACGATCCGCGCCGCTCCAAGTGGCGCGAGATCGTGCCCGAAGCGCCCACCGCGGTGCTTCAGGGCGCGGCGGTCGTGGGCAATCATCTCGTGCTGGATGAACTGGAGAACGTCACGAGCCAGGTGGAGATTCGCGACCTGGAGGGCAAGCCTCTCCGCAAGCTCGACCTTCCGGGCCTCGGCACCGTGGCCGAGTTGGAAGGCGAACCGGACCACGACGAGCTCTTTTACGGCTTCGTCAACTTCACCGAACCGCTGAAAATTTTTCAGACCAGCGTCACCAACCCGGCGAAGCGGCTTTGGGACGAAATTAAGGTTCCGGTCGATCCGTCACCCTATGCGGTCGAGCAAAAATTCTTCGCCTCGAAGGATGGCGCGAAGATCCCGATGTTCATCGTGCATCGCAAGGACATCCTGCTCGACCAAAGCACGCCGTTCCTCCTCTACGGCTACGGCGGCTTTGGCGTGAGCGAGACGCCCTCCTTTTGGGCCGGCGCTTATCCGTGGCTGGAGGCCGGCGGCGGCTTCGCGCTGGTGAACCTGCGCGGCGGAGGCGAGTTCGGTGAGCAATGGCACCAGGACGGGATGCTCCTCAAGAAGCAGAACGTTTTCGATGATTGCATCGCGGCGGCGGAATATCTGATCCGCGAGGGCTACACCAAGCCCGAACGCCTGGCGGTGCGCGGCGGTTCCAACGGCGGCTTGCTGGCGGGCGCGATGTTGACGCAGCGCCCCGATCTCTTTCGCGCGGTCGTGTGTGAAGTGCCGCTGCTCGATATGATCCGGTACGATCAATTCGGCAGCGGCAAGACGTGGGTACCCGAATATGGTTCGCCCCAGGATCCCGGGCAGTTCAAGGCGCTTTACGCCTACTCGCCTTACCATCACGTCAAACCCGGCACGCCTTATCCTTCCGTGCTTTTCTGCACCGCGGCCAATGATGACCGCGTGGACCCGATGCACGCGCGCAAGATGGCCGCCGCTTTGCAGGCCGCGACCGGCAGCCCGAACCCGATTTTGCTTCGCGTGGAAGCGCAGAGCGGTCATGGCGGCGGCGATCAGGTGAAGAAAACGATCGAAATGGGTACCGATATTTGGGGCTTCCTGATTCATGAACTGGGCGCGCATCCGCCGGGAGAGCCCGCAAACAAAGACGCAAGTAATTGATAGCCAGTATCTTAACTGATTTCTTTGACACGGAGCCTGCGGCCATTACAATGCTTGTCCGGAGACTTACGTCTCGCGGACCAAATTAAAATGGATCGAGGTGAATTACGTTGAGCGAAGTACGATTAAAAAAAGGCGAGTCCGTCGACAAGGCATTGCGACGTCTCAAGAAAAAACTGGATCGTGAAGGCACGCTGCGCGAAGCGCGCACCCGTCGCAATTACGAGAAGCCCAGCGAAAAGCGTCGCCGTAAGGCCAAGGAGCCCAAGCTGAATTATTGGGGAAGCTTTTCCCTCTGATTCTTTGGGACG
>Ga0182030_10021469_pt1 | contig 12087 bp, 16 predicted proteins | sample 812S3MmetaG_FD_121299 | JGI IMG/M metagenome (GOLD analysis project Ga0182030, IMG submission 121299) | Permafrost microbial communities from Stordalen Mire, Sweden - 812S3M metaG (Illumina Assembly) | ecosystem: Environmental > Terrestrial > Soil > Wetlands > Permafrost | place: Sweden...
CAATCTCTGGCTCGGCGCCGCTAACACGACTGTGCTGATCTGCAGCTCCCTGACCATGGCGATGGCCGTGCATTCCGCCGCGCTGGGAAAGAGAAAGCTGCTGGTTGCGTTTCTGGTTCTAACACTAATGCTGGGCGGCATATTCCTCGGCGTCAAAGCTTACGAGTATCACGACAAGTGGGTTCATCACGAAGTTCCCGGCTATCATTTCGACTGCGAAGGCTGCGAAGATGCAGGGCACGCGCCATTATTCTTCTCGCTCTACTTCGGGATGACCGGCCTGCACGCCACGCACATGCTGGTGGGCTTCGTCATTCTGGTGATCCTGATCGTTCAATCGGCTAAGGGGAAATACACTTCGAAATGGTATACCCCGATAGAAATGTTCGGTCTGTACTGGCATTTTGTCGATATAGTCTGGATATTCCTGTTCCCTCTGCTATATCTGATCGATCGTTCCAAGACGGGGTTACAGTAACATGTCTGCACACAGCGAACAACAGGCTGTTGAACACAGCGAACAGCACGGTCACATCGTTCCGGTTCGGGTCTATATTCTGGTCTTTCAGACGCTGATCGTGATGACGTGGGTGACGGCGTTTGTATCCACCGTGGATCTGGGCCGGCTGAATGTTTTCGTGGCGCTCTCGATCGCGATTTTCAAGGCATCGCTGGTCATTCTGTTCTTCATGCACGTGAAGTACGGGACGCGACTAACAAAAATGATCGTTCTGGCTGGTCTCTACTGGCTGATTCTGTTGCTGTTTATCGTCATGATGGACCTGTGGACCCGCACCTGGATGGGAGTCCCCGGCCGGTAAGCATTTTGACCCTCTCCGGTCAGGCTGTCCGGTCCGCAGAGCGTACGAGGTTCCGACGGCGGACCGGGGCACAAATGCGATTTGCCTGAAGACTCGCATGAATTACGGGACTTTCCGGGTATGCATAAGACCGGACTAACCGGCAGGTACCCCTTCAGTCTCGGGTACACGAAGGATGCGCCCGGGCCTGCACCTCTGAACACGTCACTGCAACGGCATCTCGGAATACGGCTCGTATCGAAGAGGTCAACTCCTTTAACAGGCTTCCAACGCAAAACTGATGCCTCAACAAACCAGCGGCCGGGCCGATAAGACTTTTGAGGCCGTAGTTCAATGGGTCAGGTATCAGTCGCGGCACTGCGGGCAGTCCCCTTGCCGGAGTCGCAAACTAACACCACAACCGCGAACGAGCGCGCGCGAACGCAGGCGCTGGTCTCGGCCGTGCAGGTAATCAATCAGGCAGGCGCTGTCGGCCCCGACCGTGAAGTCACCTATTCGACAGATTCCGCTACCAAAGCCCTGGTCATTTCGGTAGTCGATAAGCAGAGTAAAAAAATCATTGTGCAGTGGCCGTCCGACTATGCGCTCCAGATGGCGCAGGAATTCCAAAAAGAGCACCCAGACAAATGAATCCCTACTTCGAACAAGTGATCCTGTCCGCCAGCCCGATTGAGCTGGTTCGCCTGATGTACCAAAAGGCAATCGCTTCCGTAGCAGATGCGCGCGATCATCTGAAGGCGGGCCGCATCCGGGAGCGGGGCCAGGCTATTAACAAGGCCTACGCCATTCTGGCAGAGTTGCTGATCTCGCTCGATTCGGAGAAGGCGCCCGAACTGGCGGCCAACCTGAAAAGACTCTATTGCTACATGCAGGGAAGACTGATTCAGGCGAACCTTCATCAGAAAGATGAGCCGCTCGAAGAGACCGGGAGACTGCTGCGCATTCTGGCCGATGCATGGCTCGAAGTGCCGGAGACCCGTGGCGAGAGAGATGCCTTTGCGGCCGACGAAACTGAAGATGAAACTCTGGACTGCGTCGCCGTTATGGCCTGACCGGTAACTTGCCGACCTGTGGTGCCGTATCCACGGCATCCTGCTGACTCCTGATACCGGATTGAATCAGCTTCGACAGGCCGAGTCCGCCGCTCTGAGCCATGGTGCGAGCCAGTTGTTCCTCGCCGAGGCCCACGGCTGCTTCGCTGGCATCGTCATCATCGGTGCCGAGCCAGCCACCGTCTCCGCGGGCGGATTTGAGCATCTGACCCAGCAATAACGCTTCGAAATCCTTCGCCGCGCCAGCGGCCTTATCGCCGCTACCGGTCTGGCGCCGATCGAGGCTACCGATGGCATCCATGGCCGCCGACGCACCGGTTGAGAGTACCGAGAAGTCGGCCATGACTAGATCACCTCAATCTCGGCGTTCAGTGCGCCAGCCGCCCGCAGGTTCTGGAGAATCGCAATAATGTCGCGTGCCGACGAGCCAATTGCCGTCAGAGCCCGCACTAATTCTTCCACCGTGGCGCCCTCTTTGAGCAGCACGTTGTGTGTCGGCTCGTCTTTGGCCGTGACCTTCGTCTCGGGGACTACCTGAGTGGTGCCCTGTGAATTCATATTGGGCTGCGAAACGAGCAGGTTGGTCTGAATCTCGACCGTCAGATTGCCGTGCAGGATGGCGACGGGCGAAACCCGCACGTCGTTCCCCATAACGATGGTTCCGGTCCGTTCGTTAATCACTATCTTCGCGGCACGATCGACTTCCACTTTCACGTCTTCCACACCCGCGATAAACTCGGCCATGCGATCCTTCCATTCGGCTGGCGTGGCCACCGCGACCAACGCGGAGTTCTCGGCATGGGCAATAATCTCCTTGCCGCCGAACTGGTGATTGATGGCCTCGGCGATGCGCGATGAAGTCGCGAAATCGGCGGTATGTAGCTGGAGGCGAACGCTGGTGGATGGCTCGACAGAAGGCGCGGCCTTTTCAACCGTCGCACCTTCAGGTACGCGGCCTACGGTGGGGTGATTGACCATCTGAGTTGCGCCGCCGCGGCCCGCGACGAAGCCACCGGTCACAACGGCACCCTGCGCGACCGCATAGGTCTGACCGTTAGCACCGCGCAGGGAAGTCATCAACAGCATTCCTCCCTGAAGATTACTGGCATCGCCGATGGCGGAAGCGGTGGCGTCGATTTTCACTCCGGGATCGGCAAAAGCGGGAAGCGTCGCCGTCACCATGACGGCGGCGACGTTAGCGACGCGCATTGAGGTGGCGTTGGCAACCGCGACGCCCATCCTCGACAGAAGATTGGCCAGACTCTGCGTGGTGAAGAGAGTGGTCTGCTTATCGCCAGTGCCCGCGAGGCCCACTACGATGCCATAGCCGACGAGCTGATTCTCGCGCACGCCCTCGATGGAGATCAGATCCTTGAGGCGCACGGGAACTGCGGATGCAGGAACGATCGCGCCAAAACACAGGCTGATTGAAAGCAAGACAGGTGGAAAGTTCATGATGGAATCAGAATGGAAGAAGGCCCAGAATAAAGCGGTATAACGCATTCGGCTGCCGGATGGCATCGCCAACGACGCCCTTGCCGTTCACTTTTACTTCCATGTCGGCTACCTGCGTGGAGGCGACAGTATTGGCATTGGAAATATCGGCGGTTCGAATCACGCCGCGGACCGTGATGGATTGCTGTTCGGAATTCACCTGGATATTCTTGTCGCCTTCAATCAGCAGAAGACCACCGGGCAGGACCTTGACGACACGGCCGGTCAGTGTCGCGGTAAGAGTAGCAGCACGCGAGGTGCTTCCCGTGCCGTTCAGTTTCTGATCGCCAGTGGTACCGAGTAAGTTAGCAAGGGCACCCGTCGGAGACTTGATGCCAGCCAGCTGACTGATCGACTGGGTGGCCGTGGAAGCGCGTTCCGAAGTGCTCACGCCGGATGCGACCGCATTCACGGACTCGGTGACGACGATGGTTACCACATCGTCCACGTGACTGGCGCGAAGATCGCGACCGAGTTCGTCGAGACGGGCGGAGGGTGACCAGATAGCACCAGGCAGAGATTCGTCTTTTTCGGCGCTGGCGGCGGCACTCCTGAGGTACTGCTCGAGGAGAGTGGGAGTGGGTGCTTTGGTCGATTTCTTCTTCGATGCGGAGGCGGCTCGCGCTGGCATCAACGTCACCAGCGACGCGATCAGGATGGAGAAAGGGACAAGGGCGGTGCGATTCATAAAGCAGGTCCTTTACCAACAACGATTAAGGCTTTGGACCCTGATTCGGCGCGCGCGCGAAAGGTCTTGCCGGTAATCGGGTTGCGAAGTTCGACGAACTCGCCGGCCCGCACGGTGGACTGGGCAACGGCGTCGAAGTGCAAAACCGCGAGGCCACTCTGAACCTCTACCCGGACCACATCGCCGCGCCGAATAGCCGGAGGCTCGTCGATAAGAGAAAGCGGAACCTCGGCGCCGGATGTAAGGGGGCGGCGGACAACGCGGCCAGCCACCTGATCGATGCGGGAGGCTGTGGCTTCGCGTTTGAGCGGTCCGGTTCTGGTCTCGAGCTGCAAGGAGGCGGCATCAATGGAGGTGTCCGCGACGACGGCCTTGCGGGTGACCACGGTTACGTACGTGATAGCCACGACAACGCGGGCCCATACGGCAACTCGCCGGGTATCCGTATATTGGACGAAACCCCGCCAAAGCCGGGCGCCATCGTTACCGACAGCAGGCGGTTCGAGGCCAGACAGCGGAAACTCCAGCTTGCCCGCGGGGATCGCCGCGCGCGCCATATCCACGAGATGCAGGCTCGCTTCCGCGGGCAGTGCGCGCCGCATGGCTTCGACAAACCCGGCATCCGCGGGAATGTGCACAGGTATTTCGAAGCAGACTTCTGAAAAATCCACCAACTGGATTCCGTTGGCACGGGCGATACGCTGCAGCTCGATGGCTGAGAATATGCGAGTAGTGCCTGGATCTGGCGCATAACCGAGTTGCAGCGTGGCGGGCAGCGAGGCAAATTTCGTATTTGCCGAAGCAAGATCGCTGCCGAGGATGCGGTCGCCGGTGACAGGGAGACAATGCGCCGAAATAACGACGGGCAGCGCCAGAAACAAGAGCAGAAGAAATCTCACCATGCACCTTCGTTACTGTTTGAGATTGTTGACCTGCTGGTACATTTCGTCGGCAGCCTTGACCACTTTGGAGTTTGCCTCGTAAGCGCGTTGAGCCGTGATCATGTTGATGAATTCATCGACGACGCTCACGTTCGACTGTTCGACATAGCCCTGCATGATAGTCCCGACGCCGTCGGCCCCGCCCGGGGTGCCGACAATGGCGGCTCCGGAAGCATCGGTGGGAGTGAAAAGACTACCGCCGAGCGAATTCAGGCCGGCGGGATTCTGGAAATTGGCGAGCGTGATCTGGCCGGCGTTTTGCGACTGCGTCTGGCCAGCGAGGGTGTACGATACGGTGCCATCGGCGGCGATGTTCACGGACTGGGCAGCCGGAGGTATGGTGACCTGGGGTTGCAGGAGCAGGCCGTCGGAAGTCACCAGACTGCCGGTGTTGCTGAGCTGGAACGAACCGTTGCGCGAGTAGGCCAGGTTGCTATTAGCCTGCTGGATCTGGAAGAAGCCGTTGCCCTGGATGACGAGATCGAGCGGGTTGTTGGTACTGGTGAAGCTGCCCTGCTGGAACACGATTTCATTCGACACGGCGCGCGTGCCGAGGCCGAGCTGCAGGCCGGAGGGCACGATAGTGGACTGGCCGGCCGACGAGCCTGGCGCGACCATGTTTTGGTAGAGCAGGTCCTGAAACTGCGCGCGACGGGATTTGTAGCCGGTGGTGTTGGCATTAGCAAGATTGTTCGCGATGTTATCGATGTTGAGTTGCTGGGCGGTCATGCCGCTGGCGGCGCTGTATAAGGCTCGGATCATATTTCCTCTTTGTATATTGATTTGGGGCGTTTTTAAGAAACAACCCTGGCGACCTGTTCGATGGCCTGTTTACCAAGCTCGTTACCTATGCCCGCGGCTTTTTGCAGAATCTCGAACTGGCGGGTAATACCGATCAGACGTACCGCGGATTCCGCGGCGCCTACGTTAGACTGCTCAAGCTTTCCCTGCAATACCGCGCCCGTCGCAGGAAGGGCGCTGGCGTTTTGCGCTGCAATGAAATAGTTCGAACCCTCTTTGGAGAGATCACCCGGGCCAAAGGAGGCGAGCTGCAGCTTTGCAACCGGATTACCGCCCTGCTGTACGGTGCCGTCTTTCAGAATCTCTACAGGCAGACTGCCATCGAGCGTGATGGGCAGACCAGTCTGGGACCGAACCGCATTGCCATCGGCTGCCGTGAGTGTACCGGCGGGCGATAAGCGGAAGTTGCCATTGCGTGTGTAGCGAACGCCTCTGGCGGTCTGGATGGCAAACAGGCCGTCGCCATCGACGGCGACATCCAGTGGGTTCCATGTGGGCCGCAGATCGCCGGCGGAGAGATCGGTCCATTGCTTCTCGATGACGGGGAGAGTGGCGACGTCGCCCTGCCCTTCCGCGCTGGCTTCGGCGCTCGAATAGACACTGTAGAACTCGCGGTCCGCTTTATAACCGCCGGTTTCGGCGTTGGCGAGATTATTGGCGAGCAGATCGAGCGACTGCATGCGTGAACGCATGCCACTTGCGGCTGAGATTGAGATGCTGTCCATAGTTTTTTGGTGATGCTCTGGCGAGAGACAATGCATCTGGGGTGCCGAAGCGAACAATTTGGATAACCCCCTCAAAATACGGGATCGCGAGACGATAAGGTGAGGGGAAAGTCAGCGCAGCCGCCAGGATTTTGGCGACGGGCGCGCGATAGGCAGAATCCTGTCGGGACGCCGTTTCGCAACAGATTGAAATTGCGCGCCTGGAGCTTTGGTCCGCAGACTGCCTTGCAGAATGCGTGACCTTAACCCCCGCGAGCCTGCCGGTTGCCGCATCCGTCCCGTCTTCCGTATCTTACAAAAACGGTGCAGCGACCAGGCAGATTGGCGGTTCTATCGGTGCGTTAGTTTCGCGGCAGAATCCAACACGCACAACTGCCCACAACCAGGCGAACGCCAGGACGAGCACTTCCGGCAACAGCGAGGCGGCGGGCAGCTCCGGCGGCGCCGCGCCGGAGCAGGCATTTGACGACCTTATTCAACAGATGTCCGTACAGGCATCGGCAACGGCGTCACAGCCAGCCGCACCACCAGATGCAGATCAGGGATTCTTTCGCGCCTGGCAAGCCGTGGGTGCAAGTTCAACTCCGGTTGTGGTTGCGGGGTCGGCGGCAACGGCACCCGCGGCGCCAGCAGCACTGGAAATTGCGGCACCGGTCGCAGATCAAAAACTGTCCCCCGGTCATGGGTCCGCTGGCTCCCGGCCAGCGACTGCCACAACGACAGCGAACGCGACGGAGCATGGGCCAAATATCCCGCTGGTTCCGATAGACGTCGTCGCGGCGTTAACGTCCGTAAAGCCGAAGTTAGCGGAATTGGCCAGCGCTGGTGGCGGCGTCGGGGAAGCTCAGCTGAAGCCGCAGGCGGCACACGCAACGAATTCGAAGCAGGAGGCGGCTTTGACGGTTGTGATTCGCAATACTGAGCCGGCACAGGCGCCGGCGCCGGCGACCGACGTGGCTGCGACGACGCAGGCGGCGCCGTACACCGCTACTCAGGCAGAGTTTGCCGCTCCCGTGGCGCACACAGAAACGAGATCAGATAATTCGGGCGCAATCGCCAGCGTGCCACCAGAAAGTACTGCGCCGTCTTCCAATACGACGCAGGCGGACAGCCTGGAAGCTGTGCTGGCTGTCAGTGCCGCTCCAGGGGGCGCTGACGCGGAACGGCGCAAGGCGACTGGTGCGGAGAACGCGGCCGCACCGGACAACACCGTCACCAGAGTGGCGGGGCCGCAGGCAGGATCATTTCAGGATCTTCAGCTCAGGGCGGAACCGGCGAAAACCGATAACGCCGCTCCGCGCAGCGAGGCGCCAAAAGCTCCAACTGCCGCAGCGGAAATGCCAGTGCAGGAGAAGGGCGCGGGGCAACCGCTGAAGTCTGTTGCACTCGAATTCACGCCAGACGGGACGCGCGACGTGAAGGTGAGGCTTTCCGAGCGCGGCGGCGAGGTTCATGTGTCGGTGCATTCGACCGATCCATCGATGACGAAGAACCTTCGGGCCGGGGTTACGGATTTGGCGAGCGTACTGGAACACGCCGGTTATGACGCGAAAGCGTGGACGGGCGGACGGCAGCAGCAGGGCAATCCGCAACAGGAAGAAGAACAAACGGCACAGCGCCGCGGCAGCAGGAACGGCGCAGCGACGGAGCAGTTCGACAGCATTCTGCAACAACCAAATCAGGAGAACTCATGAGCAGCATCGCTAATCCGGTTACATCGACCGCGGGAACAAGCACGCCCGCGAGTGCCGCAACATCGCCAACCGATCCGCTGGCCAGCGAATCGACCTTCCTCACGCTGCTGGTTTCACAGCTGCAGAACCAGGATCCGCTCGACCCGGTGGACAGCAATCAGTTCGTCTCACAGCTGACGCAGTATAGCCAGCTGGAGCAATTGATCGGCATCCACTCAGATACGACGAGTCTCAGCGCGGCGGCAACGGCATCCACGACTCCCGCGGCTGCTTCGACTCCCGCAACCACGCCGACTGCCGCGACGGCAGCGGCTGCCATTGATCCGCTCGGCGCAATCTCATCCAATACCGTAGTTCCCAACAATTTAAATACAGGAGCCATTAACTAAATGTCATCGACCTTTTCAAACGCGCTTTCAGGACTCAACGCGAACTCTCTCGCCATTGACACAGTCAGCGGTAATCTGGCAAATCTGAATACCACGGGCTACATGGACGATCAGGTGTCGTTTCAGGACCTGCTAAGCGGCGTCAACACGCAGGCAAACGCAAGCGTGGCAGGATCCGTAGTGGCGCAAACGGCGACGCAATTTAGTCAGGGCTCCATACAGACGACGGGTCAGCCGTTCGATGCGGCGATTCAGGGCAACGGGTTTTTCGTTCTGAGCGCGCCCAGCGGGCAACAGTCGTTCACCCGGGAAGGGAACTTTACGGTGAATTCCTCTGGCCAACTGCTGGGTGCGGGCGGTGAGAACGTGCAGGGCTGGAATGCGGTCGGCGGTACGCTGAGCACGAGTGGCGCCACGGGCAATATCGTATTGCCCGTCAGCGGGTCGCAACAGCCGATCGCGACGACCAATATGACGATCAGCGCCAATCTGGATTCGAACACCGCGGTGAACGGTACCTTTAGCTCGCCGATTCAGGTGTATGACGCTCAGGGCAACGCACACACACTGACGGCGACGTACACGGAAACGTCGGCGAACAACTGGTCCTACAACGTCACCATCCCCGCAGCGGAAGTAGGAGTTGTGGGAGCGGATCCGGTGGTTGGTTCGGGGACACTGACATTTAATGGCTCCGGCCAGCTGGTCACGCCAGCTTCCACAGATCCGCCCAGCGCCATCGCGATTACGGGACTGACGGACGGCGCATCAGATATGGCCGTGAACTGGAATTTCTACAACAGCCAGGGCACACCGACGCTCACGCAATTCAGCGAAGCTTCCGCGAATCTGGCGAGCACGCAGAACGGCACGGCACCCGGGCAGCTGACCGGAACCAGCATTGGAGCCAACGGGCAGATCAGCGCCACGTATTCGAACGGATCGTCGGTAGTGGTGGCACAGATCGCGCTGGCATCGGTGCTGAATCCGGGATCGATGCAGAACCTCGGCAACAACACATTCAGCGTGACCTCGGCAACGGCCACGCCGATCATCGGCACGTCGGCGACGGGATCGCGCGGACAGATTACGGGTGGAGCGCTGGAATCATCGACGGTCAATATTGCGACGGAATTCACGAACCTGTTGACGTATGAGCGCGGCTATCAGGCGAATTCAAAAGTCATTACAACAGAAGACGACATCATGCAGTCGACCGTCGGCCTGATCCAGCAGTAGCGCCCGCTCGGACGGGTGGTAACCGCATTTTAAAGAAAAGGCCTATTCCTTAAAGCCTGAACCGCCGATAGAGTGTCCATCAGGAAGTTTTTAGTGATTCATCTATGACCCCACAGGAGCAGGTTGCCCACATCGGCGATGTACGCGTGGAAATCGAAGTGCAGCTCGACCAGCGATGGATGAAGCTGTCAGAGATTCTGCGGCTGGAAGAAGGCAGCATTCTTGAAATGCGGCGTTCCGCGGGCGAAAACATCGACATCTATGTGGGCTCGAAGCTCCTGGCGTTCGGGGAAATCGTGATTATCGAGAACATCATGGGCGTACGGATCACGGATTTCAGCGCGGAGAACTAATGTCATGGAAGACCTTCAACCCATAGTCGCGGTGATCCTGGTGCTGAGCCTGCTGGGAGGGCTGCTGTTCTTTTTGCGGCGACGCGGAATTGCGACATTTCCTTCACTTTCCGCTGGAGCGGGATTCGGGCGACAGGCGGCCAGTGCACGGCAATTGAAAGTAGTGGAGCGCGTACCGCTGGGTGCGCAGCACGCATTGCATCTGGTTCGCGTGGGGGAGCGGCTCATTCTGGTGGCTACTGCGCCGGGATCGTGCCAGATACTCGACGCGGCAGTCCGGGAGGGTACAGCACTGTGAGGAAAGCGATCGGGATCGTCGCGGCGCTGACTATTTTGGGGGGGAGGGCGGCCGCTGCCGGACGTGCGGCGGAGGCATCCCCGTCGATTATTCCAGCCATGCCAAAAGATCTGAGCACGCCGATGCAGATCATCATCCTGATGACGCTGCTGACGCTGTTGCCGGCGATCGTGATGTCGATCACGCCTTTTCTGAGGATTTCGATCGTGCTGCATTTTCTCAGGCAAGCGATGGGAACACAGACTGCGCCATCGAATCAGGTACTGCTGGCGCTTTCGTTATTCCTGACAATGGTGCTGGTGGCGCCGCTGGGGACGCAGATTTACAACGAAGCCTGGCAGCCCATGGAGCGCGGCGACCTGACTGCTTCGCAGGCGTGGGACACAGGCACGAAACCGCTCAAGACATACCTCGGTCGCTACGTGCGGGAGAAGGATGTGAAGTTGTTCCTGGACATCACGCACGCTTCGGTACCGCATACGGCGGCGGATCTGGATCTGACGGTGCTGGCGCCGGCATATATGCTTTCGGAGATGCGGGCCGGCTTTCAGATTGGCGCAATACTGTTTTTGCCGTTCCTGCTGGTGGACATCGTGGTGGCGTCGGTCACGCTGTCGATCGGGATGGTGCAGTTGCCGCCTGTGATGGTTTCGGCTCCGTTTAAGATTTTGCTCTTTGTTCTGGCGGACGGCTGGAATCTGACGATCGGATCTTTGATGAAGGGCTTTGCGTGACGCCGGAAGCCGTGGCGCACATTATCGGAGAGATGTTTCTCACCGCGTTCTGGGTGTGCGCGCCGCTGCTCGCGATCGGCCTCGCGACAGGCATTATAGTGAGTCTCATTCAGATTGTGACGTCGATTCAGGACGCGGGATTCAGTGCGATTCCACGGCTGGTGGCGTTTCTGGGCGGTGCATTGTTGCTGATGCCCTGGATGATTCACCGGACGATGTCGTATGCGACGGACATCCTGGGAAATCTGAGCCGCTATGCCCACTGAAGCCATCTTCGGTTACGGGACACTACTGGGATTTCTGTTCACGCTGGCGCGCGTATCCGGAGTTTTCGCGTTGCTGCCGCTGGCTGCGCTGCGCGCCGCCCCAGAGGCCGCGAAGATCGTGTTGTCGCTGGCGTTTACGGTTCTGCTGTGGCCCGAATGGAAATCGCCGATGGTGGCAGGCGAGGCTACGATCAGCAGGGTTGTGGCGGGGCTGGCGGGCGAAATGGCTTTGGGTCTGGCAATCGGCCTGATTGTCGCGATCGTGCTCGAACTGTTTCAGGTGGCAGCGCAGATTGTCAGTCTGCAGGCGGGACTGGGGTATGCTTCGACGATCGATCCGACGAGCGGTGCGGATTCGACGGTGCTGATCACGCTGGCGCAGCTAACCGCCGGCCTGCTTTTCTTTACTACCGGTGGCGACCGGATGCTGGTGAAAGTGCTGGCGGACAGCATTCGGTTGTGTCCGCCGGAATCGTTCACGGTGAACCGCGGGTGGGCGGAACCGATCATTCGCTTCTCTTCCACGATCTTCAGCTCGGGGCTGCGTCTGGCGGCTCCGATTATTGCCCTGTTATTGCTGGCCGATGTTTCG
>Ga0182030_10021470_pt1 | contig 12087 bp, 4 predicted proteins | sample 812S3MmetaG_FD_121299 | JGI IMG/M metagenome (GOLD analysis project Ga0182030, IMG submission 121299) | Permafrost microbial communities from Stordalen Mire, Sweden - 812S3M metaG (Illumina Assembly) | ecosystem: Environmental > Terrestrial > Soil > Wetlands > Permafrost | place: Sweden...
GTCACTTGCCAACTGCACACGCACCGTTCATGTATTACTCGGCACTTACGATCTGCTTGCCTTGCGTCATCTGAATGGCCAACTGGGCCGAAGAACTATCGACATACATTTCAGGCGGTACAGTGCTGAGAGCCCCGACGACGTTCGCACGTTCAGGAATATTGTGCTCACCTTTCAAAGGCAGCTTCCGGTGGACGAGCCGCCGGCACTACTGCCATTCTGGGATTTGCTTTTTGAGCGATCCGTGGGATGCATCGGGATATTAAAAGAGTGGTTGGTTCGGGCAGTGATCGCCGCTCTCAAAGAAGGTTGTAGCACCCTGACTGTCCGCCACCTGGAGGCAACTGCACTTTCTGCCGCTCAGTGTGAAAAAATCGCAGTAGAAGCCTATGAAGGCGAAACACAGGCATTCTCTGCAGACCAGGCCCGACCGCGTCTGCGCGAACTGCTTGGATTGGGAGAGAGCCCAGCTCCATCGGCGGACATCGGCGAGAAAACACCGCATCGTAGAAAGCGGGTCGGACAGCGCAGGCCGAAGCGAGACCCGGTCGGCCAACCTGCAACCTTGCAGAGGAGGGTTTGCGACAGTGTATGAGGTCTGGAACTTAGCCCAGCGCAAGCTTGCCCCGCGCAGTCGGTTGTATTCTCTACAACCGATGGGGATAGGCACATCGCGCGTCGAAAGCCTGTCCAGCTATGTGATGCGCTTGGCGGAAGCCCATACCGTTTCGGTCAGGGTGTTAATTCACCGGGAGATTTTTCCAATGCTTCCGACGAGTCCGAAGGACGCAGATTTTGCGAGGTTGCATTCCCTGAATGGTATGGGAGCATGTTTCGAGCGATGGGTAAACGTTCTTGGAACACTTACGGGTCGTGGGGATCTATGCGCTCTAACCCTGTTGCCTTGGCAGGGCTTGCTAAAATGCGGTGGCATTCTGCGTCGGCACCGGGCGTGGTGTCCGCGTTGTATTCAGGAATGGCGACACTCTGCCATGCCGGTCTACGAGTGCTTGCTTTGGATGCTTACGCCAGTAACGACATGCCCGATTCATGAAGTCTTGTTGGAACACCGCTGCCCCCATTGCCGCCGCGACATGTTTCTTCTCTCAGCGCATGCGCGTCCGGGGTATTGCGCCCACTGCAATCGTTGGCTGGGTGATGATGCGCCCGCGCCCGTCCCTTGCGGGTGCAAACGACCCACTGAAGATCAAATGTGTATAGCGAAAGAAGTTGGTGAACTACTCGCTCGAGGAGACACCGCGGGCGAGGATTGTTCACCGCGTTATCTACTGAGTAATCTGCAACGGGCAATATCGGATTTGGCAAATGGCAATCGGCGATTGTTTGAACGCGCGGCAAAGATCGGTAGTTCACTGCTGATGCGGTGGATTCACGGAGAATTCTTTCCCTCTTTGCCCCTCATCATTCGAACCTCTCATAATCTCAGATTGCCCCTCGGTCGCTTGGTCTTCGAAGATATTCCCAGCACTGATCCGGCGTGGATTCCGGCGAGGCTGGCTGTCCAAGCTTTTTTAGCTGCCCGCCGGAGAGCGCTAACGGTCCGACCACAGTACCCCATTACGCGCGTTGGGAATCTGTTGCTGCTTTCCAGGGAGGAGAGAGAAACCGCCAAGGCAGAAATCGAGGCTTGCTTGCTGGCGAACCTTGAGATGGACGAACCCCGGTCAATTGACGCGGTGTTTCACAAACTGGGCTACCGCACGCCTTCCAGGGGAAGAAAGTGGTTCCCTGATCTATGCGCGGCAACGAAGGCTAAACGTAAGCAGCGAGTTGAAATCTATCGACAAGAGCTCCTGGCCGCGCTTTCTGAGGAACCGCCACCTACCGTTGCCCAAGTTGCGCTACGACTTGGCCTCCGTGTTCCTCAGCTCCGCCTTCGCCGTGGCTGCCGGGATCTTTGCAAGGCCCTCTGCGCCCGATATCCCGATCGACTCCGCTTCCAGAAAGGAAGAACCGAAGAGGCGCTCAAGAGGGCGTTGGAAGAGCCACCGGTCCCCCTCGTCATTCTGGCAGCGAACTTGGATAAGGATCCCAATGCTCTGCGCGTCGCATTTCCCGATCTCTGTCGTCATCTTCGGGCCCGGCACGTGGCACGTCAATTGCGCGAACAACAGCGGTTTAGACTTGTTTACGAAAACGCGGTTCGCCAAGCACTCGGAGAGATTGCCTATGCTGGTCACTATCCTTCGCAGCAACGGGTTCTCTCGTTTATATCGAAACGGAATCCGTCCCTCACAAGCTTCTATCTGACCGGTCTTGCCATCAAGAGTGTTCGGATGAAGCTGGGGCGTTGATTTGAGACTACCTCATGATGTGATGCACCACCCACTTCCTGCTATACGCCTCGTTTTCTAGCTCCCAGCGCATGTCAGAAAGCACGAGCGTGTACTTGTGCGACAAACCGGTCGCGACTCGGCAGACCTCTCGGAGTAGGCGTTGCGAGCGCGAGGCGTAGTATTGATTCTAGGTCCCCAAGCTCGCGGCAGTCAGGGCAGCCGACAACGACGGTGGCCCGATCTCCGCTAATTGTGGGATCGCCTACTTTGAAATCTCCGGAGACCACGGCAATGTCCCTCTCCGTGTCCCTCTCCGGGGTAAACGAGCGCGGCTGGACGGCAAAGAATGCAGCGGCGTTGTACCATCCCGGAACCGTCAACCGCCCGCCCGCTGTCTCCGTCGTCCAGAATTGCTCGACGACCTCTTGGGGAGATTTACCGTAGGTTGCAGGGAGTTGTGCCGCCAAAGGCATAGCGAGGAAAGCCAGGGCGGTCGCGATCATGCGTAACCATTTCATGCGAGTATCCTTTTCAACTTGCCGGAGACGCTTAAGACGTCTTCCGAAACAGCAACCGCAATCGACCGAGTGAATATACGCTTGAAATAATCAGCATTGATACCGCTGCCAAGCTGTCGTGCCACACAGGGTAGTGCGCAGCCCAAACGAGCCTGTACCAGACCCTGAGAACTGGAAGCAGTGCACCAGCAAAAAGGGGCCACGATAGAGTGCAGACAGCAAGAGCGCATAAGGTGACCTTGCCCGCTCCAGCAAAACTAGTTATTAAGGACTTGATACCCGAGCTACTTAGTACATCTGTTGATCGCCTCTGCGTCTTCTGGGGCATATTGTGCGCCTTCGGAGACGAGCAAACGCACTCGACCACAGAGGTCTGGCCATTTTGTGAGTCGTGTGATTATTGTCTGCCCATCGCGGTCTCGAACGTCCAGATTCAGTTTCGCTCCATGTCTCGCTAACTGCTTGATTTCATCGTCGTATAGAAACGTCAGGACCGATGCCTGGTACTGTTCTGGCAATTTATTGAATAGATCTACGAATCCATGATCCACAAGATGAGCAAATCTCTTGGCCTCTACGGAGGGACCCGGGCCAGAGTCATAGTGATGAAGACAATCCAAGACGCTGTAGTTCGGGTGTTGTGCATCGCCTGTCCATTGCAGAGCGGCTCCAGAACTTACCAAGAGTTCGATCATGTCATCATCCGGGTTCTCGCTTTCCAGGCTCCCCATCGCCCGACAGAGCGCAGTACGTGCGCCTACACCGGCATTGACACGCGCGCCTCGTTTCAGCAACAGCCGCGCGGTCCGATAGTTTCCATGCGCAACCGCAGCTATCAGCGGCTGACCCTCATTGATATTCGGATCGGCACCGCGCCTGAGAAGCGTACAAACGCATCCGGTGAAACCTGTTCTTGCAGCGGCGGCGATCAGGGGCTCACCCTTCTCCTCAAATTTACGGGCAAAATTACAGCCCGGCCACCATTCATTGATCTGATATATAGCGGTCCCGGCCAAAACTAATGCAGCAGTTCCGAGAACGAGCTTGAACCACCGGCTACCTAGTAACATATCCACCTCCGAACATGGCTGTACTTCTTTAGCCCTTGGTTGCCATAAGCTATGTTAGTAGGCATCTCAAAAGTCCTGAATCCATAATCTGTCAGTGTTATGGTCCCTCTTATAAACGGGGGCGAACTTTGCAGATTGGCCGGCCAATACCATGATGCTGCCGAAGCGGCGGACACAAGCCTTTCTGTGACGGGCCCTGGGAGACTGGAATTCTGAGATTGGACGATTACAGGATTTACAACAATTCCCGCATGGCCTCCCCCATCAGGGTCCGTGCATGTTGGGGACTGGGTATCTTCGCATCCCGTGGCGAGCACATCGCCCGGTTCAGCTCCATCGACGAATTTCCAGCATGCGAAGGGCTTCGAGCCATCTTGGTCTCTCCATTGAGGCCCCTTAGTTTTATCCGCCCAATCAGCCGCCACCGCCGGGACTCGTACTTGAAGAAATTTCCATTTTTGGTGAAACACATCAGGAGCCTCGCCGAAAGTTGCCTGCAACACATCGTGAACAAATTGATTACATTGTGGGGGTTTGTTCACTTCATTCCAAGTCTGCGAATCTCCTATGTGGGACGCGGCGTTTTCTGCGATCTTCTGTCTGTAAAAGCGCTGGATAGACAAGATGGCAGTTTGGTTACCAGTGGGATTCCCGCCGCTAACAGCAGCATAACTGGTCGCATAGGCAGGCGGCGTGGAGGGCACTTGATCGACGGAGCCATACTGGTAGGCATTTCCAGTCCACGCGTATGTCGGCAGCTTCCCGAGTTGGCCGGTGGCGTTGCCGTTGCTATCGTAGGTGATGCCCGAGGTGCCGATCACTCCTCCATCGGCGGTCGCAATCTGCGGGGAGTCGTTGGGCACACTCCACTTCATGTTGCCGGACTGATCGAAGGCGACGATGTCGGGATTGGGATGATTATTATCGTACGGATGGGTGCCGATGAAGGAACCGTCCTGGGCTTGTAACACGGGCTGGATAGGCTCAGTATCACCGGCGTCCCAAATCGTATCCGATGCTACGCTGCCTCCTTCCGTGATCGTCAAATGATTCTCGGTTGTAGAGGGGATCACGCTGGTACAGCCGCTATCCAAGCAATACCCCTCCACCTGGAGCTGCCAACTGAACGCAACACCGGTATCGGCGTTGGTGATCATGTTCGTGGCTTGAACGTGCAAATCTTGGAACGCGGGATATGTCCACTGATGCACAGGAATATCGCTGGACGATCCATCCGAACCCACGCGCAAGATATGCAGAGTATAAACTTTTGGGCTCGATCCAGTGAGTATTGTGCTCGACGTAGTCCTTTGGGACAGGTAAGGGGCATAGGCGTATCCGTCGCCCGCGATCATCGGTTTCCAAGTAAGAAACGCGTTCGGCCAGGAGTAGGAGCCTGACCCCCAGATAGTCTCCGAATCAACCGTGGGAATGACGAACTTGGGGGCACCGGTGGACGGATCGATGCCGACGAATTCGTTGCAAGAACCCGTGGTGGAATCAATCGTGAATATGGTGCCATCGGTGTGAACCACCGGATAGGCACACGCGGAGTCGATCATGTTATAGGCCGGATAGGGCTGGCCGGTCAGGCCATCGAGCCTGTAAATGGAATTTCCGGTCATGACCACCACACCGCCCTGAAAATCGGGAACCAGATAATCCGGGTAGTTGCTGTTGGGGGTGGCCCAGGCCGTGGTTCCATCGCTCCGGATAGCCTGCACGCTGCCGTCTCCCTGCAACGCAAACACATCCGCTACACCGGTCGAACTGGGAACCGCCGGCAAAATCCAATCAACGCCGGAGCCATCCCCAGGATTCTTCCAAATCACAGTTCCGGGGGGCAATGTTGAACCCGGATAGACGGTAACATCGGCGGAAGCGTTGCCGGTTTTGATGGTGACATGGCCGGCGGTGAGGGCAGTCAGAAGCGGTGGGTCGTCGGTCGAGAGGCTGACAATGTTCGGGTTGCTTGATGTCCAATTCAGTCCGGTAACGGGCTGCCCACTTGCATTCAAGGCTTGAATGCTCTGCGTCTGGCCCACAACCAGGTTGAGCATGTTGGGGATGAGCGTCTCGGCGTTGCCGCCAGAGCTTGGGACGGTGAAGCTGATGGGATTGCTCCAAACGCCGTTTTGTTCGATTTTGACGATGCCGGTGACCGCATCGGGCGCGACCGATGCAACGACTTGGGTATCCTGCCAGCTGATTACCTGACCGTTGGTGCTTCCCAGCCACACTTGGCCGCTTCCTTGACTCAATCCGAATCCGGTTCCGGTTATGGTGACGGGAGTATAGGGCCCACCAATCGTTGGCGTCACGCTGGCGATCTGCGGAGTGTGCACGGTAAACGGGACAGCATTGCTCATTACGCCATTCTGCAGAATCTGAGCCGAGCCTGACGTCGATCCCTGTGCAACCTGTGCGACGACCTGGGTATCGTTCCACTTTTGTACCACGCCATTGACCGTGCCGAGCCACACTTGGCCTGGCATTGCGCCGAAACCCGAGCCGGTGATGGTCACCTGCGTTCCGGGCACCCCGCTGGTCGGCGAGACACGTGAAATCGTCGCGGTGTTCACGTTGAACGGTACGGCATTGGACAACAATCCGCCCTGCTGAACTTGGGCGGTTCCCGATGTCGAATTGGCAGCGACGGTGGCCACGATCTGCACGTCACTCCAACTCACCACTATGCCGTAGGTGCTGCCGAGCCAAACACTTCCCTTGCCTTGCGCCGCCCCGAAATTCGAGCCGTAAATCGTCACTTGCGTCCCCGGATCGCATGTTGTCTGCGAGATGGTCGAAATGCTCGGCGGATTGGCTGCGGCGGGAGGTTGCACGGTAACGGAAGTCGTTGCCTGCGTGCTTCCCATGGCTGCGGTGATGGTTGCGGTGCCGGCAGAGGCGCCCATGGCGAAGCCAGTGGAGCCAATCGACACGGAATTGTTGGACGAACTCCACGACACCGAGTTCGTTACGTCCTGTTGAGTGTCATCGGAGAACGTCTCAGTGGCCGTAAGCTGCTGGCCCGAGCCCGCGGCAATGGAAGGATTCGCCGGGGCAATCGTCAGAGAAGCCAGCCCCTTCACATTCAGCGAAGCGGTACCGCCCACGTCTCCGGCGGTTGCTGTCAGCGTGGTTGCACCCTGTGCTTGGGCGCTCACAATGCCGGCGCTTCCAGGAGAATTGCTGATAACAGCGGCCGAAGGATTCGACGAACTCCAAATGACCGACTGAAGGGTCTGCGTGCTGCCATCATTAAACGTGCCAGTAGCGACCAACTGCTGGGTTTGTCCCGGCACCAGGAACAAGCTGACTGGTGCGACCGCGATGGACACGAGATTGGCCGGTGTGAAAGTGGTAGGTTGGTACCACTCATCGCTGGCCAGAGTCACGCCCGCGTTGATGCCGCCAATCAACAGCACGTTCCCGTTGGCGAGCAGTGTGCCAGTGTGGCCTGCGAGGGCGGTCGCAACCGGTTGAGCAGACGTGAATGCGCCTGTGATGGGATCGTAGATTTCGGTGCTTGCCTCTCCCGTGCAAGAGGAGCCGCATGAACTGTAGCCACCTGCAACGGCGACATCGCCATTGGTGAGCAAGGTGGCAGTGTGATTCAAGCGCGCAACGTTCATGCCGCCGGCAAGGACGTTGAATGTATTCGCAACGGGGTCATATATCTCACCGGCGTTCGTTGGGCAGCCCGGCTGGCTGCACGTTGAACCGCCCGCAACCAGCACTTGGCCATTGTTCAGAACAGTGGCGGAGGCGTCATAACGGGGAACGTTCAGGCTTGGTCCCGGACTGGTGAACGTGCCGTACGATGGATCGAACATTTCCGTCGCTGCCGGCAGGTTCGCTCCGTCAAAGCCTCCGGCTATCATCACCAATCCTGAATTGAGCAGAACCGCACTTGCCCCGTACCGTGGCGCGCTCATGCTATTCATCGTGGATGTATAGGTTCCGGCATTCGGATCGTAGATCTCGGCACTCGACAAAGCACTGCACGACGTCGCCGAAGAGCAGTTGTTGCCGCCTGCGATGAGTACGGTCCCATTACTGAGGACGGTCAACGTGTGGCCACTGCGGGCTATTGTCATCGTTCCCGCGCTGGAGAATGTGCCGGCCACCGGATCGTAAATCTCGGCGCTGATTAAAGAAGAGCAGTTTCCTGAACCGTCACAGGTGTAGCCACCAGCAACCAGCACCTTGCCGCTATTCAATTGCAGAGCCGGAGCAGAGCGAGCGGTGGCCATCGAACCCCCGGTGTAGGTAAATGCACTGGTGGCCGGATTGTACAGTTCTGCGCTGCTCAGATAAGTGCATGAGCCTGGTGTTGGGCAATTGACTCCACCTGCCACTAATATTTGCCCATTGCTTAAAACTGTTGCACTGTGCTGGTAGCGGCTCGTGTTGACACTCGCTTGTGTTGTTCCCGTCGTCACGACCAAGGCGGCTGTGCCGCTCGTCGTCCCGGACGTTGCCGTAATCGTGGCGTTCCCGGAAGCCACTGCGGTGGCTAGCCCAGCACTGCTGACGCTGATGACGTTTGAATTGGACGATATCCATGTACTGGAGGCGGTGAGATTTTGCGCGCTGCCATCACTGTAGCTACCCGTGACGCTCAGTTGTTGGGTCGCTCCGATGGATAAGCTGGCTGCATTCGGTACGACGCTAATTGACACGAGGTTTGGAGCAGCAACGGTCAAGGTAACTGAAGCCGAAACAGACTCAAATCCCCCGGTCAGCGTTGCCGGACCTTGACTCACGCCCTTTGCAAGTCCTGCACTGGTGACGGTGGCGACCGCAGGCGTGCCAGAAGACCAAGTGAGCAACGTCGTAAGATCTTGAGTGCTGCCGTCGCTGTAGGTTCCGATGGCCTGATATTGCTGACTGGTGCCGAGCGGTATCGTCGCCGTCGCGGGGGTTATAACGATCGAAACCAGCGCCGGAGCTGTGACGATGAGCGTGGCGGACGTACCCAGCGAGCCGACGTTGGCCTGGATCGTTGCCGTTCCCTGAAATGAACCCGCAGCGAGTCCGTTCCCGTTAAGCACAGCAACCACCGTGGGCGGTAAACTCCACGTTGCGGTACTAGTGAGATCCTGCGTGCTTCCATCTGTATAGACACCGGTCACTGTAAATTGCTGCGTTGCTCCCGCAGGAATTGTGGCACCTTGTGGGCTTAAGGTAATTGACACAAGTGTCGGCGTTGTAACGGTCAATGTGGCCGAGCCACTAACCCCTGCCGCACTGGCTCTAATTGTCGTTGTCCCCTGGGCTATGGTAGACCCAACACCAGGGTTCGTGGCATCGCCGCTAATCGGCGCCACTGCAGCTAAAGACGAGCTCCACAAGACGGAAGACAATGTTTGCGTGCTGCCATCACTGAACGTTCCGGCTGCGGTGAAAAGCTGCTGCGCGCCAGCACCGATTGAGGACGTAGTAGGCGTGATAGCGATACTTACCAGCCCATTCAACTGACTCGGCATAAAGAGTTCCGCGGTGTTAAATATGTTGCTGCCGTCAGTGCCACCAGTTTCGAGAACCGTTCCGTCGTTGAGTAGAGAAGCCGTCTGGTGCTCGCGAACACTTGTCATATTGCCTACGGCCACGAAGGTTTGGCTCCCTGGATCGTAGAGTTCTGCCGTGTTCAGTGCCGCGCTACTTCCAACGGAATCGGTAGCCCCCCCCATGATTAGGACCTTGCCGCCGTTCAATATGGTCATGACGTGTGAAATTCTTGCCACCGTCATCGTGGACGTGACTGCCGTAAAGGTATTCGAAGTCGGATCGTAAATCTCGGCCGAGTTGAGAGATCCTGTTACTGGAACATCGCCGCCGGTGATGAGCACTTGGCCAGTGTTCAGCAGAACCGCCGCATGCCCTTCGCGCGTGGCCGTCATGGGGACGGGCACTAACGTGAATGTCTGGCTCACTGGGTCGAAGAGTTCAGCCGTGTTGTATGCAGAGCTTGGGATCGGGTCTGTTTCTCCACCGGCAACCAGCACTTGCCCGTTCTGCAACATCGTTGCCGTGTGCTCATAACGAGGCGCATTCGTGTCTCCCAGATCAATGAAAGTCTGCGTCGGAGGATCGTAGATCTCAGCGTCGGCGATTAAGCCGGTGTCGGGATCATAGCCACCGACGAGTAGCACCTGGCCATTGTTCAGCAACGTAGCTGTATGTCCGACCCGAGCAGTATTTAGAGTGCTCGACAGCAGCATGAAGGTGCCTGTCGCGGGATTGTAGATCTCAGCTGAATCCAAGGTCTCTTCGTTTACGAGGTCAGAACCACCCGCAACCAGCACTGTTCCGTCATTTAGCAGCGTAGCCGTGTGCAACCAGCGCGCGACATTCATCGCATTGGCTGGCGCGAAAGTTTGACTCGCCAGAGAGTAGAGATCCGCGCCGCTCACTACGCCAGAAGAACTCATTCCTCCCGTGATCAAGATTTGCCCCGTCGCTAACTCAGTAATTGTCTGTCCGTACCGGGGAATTGCCATCTGTCCTCCGGTCGCGACAAAGCTCGGTTGGACCGTGAAGCCGACTCCGTTGCTTGCTGCAACTCCGTCAACCGTCACCACCACATTGCCGGTCGTCGCTCCGCTCGGCACTGGAACGACAATGCTCGTAGCACTCCAACTCGTCGGCGTCGCGAAAGTCCCGTTAAAAGATACCGTGCTCACGCCTTGCGTCGCCCCGAGGTTCGTACCCGTAATGGTCACTGCCATCCCGACAAAATCGGAGTTCGGCGAGATCGAGCTAATCGATGGCGGCGCCAGGACCGTCAGTGTTCCGTTCACAAAGGCGAAGCTGTAGTTCGTAGCGGCCAGCTTCCCGACTGCCGCCTTGATCTGGTAGTTACCCGCAGGCGAGGAGGTCTTTGCCGTCGTGCTCAAACTCGGAGTTCCAGTCAAAACCGCGCTCGTATCACCGTCCACAAACCCCGTATAGCTCGCGGTAAAGCCCGGATTTGCCGCGCCAAGCACTTTCCATGCGTCTTTCGCCGTTACCGTTAGTGCCGCCTTGTCCACCGTAAGGCTCACGGTCGCGGTTTGGGTGGTGTAGTCCGTCGTGTCGGTTGGGGTGAAGGTAGCCGATAGAGTCTGAGTTCCTGCCGCAAGCACCGCACCCGCCGCCGGTAAGTATGCGAAGCTGCCAGGCACCGAGGCACTAGCGTCCAGTTGTGTGCTGTCGAGCGCGGTCCCGTAAGTAATAGATGCCGGCTTCGTCCAAGTAATCTTTGGTGTTGCCAGATTCACCTGCAGAGTCACCGAGGCGGAGGCGGTAGTGTAGTCAGCGCTGTTCGCAGGTGTGAAAACAACCGAAAGAGGCTGCGATCCTGCGCCTAACACAACGCCAGTTGCTGGCGTATACGTGTAACTTCCGGCCACTGCCACGCCGTTGTAAGTGGCCTTCGCGTCCAGTTCGATAGCGCTCAATGCGGTTCCATTAGTGATGGCTGCGGGTGTCGCCCACGTGATGGTCGGTGTAGGTGCATCGACTTGCAGCGTCACCGATGCCTTCGCTGTCGTGTAGTCCGTCGTATCGGTCGGCGTGAAGGTGACCGAGAGCGTCTGGCTTCCTCCCGCCAACACCTTGCCTGCCGCGGGTGAATAGGTGAAACTGCCGGGCACCGAGGCGGTTGCGTTCAGTTGTGTGCTGCTAAGCGCTGTCCCGTAGGAGATGGCTCCAGGTGCCGCCCAGGTGACCGTTGGCACCGCCTTGTCAACCGTAAGGCTCACGGTCGCGGTTTGGGTGGTGTAGTCTGTCGTGTCGGTTGGTGTGAAAGTGACGGAGAGCGTTTGAGTCCCTGCCGTCGGGATTGTACCCGCTGAGGGTGTATATGAAAAGCTGCCCGGCACCAAGGCGGTTGCGTCCAGTTGTATGCTGCCGAGTGCGGTCCCGCAAGTAATAGACGCCGGCCCGGCCCAGGTGATCTTGGGCGTTGCAGGACTCACTTGCAAAGTCACCGAGGAAGAGGCGGTAGTGTAGTCAGCGCTGTTCGCAGGTGTGAATACCACCGAAAGAGGCTGCGATCCTGCGCCTAACACAACGCCAGTTGCTGGCGTATACGTGTAACTTCCGGCCACTGCCACGCCGTTGTAAGTGACCTTTGCATCCAGTTGGGCAGCGCTCAGCGCGGTTCCATAAGTGATAGCCGCGGGTGTCGCCCAGTTGATTGTTGGAGTGGACGGA
>Ga0182030_10021471_pt1 | contig 12087 bp, 10 predicted proteins | sample 812S3MmetaG_FD_121299 | JGI IMG/M metagenome (GOLD analysis project Ga0182030, IMG submission 121299) | Permafrost microbial communities from Stordalen Mire, Sweden - 812S3M metaG (Illumina Assembly) | ecosystem: Environmental > Terrestrial > Soil > Wetlands > Permafrost | place: Sweden...
GACGCCCAACCGCCCACGAGCACGCGTGCGCCGACAGGCTTGAATCCGATGACATCGCGCGAGTAGCGCCACGCGTCCGTCATCTGGGCAAACATGGCGAGGTTCGTGTCTGCAATGAGGAGCGGGATAGTTTGGTCGTAATCGAAACTCTTAATTTCGAAGTTGAGATCGGAGGTGCCTGAGGTCCCCGAGCTTCCCGTGCCGCTGTTTAGGTCCCAGCCGAAAAAGTTGCACGTCTCGTTGATGAATATGAAGTCGGACAACCGAGCGGCATCATTGGTGTTCTTGATGCAAATGCCCGACCCGAGCACATAGTTGCTGTCGTGCTGCGCAGGTCGGATTAGCACGTTGCCCAGGTCGTCCGTCGTCCCGGAGAACGACTCCGGGATGAACCCTAGCGTCCTCTCCCAGAGAGTTACCGTGACGCCGCTCAATCCCAGCGGCTTGCCTTCCTGAGTACCCCAGCTTTCGATCATCTCGCTGCTGCTGGCACTCGACGCATTGGAGAAGTCCGGGTCCGGATTCTGGGGGTACAATCAAACGTGCCTACTTCGATCTGCGTCAACTCGCCCGCCTAAGTTCGACTTTCGCAGTTTTTGGACAAGTCGGCGAGCTTCAGGCAGCGGCCGGCTTGTGAGAACCAAATCCATAGACCGAAGCTCGCCCGATTTCAATGAAGCGCATCGCCCATCCTAGCGAGCCTATTTCGACGGCGAAGAGAGCCGCTCCACGAGCAGCACGGCTTCGTCCCAGACGACTCGCCATAGTTCAGTGTTTTGGATCGGCTGCGGGTGTTGTCCGGTCGCTCGGGCCACGACGGCGCGCATCACGCCACCGTGGGTGACAACAAGAGCGGGCGTGTCGTCGCGCGCTATCTCGCGTGCTGCGCGGCCTAGCGCCGCATACGCTCGGTCCGCGAGGGCCTCGGTGCTCTCCCCTCCGAGGGGAGGCGTCCGATCGTGCAGCCAAGAGTGCCAGGCCTGGGCGAGCGTCGTCTCACACTCTTGGCGGGTGAGCCCCTCGAAACATCCGAAGCAGCGCTCCCGAAGATCGATGTCCACCTCGATCCGTTCTATCCCTCGCAATCGCGCCACGATCTCGGCCGTCTCCTTCGCGCGCGACAGATCGCTCGACACGATGCCGCATAAATCGTAGCCGCGGAGCCTCTCGGCCAATGCGTAAGCTTGCGCACGGCCGTTGTCGTTGAGAGGAATGTCGGATTGTCCTTGCCAGCGCTGGGCGACGTTCCAGTCCGTTTCGCCGTGGCGTGTCACGAGGAGGGTGCGACGCATCGCGGTCGATCGTAGCGGGCCGACCCGCCGTCCTCGGTGACAAAGTTCGGAACCAGCGAAAACTTGGCCTGTCCTCGGCAGGGTCCGTAGCGTGGTGCCGGCAATGGGCGACACGGGTCAAGGGATATCCTCTGCAGCGCCAGGGCTGCCGCTTCCCCGCATGCTCCGCAGCCGATTGCTCCTAAGGCTGGCGGCTCGCGGCGGAATGGGGGATGTGTATCTGTCGGCGACGACCGGAATCGATGGCGCGGAACGGCCGTGCATCGTCAAGACGGTTCGCCGCGACCACATCCGAGACAGCTCGTTTCTAGCTCGTTTTTTCGACGAGGCCCGAGTGCAGGCGCAGCTACACCACTCGGGCGTAGCGCAGGTCCTCGATGCATCGACGGACGAGAATGGGGAGCCGTATACGGTCGTCGAGTATGTCGAGGGGCGGTCTCTCGGAGAGGTCCGCCAGAGAGCCACGCAGACCGGCATCGGAATGAGCTGGCCCGTGGTGATCGCCATCGGTGTAGAGCTCGCGCAAGCGCTTGCGCATGTTCACGCTCGCGCGGCGGCAGACGGTTCGCCCCTCGGGATCGTGCATCGCGATCTGTCGCCCCAGAACGTGATGGTGGGTTACGGAGGCGAGATCAAGCTCATCGACTTCGGCACTGCGCGGGCGCAAAACCGCCGCTGTCATACGGTCACCGGGGTAGTGTTCGCGAAGCCCGGTTACATCGCTCCGGAGGTCGCGCGCCAAGAGGTGGGCGACGGACGAATCGACATCTACGCGCTCGGCGTCATCCTGTGGGAGCTGTGCTCCGGTCGGAAGTTTCTTACCGGCGATCCGATGCGTCACCTCGACGATTCGGCCGCCGGCAAGGTCGTTCTTCCCCGAGTCGCGGAGAGCTGCCATGGGCCAGCTCTGCTCGATGCAATTCTGGGGAAGCTCACTCATAACGACCCGGAGTCGAGATACAAGGACGCATCGCAGGTCGCTGCCGCGCTCGGGGAACTCCTCGCGACAGCGCCACCCGTGGCACCCGGTGAACGAGGCGTTCGAGCCCGCATTGCTGGACTGATGCGCGGCCTCTGGCCAGACGAACCGTTTACCTCACGCGCCGAGTTCGCCCGGCTGCTCGCCGACGCGCGCAAGCTGCTGGGCGCGCGAGCGCTTGAATCCATCACTCCGGTGATTCAGCCAGCGCCAGTCGGGACGCGGGATGAATCTGCCGATCCCCAATGCTTGGAAGGCACGCCATATCGCCTTCTTCGCCCCTTAGGGGGTGGTTCGAGCAGTATCGTCTGGGAAGGGGAGCACACGGAGCTCGGGCAGCGGGTAGCTATCAAGATGCTGCTAGCCGACCAGGCCAAGTCGCCCGTCGCTCTCGAGCGGTTTCGCCGAGAAGCTCGCATTTTGGCCACCCTCGCACACCCCGAACTCGTGCGCGTTCTCGACTTTGGAACCACACGCGACGGTCGAGCTTTTCTGGCGATGGAATTCTGTGAAGGCGAGACGCTCGACTCTCGGATCTTGCGAGGCGCGATACCCTGGCGACAGGCCGTACAGATCGCTATTCACGCGGCCGATGCTCTTGAGTCCGTGCACGCGGCAGGGCTCGTTCATTGTGACTTCAAACCGCAGAACGTCGTGGTGGACGGGTCTGGGAGCGTCAAGATCCTCGATTTCGGGGTTGCCAGGGCCTCTTCTGCGGTGTCTTGTCGATCGATAGCCGCGGCGGAGGTCACGCGCGGCTTTTCGATCGTGGGGACGCCGGAATACATGGCGCCCGAGCAAGCGTCGGGCGATGCCGTCGATGCGCGGGCAGACGTCTATGCTCTCGGATGCGTCCTCTACGAGATGCTCACGGGGACCTGTCCGTTCGACGGTGCGTCGCCGGTCGTTGTCCTTGGAAAACATCTCCGCGAAGTCCCTGTCCCGCCGCGTGTGAGGTCTCCGGCCCAGCGGATTCCTGCGAGTGTGGACGCTGTCGTGCTTCGAGCGCTCGAAAAGAATCCCAAGTCTAGATATGGGACAGTGGTCGAGATGCGGTCGGCGCTCGCCCGAACTCTTTCCGACCCGGATCGCCGTCGCCATCGAGCGACGATGGTCGGTCGGTGGGCGGCGATGCTCGTCGCCGGAGCGGGGGTCGCGCACGGAGTCGCGCTGGTATCGCTGAGATGGGGCCAGGCCGAAGCCTCGGCGCTCAGGCGATTTCAATCCTCCTCCTCCTCGGAGCCAACCGCGCCGGTGGCGTCCGAGGTCGTGTCCCTTTCGAATCCCGTCGCAGCGCCCGAGCCGCCTTCTGCGCCGAGCGCGCCCGCGGCCGAACAGTCGTCCCCGACGCCGGACCTCCCGTCGCTGCGGGAGGCGAGGGCTGTGGCGCGAGCCCATCCCGCGGAGGTTCGCGCACTCGAAGCGTGGTCGCGCGCGGCCCTGCGTGCGGGCGAGCTGCGTGAAGCTCGGCGCGCAGCGACTACGTGGACTCTGCACGATGGGCGGTTCGAGCCGCGGCTATTCATGGCCCGAGTGCTCGAGGCGTCGGGTCGGCGGGCGGAGGCTCGGGACGTGATGGCGGAATGGCTGGAGTCCCACCCCGATGCAGATGGCGCTCGGTCCGAGATTGACCGTCTATCCGGTGAGACCGGCGTTCGCTCCCTTGCGCGCCGATGAAGGCCAGCCGCGTTCCCGCATGAACCTCGGTCCGGGTCTCTTCCTTCTGGATGGCGCGCGATAGCTCCCCGACCCTCGAAGCCCGAGGTCCTCCGCTTGTCTTTGCTCGGGCACTCGGTATAAGTCGCGCTGCCCGAGACACGAATGGACAGGCTCGACTTTTTTTCGCCGTCGGTCGCGCTCGGCTTCAATCGCTACAAGGTGATTCTGCGGCTTGCGATCCCTACGGTGCTCGCGATGCTGTCGCAGAGCATCGTCAACGACGTCGACGTCGTCTATTTCTCTAAGCTTCCCTGTCCCTATTCCTCAAATGCGCAGGCGGCGCTTCTCCCTTCGCTCATCATGACGTGGCTGTTCGGAGGCAGCCTCTCGGCGCTCGGCGTGGGCACCCAGGCGCTCGTCGCGCGCCGCTACGCGGAGGGAGAGCGAGCGGCCGCAGGGGCGGTCCTCTCGAACGCATCGTTCTTTTGCATCCTCGCTGGGGCTCTCATGTCCGTTGCGGGTGTCGTCCTTCTTCCGGTGATGGTCCGCTCGATGATCACCGTGCCCGAGGTTCAGAATGTCGCCATTGCGTACACGCGCTGGCGCATGTTCGGGGTGATCTCGATGGGCTGGTCGATGGGCATCAAGGCCTTCTTCGACGGGGTCGGCAAGACGCACGTCCACCTCGTCTCCGCTGTCGTGATGAATACGGTCAACATTTTTTTGTGCTGGGTGCTGATATTCGGGCATTTGGGCGCGCCGGCGATGGGAGCGCCCGGTGCGGGTCTCAGCGCGTTTCTGTCCACGTGGATCGGCCTCGGAATCCTCGTCGTCTACGCTCTTGTCGAACGTCGGGATTACCACCCGTGCCGCGCTTCGAACATTTCGCCGAAGGTGACGTGGGCGATTCTCAAACTGTCGATACCAGCGGCGCTGACGACGGTGGTCATGATGGTCGGATTTGGACTGTTTGCGAGAGCGGTTGGGCGCTTGGACCACAGCGTGGTCGCTTCGCAGAGTCTCGTGGCTGGCAGGTGCGGCAGCACCGAGGCCGTCAACAGTGCTGCCAATACCGATATCGTGGAGATTCTCAAGCTTACGTTTACGGCATGCATGGCGTTCGGGACTTCGACAGCGACGCTGATCGGTCAATCACTCGGGAGGCGTCGCCCGGACGAAGCTCGTCGGTGGGGCTGGGCCAGCGTGCGATTGGGCATCGTGCTTTTTGGCGTCGTCGGCCTCTGTGAGGGAGCGCTGTTCACCCATTCCATCATCGCATTCGTTTCGAATTCTCCGGCCGTGCGAGCTGCCGCCGTGTTTCCGCTGCGCATCATGGGACTCGCGACTCCCGTCATCGCGATTGCCATGATTCTCAGCGAAGGACTGTTTGGCGCAGGAGAGACGAAATTCGTGGCGTTGGCTCAGTTTCTCATGATCTTCGGGTGGCTGGTCCCCGGGGCATATATCTTCGGGTTGGCGATGCACCTGAGTCTAAACGGCGTGTGGATTGTGGCATTCGTGTATGTGTGCTTGGCGGCCGTGACAATGAGTGTCAAGTTTGCTCGTGGGCGTTGGACGAGCATTCGGCTTTAGAGCGGGCCAATCGCCGCCATGCAGTACTTCTCCGTCGCACAGTGTCTCGGGTACGTTGCGTTCGTTCTCGGCGTCGCGGCTTTCCTCCAAAAGGATGACCGACGGCTCAAGCTACTCATTGCATGTGAGAGCCTCGTCTACGCGATGCACTTCGCGCTTCTCGGCAATCCCCCCGCGGCCGCGAGCGCCCTCGTATCGTCGGTGCGCACAGTGCTCTCGCTCCGAACTCGCTCGCTCATCGTGGCGGCGGTGATCGTCGGCGTCAATCTTGCGGTCGGAGTGCTCTTCGCGCGGAGTGGCGCCGGGTGGCTGCCGGTCGTCGCATCGGCTGCAGCGACGGTGGCAGTATTCGTTCTCCAGGGCATTAGACTTCGGTTCGTTCTGCTCGGCTGCACCGCGCTCTGGTTGGTCAATAACGTGATTTGTCGATCGGTCGGAGGCGTCCTGCTCGAATCGACGATCGCCGTCGCCAGCATCTCGACCATCATTCGGCTCTTTGCGGAGCGCGGACGGGGGCTGCCTGCCGAGGGCGCGTAACGCGGTATCTTCCATACGCCGCTACATCAGCAGCCGGTCCTCGGGCAGCTCCCCTCCACGTCAACATAGTCGATGCCCCATAACAACGAACGTACCATTTAAGACAACCGTGCATCGCGCGCTTTGGCGGGAGGCGAATGTGCCAGGGTGAGTCACCCCACGACGGGCGAGTCAGGCGGAGAAGTCCTACTCGCCTCGAGCTGCGGTCGTCAGCGCGTTTTCCAGCGCGTCGAGGTCGTCCCGCAGAAACGTTTGCGCTCCGATGACATCTCGGGCCGCTAGCTCGAGCCGCCGGGGATCGAACGACACTGCGTAGGCATGGCGAAAGAACTGCCGGAACCCGAGGACAGGTGCGAGGGCCCGCGCGGTGTCTCGGCGAAGGATCCCCGGCCTCACGCCATCGAGCGACAGGGCCATGCGATCGAGCAGGTGCTGGTGCCAGCGGTCCGACCGCTCCGGCGGCCCCTCGAAGGCCCTAGCGACACGCTCGAAGATCGATTCGGCCGCTCCATAATAGTGATGAATAGCGACTGCGACGACCGAGAGAGTCGGCGAGTCCGCGGCCCAGGGCGCAGCTGCGAGCGCGCTGAGCAGGTCCGCAGCATGCCGATCGAGCGCCTCGCGGTCGACACGGATCTCTTTCGTTAGGACGAGCAGAGCGGCGCTCCCGAGCGCGAGCTCACTCATCGAGTACGATCCCCCACTGGCGAATCCGCGACGCGAACGCCTCGGGGACTTCTTCGAGACGCACGAGATCGAGTTTGCATGGGGCGGCCAAGAGAAGCTCGCCTTGTGCACGCCCGAGTTCCTCCAAGGGCAGACCCTCGACGGCCAGATCGATGTCGGATGTCTCGTGGGTCTCGCCCCACGCGAGGGACCCAAACAGCCATACGCGTCGGGCGCCGCGTGCCGCGAGAAGTCGGACGAGGTCGGGCAAGGCTCGATGGGTACTCTCTGAATGCCGCGACAGCAGCCCTGCGTACCAACACACGATGCGCGGAAAATTGGGCCATTGTGGTCGCGCCGGACATCATCGGAAGCATCGTGCCACGGCAGCGTCGCGGCAAGGTCTCCGGAGGAAGGGCATGGGCATATTCAAGGAAGCCACCGCGTAACCGCGAGCCAGACGACGCAAGCGGAACAGGCGAATATCGCGAGGGCTAGCTTCCGGGCGCCCAGGGCAGCCGCCGCCTGTCCCCCGGCCGCACGTCGCGCACGGGCGCCGAGCACGTGATGAAGCGCGATGACCACCACAGCCAAGGTGAGCTTGGCGTGCATCCACGGGGCGTGAAAGTAGAGCGAGGCGGAGGTCGTCAGGACGACGAGTCCGCAGATCAGGCTGACAAGAAAGGCTGGAACGGACAAGTGCAGGTATGTCCGACGGGCGAGCTTCGCGGAGGTCGCCGGATCTGTTGTCTTCCCCGAGTCGGAGAGCAGCGCCGCGACCGAGAGCAAAGACCCGATCCACACGATGTTGGCCAAAACGTGTATCGAAGTGACCGCCGAAAGTAACGACAATGGGCTCACACGGCCACCATAGCGTGGCCGCGCCGTCGGGCGACCCAGTACACCTGCCGTCGCCTTTCGCTAAGGCGTACCCCGAAGGACGAGCGCGTGGACCCCGCCTCATGGTAACGTCCAGCCGGAAGTGTGGAAGCGATAGGGAGCTTATGATGGCCTGTTCCCGACGTGGATTGTTGCCGAGGGGCGCATTGCTTGGCGCCGGGTTTTTGGCCGCGCTGGTTCTTGGGCCTGTTCGTAGCGCCTGCGCTGACGACGTGTCGCCCAAGGGCAAGGGTATCGCAGGGGGTGCGCTGCTCGGCGCTGAGTCCGTTACCATCGTCGCATCGTTGGCGGGTCTGCGCGCGCCATGGATCTATGGCGTAGGCGCAGCGGCAGGAGCGATCGGGGGCGGCGTGGGCGGGTACTTCGTCGAACATTCCAGCGCGGATGGCACGGTGCCGACGTACATGCTCGCTGGCGGCCTTGCTCTCGTCATTCCTGCTCTTGTGCTCTACCTGAATGGCACGAGGTATCAGCCCGAGGAGGGGGCGACAGACGATCGCGCGCCGTCCGGGCCGCCGGCCGAGCCAGGCGTTCCTGGAGTTGGTGTCACGACGGCTCCCACGTCGTCGGCCCCAGCGCCGACCACTCCGCCGCCGGCACCTTCGCCGGCTTCGGTGCCACCGCTATCTCTATTCGACGTCAAAGGGGGCGCCCCGCGTATGGGCGTTCCTGTTCCAGAACTTCATCGTACGCTGACCGTTTCAGAGGAGCGACTCTATGGTACGCACGCAGCGGGGGAACTTCGCGTTCCAGTTCTTCATGTCGCCTTCTGATCGCCCGTACTGATCCACGCGGGATCAGCGATTGTAGTGCGCCGGATGATCGTCTGGCGAAGGGCTGGCGAACCTCAAAGCTCGATCCGAACGGAGCGAAATGGCACAGAGACAACCCCCGTCCGCAAAGCCCACCGATTCGATGCTCGGACGCGTCATCGCGGGCCGATATCGGCTCGAGGCTCGTATCGGGGAGGGTGGCATGGGCGTCGTCTATCGAGCCCGCCACGTACTCATCGATCGCATCGTGGCCGTCAAACTGATACGACCCGACCTTCGGGGGGAGACCCACCTCAGGGCGTGGATGCTGCGCGAGGCAAGAGCTGCCAATCGTGTGGACCATGCGCATATCATCGATATCCACGACATCGGAGAAACCGAGGAGGGTGAGCTCTATCTAGTGATGGAGTATCTGGTCGGGACATCGCTATCGAGCGAGCTGGCGCGCGGATCGATGCCGCTCGCTCGCGGCGTCGACATTCTGGAGCAGATGTGTGCAGCCCTCGCGCGTGCGCACGATCTCGGTGTCGTCCATCGAGACCTCAAGAGCGACAACATCCTCTTGACGTCCCGCGGTGGGCGCAAAGATTTCGTAAAAATCCTGGACTTCGGCCTGGCGCATCTCGCCATGGATCCACGGCTGGCGCCCAAAGGCGCGGTGTTCGGCACTCCCGAGTATATGAGCCCCGAGCAAGCGCGCGGCGAGGAGGCCAACGCGCAGAGCGACCTTTATGCTCTCGGCGTTCTCTTTTTTGAGATGCTTACGGGGCAGCTGCCGTTTCGGAGCGATGACCGTGAGACACTGCTCGAAATGCAGCGCACGGCCGTGGCACCCCGTCCGCGCACCATCAAGGCGGACGTGCTTCCGGCGGCGGAAGGGATCGTCGTCAAACTCCTCGAGAAGGACCGCCGCAAGCGGTACCAGGATGCCCACCATCTGCATGAAGAGCTCAAGGGGCTGCTTCGCAGTTTGCCTGCCACACCGTGGGATGTCGCTGGGGGAGGGGAGAACGTTGCGCCTCCGCCTCCGCCGCCACCTCAATCTGCCGGCGTGGCGGAGTGGGCTAGTCGCGCCGCTCTATTCTCGCGGATGGTGTCCCGTGCCCATCCGGGAGGAAATGGCCCCGTCGATGTGCACGCTGCGGTTGCAAAGGCTTGGGATCTCGCGTCGCGCGCGACGCGGCTGGAGGGAGAGGTCGCAAGCCATACCCGCAAGCTCGAAGCTTTGGAGCGCCGTGGGCGCGCGCTTAGGGCGGAAATAGGGCGTAAGGTCGAGGAGCTCGCGCATGAGGAATCTCGTGCGCTGCGAGAGCTCGCGGCGGAGCAATCTGAAATCGGTCGTCAGCGTGAAGCGCATCAGCAGGCGGAGCGGGCGCTCGCGACGGCCAAGCAAGCAGCCGATGCGGCGACGGGCACCGCGGCGCAGGTGCGTCAGGTGTTCGAACGAGCGGGTGCAGCGGCGGCGGTGGTTGAGGCGAAGCTTGAACAGGTCAAAGAGCACGACCAGAAGGCGACGCTGAAGGACGCGCAGGCCCGCGATTTAAGGCGCCAAATTGAAGAGTTGCGGGCACAGCTCGCCCGGTATGCGGAGGCCCTCGAGGAGGACCTTGCTATCGGCAGGGAAAAAGTTGCTGCGAGGACTCGGGAAGGGCTGACGTTCGAGAAGGCGTTCAGCGAGGTATCCCAGATGCTGCTTGCGCACCTCAAGACGAAGCCCGAAGCGCGCGACCTTCTTCAGGATCTCATGGTGGCGATACATGGCCAGGCTGGCGGGAGCTCGAGGGTGGAGAGCCGACAGCCATAAGCCGGTCCCATGTTGTGCGGTTCTCCTTATCGCCTGACGTAGAACGGCCGTACCACGGGACGCGGTCGCGCCGGTCGGGGCCCGCCCGCGTTGTCATCGAGTCCGGTCGGAATCCCGGTCGATGCCGCGCGGAGGCGACACGAGGAAGTGATCATGACCAATCGCCCATCGATGGATCCCATGAATGGTGGCTCAAGCCGCAACGGGCGCCTGAAGAGCGACCAACGCCTCGTGTCCGCTGCGGACCGCGGATCAACGCTCCTCGATGCCGTCGATCAAGCATTCGCGGTCTGCGAATGCGACATCGATGGAACCGTTCGCAGCGTCAACGATAGATTCGTCTCCCTATATGGAACTGCGCGCGCCGATGCGGTCGGCATGCCAATTCGTATCCTGGGCGAAGACGAGCTCCGTGAACCTTCCGGTCGAGATGCGATGATATGGACAAAGCTTCGAGGCGGCGAATCCGTTGTCGTCGAACGAGAACGACGAACTGGCGATGGCCGCACAGTCTCGATCGAGTCCACCTTCGTACCCGTCGTGGGATCGAGCGGGATACCCGAATCCGTTGTCGTCCTATCCAAAGATTCAGCAGGAAAATCGTCGCGTCGCCAGGCTGCGTTGGCATTGGAAGCCAAGATCGCGCGGCACGCGAAGGACCTCAATACATCGGGGCTCTCGCTCAAAGACCTCGCCGCTCAAATGGGAACAAGTGCGGACGAAACGTCCGCTCGAGCCGGCGTCGTGGCGGCTGCGTCGGAGCAGGTCAACAGGAACGTGCAAACGGTGGCCGCGGGCACCGAGGAGATGTCCTCGAGCATTCGCGACATCGCCAAGAGCGCGAGCGCAGCGGCAAACGTCGCGACTCAGGCAGTCAAGGTCGCCGAGACCACGAATACGACAGTGTGTCGCCTGGGCGATAGCAGTGGAGAGATCGGCAAGGTCATCAAAGTGATTACGTCGATCGCCCAGCAGACCAATCTGCTAGCGCTCAATGCCACGATCGAGGCGGCGCGCGCCGGAGAAGCCGGAAAGGGTTTCGCAGTCGTGGCGAACGAGGTCAAGGAGCTCGCGAAGGAGACAGCCCGAGCGACCGAGGACATCAGCCACAAGATCGAAGCGATTCAGAGCGCGACGCGAAGCGCCGTGACCGCTATCGATGACATCAGAAAAATAATTAATGAGATCAATGATATACAGCACACCATCGCGAGTGCCGTGGAAGAGCAGACCGCGACCACGAACGAGATGAGCCGCAACGTCACCGAGGCGGCGCGGGGCAGCACCGAGATCGCCCAGAATATGTCGGGGCTCGCGATAGCCGTTCAACAGACGTCGAAGTGGGTTGTGTCGACAAAGACCGCCTCAGACGACATCGTTGGGATGGCGGCGGCGCTGTCCACGTTGGCCACGGATCTCTCGACATAGTTGATACGGAGGTCGACGGCATCGCCGCCTCACCCGAGCACCAAAGCGCTTAGGCCGAGTCGATCGGCGCTGAGGTCGACGAGATAGGCGCCTTGGCCGAGTCGATCGGCGCTGATGTCGACGAGATAGACGTCGATGTCGATGGGAAAGGCGCCTTGGCCGAGTCGATCGGCGCTGATGTCGATGAGATGGGCGTCGATCTCGATGAGATAGACGTCGATGTCGATGAGATAGGCGCCTTGGCCGAGTCGATCGGCGCTGATGTCGATGAGACAGACGCCGATGTCGTATGGGCCCAGAATTGGATCGGACCGGATTCTAGCGGAGATTGAGTGATGTTGGCGGAAGTTCCCATCCGCTACCGTGGGCCGTGATGGCGCTGAAGGCTCCGCTCCAGTTTCTGATCCTGCTGGTCGCGAGCTCGTGGAGTCGGCGACAAGGCGAGGCCATCGAGTA
>Ga0182030_10021472_pt1 | contig 12087 bp, 11 predicted proteins | sample 812S3MmetaG_FD_121299 | JGI IMG/M metagenome (GOLD analysis project Ga0182030, IMG submission 121299) | Permafrost microbial communities from Stordalen Mire, Sweden - 812S3M metaG (Illumina Assembly) | ecosystem: Environmental > Terrestrial > Soil > Wetlands > Permafrost | place: Sweden...
AACCCGGAATACGCTGAGCGGCACGTGGGCTACCGCCAACGATAGAACGACCGCGGTCGCCGCAAACGGCAATGCAAACACCGTGTGTGCAATGGCCACGACTCCCGCATACGTGCGAATCTTCGCAGCCCCTCTCATGCGGCATCCACTCCCCGATGCCCGGTCGCGAGGCTCGGACGCTGTCCCAGCCGGCGAACGATCCAGCGCCGTCGGGCCGCCACACTCTTGAGGATGAACGCGCACGCGTCGTCCCCGGGATCTCCTTCAATCGCCAACAGGCCCGGACGCGATCCGACTGCGATACGACCCACGTCGCCCCTGCCGAGAGCCAACGCTCCCTGCCACGTCGCCATGCGCACGAGCTCGTGCGCGGGAACACTCGGAAATCTCTGTCGTAGAGAGCTGGCCTCCGCGAGCACATCGAGCGACGAGTTCGACGCGAGCGAATCGGTGCCGAGCGCCGGTAGCAGGCCCGCTGCGCGAGCAGCGAGCAGCGGCGGAAACCTCACTTCGATGTAGAGGTTCGACCGCGGACAGAACACGGCATGGGCTCCACTCGCTGCCACCCGTGCAAGCTCCTCCGGGCGCGCGTCGGTCAGATGTACGCACGCGACGTGAGGGGCCAATAGACCGAGGCTATCCGCGAATTCCACGGGAGACATTCCCGGCCACTCGATCTGTGTGCGGGCAAGGCCGAGCCGCGAGGTCATCCACTCGAGAATCGGGCCATCGCCAGACTCGAGAAAGCGCCTTTCAGACGCGTGCTCACCAAGGTGAACACTCACGCGAGATCCACCATGGGCCGACGCCTTCATCACGCGGCGAATGACCTCCGAATGCGTCGTGTAAAGCGCGTGAGGACTCGGAGCATAAGCCAGGTCGCCGTCGGGCCAGGCATCCAGTCGAGAGCGCACGACCTCAGGCAGCTCCTCTAGTCGCCGGCTGGCTTGCTCGAAGAGGACACCCACAACCTCGTGGAACACGCACCCAGCGATCCCAAGACGAACCAGTGCGGGCACCGCCGCAAGCGTGTTGGTCACCTCTCCGACCGCGGCCGTCCCAAAGGCATCGAGCTCCGCGACCGCCCCATCAATGGCCGCAGCATCTTGCTCCGGCCCCTGCTCCGCGCGAACGGCGATGAGATGATCGACCCATTTCAAGAAGCCCGCCCCTCCGGGAACCTGCCCACGAAGAGCGCTGAGCTCGAGATGCGTATGCGCATTGACGAGCCCCGGCATGACGACTCCGTGAACGCGCTCGAGAGCAATTCCCGCATGGCTCGGAATGACCTCGGAGGCCTGCCCAACATCCAAGACTCGACCGCTATCGTCGAGGACAACCGCGCCGTCGCGAATCTCGTCGGCGTCACCACGTACAACGCAATCGGCATGAACGACGATCATGGGGCCAACTTCACTCCGGAACGGTCAGGTAGGCGTAGGCCTGGTTGCGGCGGGCGGATCGGAAACCTGCGGCTCGTATCCGTTTTTCGATAGCGGGAGGATTCATGCAAAACGTCGTTCCTGCGCTCGATACGACGTTCTCCTCGAACATCACGCTCCCAAAGTCATCCGCTCCGAAACGAAGGGCAACCTGCCCGACCTCGGGGCCTTGGGTGACCCACGATGCACCGACGTGGTCGACGTTGTCGAGCAGAATGCGAGCCACGGCCTGCTGGCGAAGATAGAGAATGGTTCCGTGCTCTCCCGCCTCGATTCGCGTTCCCTTTTCGTGCTGATAGTCCCAGCAGATAAAGGAAACGAATCCACCCGTCTCGTCTTGCAGATCACGAATTTTCAGCAAATGATTGATACGATCTCTCCTCGTATCGACCGTGCCATACATCATCGTCGCGCTCGATCGAAGCCCCATATGATGCGCATGGCGCATCACGCCCAGCCACTCCGCGCTCGAACACTTGGCCTTTGCGATCGTCCTACGCACGCGATCGACGAGAATCTCGGCCCCCCCGCCAGGCAAACTGTCCAACCCTGCCGATCGGAGGCGTTCGAGCACGCGATCGACAGACAGTCCCTCGAGACGACCGATATGGAGAATTTCTTCCGGGGATAGGGCATGAAGTCCGAGGCCGAATTCGCGCTTTATCCACCGGAACAGGTCTTCGTACCACTCGATTCTTAGATCCGGGTGTAGTCCCCCTTGAAGCAGGATTTGTACGCCCCCCGCATCGACCACCTCGGTGAGCTTCCGAGTGAGCTCCTCACGGGAAAGCACCCAGGCCTCAGCGTGACCTAGCGGGCGATAGAACGCACAAAAGCGGCAGCTCGTCGTGCAAACGTTCGTATAATTGACATTGCGGTCAACGATATACGTGACGACATCTCCCGGGTGTTTGCGGCGGCGCACGGCGTCGGCAGCCAGACCGAGATCGAAGAGCGAGGCCTCCTCGAGTAGTCTCTCGCCCTCCGCCGCGCTCAGTCGCTCCCCTTCCGCGGCGCGAGCCAACAGGGAATCGAGGACGGGAACCTTCACGGAGGCGTTTCGATCCTCGTCGTAGAATCTCACCCTCGCTTTGGGCAGGATCCCTTCCCGAGCGGCATCATCGTAGAAACGCTCGAGACCCCCGCGCTCTTCGTCGCCGAATTCGTAGCGTATCGATTCGTGGAGATACGAAGAGAGCGAATCAGGATCCATTCCAAATTGACGCGCATGGGCCAACGCAATCTCGTCGCGACGCCCCATGCCTTCAGCCTTGGCGTGAGCAAAGAGTCGCTCGTCGCCTTCGGTCAGCGCCCCGGGACGCCCGCACCACGCCGCGAAGACGAACGGCAGTCCAGTCATCTCCCACCAGAGAGCTCCGAGGTCCCACGCGTATGGAAAGCGACCTTCGACTTGCAGCGCTGGATCGCCGATGACGAGGGCTCCACATCTGAGGGATACGGCCCCTATCGCCTCCTTCGGCGTGCGCCCAACCCACCGCGGCTCGCGGCCCGAGCAGCGCGATCGAAAGATGAGCCGAGCGAGTACAACGCTAGTGCGGGATGACAAGTCGAGAGCCACAGTCTCGAGCTCCTCAATCGGTCGCTCGGCGACCACAAGAATGCTTCGGACTGCTCCTCGCGCCCCGATCGAACACCCGCGAACCATTCGGATGTCTCCGATAGCAGCCGCCGCCGCGACCGGCATGAGCCCGAGCTCGGCTTCGTCTTCCGCAACCCGGCGAGCTACCTCGCTCGGCACCGCGCGCACGACCTCTACGCGCGGGGTCACCTCTGCGCCTTCGAGGCCGACATACAGGGGTTGCGCGTTCAAGTAGTCGACGACGGCGACGCGCACCCGAGGCACGGTGATCTCACTCACGACATGGCTCGCAGATGGCGATCGGCCTTGCGTTCGCTCACCTTGAATGAAGCCTCGGGAACGAGTGAGGAACCGTAGTCTTTGACGACATCGTAAAGAGTATCTCGCTCGATCGGAGTGCGCCCGGCCTCTCGGATCAATCGCACGAGGTCGTTCACCGTCATCGCGCCCGGAGTTCGAGAACCCGCGGAGCGATAGATGGTCTCGTGAACAACCGTCCCGTCGATGTCATCGGCTCCAAACCGCAGAGCCATCTGGGCAACCTCGGGAGTCATGCTCACCCAGTACGCTTTGATGTGAGGCACGTTGTCGAGCAGCAGTCGTGCGACCGCCACGGTGCGGAGCGAATCGCAGGCGGTGGGTGCCGGGAGGTTCTTCATGCCGTTGCCTTCCGGATGAAACGCGAGCGGGATAAATGCTAGGAGTCCTCCCGTTTCGTCCTGCAATTGCCGCAGTCGCAGGAGGTGCTCGACCCTGTGCTCGAACGTTTCGATGTGTCCGTAGAGCATCGTGGCGTTGCTATGAAGCCCGAGCGAGTGCGCGACCCGGTGCACCTCGAGCCATTCATCCCCTGTCGCTTTGCCTCGGGCGATCCGCGAACGCACCTCAGGAGCGAATATCTCGGCGCCGCCACCCGGTAGACTATCCAAACCAGCGGCCTTGAGCCGCGTCATCACCTCGCGAATGGTCATGGAGTAGAGCTCCGCGAAGAAATGGATCTCCACGGCCGTGAAACACTTCAAATGAACTGAAGGCGCGCGGCGTTTGAAGCCAGCGAGAAGGTCTTCGTAATACTGAAATGGAAGCTTCGGATGAAGTCCATTGACGATGTGAATCTCCGTCGGCGGGTCTCCCTTGAGGTCATCGAGCTCCTTCCACGCTTCGTCGAGGGACATCGTGTGAGCGCCCGGCATCCCTTCCTCGAGTTTCGCAAATGAGCAAAATAGGCACGATGCCGTGCACACGTTGGTCACTTCGATGCGAATATTTCGGTTGAAATAGGTCTTATCTCCATGACGGCGCTCGCGCACGCGATTGGCAAGTTGCCCCAACGCGACGACGTCGCGACAACGAAAGAGCTCGATCCCGTCCTCGAACGAGAGCCGTTGTCCTTGTTCGACCTTGGCTTCGATCGCATCCATCATGACCATGACCCGTCCTCCTCGGCACACGGCTCAGCGCTCGTCTCCGAACGTCCCATTTCATCCACGAACACGGGCTCCCTTCCCGCGAGCCGGACGAAGCCCTCAATCTCCCGGCGCTTGACGATATCCGCAAGCTCGAGCCGCGACTTCTTTCCGACACCCATCAGGGCTCCCTCAGCGAACGCCGCGCCACTCTTCGACACGATTCGCCCCATGAGTTCATTGGCTCCAAATCCGAGCGCAATCTGAGCAAGTTCGAGTCCGCACCGCCCGAAGTCCACACGGACCGTCGCCCCGCGAGAGCCTGTCAGTCTCAGGATCGCCACCCGTCGAAGAAGCTCGAGACCCGTCATCTCAACACCCCCCGGCGGCACCGTCGCCACCCCAGGTTCGGAGCAAATCGCTGCCGTCACTATCCGCACCTGGGGACCGACTTCTTCGGCGCGAATTCGGTCCGCCAGCGCCCCGAGCACGAGCAAATCCGCGCCTCTGAGACGGGAAACATCGATGGTCCGTTCCCGCCCCTCCCTGCGCTTCACGAGGACATCGTCGAGGCCAGCATTCTCGATCGCTCGATCGACGAGAATGCTCATGATTGGCCCCACCTCTGCGAGAGACAATGCGATATTTCAAGATGATCGAGAACGCGAGAGATCACCGTGTCGATGACGTCGTTCAGCGTCTTGGGTTTCGAATAGAAGGACGGCATGGCGGGCAGAATCACCGCGCCGGCCCGACAGAGTGCGGCGAGGTTGTCGAGATGTACAAGGCTGAGGGGAGTTTCGCGGGGGACGACGATGAGCTTCCTGCGCTCCTTCAGCATGACGTCGGCGGCCCGAGTGAGCAGCGTGTCCGAGATACCGTGGGCTACACGCGCAGCCGTGCCCATCGAACATGGAACGATGGCCATCGCTTCCCATCCCGCGCTGCCGCTAGCAAACGGCGCGCTATAGTCTGCGGCACCATATATCCTTCCGACGACCTCTCGGGGGTCTCCGCCGCACTCGAGGGACCAGACATCCATGGCCGTGTGGGACATGCAGACTCCGAGCTCTACGTCATCCCGCGCACGCAGCACTTCGATCAACCTGCGAGCGTATGGCGCTCCACTCGCACCCGTAATCCCCACGACGAGCTTCCTCTTCACGAGGCGACCTCCGCCCGTACGACAGACGCCACTCCGAGCGTCAAATCGACGCCGCGCACGCTTTCGAATCCGGCAGCACTGAGGAGGCTCTCATATTCGGTGCGGCTAAGAAATCCGACCATGCTTTCGGCGAGATATCGGTATGAGGCGGAATCCCCCGAAAGCCACCCGCCGATGGTCGGCAAGACGGACTTCGCAAATGTCGCGTGAAACGCTCGAGCCAGTGGACGAATCGGGCGGAAGAACTCCAACGTGACGAAAACGCCCCCAGGGGACAGCACCCGACGAACTTCGTCGACCCCTTTTTGGACGTCCGAGAGATTTCGCATCCCGAACCCGCATATGACTCCAGAGAAGGTACGGTCAGCGAACGGCAGGGCCATCGCGTCGGCCACTACGACCTCGGCACGAGGAGCCTTGTGACGCCCTTTGTCCAACATCGCCCGAGCGAAATCGACTGCGACGACGCGCTCGTCGGGGCGCAGGTCCACGAGGTCGGCCGTCAGGTCCATGGTCCCCGCGCAAAGGTCGAGCAGCGGACCCGCCGGAGCGAGCGCGATCTCCCTAACGGCCTTGACGCGCCAGCGGGAATCGAGACCGCCAGAGAGAGTTCGGTTGAGGCGATCGTAGGTTGGTGCAATCCGCTCGAACATCCGACGTGCGCCCTCACCGTGCTCGTCTTCGTGTCCGGGGCGCGCGCGAAGATCCGCAACCGGCCCGCGGTTCATCGGGACCCTCTCCCCAATCCGAGCCAGGCGAGCAAAGCGATAAGCCAATTCGATCGCCTGACCTCAATGTTCGTTTGGATTGCAGTCGATCCATCGAGTCCGAGCTCCGACCACATCGCATCGACGCGACCGAGTACGTCAGCGCTCATCCGGCACGGCTCAGGCCACTCCCTCGTATACCCCTCTTCTCGCCATTTTCGCGTCCCGTCGATGCATACCTTGCTCCCCCAGAGCGCCTGGTTTGCGCCGTGATCCAATTGGTCTATCGGACCATCGACAAACGCGAGGTCGCGCTTCGGATCGAGATTCGCCAGCAAGCGCCACGCGACCTGCCCGACGTCCTGCACGTTGACATCCTCGTCCACGACACAGATTACCTTCGAAAACGACATCTGTCCGGACCCCCAGAGTCCATGCGCCAGGCGTGCTGCATGAAATGGGTATTGCTTCTTGATGGACACCAACACCAAGTTGTGGAAGGCCCCTTCGATAGGCAAATTCATATCTACGATCTCCGGGAATATGGTCCGGAGAAGCGGCAGGAAGAGCCTTTCGGAAGCCTTTCCGAGCCAGGCGTCCTCCATGGGAGGAGGGCCCACGACGGTCGCCGGAAAAATTGCACCCTGCCGGTGGGTCATCGCCGTCACGTGAAAGCGAGGGAACAGGTCGACCGGAGTGTAATACCCAGTGTGATCTCCGAACGGGCCTTCGGGCGCGAGCTCCTCGCGCGGGTCGACGTATCCCTCGAGGACGAAATCCGCGTCGGCCGGAACGTCCAGAGCAACGGTCTTACATCGGACGATCTCGACAGCCGCCTTCCGAAGGAACCCCGCGAAAAGCCATTCATCGATGCCATCCGGCAGTGGAGCGGTCGCGGCGTAGGTCAGCGCGGGATCGCCCCCGAGAGCCACTGCGACCTCAAGGCGTTCGAGCCCGAGCTCGCGCGCGCTCCTAAAGTGCCTGGCGCCCGTCTTGTGAATCTGCCAGTGCATCGCCGTCGTCGAGCGATCGAGCTTCTGCATCCGATAGCAGCCGACGTTGCGCATGCCTGTCTTCGGGTCGCGGGTGATGACTTGAGGTAGCGTGATGAATGGTCCCGCGTCGCCGGGCCACGATGTGAGAATCGGAAGCACATCGAGATTGACGTCCGACCCCGTCCACACGACGTCTTGGCATCGTCCCCTCGATACGCGCCGGGGAGGTACGTGAGAGAGCTCCGGCAGCTTCATCACAAGGCCAGCGAGCTCCCCCATGGTCGACGGCGGATGCGTCTTGACCCACCCTTCGATGGCGCGCGCGTGATCCTCGAAGTCATCGACCGAGAGCGCGAGTGACATCCTGCGCCTAGAGCCGAATGCGTTGATGAGAACCGGGAAACGCGCCCCCGTCACGCTTTCGAAGAGAATAGCTGGACCCCCAGCCTTGACCGCGCGCTCGGCGATCGCAGAAACCTCAAGGCAAGCGTCGACCGAACGGGGCACTCGCACGAGCTCTTGGTGCTCGCCTAGCGCCTGAACGAATGCGCCCAAGCCGTCCCATGCCATCGAGCGACCTCCGAACCATCACGAAACTTTGAAGGTAGTGTCCCGATACGAAATGTGCCCCTTTAGAGGGTCTTTTGCGCTTGCAGTGCGAGTTGGGCACCCGTCATCCTAGATCCTAGATAGAAGGTCGGTGTATTTCGGTCGAAACCGAGCGAGGCCGGCGGCGAGTCGCCCGGAGCCTACTTCCTGTAGGCGAGGACGCTCGACGCCGGGATCGCGAAGGGATCGGCCGAAAGACACCGGGCTTCTAGGCGCGGGGCCTCCGGGCGTCAAGACACCCCCTCACCCCCACCCGCGAGATGCCAGCGTTCCACGACGACGGAAAACGCTCTAGACTCACCCCCCACGTTCCCATGCGTCTGCTCATCGCCGATAAGTTGCATCCGCGAGCCATCGAGGAAGCCCGCACTCTTCCCGTCGACGTCGTGTACGAACCTGAGCTCACGAAGGAAACGCTGGAACAGCACCTTCAGGGCGTGGGAATCCTCGTGGTGCGCTCGACCGAGGTGACGGCCTCCGCCATCGAACGCGCAACCCACCTCAATCTGATCGTAAGGGCTGGAGCGAGCTACGAAACGATCGACGTCCACGCTGCGAGCCGTCGAGGCATCTACGTCGCCAACTGCCCCGGAAGAAATGCTTCGGCCGTTGCGGAGCTTGTCTACGGACTGATGGTCTCGCTCGATCGTCGGATTCCGGACGCTGTCGCGTCGCTTCGGAGCGGTCGGTGGGAGCGCAAGGAATTTAGCAAAGCGGAAGGGCTCTTCGGCAAAACCCTGGGGATCGTCGGGTTGGGTTCGATAGGGCGCGAAGTGGCCGCCCGCGCGCGAGCATTCGGGCTGCATACCGTCGGATGGAGTCGATCGCTTTCGCCAACCAGAGCGGCAGAGCTTGGCATTGCGTATGCGGCGAGCGTTGAAGAGCTTGCGGCGAGGAGTTCGATTCTCACGATGCATGTGGCGCTCGCGGACCGAACGAGACATATCGTCGACCGCAAAGTGATCGCGGCCCTGCAGGACCGATCGATCGTCATCAACACGGCACGACACGACCTCATCGACATGGAAGCGGCGATAGAAGCCGTCGAGAAAAGGGGACTTCGCCTCGCGCTCGACGTTTTCATGAACGAGCCTCGAGGTTCGCGAATATTTCTGTCGCCTGACCTCTTCCGCACGTATCCGTCGGGCGGAATTGTCTACGGCACACCTCATATCGCTGCGGCAACGGACCAGGCGCAGCTATCTATCGCCGCAGAGACGGTTCGAGTCATTCGCTCGTTCCTCCTCGAGGGCGCCGTGCCGAACGTCGTCAACGTGTCATCGTCGTCGGCCGCGCTTTTTCAGCTTGTCATCCGTATGGCTGACAAAATTGGAACGTTTGCGCACGTGCTCGGCGTGCTCAAACGACACGGGATCAACGTCGAGGGCGTCACCAATACGGTATTCGAAGGGGGCGGAGCCGCCTGCGCGAAGCTTCGCCTACTATCGAGACCCACGGAAAGCTGCCTCGCGGAAATCCGCGCGTTCGATGAAGTGCTTCATCTCGATATCGTCACGCTGCCGATGATTGCGTGATCGCGCAGATGCATCGAGACGCAAAGCTATTCGCGGCTGGAGCAATGCTCATCTGCCTACTATGCGCGTGCGATCGTTCTCACTCGCACCCGACCGCAGCCACGTCCGAAGTGAAGGACGGAGGGGTTGGTGACGCCGCGTCGGCCCTCCGAAGCGACGCCCAACCCGAGCCGCCGCCCCCGCCGCCCGATGACAACGTCGCCCCGCCGTCGAGCGACGAACTGACGTCCCGTGCACGCCACTTGCTCGAGGCCATTGGCAAAGATGACGCGAGTCTTGCTGTGGATATCGTGTTTCCGCGAGATGGCTGGCTTTCGCTCCGGGACGCAAAGGACCCGGGGAAGGATTGGGACCGGCGCGTGTCGTCGCCATTTCGAGCAGCCATTCATCGGCTATCGCGCAATCGTGACCTCGGTAGCGCGGAGTTCGAGTCGATAGAGCTCGGCAGGCCGACGCTTCAATTGGCGACTCGCCGCCATGGCTGGAAACAGCCGGTCTGGGTTGTTCACGGATCGCGGCTCACGCTGGTGGTCGGCGGGCATGCCAAGAGTCTTTCCATTCGCGAAATGACCGCTTGGCGGGGCGCATGGTACGTGACACGGCTGCGGTGAGAGGCGGGGCTCTCACCCGTGGTATGACGCGGCTGTCCACGCCATGCCCAACACCGACATTCGCGACCCACTGGAACGCGCCCTCGACGAGGCCATCGCCGGTCATCGAGAGCCCCTATTCGAGATGTTGATGAGGGGCTCGAGATTGCCTGGGCCGCGAATGAACACGGCGCTCGCAGACCGCTTCGCGATGGCGTGTCGCGCGCACGGCGTCGCGGCCGATTCTGTCGCACGCGCGATGGCGCAGCTGCCCTCCGAGCAAGCCCCGGGAGCGACCGCATACGAGTATTTGCCGGTTTGCGGCTTGATGGCTCTCGGCACCCGCGCGGGAGCCGTGCCTGCGACGCGGGAGGCGCACCTCGCCGTGCTCCACGACCTAGCTGACGACACGCGCTATCGCGTGAGAGACGCCGTGGTTCTCGCTCTCTCGCGGGCTGGATCGTCCGAGGGCGACGCTCTCGTGCGAAGCGTCAGCTCATGGATGAATGACTATTTTCAAGCTTCGGCGGTGCTCAAAGCGATGGCCATCGATCCTTGGCTCTCCACCATCCAGGACGCACGGCTCGTGGCAGAAAGGCTCGATCAGGCCTTCAAGCTCGCTCGCGATGCGCCCCGAGCGGCAGCTCGATACCCCGGGCACAAGGAGCTCGTCTCGGCGATATCCAAGGACCCCGCTCACGTGGCCGCCCGCTTTGGCAGACCCATTTTCGACGTGATCGAGGGCTGGGCCCGCTGCGACGATCCCGTCCTTCGAAGAGCCGTTTCAGACCTGCTCGCGTCCAAAAAGCTGGCTGGACGCTTCGGCGCGGATCTCGACAAAATAAAGCAAGCCCTCACAGCGAGCCTTCCGCCGGTACGCAATCCGGACCACAACGTGGGCCCCACGCGCCAGCGAGGCCGCAAGCGCTAAGAATCGGTTCGTACTGGGGGTGGTCAACCCATGAAGTGCGGTGATTTTCGTCAAGACCAAGCGAGGCCGGCGGCGAGTCGCCCGGAGCCTACTTCCCGTAGGCGAGGACGCTCGACGCCGGGATCGCGCCGGTATCGACGATAAGCACCACACTTACTGCCAATCTCGCGTCGGCGAGACCTCCGACGGATTCTCGCCGTTGATCGAATCGAGATCCGGCTTCTCGTTCAGCTGCTTCACGCAATTCCACTCGCCGATGCCAGCCGAGTCATCGATCGCATATTGGCCTTTGAGCTCTGCGATCTTGCCGTCCTGTCCCATCTTGTAGACAAAGACTCCGCTGCCCTGGACCACTCCATTGGCGCCGATGGCACCGATGAGATGTTCCTTCCACGTGTACCGCAGAACATTGCCATCTACCGTACCGCTGAGCTCTCCCCATCGACTCGAATCCACACGCTTCCACTTGCCGGCCACGCCGTCGCTCTTCTCGACGAGGTTCAATCGCCCGTAGACGGCATTGAAATACACTCCAGACCAGGATTCACCGGCCGGCATCGGACCACTCTGGACCGACGCGAACTTCGCCTGCGGTCCTCCACACGCGACGAAAGCACCACTCGCCGCGACGATCCCCGCCATTGCAACGCCAACCACCCATGCCCTAACTCTCATGGTGGCCATCGTAGCAATCGCTGAGGCGAAAAGGCTAGAGGCCTCAGAGTCGGCCGGCGTGCGTTACTCGATTTCTACCAAAATACTGGATGCACATCATCTAATTTGCCCGTCTGCGCCTTGCCGGCCGGGATGGGATGCTACGAGCGCATGACCAGGGAAGAGGCCCACGTTGTATTGACCAAATTGACGAACGAGGGCCGGACTGTAAGGACAAGTATGAACGTCGAGGGAGCATGCGCAAGACTGTGAATATCTACCAAGCCAAGAGCCAGCTTTCGGACCTGGTGAACCGGGCTGCTGATGGTGAGGAGATTGTCATTGCCAAGTCGGGAAAACCGCGCGCGCGCTTGGTGCCCGTGGAAGCTCCCCCGCGTCGCCGACGGCCAGGCGGTGGCAAGGGCAAGGTGTGGGTTGCGGATGACTTCGACG
>Ga0182030_10021473_pt1 | contig 12086 bp, 10 predicted proteins | sample 812S3MmetaG_FD_121299 | JGI IMG/M metagenome (GOLD analysis project Ga0182030, IMG submission 121299) | Permafrost microbial communities from Stordalen Mire, Sweden - 812S3M metaG (Illumina Assembly) | ecosystem: Environmental > Terrestrial > Soil > Wetlands > Permafrost | place: Sweden...
CGCGCGCCCCCGCAGAGCACCTCGGCGCCGTCCGAGATCGCCGAGGCCACGTAGGTCTCGGTGCGGTTCAGCTGGGCCTCGCTGGCGAGTGCCCCGATCTCCGTTTCACCCAGCAGTGGGTCGCCGACCACGATCCGCTGCGCGCCTGCCACGAAGTCGCTGACGAAGCGGTCATAGATGCCCCGCTGGACGAGGATCCGCGAACCGGCGGTGCAACTCTGGCCGGTGGCGATGAACGCCGCCTCGAGCGCGACCGAAAGAGCCTGGTCGTAATCGGCGTCATCAAAAATGATGTTCGCGGCCTTGCCGCCGAGCTCAAAGCTCAAGCGCTTGAGGTTGGCGACGGAAGCCTCGGTGATCCGCCGCGCCGTGGATTGCTCTCCGGTGAAGGCAACCTTGTCGACGTCGAGGTGGGCGGCGAGCGCATTGCCCGCCGGGAGGCCATAGCCGGGGATAACGTTGACGACGCCGTCGGGGAAGCCGGCCTCCTGCACGAGCCGGGCCAGCGCGAGCGCTGTGATCGAGGTGAGCTCGGCCGGCTTCACGACCACCGTGTTGCCGGCAGCGAGGGCCGGTGCGACCTTCCAGGCAAACATCAGCGCCGGCGCGTTCCACGGCAGGATCGCGCCGACCACGCCGACCGGCTGGCGGAGGGTGTAGATCTGCAAATCGGCGCTCAGCGGGATCGTCTCGCCGTGCAACTTGTCGGCCAGGCCGCCGAAGTAGTAGAACCACTCGGCGATCACGGCAAGCTCGCGCCCGAGCGTTTCGCGCAGCGCCTTGCCGTTGTCGCGTGTCTCCAGACGCGCGAGCGAGCCGGCGTGCTCGCCGGTCAGGTCGCCGAGGCGCCGCAGCAGCTTCCCGCGCTCGCCGGGCGCGCAGTCGCCCCACGGCGGGGACTCGAATGCGCGCCGGGCCGCGGCGACGGCGTTGCTGACGTCGACCTCGTCGGCTTCGCCGACGCGGGCCCACACGGCGCCGGTCGCCGGGTCGATGGAGTCGATCAGCCGGCCGGAGTGTGCGGCGCTCCAGGTGCCGCCGATGAAGAGCTCGCTGTCCTCGAGCACCTTCGCCGGGCGGATCGGTGCGGGTGCGACACTCATCCTCTGCTCCCTCCCTCGGGGGTCGGAATGGCTGCGACGTTCGGCACGGCGGGGAATACCGCGCCGGAGGGCCTGAGGTTCTCGCGGGCCAGCACGCGCCTGGGGTCGAACGCATCGCGAACCCGGGCGGCCAGCGCAGCCGCGACCGGTGGGGTCGAAGCGAGCGCCGGGCGGCGCACGGCGCCGATGCCGTGGTGGTGCGCAACGCCCAGTCCAAGAGCCTCGGCGCGCGCCATCACCGCCGCCCAGATCTCGCCGTAGCGCTGTGCCGCCTGTTCGTCGTCGCGCGCCTCGACCTCGAAGATGAAATAGATCGAGCTGCCCTGGTGGTAGAAGTGCGAGAAGTGGCCGTAACAGGCGCTTGCGCCATGCTCGCGAATCGCGGCCGTGATCGTGCCGTGGGCCTCCAGCGCGAGGCTCCACGGGACGACAACATCGATGGCGTCGCCGATGAAGCCCTGCTCGCGGATCCGCGTGAGAAAGGCGGGTGCGTTGTAGCGGCGCTCGAACCATGCACCGGCGAGCGGTGTGCAGCTGCTCGCGCCGGCCGCGGACATCGCGCGCCGAGCCGCGTCGTGCTGCGCAGCGACCACCTCAGGCTCGCCCTCGAAGGCGAGGATCAAGGCCGAGCCTCCCTCGATGCGGGTTTGCCCGGCCATCAGCGCGCCGGATTCGGCGTCGTCGTAGATGCGCAGCATGGCCGGCGCGAGGCCGTGCTGCACGAGGCGCCGGGCAACGTCGAGCGCTGCAGGCAGGCTGGGGAGTACCCACGCGTCGTGAACGTGGGCCTCAGCGATCGGGTAGATCCGCAGCGTCGCGCGCGTAACGACGCCGAACGTCCCCTCGGCGCCGACGAACATCGCCGCCAGCGAGGGCCCGCCGACAGCGCGCGGCGCGAGCGGGGTCTCGAGCAGCGAGCCGTCGGCGAGCACGGCCGCCAGCGCCAGCAGCGATTGCTCGATGCCGCCATAGCGGCCGGAGAAGGTGCCCATCGCGCGGGTCGCGATCCAGCCCCCGACGGTCGAGATCTCGAGCGACTGCGGGTAATGCCCCAGCGTCATTTGCTGCGCGTTCAGCGCCCGCTCGAGCTCGCCGCCGTAGGCGCCGGCCTCAACCGTGACCGTGCAGTTCTCGACGTCGATCTCGAGCACCCGGTTCAGCTTGCGCGTGCTCACGTAGGTGCAGGGCTCGCTGCTGTAGAGACAGCCGACGACGTTGGAGGCGCCGCCGACGGCGAGGACGCTGCGGCCCTCGCGCGCGCAGGCGCTGACGATCTCGCGTAGCTCGTCCACGCTCGCGGGCTCCTCCATGTTCGGAGCTCCAGGCGCGACGCCGAGCGTCGCCTTGACCCAAAGGGGCCAGGCGTCGTGCTCGAGCGGCGTCGGCGCCAATGCGGCGCTCACAGCGAGAAGCCGCCGTCGACCAGCATGTTGTGCCCGGTCGTGAAGTCCGATGCCGGCGACGCAAGATAGATCAGTGCGCCCGTCAGGTCCGAGGTTTGGCCAAGGCGCTCGAAGGGGCTTGAGGCGACCATCTGCGCCATGCGGCGCTCGTCGCGCTGGATCAGGTCGGTGTCGGTGTAGGTCGGGCTGATCGCGTTGACGGTGATCCCATGGCGGGCCCACTGCAGCGCCAGGCTGCGGGTGAGCATCACGACTGCGGCCTTGGAGGTCGAATAGGCCGTGATGTAGCGCTCGTGCAGCCGCGGGATGATCACGGCCGCCGCGGAGGCGACATTGATGATCTTGCCGCGCCCCTGCGGAATCATCTGGCGCGCGGCCTGCTGGGAGCACAGGAACGGCCCGGTGGCGTTGACGTCGAGCACGCGTCGCCAAACCTCGGGGTCGAGATCCTCGGCTGGCGTGTCGTTGCCGATGTTGATGCCGGCGTTGTTGACGAGGATGTCCAGCCGGCCGGTCGCGCTCACGAGGTGCTCGATCCCCGCCGCGATCGACGCAGGGTCGGTGACATCCAGCGGCTGCCCCACAAGCTCAACGGGACCACCGAGGAGTCGCTGTGTCTCGGCCGCCGCCGAGGGGTCGAGGTCGGTGGCGAGCACGCTCGCCCCGGCCTGCGCCAAAGCGACGCTCATCGCTCGTCCGATCCCGCGCCCGGCGCCGGTCACCAGCGCGCTTGCGCCCGCGAGGTCGAACAGCGACGCGGGCCCGCTACTCACGGCACGCCGGCTCCGGCGATCACGAGGCCCATCAGCGGCATGTGCATGGCGGCGCCGTAGACGTCGTCATCGCCGGGGGCGCCGGAGCTCACGGCACGGCGGAGCGTGATCTTCACCGCGCGCGCCGGATCCCAGAAATAGATGCCCACGACGTGATCCTCGTCGATCCCGTACGCCGACGCGATGGCCGCCTTTGTGATGACCTCGGAGTGCTTGACGTGCTCGTAGTCCTCCTCGTTGCGGATGAAGACGTCGAGCGTCACGAGAAACGGGCCTGCATTCTTGCTCCGCACGATGTCGGCGAGCTCGTAGAGATAAGCGTCGCTCACAACTCGACGTACTCAATCGGGAACGGCGCGAGCGGGTCGTCGATCTCCCACAGGTGATAGATCGCAAATTCATAGACCGGCCCCCAGGCGACGTCGTGGGGGGAGAACAGCAGCGCGAGGTTGCCGCCGACGCTGATCCGGCCCGGGTAGTCGTGGTGAAGGAGCGTCGAGCGCGCGAGCGAGCAGATCTCCGAGGCCTGTTCCTGGGTGTCGGCGATCACGTCGAGCACCAGGCAAACATCGGCGTCGACGAGCTTGCGGCTTCCGTTCTGCTTGTGCCCGTAGACATGGGGGCGAATCTCGTAGTTCGTCCCCTCACCAGGGCGCCCGAAGGCGTCCTCGACGCGCGCGCGTGCGCCCTCCAGGCAGCCCTCGAGGTTGTCGGCGGCAAACGGGTCGCGGATCCCGGCGGCGCTGACCGCGCGAAAGCCCACGCGCCGCGCACCCTCGAGCTTGACGGTGTAGTGCTCGGCCGGGGTGAAGCGACTGCCCGAGACCTCCAGCGACCCGTCCGCCTGCTCGCGAAACCGGGCGCCGCTGACGTCGACGACGCCGACCGGCTCGACCAGGCGCGATGGATGCTGCTGCTCATAGAGACTGTGCGCGGCAGCAGACGGCGCCATGACGGTGCGCGCAGGGTTGGTGGCCTTCAGTACGAAGTGCTCGTCGCAGATCTTCGCGATGATCGAGTCGGTGGCCGAGCCCGGCGTCGCGCAGTACGCGCCGCACTCGATGATCTTCGCCGCGTGGATCGACAGCGCGATGTCGGCGCCGCGCGCGATCGGCAGCGCCGCGTAGACGCTCACGTCGCACGCGCGACCGGCGAGGACCACCTGCGCACCGCCGGCAAGCGCGGCGTTGATCGGCTCATAGCCCATCTGCGCGACGATCCGCGCGCACTGCCCGACGGTCTGATCGTCGAGCTCGGGCGCGCCGCTCAACGACGAGAGCTTGCCGGCGCGCTGCGCCGCGGCCACTATCGAGGCGTCCTGCTCGGCGTGGATCAGCGCCACGCGCGTCGAAACCCCCGCCTCGGCAACGAGCTCGCGGACGATCTCGTGGACCCAGGCGAGATGTGGCTCGCCACCGGCGCCACCACAGGAGCCAACGATCAGCGGCGCATCGACCTCGCGCGCTCCCGCCAGAAGGTGTCGCAGATCGCGCTTCACCGCCTCGCGCCCGGTGAACGAGGTGCCGGCGCCAAGGTAGTAGGCGCCCGGGTCGGTCGAGCCGCCGTCGGCGCCGATCACATGCGGGCGCTCTCGTAGCCCGGCACGGAGCGACTCCAGTGGAAATCCGTACCCGAGCAGTGCATTCGGAGCCAGGACACGAATCTCGTCAGGCATCGGCGGAGAATAGAAAATTACATATTGATTGTCAACTAGACTTCTGCGGCGGGGGCGGGAGCTCGAGCTGCCACTGGCGATATTCGTAGCGCTCCGGCAAGTACCAGCCGTCGGTGCGCTCGAACGGCCGCGCGTCGGCGTCAAAGCCGACCCGCATCGTCTTCAGCAGCGGCGAGCCCGGCTCACAGCCGAGCGCGGCTGCGCTTTCGGCGTCTGCGGCGACGCTCGTGATTGCGAGCTCGGCCTCGACCGCCCGCAGTTGGTAGCGCTCGCCGAGCACCGCCGCGAGGCTGACGTCGTCGCGGATGTGGTGCTCGATCCCCGGTACAAAGCGCGCCGGGATGCACGTCACCTGGCGGCCGATGACGACGCCGTCGGCGAGACGCACCCGCGAGACCGACACGATCTCGCTGCGCGGACCGACCCGCAGCGACGCGCAGACCTCGGCGCTCGGGCGCCCGCGCACCACGGCGCTGACCCGCGCGCCCGGGCGAAGGCCCCGAGCCAGGAGCTCGTCGGTGAGGCTTGCCAGATTCTGCGGGCTACGCTCGATCCGCCGCGGGCACACGATCGAGCCGACCCCGTGGCGGCGCTCCACCAGGCCCTGCGTGGCGAGCAGGGCGAGGGCGCGCCGGACGGTTTCCCGCGCCACGGCCTGCTCGCGCGCGATCGCCCACTCCCCCGGCAGCCGCTCGCCCGGGCCATACTGCCCGCGCTCGATCCGAGCCGCCAGCTCGGCGGCGATCTCGCGATGGCGCGGCAGGCGCGAGGCGGGGGGGGCGCTCAAGCGTCCGCTCCCAGCGACGCGAGGCGGTCGTCCAGGCCGCTGTGCTCGAAGGTGTCGCGCGCGAGTTCGTAGGCCGCCGCGAGTTCGCCGTAGCGGCCGGCCAGCGCGGAATCGGGCTCGAAGAGCTGCGCCGGTGCCCGTAGCGCGCGAGTGGCCGTGAGCGGGTCGCTGTAGACGCCGATCGCGGCGAGCGCGTAGGAGGCGTTGCCGAGGAGGCCGGGTTCGGGGTGATCGATGCGTTCGATCGCCAGCTCGAGCACATTCGCGAGCAGTGCGACCCACTGGTCCGAGCGGGCTCCGCCGCCGGTCAGCCGCAGCTCCGAAGGCACGACGCCGAACGCGGACAGCGCGCCGAGCATCAGCCGCAGCTCGATGGCGATGCCCTCACAGACCGCGCGCGAGAGCTCATCCGCCGAGTGGCTGAGCGAGAGTCCGAGGAAGGCCCCCCGCGCGCGCGCGGACCAGTGCGGCGTGCCGGCACCGCTCAGCGTCGGCATGAACAGCACGCCGCGCGCGCCCGGCGTCGTGGCGGCGAGTGCGCGGTCGAGCTTGCCTGGCTGATCGATCGCCGCGACCGTGCGCCACCAGTCCGTGGCGCTTGCGCCGGCGAAGCTCAGGGCGAGCACGCGCCAGCGGCCGCTGACGGAGCCCTGCGATACGAGCAGCCGCGCCTGCGGATCCACTCGCGGCTCAAGCAGCGGGCTGGCCAGTGCGCCGGCGGTGCCGAGGTAGCCGTAAAGCTGGCCGGGGTCAAGCACGCCCGCGCCGAGCTCGGCGCAGACGCCATCGGAACCGGCGAGCACGACCGGAATCCCCGCTGGCAGGCCGAGCGCAGCGGCAACGTCGGCTGCGACGGTGCCGGCGCTCGCACCGGGCGCTGCCAGCGGCGGCAGAAGCTCTGCCGGCAGCTCAAAGCGCTCGACCAGCTCGGCGCTCCAGCCGTCAGCATCGATGTCCATCAGCCCGAAAAAGTTCGCGGTGGAGAAATCCGTGCTCGGCGGCTCCGCGGTCAGGCGTCGTGCGGCGAACCCCTGCGTCGTCGCGGCCCAGCGCGCCCGTTCGAAGCGATCGCGCGCATGCTGGCGCAGCCAAACGAGCTTGGGCCCCATGATGCTCGGATCAAGCCGAACGCCGGTGCGCTTGTAGTACGCGAGCTCGCCGCCGAGACGCTCGCGAAGCCCTGGCAGCACCTCAATGCTGCGGCGGTCCTGCCAGGTCAGAAACGGCGTCAGCGCTCGCCCGTCCGCGTCGATCAGGCAGACGGTCCCGCGGGCGCCGGTGACCGCCAGCGCGCGCGGTTGTACACCGGCTGCGGCAGCGGCCGCCGCCACTCGCCCAAGCACCGAGGAACTGGCAGCCCAAAGCAGCTCGGGGTCGTGCTCGAGCCAACCGACCTGCGGCGAGCTCGACGGCGTCGGCGCGCGCTCGATGGCGAGGATCGCGCCGTCCGCCGCGACCAGCGCCGCTTTGATCGCCGTCGTTCCGATGTCAAGTGCCAGGACCGCCTCGACCACGCGCCTACCCTCCCGCCGGACATGTGAGCGGCTGCCGCGTGTCGCGCGGCCCGGCGCTAGCTTGACGCAGCCGAGCAGCCACCCCTCACGCGCCCTCCTCGCCACTGCGGAAGTCATAGGAGGCGGTCAGGCCCCCGTCCACCACCACCGCCGAGCCGGTCATGCCCGAGGCGTCATCGCCGAGCAGGAACGAAACGACGCCGGCCACCTCGGCGGGGGCCAGGAAACGCGCGATCGGCGTGCGCTGCGTCCGGTAGTCCTCGAAGCGCTGCGGATCGGAGGCTGTGCTCAGGTGCGCGCGAAAGCCGGGGGTGTCGACGATGCCTGGGCAGACGACGTTGACGCGCACGCCACGGCGAGCGTAGTCAACCGCCACGCAGCGTCCCAGTTGCAACAGCGTTGCCTTTGAGCAGGCGTAGGCGACGGCACCCTGCTCGGCCAGGAAGGCGTCGACGCTGGCCATCAGCACGATCGAACCCGAGCCTGCCGCCACCATCGCCGGCAGGCAGGCTCTCAACCCGAGCACGCTGCCTGTGACGTTGACGTCGAAGACCTCCCGCCAGCGTTCGAGCGAGACCGTCTCGATGTCGCCGACCACCCCGGCGCCGCCCATGGCCGCATTGAGGACGAGCGCCGAGGGCGCGGCGCCGAAGCGCTCGAGAGAGGCGGCGAGCGCGGCCTGCCACGCCGACTCCTCGCGCTGATCGCCCTGCACGAACGCGACGGCGTCCGGCAGCTGCGCCGGCTGGGTATCGATTACGACGAGCTGATAGCCATCCTCGATCAGGCGCTGCGTGACCGCGCGCCCGATCCCCGCGGCGCCTCCGGTCACCAGCGCAATGCCTGGTTGCACCTCTCCTCCTCTCCGTGGATCGCTAACGCTAGCTCGGAACGCGCCGGGTCACGCGTCCCTCGACGCCCCCGAGGATGCTCGCCGCGTCGGTCGGGACGGGCGTGGGCGGCCCGAAGAACGGCTCCATCTGGCGCAGGCGGATGATCTGGCCGGCAGCGTGCTCGACCGCACGCGTGCGGTGGTAGGCATCAGCGAGGTCCTCGCCCTTGGCGAAGCTGCCGTGCCACTTGTGCAGGACCACGCGGCCGCTGACGAGCCCGTCGGCGAGCTCGCCGGCGATGACGTTCCAGGCGAACAGGGCGGGCGCCGTCACGACGCGGACAGAGCGGCCGAGATAAAGGATCCCGTTCTCGTCAACCGGCTCGATGTTGTCCGTGAAGAAGGACAGCGAGATCGCCTCCGGCGGGTGCGCATGGATGACAGCGCGGGCGTCGGTGCGCTTGTAGATCTCGCGGTGGATCTCGAGCGCGCTCGAGGCGACGGGCGAGTTCTCGTCGTCCTCATAGATGCCGGTGCGCACGATGTCGTCGTGGGAGAGATCGAGCTTCTTGGTGTGCGTGCGAGAGATCAGCAGGTCGTTCTCGCCGATCCGCGCGCTGAGGTTGCCGCCGTAGTACTGCAGCAGGTCGGCGTCCACCAGAGCCTTGGCGAACAGCAGGAACTGGTCCTTCAGCGCGCCCTCTTCAGAGCTGTCGGTCACGGTGTCTTCCCTTCATCGTGTCGTTGGTGCAAGATGTACAGACAAGTATAGTCACGCACGTTTGCAGCCCGTGCCGGCGCCCGGTGCTCTCAGAAGCGATAGACGCGCTCGGCTGTCCCGCGCCACAGAGACCGCAGCTCGGGCTCCGAAAGCCCGGCGGTGATCTGCTCGAAGGCGGCGATAAGCGCGCCGAACTCGCCGAACAGGCTGTCGACGGGCCAGTTGGATCCGAGCATCGCGCGAGACGGCCCGAACGCCTCGAGCGAATCGCGCACGAGCGGACCCATCTGCTCGGCGCTCAGCGGATGGCGACCCATCCCGAGGCCCGAGATCTTCACGACAACGTTCTCGCAGCTCGCAACCTCGCGCATGCCCCGCCTCCAGGCCCCCAGGCTGTCGGGGTCGCGCGCGATTGGCATCGCGGCGTGGTCGAGGACGAACTGCACACCTGGGCGCCGGCGCGCCAGCGCAAGCGCGTCGTGCAGGCGATCCCACATCACGCCGATTTCGAACAGCAGCCCCAGTTCCTCGAGCAGGTCGAGGCCGTGCAGGAACGCGTCATCCTCGAACAGGTTCTCGTAGTAGGAGAGCATCCGCACGCCGCGGACCGGCCCGGCATCGAGGTGGCGCTCGAGTTCGTCGCGTGCATCGGACGCGCGCAGATCGGCGCCGGCGACGATCGCGATCGGAAAGCCGGCGGCCAGCGCCAGGCCGTTGACCCAGCGCGTCTCATCGACCTGGTCCCCACCACCCCAGTCCGCCTGCACGTGGACCACCTTCGTCACGCGCGCAGCGGCGTACAGGGGCAGCAGGTCGTCGAGCAGAAAGGTTCGCTTGAGCGGTGTGTAGTCGCCGAGGTAGGCCTCCTGCGACGGTTCCCAGTCGCCCGTGATCCAACCCCGCTGCTGTGTCGCGACGTCCCACAAATGAACATGGCAATCCACCATCTCCGGCCGCTCCGCGCTCACACCAGCTCCTCGTAAGATTCGAAATCGTTCGAGCTTCGACGCCGTGCCGACCCGTGCAGGGGTCCGAGCTTGGCCCTCGGGCCGGCACTGGCGTCGTCGCTTCTGGCTCGCTGTTCTAGATACTGCCGGCCGTCGGCGGGTGCCGGATCGCCAGCCAATTACGATCCGGCACCGCCTCGGACATGGGGTTTAGAACGGCGCGGGGTACTTCGCCAGGTTGGCCTTGGTGACCAGCGGGGTCGTGATGTATTGGACCTTCGGGACGGTCTTTCCGGCGAGGATCTTCGCCATCGTTTGCGCCGCCAGCGTGCCGTCGGTGTAGGGCGACTGCAGGACCGAGAACAGGAACACGCCCGACTTGATCAGCGCCGCTCCCTGCTTGTTCAGCGTCAGGCTGACGATGTGGATCGGCAGGCCCGAGGACTTGATCGCCGCAGCTGCGCCGACGCACATCGTGTCGTCATGGCAGTAGAAGTAGTTGATCTTCTTGCCGTACTTGGCGATCAACGCCGCGGCGTCGGTCTGAGCGGTCTGCTGAACCCAGTTGCCGTCCTCCTGGGCGATGATCGTTGCCTTGGGGTCGGTGGCCTTCAGGCCGGCCGCAAAGCCGGCAGCACGGGCGATCGTCGGGCCATAGCCCGCGGATCCCTGGATCTCAGCGATGTTCGCCGCCTTGCCCTTGAGGTCGGTGCCGAGCGTCTTGCCTGCGAGCAAAGCCATCTCGTAGTCACCGGGGCCGGTGAAGCCCTTGATGTACTTCAGGCCCGACGCATCCACCTCGGCGTTTGAGTTCTCGATCGGGATCCCGGCCGCCGCGGCGCGCGCGAGCGCCGGGACGATGCCCTTGGCATCGACAGGCACGACGATCACCCCGGCCACCTTCTCCGCGATGCAGTCATCCATCTGCTGGGCCTGCGTGGCGATGTCGCTGTTGCCATCGAGCGTCTGAACGCTTAGCCCGAGCTTTGCGCCCTCCTGGACGATCGCCGGGTTGAGCAGTGCGGCGTAAGGCGACGTCGTCGAGTTGGCAAGCAGACAGACCTTCTTTGTGCTCGCGGCACTCGCGCCGCTGATGCTGCTGGCCGCGACCACACCAACCGCCGCGATAGCAACCAGCGCCGCGAGATTGCGACGATTGACCAGCTTCATGTGAGATCTCCTCCGCTGTTTTGTGTGACCTGTCATGGGGTCTCCCCTCCTTGTGTTGTGTGAGTTAGTGGCGCCGAGGCGGCGCAAGCTTGCTGGACGGCTAGGCGGTCCCCGCGGTGTCCCCGGTCGGCGTGCCGCGTGCGGTTGCGGGTCGCGGCAGGCGCAGGCCCGGGCGCCTGACGCCCTGGCCGAGGCTGCCGCCAAGCACGACGACCAGCAGGACCGCACCGATCACGATGTCCTGGTCCCACGAGGCGACGTTGGCGATGTTCATCGCCGTGCTGAGGCTGCCGATGATCAGCACGCCGACCATCGTCTTGACGACGCTGCCGGATCCGCCAAGAAGGCTCGCGCCGCCGAGCACAACCGAGGCGACCACCGGCAACACCGACTGCGCGCCGATGATCGGCGAGCCCGTCGCAAGCCCCAGCGCGAGCATCACGCCGGCGATCCCCGAGCACGTGCCGGAGGCCACGAAGGCCCCGAACACGTAGGCGTTTGGACGCAGCCCGGCGCGGCGACTGGCCTCGCGACTGCCTCCCACGCTCATGAGGTTTCTTCCGACGCGCATGCGCGTGATCACGACGTGCAGCAAGATGCAGGCAACGACGAAGGCCACCGCCGGCGGCGTCAGCCACCAGATCAGGCCGTTGTTGATCGGCAGCCCGAAGCCGATGTTCGGCGGACTGAGCGGCTGCCCGCCGGAGACCGTGAAGGCAACGCCGGAGATCCCGATCATCGTGCCGAGCGTGGCGATGAACGCGTTGACGCCCAGTCGCGTGACTATCAGGCCGTTCAGTGCGCCAACGCCCGTGCCGCTGAGGATGCCGACCGCGATGGCCGGCCAAGGACCCAACGGACCCTGCAGGATGACCGCGACGATTCCCGAGAGCGCCAGCGTCGAGCCCACGGAGAGGTCGATGCAGCCGGTGAAGATCACAAGCGTCTCGCCCAGCGCCATCAGGCCGTTGGGCGAAGCCTGGACGAAGGTGTTCTCGAGGTTCAGCGCCTGCGTGAACGACGGCACCAGAATCCCCGCGATCACGACCGTCAGAACGAGGACAAAGTAGATCCGGGCGGCGAAAAGTCGCGCGGCGATGCTCGCCAGGCGGTGCTCGCTCATCGCGCCCGCACCCGTCTGAGCACGACGTCGAGCGCCAC
>Ga0182030_10021474_pt1 | contig 12086 bp, 8 predicted proteins | sample 812S3MmetaG_FD_121299 | JGI IMG/M metagenome (GOLD analysis project Ga0182030, IMG submission 121299) | Permafrost microbial communities from Stordalen Mire, Sweden - 812S3M metaG (Illumina Assembly) | ecosystem: Environmental > Terrestrial > Soil > Wetlands > Permafrost | place: Sweden...
ACGAGATAGGCGGGGTCGATCTCGAACCAGCGCGCCGCGAAGCTCGGGCTCATGCCGAACTTGTGGTGGTTGTTCTGGAAGAGCTCCCCGCAGGTCAGTACGTCGAATACGAGCGTGTTCCGCGACTGGTCCCCATTGTCGAAGTTCTTGTAGCCGTAACGGTGGCCGCACCAGTTCACGATGGCGCCGTGAATCGGCCCCATCACGAAGTGCAGCGGCAGGAGCGCGAACATCCACGGGGCGGTCGCGAACTTCACGTAGAAGAGCACGTAGGCCGCGCCCCACGCGACGCGCGCCATCCAGTTCTGGCCGATCTTGTCGACGAGCGGCCACTCCGGCAGCCCCCCGTCGAAGCGCGCCTCCGGCTCGACGCGACGATAGGCGAAGTCGTCGTACTTCTTCTTCGTCGCCAGCATCATCGACATCACGTTGCGGTAGTTGGTGGGCGAGTGCGGGTCCTTCGCGGTGTCGCTGAAGGCGTGATGCATCCGGTGGAGGATGCCGTACCCGCGCGGCGTCAGGAAGCTCGAGCCCTGGGCGACGTAGGTGCAGAGATAGAAGAAGCGCTCCCACCCCTTCGACATCGTGATCATCCGGTGCGCGCCGTAGCGGTGCTGGAAGAAGGTCTGGAAGAAGACCGACGTTTGCCAGTGCGCGACGAAGAACACGAGGATGATCACGGCGGGCTCCTTGAGGGCGGTTCGAGACCCCGGGAGACTGACGCAAGATCTGGCCGCCGCCCGTCATGGCTTCGTCAGATTTGACGCAACCTGGCAGGTTCACGGCATTTTCACGGCCGTGGGCGACGAGCACGGGAACGTCGCCCGGGCTCGCGCCGTCACGGCGACGTAGACCCGCAGGTAGGCGGCATGGGGATGGACCCCGGTCACCTCGATGCGGTCGACGTCCCCATGAAAGCAGCCCTTCTCGCTGCCGAACGTGAGTCCGTCCCCCAGCTTGTCTCGTGCGTCGCGCAGGCGCTCCCCGATGTCGAGCCGGAGGGCGGCGCGGGCCTGGTCGCGGATGCGATCGCCGTCGGTCATCGCCTTGAGCGAGAGGAGGAAGCTCCGGGTCTCGATGGTGGGCTCGAGATCCGGCACACGGAGCTCGTTGTCGACGACGGCGGGATGCCCGGTGAGGTAGAGGTCGCCGTCGAGATCCGCGTCGATCCCCAGCTTGTGGACCGGGCCGGCCATGTGGAGCCGCAGCACGATGGCGCCCTGCGACTCGTAGATCTCCGGCTTCTCCAGATAGAGCCGCGGGTAGTCGGCGGAGAAGAATAGCTTCCCGTCGGTGAAGGCCATCGTCATCGCGCGCGTCAGCTCGTCGTAGCGGGCAGCGATGGGGATGGTGACGGTGAACGGCCCTGACACGAGCGCCGCCACGTTCGAGAGCGGCGGCAACTGGGGCGCGCCGTCCTCGTGGAGATCGGGGCAGGGCATCGTGACGGAGGGAGCGACGACCAGCGCGAGGTCCTTCTCGAGACCGTCGGCCAGCACGGTCGGGCCGGCCTCGACCTCGAGCACCTTCAGCCGCGCGCACGCGCTCGCCTCGCCCATGGGGAGATCGATCGGCCGCGACACGCGTGCGTAAGCCTCCTCGAGGAGCGGCCGCAGATCGTAGGTGAAGTCCTTCAGCTTGCTCGCGATCGCGTCGCCAATCTTTCCGTAGATGCCGGCCACCTTGTCGGCCACAGCGAGGCGCGCGTCCGACGACGTCACGTGCACCTCGACCGATTGCAACCGGACCGCGTAAACCGAGCTCACGATCGGCTCGGCCTCGATCCGAAGCTCGAGCGGCACGTCGACCTTCTCGAGCGGGAGGGCGACGCGAGCCTGCACCCTCGTGGTCAGCACGACGCGTCCCTGCGAGAACCCCACGTCGAGCGCCCCACGCTCCCAGGTGTAACCCCGGGTCGCCCCGAGCAGCGGGAAGGTCCCCTCCCCGGTCTTCGGCGCGGCCTCGTCGAGCGCCGTGCGCATCGCCGCGGAGGTCACCGCGACGTGGACGATGATGCGGGCAGGCTCGGGATCGGCCAGCGGCGCCCCCTCCGAGGGGGCCGGCCGCGACGGATACACGGGGCCGAAGCGCGAGCAGCCGGCGAGGGCGAGGAGCAGGACAGGGAGTGTGGACGTGACGGGTCGCATCAGGCGGTGAGAGGAACATAGGCGACCGCCCGGCGCCTCGCGACGTTCACAACCGGACCGAGGATCACTCGGGCTCGTTGCTCGGCTTGGTGCTGGAGAGGATGTTGCCCGACGGCTTGAGCTGGAAGGCCTGCGGCGGCGCGACCGGACCCCAGGGCAGCATGAAGGCGCTGTTCATCGACGCCACCTTCGGGAAGAGGAAGTTCGGGACGTGCGCCCAGTCGCCGAGGAGGATGCTCGTCCCCGTGCCGCCCAGGTGCGCGAGCGCGTCGTACGCGTGGATCTGCACCTCCATCGGCGTGATCCCCGCGGTCTCGGCCCTGCGCTCGGCTGCGTGGGCGCCCGCCATCTGCCTGGCCGCCTCGGCGTCCGCGCGCGCCCCGATGATCTTCGTCGTCGCCGAGGCCTCGGCCTTCAGCTGACCGACGACCAGCTCGGCCTTCGCCGCCTTCTTCTCCATCTCCATCGTCGCCAGCTGCTGCTCGGCCTTGAACTTCGCCGCGGCGGACTGCGTGGTCACCTCGAGCTTCTGCTGCTCGCTCTCCTTCTCCAGCTCGAGCTTCCGGGTCATTGCGGAGGACTCGATCTCCGCCTTCTTCTGCACGGTCGCGGCCTCGACCTCGGCCAGCTTCTCCGACTTCTGGATGGCGATCTCGCGCTCGTGCGCCTCGTTCGCCGTGTTCATCAGCTGCATCTTCTTCTCGTGCTCTGCCGCGACGGCCACCTGCTCGTGGGTGTACTGCTGCTTCGCAGCCTCCGTCTGGCGGATCTTGTCGGCGATCTCCGGCGCGTAGGTCACGTTCTCCAGCGTCACGCTGGAGATCTCCACGTGCTTGCCCAGCGTGCGGCGCCGGACCTCGGCCTCGACCTCGTTCTCGATCGCCTCGTTCTTCTTCTGAAGCTCCGTGTACGAGTGGCGCGCGAAGACGCCGCGGCACGCGCTGCGGAACTCGGGGCCGACCACCTCCTCGTAGTAGTTCATGCCGATCTCGGTCTCGAGGGCGTAGAGCTCGGAGCCGATGGGCCGGTAGATGACGCTGAGCTTGAGCTGGAGATCGAGACCCTCGGAGCTCTTGGTCGCCACGTCCTCCTGCTTGGTGGAGTACGTCACGTCGAAGTCGTCGACGCGGTTCGGCGTGCAGTAGAGAAAGCACCACCCGAGCGTGTACTTGCCGGGCTGCAGCACGTCCCGATGCAGTCCCCCGTTGTTGGGGGAGAAGTAGAGGCCCCGATGGCCAGGCTCGATCACGGTGGTCGCGCATCCGGTGGTGCCGAACGCCGCCGCGGCGAGCGCAAGGCAGGAAATGACTGTGGACGGTCTCATGGTGGAACCCTCTCGCTAGGCTGACTCTGGTTTTTCGCGTGTGCTTCTTGCGTGTGCTCGTCGCGTGTCGTCTCAACCCGTTTCGGGGGCCAGGGGATCGAGGCGAACGCCTCCGTCGAGCCACCCCGCCAGATCGCGCCCGATGCGGCTCATGCAGCGGTAGATGACCGGCGCCCCTTCCTCCGCGGACCGGAGCCCGCCCTCGTGGCAGCCGAGCTGCGTCTGCCCGAGGTAGATGTTCCCGTTGCGCGTGCGCAGCGTGGCCCGGACGTCGAGCCCCACGACGACGCGCCCGCCCGACTCGAGCTCCGCGTCGGCGCCGACGACCTCGACCAGCACCGTCCAGCCGCCGCGTACGGCCACCGGGTACTTGCGGTGAGCCTCCGCCCAGGGTCCCGTCGCCGTGGACACGGCGATGCCGAGCGCTCCCTCGAGGTCGCCGTAGACGATGTTCGAGCCGCGCACGGGCAGCGGATCGGGCACCGCGGTTCCGCGACTGACGACCTCCAGCGGGGTCGCGTCGGACGGCGTCGACGTGATGGGCGCGCCCGACGTGCGGAGGAGCGGCACGATGCGGGGCGTGGCGCCTCCGCATCCGGAGGCGGCGATAGTGGCTACGACAAGGACGGCCAGGGCGGCCACACGCGGCGTGCGCATGTCTGGGTGCATGAGCAAGCGACGCGCCACGCCGGGGGCGAGCGACGATCACGCGATGAATCGAGGGGTGCCGCGCGCGTTTCATCGGAGAAGCGACGACGAGGGACCGACTGCCGCGGGGCGCACCGTCCCGCGATCGACAGGATCGCCTCCCGCGCCGTCACGTTTCCGGAACCGGCCGCGATGATCGGGTGTCCAAGCCGCACCACCCGACACGAGTCCGAAGTCCCGGAGGCCGACGATGACCCTGAAGACCCCCATTCTCCTTGCCGCGCTGCTCGGCGCCGCCACTGCCGCAGGCTCCGACGCCCGCGCGTGTGGGTACTTCGACTACCGCCAGATACGGCCCGCGGTGCAGCAGATTCGCCCGAAGCCGGTGCCGGTCGCGGCCAACGACCGCGTCGCGGCGGCGGACCAGCGACTCGAAGAGGAGCGGCTGGCGGAGGCGGGCACGGAGGTGGTGACGGCGTTCCCGGCCATTCGCCACATCCCCGTCGGCGCGTCGCCGCTGGAGACCCGCGCGCTGCGCATCCTGTCGCTCGCCGTCGTGCGCGGCGAAGGGACGCTCCGCGGCGTGCCCGGGTTCTCCGGCGCCCGCGAGGCCGAACGGAGCGCGAACCTCGAGTGGGCGCTGGGGACGCTGCGCCTCATCGACACGGCGCGGCCGAACGATCCCGTCACCCAGGCCGATCTCGCCGAGGCGCTGGCGGCGCGGACGCAGCACGAGGACGAATCGCTGGCCATCCTCGCCGACCTCGCGCGCCGGGACCTCGTCGGAAGTGCCCACGCGTACGCCGCGCTGGCCCGGCTCCGGGCGTCGAAGGGAGACCCGGGCGCCAGCCGCGAGCGCTGGAGCGCTGCGAGCTCATGACGAAGTCACCGGCCGTGGTGTGCCGCGCGCCGGACGGCCGCCTCGCCATCGGGGGATGACGTGCGCCTCCTCGCCGCGGCTCTCGCCATCGTCGTCGCAGGGTCGGTCGCGGCCTGCGGGCATCCCGGGGGCTCGGGCGGAGCGGGGGGCAAGCCGGGCACGACGACGACGGACGCCGTCCTGCAAGGCGACGCGTCGCACGGGCCGGCGCTCGTGGAGCGGTTCGAGTGCACGCGCTGCCACGTCGTGGCCAACGTGGCCGAGCCGCCGAAGGACAAGCAGTGCGCCGGCTGCCACCACGACATCAACGCCGGGACCGCGAGCGCCGCGAACGCGACGGCCGAGCAGAAGGCCCGCTGGCAGCCCAAGGTGGCCGAGCTCGGGGACGTGCCGTCGCTCGTGTCGACGGGCGGTCGCCTGCGCCGCGACTGGATCCAGAGCTTCCTCCTCCACCCCCACGACCTGCGGCCCGGCTTGCAACCGACGATGCCGCGGCTCCCGCTGACGCCGCAGCAGGCCGCTGACCTCGCCACGTACTTCTCCCCGCTCGACGAGGCGCAGCGCGACGACTCCGCGACCGCGCTGGCCGGCGCGGACGCGGCGCGCGGACGGGAGCTCATCGACGTGAAGGGATGCGGCGTGTGCCATCGCCTGAGCGGCGTGGCCCCGCTTCACGTGGGCATGATGCCCGCCGGCGTCGTGCCCGCCGACATGCCACGCGCCGTCCGCCTCGCGCCCGATCTCCGCTTCACGCGGGATCGCTGGCGCGCGTCGATGCTGGTGCGGTGGCTCGTGGATCCGTCGAAGGTGAAGGCCGACACGCCGATGCCGAAGATGGGCCTCAGCGACGACGAGGCGAAGGCCATCGCCGCGTACCTCCTGACGGCCCCGCTGGCTCCCGAGGAGCACAAGCCGGTGCCCGCGCGCTTGCCCGTCCTCACCCGCAAGGTCTCCTACGACGAGGTCGCCACGCGCGTGCTTCGCAAGACGTGCTGGCACTGCCACGGCGAGCCCGACTTCGAGCGCGGCGACGGCGGCCCGGGCAACTCCGGCGGCTTCGGATTCAAGGGGCGCGGGCTCAATCTCAGCGACTACCCGGCGACGTTCGCGGGCTTCCTCGACGACACCGGCCGCCGGACCAGCGTCTTTGCCGCGGCGAGGGACGGCACGCCGTACCTCGTCGCCGCGATGCTCGCCCGTCAGCGTGAAGAGGCCGGCGAGGAGCCGGAGACGCGCGGGATGCCCCTGGGCCTCCCCGCGGCGTCGGCCGAGGAGGTAGAGCTCGTCGAGACGTGGATCGCGCAGGGAAAGCCTCGGTAGGAGCCCCCCGGGGAGATCCTCCCGCGCCAGGGCGTACGAGCAGTCAACGCCATGACGCCCATACGCCCTTCCCCTCCGCGGACGCCCATCCCCCCGCGCCCGCTTTCGGCTCCCCCGCAGCCGATCACGCTACCCATGACGCCGGTCGCCGCCGCGGTGCCGGCTCCGATGGCGCTCGTCAGCTCGAGGCCGCCGCTCTCGCGCGACTGGTACGTTTACCAGCCCGACGGCCGTCACATCGGACCGGTCTCGACGTGGTTTCTGGCGCGCGGCTGGCTGGCCCGGCAAGTGCCCCACGACGTCTTCGTCGACGCCGCGGGCGAGGCGCAGTGGATCCCGCTCGGTCAGGCGCAGGAGATCATGGAAGCCGTCCGCGCGCTCCAGGCCCCCGGGCTCTGAGCCTCCTCAGCTCGGCAGCCCCGTCCACGCCGCGCTGCGCTCCCAGAGATCGCGGGCCAGGGCCTCGTCGAGCGCGAGCTTGCTGGCGGTCCTCTCGGCGCACTTCTCGTAGTAGCGGCCGGTCTTGTCGTCGACCTCGTCGCTCGTCGCGCAGTAGAGGGTCGTCCGCGCGCCCTGCTCGTTCGTGAGCATGAAGAGCTTCATGAAGTGACGGAGACCCCAGGGGACCTCGCGCCACACGTCCGTCGCCACCCCGCCGGGATGGAGCGAGTACGAGCGCACGCTGGCCGGCGCGCGCCGCGCGAGCTCGTTCGCGAAGAGGACGTTCGCCAGCTTCGAGACGCAGTACTCCGGGAAACCCGTGGTCGTCGCCGTGGGCTTCCGCACGGCGTCCCAGTCGATGCCCGGGGCGCGATAGTGCCCGTGGCTCGACACGTGGACCACGCGCGCGTCGCCGGCGCGCTCGAGCGCGGACAGGAGCAGGCGCGTGAAGAGATACGGCCCCACGTGGTTGGTGCCGAAGGCGACCTCGAAGCCGTCCTTCGTCGTCCCGTGGGCTCCGGCGAGGCCGGCGTTGTTGACGAGCAGCGTGAGCGGTTGCTCGCGATCGAGGAACACCTTCGCGGCCGCGCGCACGCTGTCGAGGTCCGCGAGGTCGAGGGGCAGGAACTCGGCGCGCCCCCCCGCCAGCTGGATCTCCTCGAGCACCGGGCGTGTGCGCTCCTCGGAGCGGCAGGCAAGCACCACATGCGCGCCGCTCTTCGCGAGCTCGACGGCCGTGACCCGCCCGATGCCGGTGTTCGCGCCCGTGACGACGACGTTTTTTCGCTGGAGCTCCATGCGTTCCTCGGACATTCTGATGCCCTCCGGCAGAAGCGCGTTTCGCGCTAGGATGCTCGTCGGCTTTCGGCGGGAACGGCGACGATGCGACGTGCGCTAAATAGAGGAACAGTTGCGGCCCTCTTTGCGGTCTGCGCGGGGTCGACGGTGGGCTGCTCCTCGGACTTCAGCACGGCCCGGACGACGCCCCCGCGAGGGACGCTCGGGCAGGAGCTCTTCATCGCGCTGTGCGACCGCGTCGCCGCGCAGGCCCTCCCCGAGGACGTCACGAGCGCGTCGTGGCACGCCGTCTGCCACCCCGATGCGAGCGGCACCTATGCCCCGACCGTCGACCAGACCCGCCTCCCGCCGCTGAACCCCGACGCCGTCGACGTCGACGGCAACCCCGTGTCCGTCGCCATGCAGACGACGGAGCGGGCGTACCGCGTCGCGCGCATCGAGGCCCTCGGGCGCGACCGGCTCGAGGTGACCGGCGCGTTCGACGCGGCGTTCCCCGCCGTGACCATCCCGCTGAAGGATCTCGCGAGCGCCGATCCGACGCAGTCGTGCACACCGGCGGGCACGGGACCGCTGCCGACGGAGCTCGCGGCCGTCCTCGGGCGCTTCGTCACCCTCGAAGACGACGGCACGGTGCCGCTCTTCACCGAGGGGCTCGGGCGCATCATGAACGACGTGAAGGCCGCGACCGCCGTAGAGGACGCGCTCGCCCGCTTCGACGCGCGCCAGGGCTATCGCCCCCTCGGCATCGGCCTCGGCGCGGCGCGCCCGCTGCTCGCCTACCCGCAGCTCGTGCCCATGGTGCAGTCGCTGCTGTCGCTCGTGGCGACGGACTCGGATCCGTACAACCCCGCCGGCGTCATCGATCCCTCCAAGCCGCTCGGCATCGGCAACCGCAAGCCCATCCCGGGCGCGGCGGCCACGCAGATGCAGCAGCTCCTCGCCGTCGGCCGGGAGGAGCTCCGTACGGCGGTGGCCCCGACGCCCCTCCCCCTCCTGGCGACGACCGCCGACGCATCCATCCCGACGCGCGAGCTCCTCTCGCGACCGCGCACGACGCTCGAGCTGACGCGGCAGATCATGCTCCAGGGCAGCGCCTCGTTCGACGTCGGTCTCCAGCCGACGGCGTACGTCACGGCGCGCGATCCGCGGGCCTACGCGGCGGTGCCGCTCGTGAACGGCGCGGTGCCGGCGCCGTTCCTCGACGCCGACCACGACGGTCTCCCCGACGTCGACCCGCTCGGCCAGTTCCTGACGTCGACCGGGCAGCCCGTCCCCTCCCCCTTCTTCTCCCCGGACGGCGTCGACGGGAACCGCGACTCCGAGGGCCGCGCCGTCGGCCTCGCGACGCCGACGCTCTACAGCTACGCGAACGTCGGCCAGACCTTCATGGCCAGTCTCGAGCAGAACCTCCGCCCGCTGCTCGATCCCGATCCCACGCACGGCCAGGAAGGCGTGATGAACGTCCTCGGCGGCTCGTACGTCCTCTTCGGCAGCCGCGACAGCGGGGCGACGACGACGCGCAGCTACCCGCCGGATCCGGCGAGCGCGAACCCGACGAAGCCCGTGGTGCTCTCGTACAGCGCGTTCCACCCGGAGAGCTCGCCGCTCGTGGACCTCGTCTACGCGCTCGGCGTGATGATGTCCGATCCCGTGATGGACGATCTCCTCCAGCTCGCGCAGAAGCTCATGGCCCAGCACCCGGAGGCGATGGCGCGCCTCGTCGGGCTGGGGCTGAAGGTGAAGGCCATCTCCGACGCCCACCCCGAGGCGCACATCCCGGCGACGTCCACGCTGTGGGACGAGCTGCTCGACGTCATCGCGCAGATCGCCCACAACAAGGACGGCATCGGCGCCGGCGGCGTGCTGGAGGACCTCTTCCTCGCCTTCGCCGACGATCCCACGGTGCCGCTCCAGAAGACGTTCGCCACGTTCATCCAGAACCGCGACGCGCTGACGTACAACCACAACTCGACGTCGGGGGGGCTCACCAACGCCCTCAACGGCGCCGCGTGGAACCTCTCGTCGAATGACACCGAGCCGCTGCACCTCCCCGTCGATCGCACGCAGCCCGACGTCGGCGATAACCAGAGCGCGCTCCAGCGGTTCATGCAGCTCCTCCACGACGCCAACGGGCTCGACGTGTGCACCAAGGCCGGCGCGGTGGCCCACGTGGCGCTGAACGTCGACCCCCTCGGTGTCCCGCTGGGCACGATCGACTTCGACTACCCGACGAACTCGCTCACCGGTCTCGCGTGCGCGTTCGTCGGCGCGAAGGCGCCCACCGTCCCCATGCCCGAGTGCGGCATCCTCCGCATCCAGAACGTGGACGCGCTCCTCCTCGACGTCGTGCTCGACCGCGCGACCTTCGACATCCGCGATCCGTGCCTCGCGGCGCTCATGACCTCGCCGCTCGCGGGGGTCGTCGGCGGCGTCGACCAGTTCCTCCAGACGCAGTCGGGGATCGCGGGGTTCGACACGCACCCGACCGTGCAGGGCGTGGGGCGCCTCGTGTTCTTCGACACGCCGCACGACACCGATCCGGGCGACACGAACCCGAACACCATGGTCACGTCCACCTTCCTGTCCGGCATCCTCGATCCGGCGCCGACGACCGTCTGCAACCTGACGCCCTTCACGGACACCGACGGCACGGTCCTCAATCTCCGCAGCTGCTCGACGTTCGCCGACACCCTCCGCGGTCGGGATCCGGGGTTCATCTTCCCGCTGGAGGAGGGGGGCTTCGTCGCGGACGTCCAGCCGCTCGCGGCCGCGTTCGACAACCACGGGCAGTCGCTCCTCTTCGTCGATCTCTTCGACGCCCTCGACGTGCACTGGGCCGATTCTCAGGAGCCGACGACCGAGTGCGATCCCACGCAGCCAAAGACCAGCGCCCGCTGGTGCTCGCAGGACGGCGCGGTGACGTACGAGCCGCTCCTCGCCGACGTGCTGACGAACACGGACCTCTTCCAGGCGCTCCACGACACGGTGCCGGTGATCGAGGGCATCACGGTAGAGCACTGCAATACGACCGACGCCATGACGGGCGCGTGCACCTCGACGAGCACGCTGAACGGCGTAGAGGTCCTGGCGCAGGCGGTGCGGGTGATGGTCGACCCCGCCCTCAACAAGGGGCTCACCGACCGGCACGGCGTGCAGAGCGCCCCGCGCAACGACGGCACCACGAACGCGCAGGTCACCCCCATCTACCTGTTCATCGACGCGCTCGACGGGATCGACGCGGCCTTCGCGGCGTGGGAAAAGGCTCATCCTGGCGACGACCGGCATCCGGCGTGGCTCGCGGCGCGCTCGCAGCTCGTCGACCAGCTGTTCACCGTGTCCGGGACGGGAACGCAGTCGACGTGGGCCAACGCCGCGGTGCCGGCCATCGTGCCGCCGCTGGTCGACGCCCTCGAGTCGCAGATCCTCGCGCAGTGCCCCGACCGGTCGTCGCGCGCGGCGTGCCCGTGGTGGATGCAGACCATGCCGCAGAACCTGCAGGACGTCGTGGGAGGGCCGACGTTCGCGGCGGTGATGGATCTGCTCGACGCCATCCGCTCGAACACGACGGCCCGGGCCCAGCTCGAGCAGCTCCTCCAGTACCTGCTCGACCCGGCGGCCGGGAGCGACGCGCGCGCGGCGACGATGACGGCGTCGGTCGACCTCCTGCAGATCCTGAACGACGACACGAACCTCACGCCCTTCTACAACGCGGTGGCCGCCGACGTGCTCGGCGCAGAGGTGCTGGACGCGCAGGGGAACGTCAGCCAGCGGGGGCTGGCGGACGCGGGCATCGAGGTGCTCTCGCGGGTCTTCGCCGCGGCGCGAAACGCGCAGGGCGCCGAGACGTGCTCGTCGGAGATCGACCCCAACGGCGCGATCGCGGCGACGCTCGGCCACATGGTGACGCCGGCGGGGACGACCGAGCTCACGCCGATCGAGACGCTCATCGACGTCGCCGCCGACGTGAACCGAGCGCACCCCGCCGTGACGACGAAGCTCGACGGCGCGGACTACGCGAACGTCGCGAACGAGGTCAGCGAGTTCTGCCTCGATCCCACGACGGGCCTCGAGCAGGTCTACGCGGTCGTGCGGGCTGCGACGCTGCCGGATCCCGGGAACTGACGCACGCATGGGCCACCGCTCGCTGACGGTCGCGATACTGATGATTGCGATGGGGACGGCCGGGGAGAGTCGGGCGTCGGGGTTGTACTTCACGGACCGCGGGGTGCGGCCGATGGGACGCGCGGGGGCGTTCGTGGCGGGCGCCGACGACCTCGGGGCCATCTGGTACAACCCGGCGGGGCTGGCGGACGCGGGGAACAGCGTCCTCGTCGACGCGTCGTGGCTGCAGTTCTCGGTGAGCTACTCGCAGGTGCTGCGCGTCGTGAACGCCGACAACGTCGTGACCTACCCCACCAGCCCGACGGTCCACGGCAACGCGCCCTTCCTGCCGCTGCCCACGGTGGCGTGGTCGTACGTGCTCGACCGCGCGAAGAGGTTCACGATCGCCGGCGGCGTGCTGGCGCCG
>Ga0182030_10021475_pt1 | contig 12086 bp, 6 predicted proteins | sample 812S3MmetaG_FD_121299 | JGI IMG/M metagenome (GOLD analysis project Ga0182030, IMG submission 121299) | Permafrost microbial communities from Stordalen Mire, Sweden - 812S3M metaG (Illumina Assembly) | ecosystem: Environmental > Terrestrial > Soil > Wetlands > Permafrost | place: Sweden...
CCCGGCAAGTACACATTGGAGGTTGCGGTCCTGGATCAAAACAGCGGCAAGGCCGGCGCCGAGCGGACCAGCTTTGAGATTCCCGATCGAGCCGGCGCACTCTCAATCAGCGACATGGTTCTGGTGCGCGACGTTGCAGGCGCGCAAGAAGAACAGGTCGATCCATTGGAGCCTCTTCGCTACGAACACCGGAAAGTGACACCGAACCTGACCGGGCAAATGCCGGCCAATGACAAGGATGTGTCGATGTTCTTCATCCTGCATCCTGATCCAGCCTCAGGCGCGCCCACCACGCTGGAGATGCAGTTGATCCACAATGGCAAGGCAGGCCAACGCATCCCGCTGTTGCACGTGGAGGGCGAGCGTGGGCCAATACCCTATCTGGCAAATGTAAGGTCCCGTGCTCTGGCGCCCGGAGCGTATGAAGTGAAGGCATACCTGAGCCAGGGCGGAAAGACTTCCGAAGAGTCGGGAACGTTTCACGTGGCGGGAACGCCGGGCACCCAAGCCGCCAATGCCGACTCGAGCTGGTTTGAAAGCGCGTCGATTGGCGCGGACACCGGAGACCAGCCCACAGCGGCCCCGTCGAAGCCGCCGAGCGAGTTAGCCATTGTTGCGCTGGCCAAGCCGGTTGCGGCTCCCTTGGCGGACGAAGCGAGCAAGCTGATCGAAGATGCCCGCCAGCGCGCCCTTGACTTCAACGAAACCCTGCCTAACTTCACCTGCACTGAAGTTACAAAGCGCTCCGTCGATTTTAACGGAGACGGTAAATGGAGAACCAGAGACACACTTACTGAGTTACTGAGTTATCGCGATCGGGTGGAAACGCGGACCATGCTGGAGGTGAACGGCAACGCCAGCCACACCGAACGCGGGGCCATGAAGGGTGTTTTTTCGGCCGGAGAGTTTGGCGGCGTTCTGCAGGCGGTGTTTCGCAATGAGTCAAAGGCCGATTTCAAGTGGAAGGAGACCGACTCATTAAATTCGGGGACGGTCGAGGTCTATGACTATCACGTCGATTCTGCCAATTCCACGTTTTCAGTGACGGGACCGGAAGGCAAGCAGGTCAAGGTTGGATTCCACGGCCAGGTGTTCATCGACAGCTCCTCCCGGCGTGCGCGGCGAGTAACCTTGAGCGCCGACGATCTGCCGGCGAATTTCTCCACGCACGCTACATCCATCAGCGTGGATTACGACTATATTCCCATCAACGGACTGAAGTATCTGGTGCCGGTGAGCGCGGAGTTGGAACTGAAGCAGGGACTGCACGAAGCCATGGTGAACACGATGGAGTTCCGGGATTACAAACGCTTCGGTTCCAACGAGGCGAAACCCTGATCTCAAGCCTGATCCGGGGCCCGATCCTGGTGTGGTGTCCCAGAGGTTCGCAACAATATTGGGATGTCATTCTGAGCGAACGGGGCCCCGAACGTTCTTCAGTTCGGGGCCCCCGCAGACTGGTCTTCGTCTGCGGGGTGGAGATCGGGGGTGGTGAGTCGAAGAATCTGCGGTTGTTCTTCGATGATCTTCAGACTCACCGCATCGCAACCGGCTTTGCTTTGACATCGCGAGCAACAGCCGAGCAGACGGGAGCTTCAATCTTTATCCGGAGCCTTGTGATCCAGCGCTGAGCCCGTCGAATTATAACCTCCATGAAGCGAATTTCAAGACCAATTCGGGGATTCTGTGGTAGTTTCCAAATTCGCGACCGCTCGCTCAGTTGGCACGCTTCGTTAGATCGAATACTATTCTGGCCATGGTCTATCGACATTGGGTATTCACGTTGGCGCTCGTGCTATCCCTGATACCTTCGGCCTTTGCGAGTCACTCCCTGAGCACCGATCAACGGGAAGTCCTGTCGGCGTGGCTCCGCCAGAATCCGGGATATCGCCTCGCAAATGACAAGGACTGCGCATGCGATGCGGATTTGCACACAATGCGCGTGACTGGGTACGGAGGAAGATGGAAACCGTTGCTCGATTATCATCCCTACGTCGTACGCGGAGACTTCAACGGGGATGGCGAGATTGATTTTGCAGTCGCGGTGATGCGGACAAACACTCCCCACAAATTCAAAATCTTGGTTTTCAACGGCCCAATCAAATCGGTTGGCGAAGCACCGTCGTTCGTTGACTCTATTTCGGGGTTGACTGGGATCGGATTCTTTTACGGACCACCGCGTCCAAAACCGTACCGACTGGTAGTCGGGGCATTTGCGTCCGAAGGCGATGTTCTCGCTCCGAAGGGACAAACTTATCGCTGGCAGCCAGTAAGCTCAGAGAATGAGTGAAGATTGGGGCCGGTTCGTCTCCGAGTCTCGCTCTGGTCGAATTATCGCCAATCCGGAAACTACACCATTACCGACGCTTCCGATGGGGGCAGTCAGGCGGCGGGCAGCCTGATTGCTGCCAAGCCGGAAACTGACCCTTCACGCCTGCCTGAGCCGTGCCCTCTCAGCAACTTTCTCCCCAAGAAACTTCCCGCTTTACTTTCGCTCGCTTTGCCTATATACATGCAGCAGAAATCCATGGGAGAGAACGATGCCTGGTTTGCAAGACATGCCACTGGGGCAGATTGTGACCGCGATTGGCGGATTGGGAACGGCGGCCTTTGGGCTTGTGGATGCTTCCAAGGCGGCCTTCGGCTTCATCAACCGGATTGGCCTGGATCACATCAAGCAGGTTACCTCGCAGTTGACCCCGGACCAGACCGGCGACGGCGTTCCCGCGATACCCATCAATGCGCTTCCGCGCAAGAACATTCTGGAAACCGTTGAGGCGAATTGGGTGAACGGGACCGATGTGGGCAGCCAGAAGGCGATTGCCAAATCCCTCGTCAAGCTGCATCTGAGCGTGGGCAATGCGCCGGCGCTGGCGGCAAAAACCAACGTCGATCCCGCGGTGCTGGGCTCGATTGCGGGCAAAATCGCTTCGGGAGTGTCGCTGACCCAGCCGGAGAGCGATGTGTATTCGCGCTTCGACCTGATTGTGACGGCGATGCTGGACGAGGCGTATCAGCTCTCCGATCAGGTTTATCGCAACGGGACGCGGGCGCTGGCGGCGCTCGTTGCCGTGCTGCTGGCCCTGGCCGGCGGATGGAGCATTATGGGCGGCACATTCTGGTTGTCGAAGGACATGTGCCTGGCTATCCTTGTCGGCTTCCTGGCCACGCCGCTTGCGCCCATCGCGAAGGACCTCTCCAGCGCGCTGGCTACCGCCGTCAACACCATGCAGACGCTGAAGAAGTAGGGGCGCGATGACACTGTTTCTCGATGTTCGAGCCTTGGCGGTGGGCGGGGATTTGGCAACCTCGGTGGCCGTGAACCAGCAGACCGATGCGGGCGACTATCTTAGCGTGAGCCTTGGAGCATTCCAGGCAGCGATTCGCGGGCGGCATGTGCTGATTGGGACACACGGCTTCAACGTAGATCGCGCCGCCGGCATTGCGTGCCTGGCGAACTGGGGTGGGATGTTGCAGCTTCCGGATTCCTCCATTTTTGTGGGCTTGCTGTGGCCGGGAGATTCGGTGTGGGCGCATGGGCTGGATTATCCGGAGGAGCCAAAGATTGCGGATGAGGCGGGCGCGCTGATCGCTCCGTTTGTGGACGCCAACTTTGCCAATGCGGCCAGCGTTTCATTTTCGTCGCACAGCCTGGGGGCGCGCGTGGTGCTGGCGACCATCTCGCAACTGAGCCGGCCGGTGCGGCGGGTAACCATCATGGCCGGCGCCATCGACGACAACTGCCTGGATACGGAGTTCAGCGACGCGGCCCAGAACATCGGTACCATCTCCGCGCTGTCGTCGAGCATGGATGAGGTGCTGAAGATGGCTTTTCCCATCGGCAATTTTATTGCGGGGATCATTGCCGAGGGGCATCCGTGGTGGCGGGCCGCGCTGGGGCATTGCGGACCGGCGAAGCCCTGGGCGGCCAACCTCGAGGCGCCGTTCGAGATTCCGGACAACTGGAATTACCAGCACGGTGACTACCTGCACATCGATCCGGCGCCGGTTCCGGTGCTCGCGATTCCTGCCGACGTGCCGGCGGGGTGCCCGGACCCGCCCGCGTGCGGCGCGCAGGGTTGGCGGGAGGCGTTCTCCTCGGCATTTGCTTCTACGCGGTTCCGGTTGGGGTGGCCGCCGTGATAAAGTGCCGTCAGGAGCCTCTTTGTTAGTCAAGAAAGCTGTCATTACCGCCGCCGCGCGGTCTCAACGCGCGTTGCCTCTTCAGACCCTCATCGATGGCGAAGGCAACAGGAAATCACTGCTCTCGATTTTGATCGACCAATCGCTCGCGGCCGGAGTTGAGGAAATCGCCGTTGTTGTCTGGCCCGGCGATGAATCGTCCTATGCACAAGCTGCCGGGCCCCACGCTCCGTCCATCCGGTTTATACCCCAGGCTGAACCGCGCGGCTACGGTCACGCCATCCATTGCGCCAGTTCCTTTACCAACAGCGACCCCTTCCTGCACATGGTGGGAGACCACCTGTATGTAAGCACGTCCCCCAAGCCTTCCGCCCAGCGCCTGGTTGAGTTGGCGCAGAAGGAAAGCTGTTCGGTCAGCGGTGTGCAACCCACGCGCGAGAGCTTGCTGATGCGCTATGGCACCGTTGGCGGACGACGCGTGCCGCCCGGCAGCGGCCTGTATCGCGTCGATACAGTCATCGAAAAGCCAACCCCCACTGAAGCGGAGCAGCGGCTGCTGATCCCCGGCATTCGCACGGGACACTATCTCTGTTTCTTCGGCATCCACGTGTTGACCCCGCTGGTGATGGATATTCTGGGCCGCAAGCTGGCGAAATCGTCCGGCGCGCCGATTACGCTGGTGGAAGCGCTTAGCGAACTCGCGAGCCAGGAACATTACCTTGCTGTCGAGGACGACGGCCGGCGCTACGACCTCGGCGCACCCTATGGTCTTTTGATTGCGCAGTTGGCGCTGGCGCTGAACGGCCGCGACCGCAGCGAGGTGCTCTCACAAATGCTCGAACTTCTGGCCGACCGCGAGCTGGCTGGGAACGGTGGAGGCTCGCACTCGTGAGCCGGTTTACCGACGTCATCACCGCCAGTGGGGAACGGCGCAACTTGTCGCTGGATGCCTTGTGCCGGGGCCTCACAATCGATGAGCTTCTGCGCGAATGTGCAGCGCTCGAAGAGTTCCGACGCGGGTGCGATAACCTCTACGAGCGTGTGCGGGCATTGTTCTTCCTTTACGCGATCCATCGCTTTCACATTCCTAATTTTCCGGCAACTGCAGCGCCGGCGTTGATCCCGTTCACCGGGTATGAAAAGCTGCTCGGCCGCCGCTTCGAGGAAGCCATCGAGATTTTTCTGGCCGCCCAAGCCGAACAGGGCCCCAGCGCCGCCATCTCCAGTGCGCTGGGCGCGAGCTACCGGGCGCTCGGCTTCCAGACGCTTGCCGACCAGGTACGCCGCAGCGTGCGGACCGTGCGCGGCAACCAGTGGATGTTTCGCGCCGGGCACACAGACGACTATCCGCTGTGCGTGCGTCCCGAGCTTCTTTCGCTCGATGGGGTCTTCCCAATCCTGCGTGAGGCGACGCCGGTCCGCATGGACCTGACGCACAGCGGGTGGAGCGATATTTTCTTTCTGGGCATGGATTTCCCCGAAGGCGCGCGCGTCATCAACATATCCGTCGACCTTGCGGTCCGCGGTAAGAGCCAGCGATTTAGCGAGCCCAGGCCGCCGGTCGAGGCCTGGTTTCGCATGATCGATGAACCGGTTCTGCGACTGACCAGCGTGGATCTGCACGCTTCCGCCGACGTTTCTTCCATTGCCGAGGTCTTCGATTTTCCTCGCGACTACCTGGGCCTCCTCAAGGCGGGTGTCATCGCGAGCGGCATCGTTCCTCCGGGGATCGAAGGGGCAACGCAACCCCTGGCGGCCCTGCTGGAGCGTCTGACGGGAAGGCCTGGCTACGGCATTGAGATCGTCACCAGCGTAAACGATATCCCTAAAGGCTCCCGCCTTGCTGTCTCCACCAACCTGCTCGCCTGCATCATCGCCGTATGCATGCGCGCAACCGGGCAGATACGTTCGCTTACCGGAGGCTTGCAAGAGAGTGACCGAAGGCTGGTGGCCGCGCGCGCCATCCTGGGCGAATGGCTGGGTGGAAGCGGCGGCGGCTGGCAGGATTCCGGCGGCGTATGGCCGGGTATCAAGCTCATTCACGGAGTTCTCGCTCAAGCGGGCGATTCCGAGTTCGGCATCAGCCGCGGGCGCCTGCTTCCGGATCACAGGATCTTCACGGAAGCAGAAGTTCCCCGCGATGCCCGCGAGAGACTTCAACAGAGCCTGGTGCTGGTTCACGGAGGCATGGCGCAGGATGTCGGTCCGATTCTCGAGATGGTGACTGAGAAGTACCTTCTGAGGAGCGAGACCGAGTGGCTCGGCCGCCGCCAGGCGATCGAAATGCTCGAAGAGATCACCGGGCATCTCGAGCGGGGTGACATTCGTGCGCTCGGCGGCTGTTTGCAGCGGAGCTTCGACGGTCCATTGCAGGCCATCATTCCGTGGGCCGCCAACCTCTACACCAACACGCTTATCGACCGCGTGCGCAGGGAATTCGGCGCAGATTTCTGGGGCTTCTGGATGCTTGGCGGTATGAGCGGCGGCGGCATGGGATTCCTTTTCTCGCCCGATCGGCGGCCTCAAGCCCAGGTACGCATGCAGGCCATTATGAGCCAGACCAGGAGCGACATGGAGCACAGTGTGCCGTTTGCCATGGAGCCCGTGGTTTACGACTTCGCTATCAACGAGCAGGGAACGCAGGCGGCGCTCCATTCCGGTGACGAAGCCCTGATGCCTGCCGGCTATTACACGCAGCAGGTGCCCCCGCTGATTCGGACGCAGATTCCCCGGATGTCGCCCGCGCGCCGAGCCGAACTGGAGCGATTCACAGCGGCATGCCGCACCAGGCCGGAATACGCGGGGATGATTCAAACCATCTTTGACCACATGCTCCCAGCTGGCCAGGATGCCGAGGTCGGCCAGGAGCGATCGCTGCGGGTGCTGCTCAATAACTACGGCTTTGACCGCATGCAACACGAACAGATCCGTCAGAGCCTGCAATCGGGTCGGATAGGGTTGGCGCAGAACCGCCTGCCGGCGACAACCCTCATTCAGGATGTCGCGGTGGATTCCGTGGACGATCGCCACCGCGCCGCCGGTCTCGATGCCCTGGCGGGGGGGCGTGTAGCTGTGGTGACTCTGGCGGGAGGTGTTGGCACACGGTGGACCCGTGGCGCTGGAGTCGTCAAGGCCCTCAACCCCTTTTGCAAGCTTGGCGGACAATTCCGCAACTTCATCGAGGTCCACCTTGCAAAAAGTCTTCGCGTGAGCCGGGAGTGCGGCAGCCCGCTTCCGCACGTCATCACCACCAGCTACCTCACCCACGAAGCGATTGCCGCTCACTTGGCCGCCGAGCACAATTATGGCTATCCCGGCCCGCTGCTGCTATCTCCCGGACGCACCATCGGGCTGCGCATGATTCCGATGGAACGCGATCTCCGGTTCGCCTGGGAGGAAGTGCCGCAGCAACTGCTGGACGCGCAGGCGCAGAAAGTGCGCGACGGCCTGCACGCGGCGCTCATTCAATGGGCAAAGAGCGCCGGCGAAGGATCCGACTATACCGACAATCTCCCCATGCAATGCCTGCACCCGGTGGGGCACTGGTATGAGGTAGCCAATCTGCTGCGCAACGGCACTTTGCGGACTCTGATTGAGATGCGCCCGCAATTGAACTACCTGATGGTGCACAATATCGACACGGTGGCCGCCGATGCCGATCCGGATGTTCTCGGGCAGCACATTCATAGCGGCGCCGCGCTGACAACCGAGGTGATCGCGCGCCGCCTTGAGGACCGCGGCGGCGGCTTGGCCCGCGTGGATGGCCGGGTCCGCTTGGTGGAGGGCCTGGCGCTGCCCAGCGAAGATTTGGAGAGCCGCCTCAGCTACTACAACAGCGCGACGTACTGGATCGATGTGGATCGATTGCTGACGCTGTTCGGGCTTTCGCGCGATACTCTTTTCGATGCTGCACGCGTTGACAACGCAGTTCGCGCTGTAGCCGCGCGCATTCCCACCTACATCACCCTCAAGGATGTAAAGAAGCGCTGGGGCAAAGGACAGGAAGATATCTTTCCGGTGGCGCAGTTCGAGAAATTGTGGGGCGATATGACCACGCTTGCGGAGCTGGACTGCCGCTTTGTAGCGGTGCCGCGCGTGCGCGGCCAGCAATTGAAGGAGCCGGCCCAGCTTGACGCCTGGCTCAGGGATGGCAGCGCACGGCACACGGAGAGTTTGTGCGCGTGGCGTGAAACAGCCGGTTGATCGGGGCTTTGTTCAAAGCGTAACGCCTGGATGGTCGGCCCAGCCGCTCCGCGATTGAGTTGCCGGAGAGGTTCCAGAGCAGAATTCGAGTTGCTGTATCCCGGTCGAGGCTTTGTAACAAGGGCACGGCTTCAGCCGGGCCGATCAACGCGGCAAAAATGATCGGGGCTTTAGCCCCTGCCGGGATACAGCAACTTTAGCACTGCACTAAGGCGTGGCGGCGGGTTTGGGCCGGTTGTATGAGGGAACAAACGGCTTCCCATCGACGAGATACTGGATCGAAATTCCCACATCAATCGGCTGACCGTCGAGCAGGTACGGCTTGTACTTCCATTTCACCACCGCACTCTTAACGGCATCCACGATATCCTCTCTCATCCAGCCTCTGGCGGCGTCGCGGCTGATCTTGACGCTGCCGTCTTTTTGAATGACCACCGGAACACTTACCGTTCCCCGAAAAGGAAAGCCGTCAGGCTGAATGGGGATGGAAGCCCCAACCTCGAATACCGGTTCAGGTGTGGGAAGGCCGGGCTCGATCGTGTACGGCTCGGCAATCGCATTGGAGGGGGGCTTCACCAGATCGGCGTCAGAGGGGGCGAGTGGCTCCAGCACGGTCACCTTGATTGCGGCGTTAAGCTGGCCGTTCACCAGAACCCTCACGTCCCTGGCGACGGCGCGGTTTTGAAAGATCTGGAAGTTGTCAAAATAGATGGTTGCATCGCCGGCGGAGAGCATGCGCAGGTGCATGTCGGGGTCGAAACACATGGAGGGAAGAATGAAGTCTGTGTTGGCCGGGTCGGCGTAGCGGGACGGATTGGCAACAGCGATGCAAGTGAGGAGGACGCCGCCTGAGGTACCCCGCTTGATGTCCAAATCGTATTCGGGCTTAATGTAGGCCGCCTGATAGAGGGGCGCGACGACGGGCCGGGCGATGCGAAGGTGAAGCCTGGAAGCATCGAACCCATCCTCCGTCTTCGGTTTTGCATGATAGCGCGCGGTTCGCGACACGGCCCACTCTGTGCCGGTCAACTGGGCTTCGGGACTGAAGTAGGCGCGCTTCCACTGGAAGGGGCCGGTGTACCACTCTTCGATCGTTCCGGGAACGGGCTTGGGGACTCCCTGCTCGAGAATTTGATATTCGGCCTTCAGATGCCACGGCTTGAGGTCGTCGCCCTGGAGAGAATTGATTTTGAGGCCTTCATCAAGAACGTGGCGAGCCAGCGCGCTGAGCCTGGCGGAGTCAGACGAAGAAGGTGAGGGCGCCTGAGCGGTCGGCGCGGTGGACGGCGGGGCTTGCGGAAACGCGGATGCCGCGAGAAAAACTGCTGCAAGCAGTGAAAGAGACGAAACCGCTGCCGGTAACTTGCAATGAATGGCTGAACGCATCATGGATTTCCCCAAATTGAACGTATCCAGCATACACCTTGCCGGGCGCGGGAGTGCGGCCTTTGCGTCGGAAAGAGGCTCGTGTTGGCTGCGAGCGGGACTTTGCTTCGTTTTGCGGCATTCGCATTCGCCGTGTAACAATCGCTTCGTTCGGTCGGACGGGTTGGCTGGTAGATGCGGCTATGGGACCGGTGGGAGAGCTTGCGCTGATGAGGAACATGGACCGGATGGGGCGGATAGGCTGGCTGGACCAGATGGACCGGAGAGTGTTTTTGCGCAGTGGTGGGCTGGCGCTGGGCGGAGGGCTGGTGGCTGGGGCTATCCCGGCGCTCGGTCTGCGTGGCGCTGCGGCGAAGACCTCTGCCGATTATTCTTTGAAGATTTCGACCGTGAACCTGGAGATTTCGCCCGGAGTTCAAGTTAAGACGACCGCTTATAACGGGCAGGTTCCTGGGCCGGTGCTCCGGCTGCGTGAGGGCGTTCCGGTCACGATCGATGTGACCAATTCCAGCGCCAACCCGGACATTGTTCACTGGCACGGGCTGGCTATCGACTCGAAGAACGATGGGGCGATGGAAGAGGGGTCGCCGATGATTGCGCCAGGCGGGCAACTGCGCTACACGTTTACGCCGAAGCCGGCGGGAACCAGGTGGTATCACACCCACGCGGGGGCTGGCGGGGATTTGACGCTGGGGACTTACAGCGGGCAGTTTGGATTTTTGCTGGTGGATGGAAAGGCGGACGCGGGGGCTTACGACCAGGAGATTCTGCTCGCCGTTCACCATTGGGGACCACGGTTTGTGCCGATGGTGGAGATGATGCGGGCCGAGTCGGCAAACCAGCCGCTGACGACGGGGAGCGACGTGGGCTACCAATACGCGACGGTGAACCAGCACATGCTGGGGGCGGCCGAGCCGATTCGCGTGAAGCAGGGTCAGCGGGTGCTGATGCGCCTGCTGAACGCGAGCGCGACGGAAAATGTGGTGCTGGCGCTCCCTGGGCATACGTTCAAGGTGATTGCGATGGACGGGAATCCCGTGCCGAATCCGGTTGCGGTGGAGGTGCTGAGCCTTGCCGTGGCCGAGCGGGTGGATGCGGTGATCGAGATGAATCAGCCGGGGGTGTGGGTGCTGGGATCGACACTGGCTGAGGCGCGGAAGATGGGGCTCGGGGTGGTCGTGGAGTACGCGGGGAAGACGGGCGCGCCGGTTTGGAACGATCCCGCTCCGGCGAAGTGGGATTACTCGCAGTTTGCGGCGGGTGCGCAGGCAGGCACCGCTGCGGCCATGCCGGATGAGACGATTCCGCTGACCTTTCACGATATTGGAAAACAAAACGGATCGATGTTCGACACGTGGACCATCAACAACAAATCGTGGCCGGATGTGGACCCGATCAAGGTGACGGCGGGGAAGCGGTACCGGTTGCTGCTGCGGAATGGCAGCGGGGATCAGCATCCGATACACTTGCACCGGCATACGTTTGAAGTGACGAAGATCGGGCCGAAGGAGCTGAGCGGGTTGCGCAAGGACGTGATCAACGTGATGCCGCTGCAGACGGTTGCGGTGGATTTTACGGCGGATAATCCGGGAGACACGCTGCTGCATTGCCATCAGCAGCTGCATATGGACTTTGGGTTTATGACGATTATCAAGTACATTTCATAGGATGAGAATCGGCTGGTAACGAGGGAACGACGTGAAGAAGATGAACAGGATTTTCGGCCACGTATGGATTGCGGCATTCATGCTGCCGATGGTTTGCGCGGGGCAGAGCACGACTCCCTGGCCGGCTTATAACGGCGGCCTCGATGGCGATCACTACTCGGCGCTGAAGCAAATTAACCGCGGCAACGTCCAGCAGCTTAAGATGGCCTGGACCTACGAGACCGGCGAGAAAGGCGGAATCCAGACCAATCCGCTGATGATTGGGCGGACGCTTTACGCTTTTACGCCGACGCAAGAAGTGGTGGCCCTCGATGCGGCTACCGGCCTACTGAAGTGGACGTTCGATTCGGGGATAAAAGGCACGCAGCCGGCGCGGGGCATGGCGTATTGGAGCGACGGCAAGCAGGGTCTAATTTTTGCCGGAGTAATGAACTTTCTCTATTGCCTCGACGCGGAGACCGGGAAGCCGGTGACCAGTTTCGGCGAGTCAGGCCGGGTGGATCTGCGGAAGAATCTGCGGGGGGATTTTGAGCAGCAGTCCATTGTGCTGACTACGCCTGGGGTCATTTACAAAGACCTCATTATTGTTGGCGGCCGGAATCCTGAAACCCACCCTGCGCCTCCGGGAGATGTCCGCGCATTCGACGTACACACAGGCGAACTGCGGTGGAGCTTCCATACCATTCC
>Ga0182030_10021480_pt1 | contig 12085 bp, 13 predicted proteins | sample 812S3MmetaG_FD_121299 | JGI IMG/M metagenome (GOLD analysis project Ga0182030, IMG submission 121299) | Permafrost microbial communities from Stordalen Mire, Sweden - 812S3M metaG (Illumina Assembly) | ecosystem: Environmental > Terrestrial > Soil > Wetlands > Permafrost | place: Sweden...
CCAGGTCGTGACCGTGGGTGACGAGGCCAGCGTGCCATCGGTGCCGACCGGTTGGAGCCAGCCATTCCAAGCGCAACCGCCGCACGGGGTCCATATTTGCCACAGCTTGTTGTCGGCACCACGAACGAAGACGTCAATTCGGCCGTCCGCCCACGATGCGGCGGCTGGGTCGCCCACCAACCCACCCGGAGGGGCACCGAGCGGGGTCCACCCAATGCCCCGGTCGGTCGACCAATAGATCTGCCCGTCGGTACCGACCACGAAGGTGGCGTGCCCGAATGAGGGTTGGTGCACGGTGGCGGGCGCCGAGGTCAGCACCCCATCGCTTCGGAAGGGTTGGGCTCCGGGATACGGCCCGGCCAAGGTGGCCGAGGCGTGCGTCGATGCGGCCCCGAGCACGCCGAGCAGCACGGAAACTCCAAGCAGGGCCATGGCGATCTTGGCGCAGACGTGTCCCATGGCAGTCCCCCGGTGCTCGATGTGAGTTCGACCCGCCTACTTTGGCCCAAGAGTCCCGAACGATGCGAGAGCGCCACCAAAGCCCGGCCGAGCGGTCACGCCTCTCGTCGCACAGGCCGGTTCGGATTCGTCACCTCGGGGCCGTTGCTTCGCACCGTGCCGGCCGAACAGTGTCAACCGAACCGTTCGCATGGCAGACCCCGGCGGCGTGGATCCCTTTGGGCGGCAACGAGCGATCCCGTGGTGCGTTGGTGGCCCCCTCGGGTCATGGTGCATCACCTCGCTCGAGCGGTGCGCCCGGGTCTGCGGTGCCTAAGGCGTGCAACAAGGCGACCGCCTCATCGGCTCGATCAATGGGAACGAGGAGATGATCGTGGTGGTACCCGGCCACGACGTTGCACGCGATGCCGGCTTTGGCCAAGGTGGTCGCCACCACCGCGGTGAGCCCCACGGCGTCGAGTGTGGAGTGAACGCCGAGGGTGAGCCAGGCCGCGAGGAACCCCGGCGCAATGCCGATTCGAGCGGCGTCTTCGATCGAGATGACCGACGACGTTCCTTCTGCTTCGACAATCTGCGCCTGCGGAGTCATATCGTCGGGCAGATCGACGCCACTGACCATGCACCATGTGCCCCGACGCCGTTGCACCACTAGTTCGGACAAAAGCGCGGCGAGGTCTCGGGTTGGCATCAGTGCAGTATGTCCTGGCTCCGCGCGCGCCAAGGATTGTCGACCCCGTGGGGTCCGCGGTGCGAGTGCCTCGGGCCGACGTCATTCATGATGCGCCAGCGGATCTGCGCCCCGAGCTCGCTGCGTCGGTGACGACGACACTGCGCTTGAGGCTAATTTCGGGATCCGGATCTCGAGGGGGGCAAGAGATGAAGGTCGTGGTGGGCGAGATCCTTCCCCTGGCCTTGGTGGTGACGATTTCACCGCTCAACATCATTCCGGCGATTCTGTTGTTGTTTACCGCCAAGCCACTGGTCAATGCCACCAGCTTTTTGGTCGGATTTATTGTCGGAGTGGGAGCGATGTTGGCCGCCTTTGTGGCACTCGCGAGTGCAGTGGATCTCGGTGCTGATTCGGGCCACGCCACTTGGGCGGGCATTGTGAAATTGGTGCTCGGCGTGTACCTCGCCTTCGCGGCGGTGAAGAAATTTCGCGGGCGTCCCCGCAGTGGTGAGGAAGGCTCGATGCCCAAATGGATGGACGGGATCGCGAAGTATTCCCCCACCAAATCGCTCACCGCCGGAATCGTGCTCGGGGCCCTAAATCCAAAGAATCTCGTGGTCGGGCTCGCCGCCGCGGCGGCCATCGGTGCCGCTGGCCTGACGATTGGTGGGCAACTCGCCGTGGGCGCGCTCTATGTGTTGGTCGCCGTGCTGGGCGTCGCCGCCCCTATTGTCGCCATGCTCGTCCTCGGGGCGCGCGCCCCCGAGGTCCTCGATGGTTGGAACATATGGTTGCGGCACAACAATGCGACCGTGATGTCGGTGTTGTTCTTGGTTTTTGCCGTCGTCTTGATCGGGCAGGGGATTTCGGGCATCTAGGCGCACCCTCGTGGTGAAGCGCCGCGCCCGAAGGATCGGCGCGTGGTGCCTACGGCCGGGCCAATCAGGTCCCGGGCGCTGGGTCCCTTCGACGCCGCGGGTCGCCCGGGGTCAGCGCTCGACCTGGTGGTGGGTGACCAACTCGATCCATGTCGCACTCGAGGGTGGTCCGGTGATGCCAGCGCTTGCCAGGGCTTGACCGAGTCGCTCGTCCATGAACCGGGCCTGGTGCTCGGGGGTGTCCCAGACCTCGAAGACCACGAGGTGCCCGTTTTCGTTCAATCCGGCCGAGTGGGCCACTCGGCCGTCGGGCCAGTTTCCCTCTCCGGTTTCGGTGTCGACTCCGAGCTCTTTGTTCACCGCGAAATACTCGGCGTCGGTGACGCCTTCGAATTCGAGGATCAGTTCGGCCGCCATGACGGCCCCCTGCAGTCAGTGAGCCACTCGGCTCGGGCCGCCAGCCTGCCAGAAACGCTCACCGGACGCTGGTGTGACGCTCGATGGCCGCATCGGTCCATCGATTGCGCACAGGGTGGTCGCCGGCGAAGCCTCGGCGCGAGGTGGACCCCGATCCGCGATGTTTCAATGCCCGTTGCGATTGAACGTGCAGTCGGTTACCGTCGCCGGTGGGTTGCCCCCTTGGTGATCCGTTGGTTGACGAAGAAAGGGTTGGTGCGCCATGGCACTCGGGATCTATTTCGTCCACGTCGGATTCACGCCGGAAAAGTACGCCACCGCAATCAAGCGCCTCGAAGAGGCCGGTGTCGGATCACCCAAAGGGCGCTCGATGCACGTCGCCCTCGAATCCGACGGAGCGGTTCAGGTATTCGACATCTGGGACTCTCAGGCGGACTTCGATGCATTCGGTCCGTCGCTCGTCCCGATCCTCACCGAACTCGGTGTCGAGCTCGCTGAACCAATGGTTGCTGAGGTCCTCAACGTCATTCCTCGTTGAGCTTTCCGCTCGGTCTGCCCGCCCCCGAGCGGCCCGTTGGCTCGGCATCGAGGCGTTCGGCTCGAGCGCTCAGTGCCCCGCCCGGCCTCACAACCGGTCCCCAAAACGCCGGACTTAGGGAGTCGTCGTGGTGGTGGCGACGCTCAGCTGGGCGTTGGCGATCCACAAGATGAGGTTGTTGCCCCCGAGCGTGTTGTTGCCAACGAGGCTCACCGAACCATCGAGCGCCTTGGCGAGCGCGTGGGCGGCGGCCAGACCGGCGGGTCCGTAATAGATCTGCGAGGGGTTGCCAGCAGCGATGTCGCTTGAGGCATTGCCGATGCCGCTGATGGCGAAGCCGGCCACTTTGAGGTTGGCCGCTGTCTGGGCTGCGAGACCCGCGGTTCCCGATGCGTTGAGCACGTCGACGTTGATGGCGCTATTGGCAGGGAGGGGGATCGTCGTGGTCGTCGTCGGCGCAGCGGTCGTCGTGGTGGCGGCGTGGGTGACCGAAGAGGTTGCGATGGTGGTTGTCGTGGCCACGGCGTCGCTCGGGTTGTGCGACGAGGAGATCGCGATGGCCGCGGCGATGGCGGCAATGGCGAGGGCGGTCAAGGCGGCAGCGATGATGAAGGTGCGGCGTCGGTTGGTGGGTTCGTTGCGGCGGTGACGCGCGTGCGATGCACTCATGGCCTCAGTCTGTCACCGCGTCCTCGCGAAAGAGGCGACCCTGACAATTGCGCAAATGACCTCCCGAGAGCGCACGGCGACCCCGCAGCGCTCGAGCCGAATGGGCCTCACACCGACGGCACCGCCATCGAAACGAGGTTCGGCGAAGGCCAGATCGCACTGCGTGGCGGGGGTCAACGCCCGTTGATCCGGTCGGCCGAGAGCATGCGCGCGGCCGTGCCGCTCACTGCTGGGCGAGAATCGCCTCGATCTCGGCCATGGGGTCGCGAACGATCGGCCCGGTGGTCTCGACGACGGCCCGCGTAATGGTGCCGTTGAACCGATCCGGCGCAACATAGCCGTCACCGACGGCCGGGCCCCATTCATATCCACAGGTGAGACCGACGCCCACCCCGTTGAACGCCTGGGGGGTGAACCGGCTGATGGTGCCTTGCGCGACGATTTCCCCGTCGACACTGAGTACCCCGAGCCCGCCGAGCCCGTCGTCCTTGGTGAACTCGTAGTTGAGGGTGTGCGAACCGGCGCCGAGGGCGACATCGCTGCTGATGGTGTGGAGTTCTTTTCCGTAGAGATTGTGGACGTAGCGGGGTCGACCACCGCGAAACTGCAACGACCAACCGCCAAGACCCGACCCCATGGCGAGCAGGGTTCCTTCGGGCGTCACACCCTCGGGCACCTCGACCGCGACGATGAGCGCATGCGAGCGGTTGCGCACGTTGACCGCGACGGATTCGGGGACCTGCGCGCCGCCTTGGAAGTAGCGAAAGCGATCTCGATGCCGACGAGCGTCGGGCTTGGGGTTGACGAGCGCCCACAGCACGCGGTTGTCGAGGGGGAGGACTTGATTTCGTTCGGCCTCGGCCCACCACAGGTCAATCATCTCGTTGAGGCGCTCGGGGTGTTCGTCGGCCACGTTGTTGGTCTCTGATACGTCTTCGGCGACGTGATAGAGCTCCCACACATCGTCGTCGAAGGGCGCGTTTGGATTCAGTCCGTCGGGATAGAGGGGCCCGACCGGGTGAAACGTCACCGCCTTCCAGCCATCGTGGTAAATGGCCCGGGACCCAAACATCTCGAAGTGCTGGATCAGGCGCCGAGCGGGCGCCTTGGCCCCAGGTGCATCGAGGAGGGAGGAGAAGCTGACGCTGTCGAGATGCGACTGGGGGACCGAGTCGATCGTCTCGGGGGCGTCGACTCCGGTGAGCTCGAGCACCGTGGCGAAGATGTCGATGGCATGGGCGAACTGGTGGCGGATCGCCCCGGGCGCGATGGGGCCGTTGGGCCAATGGAGCACGCACGGGTCGGCCACGCCGCCTTCGTGCACTTCTCGCTTCCAGCGCTTGAACGGGGTGTTGCCGGCCATGGTCCAGCCCCATGGGTAGTTGTTGTGCGTCATCGGTCCGCCAATGTCGTCGATCTTCGACGTCATCTCGTCGATCCCGGCCGGGTCCATATTGCTCAAGCGGATGTCATTGATCGAACCGTCGGACCCACCTTCAGAACTCGCCCCGTTGTCCGACACGACAATGATCATCGTGTCGTCGAGCTCGCCGAGGTCGCGCAAGAATTCGATCAACCGGCCGATTTCGGCGTCGGTGTGGGACAAGAAGCCCGCAAAGCACTCCATGAACCGGGCGGCCAGGCGCTGCTCGGCTTCGCTGAGGTCGACCCAGGCGCGCACCCAGATCGGTCGTGGCGAGAGCACCGTAGCGTCAGGGATCACGCCCATTTCGATCTGGCGAGCGTGGATCTCTTCGCGCAACGAGTCCCAGCCCTGATCGAATGAACCGCGGTAGTGATCGATCCATTCGCGCGGCGCCTGGTGCGGTGAGTGACAGGCGCCCGTCGCTAAATACAAGAAGAAGGGGCGATCGGCATCGACGGCCCGCAGGTCGCCGATGAACTCGATGGACCGATCCACCAGGTCGGTGGTCAGGTGGTACCCGTCCTCGTATTCTTTGGGTGGCCGGATGGCGTGATTGTCGTGGTAGAGGGCGGGGACGAACTGATGGGTCTCGCCCCCATGGAACCCGTACCAGCGGTCGAAACCCCGCCCGAGGGGCCAACTTGCCCGCGAGGACGCCATGTTGGACTCGTCGTCTGGTGTCAGGTGCCACTTTCCCACGGCGTAGCTGGCGTAGCCCCGGTCACGCAGCACCTCTGAGAGGAAGCCGTTCTCCTTCGGTGGCTTGCCCCAGTAGCCGGGAAACCCGACGGCCAGGTCGGCCACGCGCCCCATGGCGTTGCGGTGATGGTTGCGGCCGGTCAACAGACAAGAACGCGTCGGGGAACACAAAGCGGTGGTGTGAAAGTTGGCCAGCCGGACGCCCCCCTCCGCCAAGCCGTCGATCACCGGGGTGTCGATGGCCGATCCGTAGCACCCGAGCTGAGCGAAGCCAACGTCGTCGAGCACGATGAGCACCACGTTGGGGGCACCGCTCGGCGCCGTGGGTTCGGGCGGCCACCAGGGTTCGGATTCGCGCCAGTCCCGTCCGATGCGACCTTCGAATTCGACCGTCACGCTTCACGCCTCCTTGGCTCGGTGCCCGCATGGTACCGGGAGGTGGCACAACGTCACCGGGTCGCAGCAGCGCCGGCGTCCTCAGTGGTTGCGCGGCCTGAGTGCTTCTTTGCGCAGTGCACCGAGGCCACCACGAACGCTGGCCCAGGCATGGTGGAGGCGGGCTGAACTCAGTGGGGCGCCGGGATAGCGCGTGGCCATGGTTGGGGTCTCGAAGGCCAAGAGGACGTTGGTCTCGATGTCTGAGAGATGGGGAATGGCGTAGGTGGCCATGCACCGGGCCCGGTGCGCCTTGGTGGCGAGGGTCGAGATGGGAACCAACAGGTCGAGACCGAACAGGTGGCGTTCGAGTTCGGCGTGAGCGCCCACAATGGACCCCAAGCCAGCGGCCGCGAGTCGCTCGACTGCCCTCGGCCATGCCGAGGCATCCTCGATGCCGTCGTAGAGGAGCGCGAAGTTGTGCAGTTGGCGCAGCGAGATCGCACCGGTGCGGTGTGCCTTGTCATTGCATTGCGAGTGGACCACGGCGTGGACAAGCTGATCGGCGGGATCGAGCGCGAGGAAGCGCACACCGTCGATCTCGTGGGCCGTGGCGCGACCGACCACAACGGTGGTGTCGAGCACCTCTGCGACCGCACCCACCCCAAGGGCCCGATGCAGATCGATCGGGGCACCGAGATCCGCCCGGTGCGCCGACCATTCGAATCGGGCCGCAGCTCCTGGTCCGGGCAGGATCGAATACCCGAGGGTGCGCAGTGCGTCGCACGCCGCGTCGATGGCGTCGGGCGCGACCAAAAGGTCGAGGTCGGTCATCATCCGAGCGAACCGCGAACGGCGCTCGATCAGACCGAGCGCGCCTTTGAGCACCACCGGCTCGATGCCGTGTCGGTTCAGCGCGTCGAGGCACTCGCCCAACTGGCGTCCGAGGTGGGCGTTCGTCACGACGTTGGCGGCGTACTCGGCGCGCAACCGGTCAGTGAGGCCGCCGTCGAACCAATCCAAGAGATTCGCCTCGCGTGCGGCTTCAAAGAGGGCTGGGGTCAAGCGGTATTGCTCCGCGGTGGCGACGACCGCCGCGCAATCCCTTGGTCTCTCTCGCTCAGCACCGTGCCAGCGCAGCGCGAGGGTGCGACAGAGGTCCATGAGCGCTTGGACCCTTGGTCGCCCCGCCCTCGGCGCTGGGAGCGGGCGCAATGGTTCTGGCGTGTTCACGAGGGGAGGCAGCCCAACTCGGCGAGGACGGCGACAAATCGCTGAGCCACCACCTTGGGTGCAAAGCGCCGTGCGAGCCGCTTGCTCTGGGCCCCCGCGCGCTCGCGCTGACCCACCGGGTCGCGATGCACGGCGCGCAGTGCGTCGACGGCCGCGTCCAGATCGGGACGCAGCCAGGTGATCCCTTCGAGTCCGGGGGCGGGCATTTGGGTGCCTTTGATCAAGGACGAGGTGTGAGCGTCGAGGTAGTCGCTCGGTCCGCCATAGCCCGTGGTCACCACCGGCGTTCCCGCCACCGCGGCGTCGAATGCGCCGAGGTTCCAGCCTTCTGCGTGGGGCAAGGAGAGCCAGCAGTTGGACCGGCGGGCGAGTGCGGCCAGTTCGGCCGAGGTCCGCAGGTTGTGCTCGAGGTGGACCCGTCCCGTCGGTCCATGGTCGTGGAGGATCTTGGCGACCGACCATGACGTGAGGTGCCGGCGCCCCCGGGGTCCAGGCGGCGTCGCCATGGTCGGTTCAATATGGGTGTCGGTGCGCAAAATGAGCACCGTGTCGTCGTGTGGTCCGAAGGCTCGGGCGTAGGCCTCGACCGTCAGCCACGGTGCCTTGCGCTGGGTCCACGACGCGATGGAGTGCACCACGAAGGACGACCCAACGTCGAGGCCGCCGGGGCCGAGCCACGCCGCGTCGCCTGATGCGTTGTCGAGCGTGCTCGGGTCCAAGGCGTGGGGGACGACCCCAATGGGTGCGCTGATCCCCGCGGCCTCGAACGCGTCCGCGTTCCACCGGGTTGGCACGACCACCGCGTCGCAGCCATTTAAGAGTGCGGGCCAGTGGGCCTGGAGTTCGGGTGCCTCCCACACTGTGTGGGCGACGACGGGGACGCCCGGTGGGCACAGTTCGGCCATATGGGGCAGGACCTCGGGGACCGAATGGACCACGACGACATCGGGCCGGCCCCTCGTTGCGCGCAAGGGTTCGAGTTCGCCGAGCCCCGAGACGAACGCGTCGGGAAGGAGCGGTCGGCGCTCGTCAAACTGGATGGGCACCCAGTGGATGTCGACCCCGATGGAGCGCAGGGCACCGATGAGTCGGCGCCCGACCTCCCCATAACCGGTCGGATAGCCGTGAGAGACGTAGCGGATGAGGAGGGGACGCACCGCTCAAAAGAGGCCGTGCGCGGGGAGGTGGGGCCGAACAAGATGGGCCAAGGGGGTGTCGCTCTCGCGCACGTGAGCCTCGGAGGCGTCGCCGGCGGAGAAGTTGACGAAGTCGCGGCGGTTGCGCTGCCACCACAGGTGTGCCATCAGGTGGACCGAAGTGGTGTGATCGAGGACCCCCGGTGCCATGGGTTCTTCGAGGAGGGCTCGCAGTCCCGCGGCGCTGTGGTCGAAGGGGGAGAACCGGGCCCGGGGCTCGACCCGCACCGCGTCGGGCTGTTCGTTGGCGAGGCGGGTGGCCAATCGACACGAGTGTCCCGACCAGGTGGCATCCATGGCACCGAAGATGCGGCGCCGCCATTGGGTGATGAATGCGGACTCGGGGCGGCTCATGATCAAGGCATTGGAGACGGAGGGCTCGGGGGCCGACACGTCGGGGTACTGGACCGGGGCTTCGGCCCCGATCACCGCTTCGGCTTCCCAGAGCTCGCTCGGGAACGGGCGCCAGAACACCGTGTCGATATCGGCGTAGACCCCGCCGTGACGCAAGAGGATGTCAAGGCGAATGACGTCCGCGTGGTGTGCGTACCCATAGGGCGCCAACTCCTTTGGGATCAAGCGCTCGACTGCATCGACCGGCTCGATCCGCTCCAAGGTGACAAGCGGTCGAGCCAGGTCAAAGTACAGTCCATAGGGCAGGTGGTGGACGTGGAGACGGATCTCGTCGGGGCGCACCACCGCTTGGCAGGATGCGATGGCGGCGTAGTGCAAGAGGTGAAACGGCTCGTCTTGAGACCGGAGGCCGAACACGAAATGAACGACGCGCGGGATCATCGCCGAGAGCTCCTGGTCGTTGTCGCCCCGATTGTCCCGGCCACGACGGGCAACGGCTTGGCCATGCGAGTCCACGCCATGGTGGCCGCAGCGGCGCGCCACTTCGATGTCCATCTCTTCGTGGTAGCCCTGGCCGGTCGCCCACCGAGCGCGATGCACCTGCCCCCCGGGGTCATTGCGCTCGACGAACTGGAAGTATCTGAGACCACGGCGCGTGACGTGGCGACGCGGTGGCTGGCGGACCCCAAGTGGCGGGAGCGCCTCGGCGAACTCGCGCCCCTGCCGGCGGTGGCGTCGTTCGCCGATCCAACTCGGGCTGGCGAGGTGACCGCCCGGCTCGCGCCGCGCCCCGCGGTGGCCGGCGTAGTGGCCTTGCGCCTCTCGACGGCCCTGCTCGGGGTTTCGGTGGCCGAGCGGCTCGGGGTCCCCGTGCTCATCGATGCCGACGATGACGACGTCGACCTGTTGGCGCACGAGGGCCGAGCCGTCACCGCAGGTGCTTGGGAGCGGTTGGCCGCGCTGACGTTTGGCTCAGCCACTTTGGTGACTCTGGCCGGTGCGGCCGATGCAGATCGGATCCGCAGGCGTCACGCACTGGGGTCCCGGGTCGAGGTGGTACCCAACGCGGTCGCGGTGCCCGACCCGGCCACCTTGGACGCGCGCCCTGGTCAGGGTCGCATTGTCTTGGTCGCCAACTTGACCTACGGGCCGAACATCGAGGGTGCGCGCTGGCTTGTGCGCGAGGTCCTCCCGCTGCTCGAGGACCACTGGACGATCGACCTGGTCGGCGCTCCAGGCGACGCGGTGCGCGAACTGGCCGGTCCTCGGGTTGGTGTCCATGGCTACGTCGATTCGGTGCGCGCCGCCTATGGACGCGCCGACGTGGCGGTTGCCCCTTTGCTGACTGGATCGGGCTCGCGCCTCAAAGTGATCGAGGCCATGGCCCACCGCCGAGCGGTGGTGTCGACGAGCGTTGGGTGTGCGGGCCTCGAGGTGGAAGCGGGGCGCGACCTGTTGGTCGCCGACCGACCCGAGGACTTTGCCCGGGCCATCGATTCGCTGCGCGACGAGCGGGTCGCCGGTCGCCTCGTGGCGGCTTCGGCTCAGTTGGTGGCCCGCTTGTATGATGCCGAGGCGACCATCGAATCGACTGGTCGAGTGCTGCGTTCGGCGATCGTGGGGACCCACGAGCGCATCGACTCGGTCAATGAGGGCGGGAGTCAGGCTGCGACGTGAGTGACCTAGCGACATCTGGACCCATGGCACGATCGGACCTCGACGTCAACGAAGTGCCCGACGGCCTGATCATCTATGACGGCGACAGCGATCGGGTGCACTACTTGAACCATACCGCCGCGCTCATCTTTTGCCTTTGTACCGGCGACGCCGATGCCACGGCCATCGCGCAAGCAGTGCGCACCAGTTTCTCGCTCGAGGCCGCACCAGACGAAGCAGTGGCGAGCACCCTGGCTGATTTTGCCCGCGAAGGGTTGCTCGCCTGACGCCCGAGCGGGTGCACCGATTCCAGGTGCAGTGGCACGACGTGGCGATCAAGGTCGACGACCCCGTCGCCTTCGCTCAGATCTCGCTGATGGTCCAACGGGCGAAGCACCACCTCGACGCCGAGGTGTCGCTCGAGCTCTCGGTGGAAGGCACGCTCGATGCGGGTTATGCCGTCTATGACAACGGCGACCTCTACGCCCGGGTGGACACCCTCGATGCGGTGCTCGACGCCGTCTACATGCGCATCTATCGCCGAGCGATGGAACTGGCCAGTCTGAAGGGTTGGCTCCGGGTCCACGGGGCGGTGGCGTCGCTCGGTGCACGGCGCGTGGCGGTGGTCGGGGCGGGGGCTGCGGGCAAGACCACCTTGAGCATTGGGTTGCTCGAGCTCGGGGCGAACGTCGAATGCGACGAGAGCTTCTTGACCCGCAACGCCCAAGTGGTCGGGGTGGCGCGGCGCTTCCATATCAAACCCGGCACGCTCGAGCTCATGGCCGACTCGGCGTGGCTGCGCGACGTCCCGACGGTCGGGTCACTGCCTGTGCGCGTCCTCGATCCGAGTGAGCATGGCTTTGGGTGGGACCTGCCGGTCGGCCCGATCACCGACCTCATCGCACTGCGCCGTACCGACGAGGCGTCGCGGATCGAGGGGTCCAGCGCGCAGGTGCTCGTCCAAGAGATCATCGCCCAGGTCTTCGCGGTACTCGAGCCACGGCGGGTAATTGTGCGAGAGGCCGCCCGCCTGGGCGCCTCGGCGCGGTGCCACGTGTTGTACGCCGGACCCGACGGAGTCGCGCCGCACCTGGTCAAGGTACTTGTGACGCCCCCGCGCGTGCCGTAGAGTTATGTCGTTCGAAAAGCGAGTGGAGGTCCCAATGGCTGGGTATGACGCTGCGGAGCACGAAGGTGCGGGCAACGACCGGCCGGGCTTTGACCGTCGTTCATTCGTCAAGCGCGTCGCCGTCGGCACCGCTTTCGCAGTCCCGGTGATCACCTCGTTCTCCATGACCGGCGTCAACTCGGCCTTCGCAGCCGAACTCGTGTCGAGCAACGTCATCACCCCCAACACCTAGTCCAGCCCTCGTCGTCGCAGCCAGGCTTGGCGCGGGTCCACCCGTTCGCCCTCCGATCTGAGCACGAAAGAAAACATCGAGCCCCTTTTGGGCGCCGCCCTCATCGTCAAAGATGAGGCCCGGGTACTCGGCCGTTGCCTCACTTCCATCCGCC
>Ga0182030_10021481_pt1 | contig 12085 bp, 10 predicted proteins | sample 812S3MmetaG_FD_121299 | JGI IMG/M metagenome (GOLD analysis project Ga0182030, IMG submission 121299) | Permafrost microbial communities from Stordalen Mire, Sweden - 812S3M metaG (Illumina Assembly) | ecosystem: Environmental > Terrestrial > Soil > Wetlands > Permafrost | place: Sweden...
CCCCAGGGTCGAAAATCCTCCTTATGCTGGACTGCCCAGTTGAACGAGTTGGACACTCGCCGTTTCGACCCGGTAGCCGAGCTTGCGCAGTTCCCGGACCATCTTCTGCGTGCGTTTGCGTTTCCTGGTTTCGATCACCGCCGGACCCCGTTCTTCATAACGCACCTGCCGGTGCAAAAGGATCCAAACTAGTTGACAAAGACGATGGGCAATTACCCCGATGGTTTGATTATGTCCCATGCGTGGTACGTGGCGGCGATACACGATCTCGAAGATGCTTCCTTTGGTCTTCACCGCGGCGTTGGCACATTGATTGAGCAGTCGGCGCATCTGGCGGTTACCCTTCGGCGAGCGGTGGCTGTAGTTCACTCCAGCGCTCTCGTTGTCGCCCGGGCATGCGCCTACCCACGACGACAGCCGCTTGGCCGAATCAAAGGTGGCGGCTGTGGGACCGACTTCGGCAATGATCTGCTGCGCCGAATCCACTCCCAGGCCGGGTACCTCCGCCAGCCGCTTCACAGCATCCTCATGGGGGCGGAGCAGATTCGCGACCTCCTGATCCAGTTGGCCAATCTGCTGCTCGAGGAATGCCAATTCCTCCAATGCCATCTTCAGCAGCCGCCGGTAAACAGGGTTGAGCTCGCTGCAGGCGCCCAGCGCGTCGCACAACTGCGCCGCCGTGGCTCGCAAGCCCTTATTCGCCATGGCGGCTAGAGCTGCCGGGTCGGTTTCCCCATCGGCGAGCGCTTGCATCATACGCCGTGCGCTGACCCCCAGCAGATCGGAAACCAAGCTGGACAACTTGATATGGGCCTCTTCCAAAAGCGCCTCCAGTTGGTTCTGCATCCGCCCTCGCAGCCGCGTCAACTGAAGCTTGCGGCGCGTCACCGTGCGCCACAATCGTTGTTCGGGATCGGGCACGAAGCTCAAGACCAGTTCCTGGGCCACCAGCCGTTTCACCAGTCGTTCGGCATCAGGAAAATCCTTCTTTCGCCCTCGCCGCCCGCGATTCGACAGCGCTTGCGCTAGATGCAGCTTTCCCGACAGCGGGCCAGCCCCTTCTCGTTCCAGGCAGGTCGGCCTCCAGTACCGTTCCAGGGCTCCCCACACCGGTTGCCAATATTGCGCCGTGGATTCCATCACTACCTCATCCACTTCCCGTTCCAGCAGCCATTCGGCCAGTAATCGCAGATGCTCGGGGCTCGCGCCAAAACGCCTCCGTTCAAACTCGTACTCGCCTTCCACCTCCACGTCGGCCACCACCACAGCCAGCATCTTTTTATGCACGTCGATTCCCGCTATCCTATAAGCCATAAGCTCCTCCTGGCGGGAGCGGAGAGCGTGCCAAGAGTTACCTTTAGCAGGGTCACAGGCTATCGCCGCTCCCGCTTGGAGAGAGGCAACGCCCAATTATTTGCTCAACTACGCACGCTCCCGATCAGACACACGAACAGCCTCGACCGCTCCAGTGGGGATTCGACCTCATCGCTCCCGCCGCTACCCATTCTGCCGGATACTCGAAGCAATTTTCATGAACTTTTGCGGGCCGCAGGCCCTAGAAGACACACGAGAGTGGCCATTACGAATTGCTCAAGGTGCGGCTCTTTCGCCAGACGACGAAGGTCACTTCTGGAGATGCAGACCTCCTTCTCTGAGCCAAAAATCGAGCGCAAGGCGGCGCTGGCGTCATTGCTTGTGAGTTTAGATTCCCACGTCCTGAGGTTCGACGTGACTGAGTGATATGCCGTGGGCATATTTGCGATAAGACTTCTGAAGTCTGAGAGGTACATGTGCCTTGATATGCTTAACCTGAGATTTCTCGCAAAGCTCATTCTACGCCGCTTTCGTGCTCTGTATTTGTTCCACCCGAGCCGGCGCGACTTCTCTCCCTCGCATTCGTTCCACGTTGACTTCAATCCAGCCGCGCCACTACCATAGATTCCTCTTCCCTGTAGTGCAGGAGTTCGCCTTTTCGATGGATCGTTTCGATAATTTTCAGTCGCTAAGGCAAGAGGGCGAGCGCGACTGCGGCGTCCCCGTCTTCGGCAAGCTCGCGGGCGCGAGCCGAGAGGTGGTCTTGCGTGATTTGCCAGAGGCAACCGAGGGAAAGGTGACTGTTGCCCAGTGGGAGGATTGGCTCAGGAACAAGAAGAATCTTGAAGTCGTAAGGCATGACGGTCGCGACGAGCACTACGACATACCCTGCGCCCATCTCGTGCAGCGTCACTCGCCGCATTGGATATACGAGGACGAAAATGGTGTGCTTGATCCAAGCCTCCCTTTTGCGTGCATGTCGCCCAATGATAGGAGTATGCGGGAATGGGAGAGCACATATGGGGGTAGAATTCTGACAATCTCAGTAAGGCCGCGCAGTATCGGGGAAGGCGATGGATCGTAATCCTGAGTCGAAGCCGACGACCGCAGACGCCAACGAACTGGCCCGTGACATCGAGAGTCTGGCCCTCGATTGCGAAAGGGTTGTTCAGGCGGCACTAGACAAGCGAGACGCTGCGTTGCCACCTACAACAAGGGCAATCCTGAACAAATATCCAAGAACACCCGTAACCCAGCTCCTAGCAGCTGAGTTCTGGGTGGCCGCCGTCTGCATTTGTAATGCAGATGGATCGATCTCAGAGGATGAAGCCGTTCTTGAGGATGGAATAGGCTCCTACCTATTTAGACGAATGCGGCCGGTGAAAGACATTCAGGGAACGCGTGCGCAAATGCGAGATCAGTATCCGAAATACAAGCTGGCTTTCGAGAAACGCCCAAGCGGGTCAGTTTGGAATTACCTTGAGGAGAATGACCGGCTGCATGGCACTAGATACTCGATCAGGTATCGTGAGTTGCTTCTCCGAATGGTGAACATGTTCGCGTTCGCTGAAGGCGTGAGGAATGAAGCGAAGCTGTTATGTGTGGCGCAGATCGAAAGAGCCCTGTCACAACCCACAACGGCACCGACTGTGGCTGCTGTCCTGCCGCAGCAGCGAGATGTCGGAAAGGCTGAGAAGCCGCTTAGCGGTGCTGGCGATGTTTCGGCAATAGCTGGATTGGGAGCCGAGCTTAGAAGGTTCGCGGCAGAGTTGAACGATCCGATCAAACGAATTGCGAGAGAGTTTGTCATTGTTGAACCATCCGGAAAAAGAACATCCTTCGATACCCTGCAACGATTTGTTGAATTGGATTTGTTCTATTTATTTACTTGTTTCAACTACGATAACCCGCAAGCTGCGGCGTATCGGGGAGCATTGTGGGGCGTACTGCATTTTGAACTTGGGGATCATAGTACCGCGCAAGACATGCATCGTAAGGGCGTAGAACGGCTGAAAGCAATACTGACCCAGCCCGCCGAACCTGACACGCTCCTTTCGAGGCTGAAAGCAGCGAATATCGACGGAGTGGTGAATCCAATTCGCGCTCTCCAGCGTTCTCCCGAAACGATAACTATGCCACCAGCGATTCAGGTGGTGAAGAAATACGACGATATGTGCGGCACACAAAATGCACAACGGCTCGGGGAAATGTATCAACGCCTAGTGGAATTGGTGGCCCGAGCAACTGGTAACCGTGACGACTCCAAGGTGGCGGAGAAGGTTGCGAAAGTCCTATTTCCTGATCGTGGCACCACCTCTTTGCAACAGCCTGATGCGGATAAGACTGGGATGGTCACATCTGGGTCGCCTGAAAAAGTGACCGTGGGAGAACCAGCATCGGAGGTTAGAAAGTCACGTGGTCTAGAAGAAATCCTACTGGAACTCGACGGGCTTATAGGACTGAATACCGTCAAACTCGATGTGCGGCAATTAGTAAATTATGTGAAGGTGCTCCGGATCAGGCAAGCAAGGGGACTCAAAGTATCGGACATGTCTTTCCACATGGTTTTCTATGGTAAACCCGGAACTGGAAAGACAACGGTCGCAAGGTTAATTGGGGAGATATACAAGGCACTCGGTGTGATTAGTAAGGGTCATTTGATCGAGGCGGACCGTGCCAAGCTGGTTGCCGCATACGTCGGCCAAACCGCGATCAAGACAACGGAGGTAGTTAACAATGCGCTCGGCGGCATACTGTTTATCGATGAAGCCTACACGCTTGCACCTGCCGATGCTCGTGGCAACGATTTTGGGCAAGAAGCAATTGATACGCTGCTCAAGTTGATGGAAGACCATAGAAACGAGCTTGTGGTCATCGTCGCTGGGTATCCCGAGGAGATGGGGCGGTTCGTTGACTCCAATCCCGGTCTTCAGTCGAGATTCAACAAATATTTATCTTTTGACGATTACACCCCGGCAGAGCTAGTCGAGATTTTCAGCCATTTCTGCAAGCAAAATGATTATCGCCTGACGGAATCAGCCACAGAGAAGATTAGGGCGTTCTTTCAATCAGCATATGAAGCCCGCGACAAGATGTTTGGCAATGCCCGGCTTGCCCGGAATGTTTTTGAGCGGGCGATTGAAAGCCAATCCACTCGTATTCTGAACATGGATATGACGGGCGATGTGCTCACTACGATTGAAGCCTGCGACATATCAGTGCCGACTGAGATGAAGGGTATGGGCAGCCCTGCACGCCGCATTGGCTTCTAGCGGGTGTCCCGGTGGGAATGCGTCCTGGCAATCATGTGCAGTCCTTCAGCCTGAGGAATGGAAGGAGCGCTTCCGAGCGACCGGATTCTGCGCTGCCTTCGGCAGCGGGAGGGCAGTATGACACCCCGGAATGGGTGCTGCTGCGCAGGAAAGTCGCTGCAGAGTTGCAGAGTAACCACTGAAAGTGGGCGGCTGGCGTGAGTGCGGCCCTGGCCAGCGCTGGTGGGCGTTGTTCGGGTAACTTGTTGGAATGCCTTTACTTCCTGGCCCGGAATGGCGGGAAGATTCTGGCGCGGACGGAGCAAACTCTCCCAAGTACCACTTTTACTAAGGCACTGTAATTTCAATGATTTGGAAGCCAGTGGTTTTTCCCTCCTTGCCCCGCGAAACGCGGGTCCGATGCTGTCAAGGTGCATGCCTGCGCGGCGACCTTCAGGTCGACCTTGACAGGGTTTACGCCCGCGCCACGCTGCCATTATCGGGGCAGGCAGGGGTTCTAAAAACCGATTCCGAGACCTATGCCGCGGTCCTGCTGTTGACCCTGGGAGACTTCCTGCTGCGCCGCAATAGTCTGGTTGGGTTTGATCTCGGGCACATGCGCGCTCTGCTGCGATACATCGTGACCGAGCGCCGCAGGCAGCTTCTCGCGGTCGTTGGTGAAAAGCTGTGCATCGTGCGCTCCTCGCGAGACGGCGACATAGGCCATGCGGCTGTTGAGCAGATCCTTAGCGCCCAACTCCGTGTCCACGTGAATCAGGACACGGTCGGCAGTCTGTCCCTGACTGGAGTGGCTGGTCATGGCATAGCCATGGTCGAGATGCGGATGCTCGCGCGGATCGAGGTCGACCGCGCGGCCAGCGTCCATCTTCAGACTCAGCCGCCCGTCCTGGCCGATGCTCTTGATTGTTCCCAACTCTCGGTTGACGAGTTTTAGGTCGTTTGCTGGCGCGGTGAACTGGATGCGGTCGCCCACGGAAAAGCTCCGCATCTCCTCGCGGAAGACAGAGACGCCCCGCTGTCGGCGTGGATCGTAAGTACGCTCCGTGCCGTCCTGTCGTTCAACCGTCAGCCGATTGTTCGGAGCGTCGATACTTTTTACTTGCGCGTACTCGCCTTTCCCGATGCCCGTCTCCTTCGACGCGCGCGCGTAGCGCAGCACGTCGCCGACTTTGTATCGCTCCGCCCAAGTCCGATCCGCGCCGGTCAGTTCCTGGCGCGGCACAAGCGTCTTGACGCGGTGCTCCTCGCCGCTGACAACGCCCCGGCCCTGCAATTCCGCATGGATACGCTCGTTGATCTCCATGCGGGAGCGGTTGTCGGGAGAAACCACCAGTGTGTTCTCCGGCGATTTTGCATACTCCTTCGCAATGGCTGCGATGCGCTCGTCGTGGCCGGCGATTTCGTGGACTCGGCCCTGCCGGTCAAGATTCTGAATCGCTACGCGCACTTCACCCCGCGCAAGCTGCTCAACCACCTGTTTCAGCTCCGGGTCTCTCTGACGTACGATCTCTTCGAGCTTCACCGTCTTCATGCCAGCGTCCTGAAGTTGCGCAAAGGGCCGCCCAGCCTCGACCGCCTCATGTTGTCGCCGGTCGCCGACCAATAACACACGGTCATTCGGATGGAGCCGGTTTACAAACTCATGCACTTGTCTGGTCGATGCCAAGGAGGATTCGTCGAGCACATACAGGCACTTCTCGCCGTTGTCAGGTTCCTGCCCACGCGCCAGGTGTTTCTGTAGTGTGGATGTTTCCATGCCTGTTTCGGCTAGCTTCTGCGATGCGCGAGATGTGGGCGCGAAGCCTTCCACCTTGTAGCCCTCGGCTTCCGCGCCTTCGCGGATAACAGACAGAGTTGTCGTCTTGCCCGCGCCTGCAATGCCATCTAAGCCGACAATCTTTTCCCGCGAGAGAAAGATTTCGTCCACCGCCCCGCGCTGCGAAGCATTCAGTTCCGGGTGCCGGTCTTCCGTAGCGATACGCAGATGCGGCGAAACCAGCATGGGATCGCTGTAGTCGCGCCAATTGCCTTCCTGCATCCGGCCAACAATCTCGCGCTCCATGCGTTCCATCGCAGCGGTCGTGAATTGTTGACCAGCTCCAGTCTGTGAAACTTCCCGGAACTCCCCGGCCCCGATCCGGCGCTCGAACTCCTGCCGGATCTGGGCATACGTGGTTTCTCCCATACCGCGCACGAGCGCCGTTTCAAGAATCGCGCGGCGATCCTGCACAGCCCATCTCTCGAAACCATGATCGCGCGCCCAGGTCACGGCCCGCTGCGCCTGCATCTCCGGGTCCTGCATTCGATGTTGCCCGTGTTCGTGCGCTTGGGCGACGACGCGGTCAGCCTGATGCCCATACTGTGCGGCCAGCTCCCGGTGCCGTTGTAAGACTTCCTCCGGCGACAGCAGTTCTTTGTGGTCACGTGTGTGGTGGGCCGCGATCTGAGCCGCCGCTGCCCCGTCGATGCCTTGCTCCCGGAGATGATCTTTGATCTGTTCCCGGCGCGGGCTGGAAGCCTCCAAATACTCCTTCGTATAGCCTTTTATTTCCGGCTGCCCATGCTTGCCGCGCTCTAATTCGTAGCCCAGCCTTTCCAGACGCAGCGCAAGTTCTGATCGGTAAACCGCTGTGGTGTAACGCTGTGACACGAACATCTCGTGCGGCTGCAAAGCGCGGGTTTCGCCGTTCTCCCGCTCCGTTACATTGAAGATCACCGCATGAGTATGAAGCTGCGGCGCAGCGTAGCCATCGACGGGTCGCGCGGTATCGTGCTCGAAAGTGGCGGCGATGAATTTCCCCGTCGTCTCCGGGGCATGGACATTGCCGATCCGCGCCTGCGTGTATCGCTCAAGTTCCCGAAGCGCCACGCGGACACTTTCTCGATGCGCCTCCCGCACCCGCTCATCGCCGCCCACAAGCGCGGTGAGCGATATCGACTTCGGCGCAGAAAACGTCGCGTCCCATCCGGCGCGGTGCTCGGCGCTGGTCACCTCTCTGCCGAATTTTCCTTCATAGGTTCGTGAAACCTGATGCCGGACAAGTTGCTCTTCGGTGCGCGGATGCTGGCCTTCGCTCAACCGCGCGAAATGTTCGGAGCCGACTGCACCATGCAAGCCCCATTGCTCGGTGAGCCTGCCCTGCCATTCGCTGTGGCCTTGCTGGTCGCGGCTCCAATAGTTCTGTTCCTGCGCGGCAAACTCCCGCGCATGGTATGTTCGCGCCTGACTGGCGGACAGCGGTTTCGAGATCGTAAGCATAAGCGCTCCTCAACTGTGCAGGGAACCGTCGTCGCGCCGACAGTGAATGCAGCAAGAACGTGTTCTCGGCAATTTTCCTGTCATTCGATTCTTTTCGTCTCCTTCAAGGCAAAGCGTTCTTTGGGCCTGTCGTTGGCGTCATCAATGGTCGCACCGAAGATCGGAAGCACCGGCTGGATCGGCTTCTTCAACGACTCGGCGTGAATGCTGGCCTGTGTTTGTGGCGTTGCCTTCCGCGCAATCTCTGGTATCTTCCGCCTCGCAAATCCCGGCAGGACGAATCGCGTTCTGCCGATCTTTTTTCTCCATCTCTGGGGCCAACTTGTCGGTGGTTCGCCCCATTCGATCCTCTCCAAATCCCACTGGTCATATGCGCTCAGGCTCCGCAATATGTTTTCCCCCGCCAGTAGAAAAAAGAACATCGCGGCTCCCCAAAGCAGCGGTGTCAACAGCAATCTCCAGAAGCTCTTTCCGGTATAGAACTGCGCCTCAAGAAACGGTTGGAGTCTGACTGTTTGGAACCATTCATCCGGCCCCTGTAGCAGGCCGCTCCAACCGGCCTGCCGTGCCGCTGGCGAAAGCTGCATCGGGATTCCACGGTTGTCGCCCGCAGTTGCCGGAACCACGTCGGCATCCTTAGCCAACTCCTGTTTCTTATTTGGCGCGGTCTTGTACAACCATCGGACCTCGGTACTCGAAGCTGGGTCAGTTCCGAGCAAGGCGCACCTCAAATAGCTTCCAAGGTAGTAGCGTTGCATAGGTGTCCAGACCAGCCAATTACACAGAAACAACGCCCCGGAAAAGGCCAGTATTGCCATCGCAGGCAGCCACGGAAATCGTCTCGGAAAGGGCATGTCATTCATAGTTTCCGTCCTCATTCCATGCCCTCTGGTGCGCGAAAATCGTCGAGCAATTTACGAGCCTGTTGCAGCTTGCGCGCATCGGCTTCGTCGCGGATTTTGAGGATGGAATCGGGCAACATTTGCCTGCCTTCTGATGCCGCTTGAGCCCCAGCATGGAAGAGATTCAGGAGGGCATAACGTAGTGCCCAAACCTCGGCCAACACCACTTCCGCAGGGTCGGCGGGATGCTGCCGCGCGGCGTGCAAAGCGGTCGCGCGTAGCCATTCGGAGAGCGATTGCCCCGCGCGTTCGGCTGCAGTTTCGATCTCGGAAAGTTCCTCGGGAGATAGCCGCGTGGCGGCTATTTTTGTGCGAAATCCAGGCTTCGCCTCTTCGCCAAATGGCAGACTGGACTGCGGGGCGGCTTGAATGCGACGAATACTCCTTGGGGAAACCGCCTTGTTGCTCATACCGCGTCCTGCTCTGCCGCCGTCAAGCGGCGAACTGTTGGTTCACAGAAAGTTCTTGCGCTTCAACGCGTTTACGCGATCGATGCCAGAAGCAGTTTGTCGCAAAATAACGTTATCTCTCGCTACCACGAACATTTTCACTAACTGATCCAATCTGCTGATACCGTGAACGTTAACCTGCGTAAACATCAATGCCCCGAGTCTGCCGTTCCGCAGTTCCCGTTTGGGGGTGTCGTGTCCACATTTCTTCCGGTGCAAAGCACCGCGTTCTTACAGCTCGCCATACTCAAGAGCCAACGCGTCCCAAAGACGGCGCACTTCCGGGGCCTGCCACGCGCGCCGAAATAACTTCTTGATGGCCTGCCAGTCTTCGCCACGAAAGTTAAACGTAATTCCGTTGTCACGTGCGCGAAAATTCACGCCGATTACCTCCCTTTCGGCGCCTCCCGTATAGGCAAGAAAATAACGGCCCTCCCAGAAGATCAGCTCTCGTTTCACATCAAGCCGTTCGAGGATCGTCCTGAACTCCGAAATCTTTGGATATCCGTCCACGGGATAAAGCGGGGAAAGTCTTCCTGGGAAGGACAACCAAACGGAAAAACCTTCGCTCGGCGAGCGCACGAATTCGAGACGGTATTCGCCTTCTTCAAACGTCGGTAATGGCGGATGATACGCAGTGTCCAAATTCCCTGCCGGAGAGTTCGGATCGTGTAGCGGCAACGCGTGGTGGAAATAATGGCCTCGCGCGCACGACCGCCACAGGATTGGCCAGTACGGCCACAGCGCCTCGTTCAACTTCTCGACATTCGGGAACTCCAATTCATCGAGGAGAAAGTAAAGATTCCGGGCGACAAATATCGGTCTCTGCCGCTCTTCTGAGGGGCTTTTCAGCATCCGTATGGTGTGGCTCACAGCCCGGCGCACATCATCGCTTCCGATCTCCTCCGGTTTCTTTGTTTCGGCTTGCCGATCTGACGGGAGATGTGCGACGAAAAAGGAGTCCAAATGCGTCTTATTCTGTTTGCGAAGGAGTCCGTAAACCGCCTGGAATGCCTCAAGAATTCCGGCCAGAGATTCGTAGGAAATCTCGGTCTGTGCGGTATTGGCAAATGTCTCTGCCCCATGCAAACAGTAGTAGGCCACGAGGGTCCATTCCGCCTGCGAAAGCGGCAGTTTTGAGTCTGCTTTTCGGCGAATTTTCAGCAGAGAATCCGTCGGATCGGTGAGTAGATGTACCAACTCAAGTCGTTCTTCTTTCGAGGACTCAAGAAGCTGCTTTGCCGCCTCCGATGTTGAAACGGGTTCGCCGCTCTTCATGGACATCAGCACCTTCAAGGTTTCAAGCCTTAAGCGCAACGCCTCGGAAATGCGAATGGAGATTACTGGCTGCTGCGGTGGCACCGCCTTTTCTGCCATGCGGGCTCCTTTCTAGACTGTTACCGCCTGTAAAAAAGTAACGTTACGCTATTGACTATATGTGTACAAGTGCGATATTGTCAAGAGTGAAGTCGTAGCCGAGACGCTAAAGCAATGACCGACCACGCCAGCCAACCAGAGTGGCTTACAGCCGAAGAGGCGGCTGCGTACTTGAAAGTGAAAACCCGCTCCCTGTTGCGGTGGGTGCGCCTTGGAAACTTGCAAGCCTACACACTCTCTGGAACCAAGCGCCGCGTGTGGCGTTTTCGGAAGGAGGACCTTGACTCCGCCCTGCTCTCGAAGCCTGTGGTAAGCTGCAATCCGCTACCTGCGCGCTCCGGGAAAGGAGCGATAAATTGAGAGCGTCACAGTGTGTTGTTTACAGCAGAAAACGTGGTACGTGGCATTTGAAGTGGTTTGAGGACGGCAAGCCGCACCGGAGACAACTCGGCACGATCCGTGAGCTACCCTCGCGGGCAACCGCAGTGAAGGCCGCAGAGCCGTTTCGGAGGATGCTGTCGAAGCCAATCAAGGTAGTACCCATCGTGAGCGTCTTGGCAGAGCAATTCAAACTCGAAAAGATGTCCACACGGGCAAGCACGAGCCATTCCATCAAGGCATGGCTCAAGAACCACATCATCCCCGCGTGGGGAGAAAAGCCGATCACAGATCTCCAGGCCCGGCCCGTTGATTTGTGGTTGAAGTCTCTTCCGCTGTCTCCCAAGAGCAAGGTTCACATTCGAGGCGTGATCCGAGAACTGTGGGAATACGCAATGTATCGGGATGATGTCGAGGTGCAGCGTAATCCGATGGAGCTGGTACGCATCAAGGGAGCTACGAAGCGGTTGAGGAAGCCGCGTTGCCTCACCGTGGAAGAGTTTCAAAAGTTCCTTACCCAATTGGAAGGGGCTTTCCGAACGATGGCTTTAGTGTGCATCTCGTTCGGGCTGCGGATCAGCGAATGCCTCGCGTTGAAGTGGTCTGATGTGGACTGGCTCAACGCGAAGCTCACCGTGGAGCGCGGCATCGTCCGGCAAGTGGTCGGAGACGTGAAAACGGAATACTCAGGACGCGCTATGAGCATTGATCCCGCAATGCTAATGGTGCTGAAAGCCTGGAGGCAGGAAACGCAATTTGCTGACGACGGTGATTGGCTCTTTGCGAGTCCCCTTAAACTGGGTCGTTTACCGTGGTCTTATCCGTGGGTGTGGCGGGTCTTCACCAAGGCTGCACGGGATGCGGGGATCGGCAGTTTAGGTACGCACACGATGCGTCATAGCTACCGTTCCTGGCTGGACGCGGTGGGAACTCCGATTGCCGTGCAGCAAAAGCTGATGCGTCACGCTTCGATTACTACCACCATGAATATTTACGGTGACGTGGTGACAAACGAGATGGCTCAGGCCCACTCGAAAGTGGTACAACTCGCCCTCCAGAAAAACTGAGAGGGTTTCAAAAGGGTTTCATTACCCGCAAGCTGCTGAAAATATGGCGGAGAGAGTGGGATTCGAA
>Ga0182030_10021482_pt1 | contig 12085 bp, 9 predicted proteins | sample 812S3MmetaG_FD_121299 | JGI IMG/M metagenome (GOLD analysis project Ga0182030, IMG submission 121299) | Permafrost microbial communities from Stordalen Mire, Sweden - 812S3M metaG (Illumina Assembly) | ecosystem: Environmental > Terrestrial > Soil > Wetlands > Permafrost | place: Sweden...
ATTCCGGGCACCACGCCGCTCCTTTGCCCGAGGCCTGATCACGATGCCGAAAATGACGTTCATCGAGCGCGATGGGACGCGCCGCGAGGTCGATGCGCCCGCCGGGCTGTCGGTGCTGGAAATCGCCCATAAGCATAAGGTCGATATCGAGGGCGCCTGCGAGGGATCGCTGGCCTGCTCGACCTGCCATGTGATCGTCGATCCGGCGTGGTCGAAGAAGCTGGCCAAGGCGACCGAGGATGAGGAAGACATGCTGGACCTGGCGTTCGGCCTGGCCGAGACTTCCCGACTCGGTTGCCAGATTATCATGACCGAGGCGCTGGACGGGTTGGTGGTGACGCTGCCGGCGGGCGTGAACAACATGTACAAGGCCTGATCGTTGCGCGTTGTGGTCGCCATGTCGGGCGGGGTGGACAGCAGTGTCGCCGCCGGCCTGTTGCAGGAGCAGGGCCACGAGGTGATCGGCGTGACCTTGCAGTTGTACGACCATGGCGCCGCGGCCGGACGGAAGGGCGCGTGCTGCGCGGGTCAGGACATTCACGACGCGCGCCGGGTCGCCGACCGGTTGGGCATTTCTCACTATGTCATCGACGCCGAGGAGCGCTTCGCCAAAGCGGTGATCGCCGATTTCGCCGACAGCTACGCGGCGGGCGAAACGCCGGTGCCGTGCATTCGTTGCAATCAATCCGTGAAGTTCGCCGACCTGACGGCGTTGGCGTCTGGTCTGGGCGCGGAACGGTTGGCGACCGGACATTACGTGCGGCGCATCGATGGGCCGGACGGCGCGGAACTGCATCGCGCTGTCGATACGGAGCGCGATCAAAGCTGGTTTCTGTTCGCGACCACCCGCGACCAATTGGATCGTTGCTGGTTCCCGCTTGGGGGCATGCCGGACAAGCGCGCTGTCCGCGACCAGGCCGCGCGGCTTGGCCTGACGGTCGCCGAGAAGCCCGATAGTCAGGACATTTGCTTTGTGCCGAGTGGGTCGTACGCCGAGATCGTGGGCCGGTTGCGCCCGGATGCTCTGGCGCCGGGGGAGATCGTGTCGCGCGACGGCGCGGTGGTCGGTCGCCATGATGGCGTCGCGCGGTTTACGGTCGGGCAGAGCAAGCGGCTCGGCGCGGCGGCGATGATTGGCGGCGAGCGCCAGGTCGTGCTGGCGACGGAGCCAGGAACCAGGCGGGTGATTGTCGGACCGCGGAATGTCAGCACTTGTGACGTGCGGCTGCGCGAGGTGAACTGGCTGGTGTCGCCTTCGGTCGGCTCGTTTCGTTGCACAGTCAAGCTGCGGGCGCGCGATGTGCCGCGCCCCGCGGTGGTTGAGGGACTTGGCGATGGCGCCGTGGTGTGGCTGGATGCGCCCGCTCTGCCCGCGCCGGGTCAGGCCTGCGTGTTTTACGATGGCGACCGGGTGTTGGGCGGCGGGTTCATCACCCGGGAAACGGCAACGGCTGAACCGAGGGAACATTTGGATCGTCATCCTCGGGCTTGACCCGAGGATCTCTCGATCCCGCCAAGGTCGTCAAAAGTCAGGCAATTTGCCTGAGCGGGCCGATCCCGGGGAAGACGCTACGGGGGCGTCACGACCGATGGCCGCCACCAACGCGGGTCAGTATAACCCGCATTTACAACCGGCCTTTGGCGATCGCCTCACGCAGCACCTGCTCGACCCGGGCATTGTAACCGCGCCCCGAGGCCCGGACCCGTTCCACGACATCCGCCGCGAGACGAAACCCAATATGCACTTTGGGTGTCTCGACCGGCGGCCGGCCACGTTTTTTCCATGCCGCGTACTGAGCCGGGAAGACCTCTCGAAATGGCCGGGCCTCAGCCGTCTTCTCGGCCGTCCATTCCGGGTTTTCTTCGTCGATCATGAAGGGGTCAGGCTTTTTTGCCACGGCTACTCCTTTCTTTTTCATGGGCACGGCGAAAACTTATGATCCAGGCAGTGTCCGCGCGCATGGTGAACACGACCGCGTATAGCTTGCCATCGGCGCCGTCAGCCAGCGCCTGATATCTGTCCTCGCCGTAGTCCTTCCTCCCGTCTCGCCAGATGATCGCATTGTCCCAGTCCAGCGTCGCGATGTCGTCGAACGCCAGGCCGCGCTCGCGGATATTCCAGGCGTTTTTCCGCGGACCGTAGCCCGGTTTCATTGATTAATGTAACCACAAAATAAGCGGCGGGCAAGGATTTTTGTTGTGACGGAAAATGCCTCTCCGCCCGTAATTCCGGCGGCATCACGAGACCCGAAACTCCTGCAAAGCCGGAAACACCTCGCGTGCGAACAGCCTTATGCCGCGCACCGTCTCGTCATGCTCCAGGAAGCCCGCCTGACCCATGTTGAGCAAATGCCCGAAGCCGCCGACGTGGTCGTAAACCGCGCGGATTTGTTTCACCACCTGATCGGGCGTACCGGCCATCATGATGCCGGCCTTGATCGCCGCTTCCACCGACGCGGCCTTGGCGAAGGCACTGAGCGGATGTTCCGCGCCGCGCAGCATTTTGACGCCGGCCTCGATCGGGACGTAACCGGGCGGGCTGGCGAAATGCGGCGGCACTTTATTCGACGTAATGTACCACAGCAATTTTTCCGCGCCCGCGTGCGCTTCGGCTTCGGTTTCGCCGGTATAGACCAATGCGGCGTACGCCAACCGATCTTCTGGCACCGTCTCGCCATGGCCCGCTTCGCGCCAGGCGCGCCGATAACTGTCGAAGATTGCTTTGGTCCCATCGAACCCCGTCAGAAACGTTGCCTGAACGTATCCCCTTCGCCCAACCTGGGCCGCGCCACCTGGACTGGTGGTGCTGATCCAGATCGGCGGATGCGGCGTTTGATACGGTCGCGGCCAGATGTTGATCTGCCGCGCGTGGAAAAAGCGGCCCTCGAAACTGACCGGCCCATCGTGACTGGTCCACGCCTTGACGATCATGTCCAGCGCTTCGAACTCGCGCTCGTTCATGCGCACCGGGTTGCTGTTCGCGGGCGAGATTTCATACGGCACCCCGCGCACGAACCCCGCCTCCAGCCGGCCGCGCGACAGCACGTCGATCATCGCCATTTCTTCCGCGACACGAATGGGTTGGCGGCGATTGGCGATCGGGTTGCCCAAAATCAGCAGCCGCGCTTTATGACTTTGCCGAGCCAGCACCGCCAGCATCAGCGGCGCCGCCGGATCGACGCAGGTCGCGGTCTGATGATGCTCATTGAGCATGATGTCCAGGCCTTCGTCCTCGGCCAACAGCCATTCGTCGAGATAGCGGTGGTACAGATCGGCGCCGACGCGCGGGTCGTAGTGCCGGTTCGGCAACGAAACCCGGATCGACTCATACGTCTCGGCGGGAGGCAACAGATGGTAGGCTGTCTCACTGAAATGCCAGGCTTTCATGGGATCAGGCCTCCCCGTTCAAAAATGCCAACGCGGCGCTGACGAAAGCCTCCGGTTGCTCGACCTGCGGGACGTGGCCGGCATCGGCGAGGGTCAGTGTTCGTGCGTTTGGCAACAGTTTCGCGTAGCCGTCCATGTAGTCCGCGGAGATCAGGCCGTCGTGTTCGCCGCGCAGGAAAAGCGCCGGATTGGTCACGCGGCGCAACCGATGCCGCAGCTTCGGATTGTGCATGTAAGGTTCCCAGGTCAGCAGCGCCGTGGTTTCCCGGTTGCGCAGCATGATGGCCAGGTCCTGGTCGGTCATCTTCGCCGGATCGGGACGGAATCGTTCCGGTTCATGATAAAGCAGTTTTTCGATCGTCGTGGCGGGCAGCGCGAAGATATCGGGAATGTCCAAAGTATCCCGCGAGCCGAGTTTCACGCCGACCGGCGCGACAAAAACCAGTCGCGCGAATTTCTCCGGCACCATGCTCACCAGTTCCGCGCCGATCCACCCGCCAAGCGAGCAGGCGATCAGATCGATCGGACCCGCTCCGATCCGCTCGAGCAGGCCGAGATAAATATGCGCGATATCCTCCGGCCGATCGATCCAGTCAGGCAATGACGACAGGCCAAAGCCGGGATGGGATGGCGCGGCGACGCGCCGGTGCCGGCCGAGCAACGCGAGAAACGGGTGATCGGCGCGAAATCCACCCGCGCCGTGCAGGAACAGCAAGTTCCTCCCTTCGCCGTCTTCCCAAAGTTCGAGCGAGACTCCCGCCAGTTCGATCATGGCCATGTTTGTTTCCTTCCCTGGTCCCGAGCGTAGGACAGCCCCGGGAAAGGGGAAAGAGGCAGACATGACGAAGATCTGTGTCATGCCAACCGGCCAAAAGCATGACGTACTCGCCACCCATTCGTCATGCCAGGGCCCTGACCTGTCATCGCGTGACGCAGGCCCTGTACTCTCACGTAAGGCACGATTTCCGTGCTGGCCGATCCTCCGGTCGAGCCCAGGAATAACACTACCAGGGCGTCACGACCGACGGCCCATATCGACGCGCGTCGGTATAAGTGCCTCGCGCCCGCGATACGGGTCCGTTCAGGATTAACTTTATCGCATTCCACGAGGCTGATGGCCAGTAGAGTTGGCCAGCCCACGCGGCGCTTTGGCTGGGGGCTCATTTGGCCGACGTTGAGAGACGGCTCGAGGGCATAGGCGCTAAGATAGCACGGCGAGCGAGGTCGCACCTCCCATCCCTCGTCATGGTCCGGCTCGACCGGACCATCGGCGCGAACACACCGGGAGAGAGCGATTTTGGGCACACCGATGGTCCGGTCGAGCCGGACCATGACGATAAATGAACGATGTCGTTCAATCCGCGACGCTATTTTAGCGCGCATGGGGCTCGAGGGTGTCTCGCGGGCTATCGAGAACGGGGCCTGGAACGATGCATCGCGGGAGCGTCTGAGCGAACTTGAGTCACTCAGGGCCGCGCCGCGGTGCCAACTGGAAACAACGACCGAACCGGCGCCCACAATTCGGCTTTATCCAAACGCCGCCGAGATTTATCGCGCCAAGGCAGCCAACCTCGAGGCGTCGCTGAATGCCCCGGAAATCAAGGCAGAGGTGTCGGCGGCTCCACGCGCGCTGATCGACCGGGCGCGTTTATTCCGGCCCCCGACGCACCAGATCGGCTCCGGACGGGACCGCATGACGATCTGGCGAAGAACTCGCGACTCGGCGGGGCCGTTGAGGCTCGGCCGCGGCAAATGGCGGGTGGCATGATGCAAGATGAGAAAATCCCCGGAACGACTGTTCCGGGGAATCAACCGTCGTTGGTCGCCGGGACAGGAAACCACCGAAAGTTCACGCCTGTCATGGTGCCTTGCCGACCCGCCAACCTGGATGCGGGCGGCGCGATCAGCCACCGGCGGAGCGATCAGACGGGCGCCAACCGAAACGCGAGTTGACAAGGATCCGCGATTGCAAGACAGATTTCGGGAGTGCCGCCGTCCGCCAACGTAGGGTCCGACTTTGAAAAGGCCCCGACGCCGGTGCGGAATCGAATCGGAGCCGACAAGGACGCGGCGTTGAAGGACCGAAACAAAATGCCCGTCCTGGTGCGCCAGATCCGCGGTATGTTCATTCATTGACAGATCGACATTCCCTGCTGCCCCCTCTCCAACAGGCGATCTCGTTGCTCCAGCGCGGCGAGGCGGAAGGCGCCCTGCGGGCCGCGAGCGACGCCTGCCATGCTGAGCCGCACCGATCGGAGCCGCATTACGCCTACGGCCAGGCCTGGCTCGCGCTGGATGAGCCGGGCCGGGCCGAGCAGGCGTTCATGGCGGCGCTGCGGATCAATTCCGATTGGGCGGACGCCTGGGTGAACTATGGCATCGCCCGGTACCGCCAGGGCGATATCGAGACCGCCAAGACCGCGATGCGCCGGGCGTTGCGCGCCGCGCCAGGCCATCACGCCGCCACCGCCAATCTCGGCGGCCTGATGCGCATCTCCGGAGAGGCACAGTCGGCGGAGGCGCTGCTGCGCGAGGCGCTCGCCCGCGATCCGGCCAACCATGGCGCGCGACTGAATCTTGTCGCCGATCTGCTGCAGGAGGAACGGGCGGCCGATGCGCTCGCTTTGCTGGACGCCGTCGCGCCGCCGGCCGATCCCGCGATCGCGCGCCACTGGCATCTGCAGCGCTCCCTCGCCCTGTTCCAGTTGGACCGCCCTGGTCAGGCGGGAATGGCGCTCGGCGCGTTCGCGGCGCTCGGTCCCTGCCCGGTGGAGTTGGCACCGCTATGGCACTGGCGGCTTGTCCTGCTCGCGCACGCGGAGCGTGATCCGGCGCGCGCGGCGGCGGAGGTGGCGCGGATGGAGGCCGCGCTGGAATCGGCGGGGCCTGGCATGGTGCCCGAGCATCGGATCATGGCGCATTACGACCTGGCGAAGGTCCGCTCCACGGCCGGGGACACGGCGGGCGCGTTTCGGCACTGGCGCGCGGGCCATGTGCTGCTGCGTGTGTCGCAACCGTTCTCGCGCGTCGCGCACCAGGCGTTCATCGAGGCCAATATCGCCAGCTTTACCGCCGCGCGCTTCGCTTCCGGGGCACGGGCCGGGAACACCGATCCCACGCCGGTTTTCATCGTCGGGATGCCGCGCTCCGGCACGACGCTGTGCGAGCAGATCCTCGCGGCGCATGCCCAGGTGCATGGGGCCGGCGAACGGGTGAACCTCGGGGGGGCGTTCGCGGCGCTCGGCGGTGGTCAGGACGCGGCGGCGGCGCGGCGGATCGCGGCACTGGACACGCCGGCGCTGGACGCGGCGGCGGCCTTGTATCTCTCCGCGTTGCGCGCGCTGGCGCCGCACAGGACGCGGATCGTGGACAAGATGCCCGCCAATTATCTGTACACCGGCCTGATCGGACTCATGCTGCCGGGCGCGCGAATCATCCATTGCACCCGTGACCCGCGCGATATCGGTCTGTCGATCTTTACCTTCCGGTTTCACGGTTATCATGCGTACGCGCACGACCTGGCCGATCTCGGTTGGACCATCGCGTCGCAAGAGCGGCTGATGGCGCATTGGAAAGCGGTGCTGCCCGGAACCGTCCTGACGCTGCGCCTGTCGGACTGGGTGCACGATTTCGATGCCACGCTCGCGCGCGTCCTGGCGCATCTCGACCTGCCGTACGATCCCGCCTGCGTCCGCTTTCATGAGCGTGACAGCCGGGTGCGCACCGTCAGCTACGCGCAGGTGCGCCAGCCGGTGAACGCGCGCGGACTGGGGCGCTGGCGGCGCTACGCGGCGGAACTCGCGCCACTGATCGCCGAGCTTGACGCGGCGGGGACCCTGGGCGGTTGGGACGAGTGACAGGCCGGAGCGGAGCCGATTGTCCCGGCGTCGGAGATCGGCCTTGGCGCCAGACCGATCGGCGCGCGAGCGCCGGCGCCGGACTCTCCGCCGGACCGACCAGGTTCCTGCCATATTTCTTCACAAACCTGGCCCAGCCGCGCGGGTGACACCCGGGCCGGCCGCCGCTATCGTTCATCGATCAGTCGTTCATCGATCAGTTCGGGGGCCTGACGCTATTCAAGGGACACCCGCACGCGGAACGTTGGGTGGCCCCGAAGCCTCGGACCCGACGAAGCCGGAGGCCAGGGGGCCGGAACAACCAACCAGGGCGAAACCAACGATGTCCTCCGCGATCACCATCGCCGCCGGCGGAGCCACGCCAATATCGCGGCGACCGGAACCCGCCATGACCGGGGCCGCGGCCGAGGGCTCTATCGCGGACCAGCGGAAGCCGCGGGATTTGGCCAGCCACGCTCCCACCCCGCCCGCCGTGATGTTCAGCCGATTTTCCGAGCCGGAAGAGTATGTCGCCTCGTTATCGCTCGCCTCCGCGCGATTCCAGACCCGGCTGACGTCCGCTTACTCCGCCACCGTGATGCGCGCCGACTTCGGCGGGATCACGTTCGGCCAGGGCGATGCTTCGATGGCCGCTACGGTGCATGGCCAGATTTCGGACCGTTGCGTCTTCATCCTCGATACGATCCCGGGTCCCGACCGCGTGCTGGGTGGCCGGGTGGCGCCGTTCGGCACGCTCTATCACCCCGCCAGCAACGATTCTTATGTGTCGCGATCCACCAACGCGGTGTCGGAGTGGCTATCGCTGTCGATTCCGTATCACGAGATCGCCGCGTTCACCGCCGCCCTGACCGGCCGCGATCTGACGCCGCCGCGGTCCGACGCGTTGTACGCGCGCACTCCGGAGCCCGCCTTGCAACGGTTGATCCGGCTGTCCGGGCGGATCCGGCGGATCACGGAGCACGATGCCACCCGCCTGACCCGTCCCGCCGCCAAAAGAGCGCTATCTGGCCTGATCGGTCAGGCCTTGACCGCCTGCCTGCTGGACGGGCGGCTGGAGCCGGACCTCGCCGCCGCGGGGCGGCACCGGCGCATCATGGCCCGCCTGGAGGAGATCGGCGAGACCAACGTCCATGCCCCGCTCACCCTCGCCGAGCTATGCGCCGCCCTGGGGGTGAATGCCCGCACGCTGCGACTGATCACGCATGAATACGTGGGCATGGGGCCAACCCAATACCTGCGAATGCACCGGTTGAACCGTGTACGGCGCGCTTTGGCGGTGGCCGACCCGCGCCGCGCGTCGATAGGCGACATCGCCGCGGAATACGGGTTCTGGGAGTCCGGGCGATTCGCCGCGTTCTATCGCGCCACCTTCGGAGAGGCGCCGACCGCGACATTGCGGCGCGCCTGAGCCGCGCTCCAGCCGCGCCGATGCGCGGTGGAGAGCGGGTCGCGGCGTGCCGTCACCTTGGGTCGCGGGCCGCGCGATGGTGAAATCTCCGGGAAAAATTGACGAAAAAAATGAAGAAAACCGTGCCTTCGACTTCTTTTTGTGGGTGGTTTGCCGAAAATGCATCAAAGTTCCACGCGAATCCGCCGATAAATCCAGGCCGGGTGTGCCACCGCTGAGACAACGCCTCACGTTGACGTGCGATCGCGGGGATTATACCGATTCGGTGGGGGTAAATTCAGCGCATGACTCATTTTCCTGTCATCTCGGACCTGACATCGTACAGCCAGTTCGCTCCCTCGCTGGAGCCAATCGCGTCCCCGATCGATCCCGGCATCGGCACGTTCGATGCTTCTCCCTCGATTCCATCCAGTCCGGAACCGCCTGAGACTCCGTTTGTCGCGGCCGGCCTCGGCGGGCCCTCCGGTTTCGGCGGCACGCGGGGCAAGGACGATGGGACCGCCGCCGGACGCTTCGAGAAAGCAAGTACCGAAGCCGGTGTTGACGCGGGCGGCGATCTCTTTCTCCAGCAAGGCGCGGCCCTGATCGTGGAGGGAGGACCACCACTGGTGGGCGCCGACGACATTTCCGATGGCCCGGTTCCGGTGGCAAGCCGGGCGCTGGCCCTCGTCACGGGCGACAACCCTGGCGGCCCCAACAACACCGTGACGCTTGGGCCGGGCGGCACGATCGATCTCGGGGGCGGTCTTACGTTCGGCTTTCCGATCTTCCTGGCCGGCGATCCGACGATCACCACCACGCCGGGCTCGCTGACCACCGACGGGTCGCTGATCTCCGGCGGCGGGCCGCTGATCGTGAACGGCGGTGGGGCCTTGGTGCTGACGGACGCCAACAGCTACTCGGGCGGCACCACGATCCAGGCAGCCACGACGCTGGAGCTGCAAGGCACCGGCACGGCCGGCGGCGGCCCGATCGAGATCGACGGCGGGTCGGCACTCGTGCTGCCAGGCACGATCGCCAACACGCTGGACCTGAACAGTGGCCTGGTGGACGACCAGGGGCTGGTCTACGTCAAGGGCGCCAGCGCGATCGCGTCCGGCGGCACGCTGACCATCGTCAGCAACGGCGTCACCGCCCAGTTCGCGACCTCGAACTCCGGCACCTTCGCCGCGACCTTCGATGCCACCGGCGGCACTGAGGTATTGACCCTGGACGCGCTCGACTCGCTGGTGACGGCGGCAGTGACCCAGACCGTTGGCTCGTCCGCCAGTCTGGCGGCGGCGATCCGGCTGGTGGACCAGCTCAGCGACGGACTGGCCAGCATCGGCGACGGTGACGCCTTCACCATCGACATCGCCAACAACATCACGTTGGCCCAGCAGCTTGACGCGATCAATCTGGGCACTGGGTCCAGCCTGACGATCGGCGGCGAGGGCGGCACGCTGGACGGCGCCTCAACGTACAACGGCATTTTCGCCTACGCCGGCACGGTGGCGATCGACAACCTGACCATCACCGACGCGAAGGCCGTCGGCGGGGCGGCCAGCAGCGATCCGGTCGGCGGTGGCGGCGGCGCGGGTCTGGGCGGTGGGCTGTTCGTGGCCTCCGGGGCGGACGTGACGTTGGACGCGGTCGGCTTCTCGCATGATCTGGCGACCGGCGGCGTGGGCGGCGGGTCGAGCGGATCGGGGATTTTGGGTGGCGGCGGCGGGTTGTTCGGGGGCGCGGGCGGTGGCGGTGGCAATGGCAGCGCCGGTGGCGGTGGCGTTGGCCTCACCGCGTCCGGTGGCGTCAGAAACACCGTCGGCGATGCAGGGCTCATTCCCGGCGCGGCCCCTGGCGGAACCGGGCACAGCGGCGAAGTTGGTGGGCATTCCGGTGGTGGCGGTGGCGGATCCGGCAACAACAACGCCTTTGGTCCAGGCGGCGGCGGAATCGGCGGCGCACCCGGCGGGCCGAACGTCGGTGGCGCCGGCGGCTTTGGCGGTGGTGGCGGCGGTGGCAATAACGCCGGCGTCGGCGGGTTTGGTGCCGGCGGCGGCGGCGGCGGCAGCAACGGCGGGGGCGGCGGCTTTGGCGGCGGCGGCGGCGGGGGCGGCTCCCATGTTGGGGCCGGCGGCTTCGGCGCCGGCGCCGGCGTGGGCCAGGACGGCGGCGGCGGTCTGGGCGCCGGCGGCGACATATTCATCCAACAGGGCGCCACGCTGAGCATCGAAGGCAGCGCCTCGATCGCGACCGGCACGGTGACGGCGGGCGCCGGCACGGGCGGGAGCAAGAACGGCGACGCTTTTGGCAACGGCCTGTTCATCCAGGGCAATCAGGCGGTCACCCTGGCGCCCGGCGCCGGCGCCAGTCTGGCCGTGAGCGGCGTGATCGCCGACCAGGACGGAGCCTGGTTCAACCTGGGTAGCGTGACACCCGATGCCGGCTCGTCCGGCGGCGGCACGTCCAACGCCGCGACCGGCACGCTGGTCGTTGGCGCGGGCACCGTGACGCTGTCCGCGGTCAACACCTTCTCGGGCGCGATCGACGTTGGTTCCGCGGGCACGCTCGCCATCGGCGCCGATTCCGCCCTGGGCACGCTGGATGCCGGGGACATCGCCCTCGGCGACAACGTGCTCACCCTCGCCGCCGGCAGCGCGCTGGAAGCGACAGCGAGCTTCGCGCTGGCCCATCGCATCGTGGCGTCAGGCGATCCGATGTTCGATGTCCCCTCCGGCGACACGATGACCGTCAGCGGCACGATCGCCAACGGCGCGACCGCCGGAGACATCGTGCTCACCGGCGGCGGCCTGCTGGCGCTGAGCGCCGCCAATACGTACTCCGGCGGCACGACGATCGAGGCCGGCTCGACGCTGGCGTTGCAAGGCAGCGGGACGGCGGGCAGCGGCCCGATCGAGATCGACGGCGACTCGGTGCTGGTGCTGCCGGGCACCATCGCCAACACGCTCGACCTGAACAGCGGTTTCGTGGACGATCAGGGGCTGGTCTACGTGAAGGGCGCCAGCGCGATCGCCGCCGGCGGCACGCTGACCATCATCAGCAACGGTACCACCGCGAAATTCGCCGATACGACCACTGGCAATTTCGCCGTTACCTTCGACGCCACCGGCGATACCGAGGTGTTGACCCAGGACGCGCTCGGCTCATTGGTGGCCCAGGACCTGACGCAGACGGCTGGCTCGTCCGCCAGCCTGGCGGCGGCGATCCGGCTGGTGGACCAGCTCAGCGACGGGCTCGCCAGCATTGGCGAAACCGGCGCCTTCACCATCGACATCGCCAATAACATCACGCTGGCGCGGCAGCTTGACGCGATCAATCTGGGGGCGGGCTCCAGCCTGACGATCAACGGCGAGGGCGGCACGCTGAGCGGTGGCGGCACCTACAATGGGCTGTTCGTCTACGACGGCTCGGTCAATGTCGAAAACCTGAC